>Ga0209012_1000387_pt1 | contig 62973 bp, 61 predicted proteins | sample RS3BMetagenome_FD_184735 | JGI IMG/M metagenome (GOLD analysis project Ga0209012, IMG submission 184735) | Ferric oxide microbial mat and aquatic microbial communities from Rainbow Spring, Yellowstone National Park, USA - RS3B (SPAdes) (version 3) ... | reverse complement strand
CCCCAGCTCGTCCAGGAACAGGATCCCCCCGTGGGCCAGCCCGATCTCCCCCGGTCGCATGGTCGCGCTCCCCCCGCCGATCAGCGCCACGGCCGAGACCCCGTGGTGCGGCGCCCGGAACGGCGGTCGGGTGACGAGCCCGGCCCCGGGTGGCAGCTCCGCCGCCGCCGACAGGATCCGGGTCACGTCCCGGGCGGTCGGGGTGTCGAGATCGGGGAGGAGGCCGGCCAGACGGGTGGCGAGCAGGGTCTTGCCGGCGCCGGGCGGACCGACGAGGAGCAGGTGGTGCCCGCCGGCGGCAGCAGCCTCGAGTGCGCGCCGGGCGATCGGCTGACCGAGCACGTCGGCCAGGTCTCCCGAGTCGGCCCGGTCCGCAGCGGCCGCCCGCACGGCGGGCGCCGGAGCGCGTGACGTCGGCTCCGACCACGGGTGCCGACCCGTGCAGCGCGCCACCACCTCGGACAGCGTCGGCGCCGACACGCACGATCCGCCGGCCAGGCGGGCCTCGTCCAGACTGGCCTCGGCGACGACCAGGCGACGGTCGAGCAGGGCGTCGGCGAGGACCAGCGTGCCGGGCACGCCCCGGACCGATCCGTCGAGACCGAGTTCGCCGACGAAGGCGAGCCCGTCCACCGCAGCCGGGTCGAGGACCCCGGAGGCCACCAGGACACCGACGGCCACGGGCAGGTCGAGGCCGGCTCCCGCCTTGCGCATACCGGACGGTGCCAGGTTCACGGTGATGCGGCGCCGCGGCCAGGCGAGGCCGCTCGACACGAGGGCGGCGCGCACCCGGTCGCGCGACTCGCGCACGGCAGCGTCGGGAAGGCCGACCATGGTCAGGCCGGGGAGCCCGTTGGACACGTGGACCTCGACGGACACGGGCCGGCCGTCGACCCCGAGGAGGACGGCGGAGGGGATGCTGGCGATCACGGTGGCTCCCGGAGGGGTGGGGGGTTCGGGAGAGCCCTGCTGCGTCACCGGTCCCGCAGGTCCCGGATGCGGCGCCGACGGCCCTCGAGGCACCGGGGCGACCCTAGGCACCGGGTGTGACGCCGGTTCCGGGGACCGGTCCCGCCGGAACCCGGGTGTCAGCGACCCTCGAACACCGGGGGGCGCCGCTCCACGAAGGCGGTGAGCGCCTCCCGGGTGTCCCTCGTCCCGAAATTGGCGGTCTGCGACCGGGCCTCGTCCTCGAGCGCCTGCTCCATCGAGACCGCCATCGAGTTGTTCAGCATGGTCTTGGTCATCGACAGGGCCAGCGTCGGACCCACGGCCAGGCGTCGGGCCCAGTCGTCGACGAAGGAATCGAGGTCCTCGTCGCGGACCACGCGGTTCACCAGACCGAACTCGGCGGCCTCGGCCGAGCTCAGGATGTCGGCGAAGAACGCCAGCTCCTTGGCCCGGTGGAGCCCGATCAGCCGGGGCAGGAGCCAGGACGCACCGAAGTCGACCGACAGGCCCCGCCGGGCGAAGATCTGCGAGAACCGGGCCGACTCCGAGGCCACCACGAGGTCGCACCCGATCGCCAGGGACATGCCGGCGCCGGCCGCCACCCCGCCGACCTTGGCGATGGTCGGCTTGGGGAACCGGTGGAGCCGGAGGGCCACGTCGGCCAGGGCGCGCATCTGCACCAGATAGGGGTCGCCGGGTCGACCGGCCACGTCCGAGGGGTCCGAGAGGTCGGCGCCGGAGCAGAAGGCCCCGCCCGCCCCGGTGAGCACCAGCACCCGTGCACCCCGGTCCGCCGCCGCGTCGTCGAGGACGGCGAGCAGCTCGCGCCACATCGTCCCGTTGGCCGCGTTCTTGCGTTCGGGGCGGTTCATGGTGACGGTCACCACGCCGCCGTCGCGCTCGACGATCAGGGTCCGGAGGTCGCTCGGCATGGCCGCAGCCTAGGAGATCGGACCCCGGCGCCACCGGGAGCCGGCACCCGGTCGCCGATCCCGGGTTAGGGTTCCCCGGTGCGCGCCCTGCGGCTCCTGGCCCTGTCCGCCGTGGTCCTGGCTGCAGCCGTCCCGGCCGGTGCCGGAGCCGCCTCGGCGGCCTCGGGGACCCCGGGGACCGCGACCACCGGACAGCCCGCCACGACTCCCCCGGCGGAGCCGACCGTCTGGCTCTGCCGACCCGGTGCCGCCCACGACCCGTGCACCCCGGACCTCACCACCACCCGACTGTCGTTCACGCACGGGACCCTGGGGGTGACCCGGTCCACCTCCGCGGCCCGTCCGGCCGTCGACTGCTTCTACGTCTACCCGACCGTGAGCGACCAGAAGACCCCCAACGCCGACCGGACGATCGACCCCGAGGAGGTCTCGATCGCCCGGTTCCAGGCCGCCATGTTCTCGCGGGACTGCCGGGTCTACGCCCCCCTGTACCGGCAGCTGACGCTGGCCAACATCTCGGGGGCGGCGACACCGGCGGAGCAGGCCGTGGCCTACGGCGACGTGCTCCAGGCCTGGCAGACCTACCTGGAGCGGTACAACCACGGGAGGGGCGTCGTCCTGATCGGGCACTCGCAGGGCGCGTTCCTCCTGCGGCGGCTGATCTCGAGCCAGGTCGACCCGAAGCCGGCGGTCCGGCGGCTGCTGGTGTCCGCCATCCTGCTCGGCGGGAACGTGACCGTACGGAAGGGCACCGGCATCGGGGGCGACTTCCACCACATCGCCGCCTGCCGGTCCGCCTCCCAGACGGGCTGCGTCATCGCCTACTCGACCTTCGACGCCACCCCGCCGGCCGACACCGTCTTCGGGCGGACGACCGCACCCGGCCTGCAGGTCCTGTGCACCGACCCCGCCGCCCTCGGCGGCGGGACCGGCGTCCTCGACCCGATCCTGCCCACCCAGCCGTTCGCCCCCGGCTCGTCGATCGCGGCGGGGATCGCACTGCTCCACTTCCGCGTGCCGAGCGTGACCACCCCGTGGGTCAGCGCACCGGGTGCCTACACGGCGCGCTGCGCGACCGCCGGCGGTGCCCGCGTGCTCGAGATCACCCCTCGCGGCGGAGCACCCCGGCTGCACTACAGCCCGCTCCCCAGCTGGGGGCTCCACCTCGTGGACGTCAACATCGCCCTCGGCAACCTGGTGGGCGTCGTGGCCCACGAGGCCGCCGCCTACCGCCCCGCGCACTGACGCCCGGTCACCCGGCGCTCAGACGTGGGCGTGGACCACGGCCCGGTAGAAGGTGCTGGACGCGGAGAGGTGGTCGCGCCGGTCGATCCTCCCCACCCGGCGCCCGATGCGGGTGCGCAGCGGCTCGGGTTCCGGCACCGGGGGCGACGGAGGGCCCTGCACGGTCGTGACCGAGGAGAAGCCTGCGGCCCGGCACAGCGCATGGAGACCCGTCAGCGTCGGGACGTACCAGTTGCCGTAGTCGTGGTTCAGCTCGCCCCCCGCGTAGAACTGCAGGATGCTCTCGTCCTCCATGTGCTGGAGGTGCACGGCCTGGGTCTCGATGACGGCGACCTCGTCCATCACGGACCGGAGCCGCTCGAGGCAGGTGAGCGGCTCCTTCATGTGATACAGGACGCCGAGGTAGAGCACGACGTCGAACGTTCCCAGCTCCGACAGGTCCGCAGTGGCGAAATCGGCGAGCACGGGCTCGACGGCCGATCCGAGCACCCCGGCCGCGAAGTCGAATCCCCGTCGACCGGGGAGCTCGGGACGCCAGAAGTCGGTGAGGTCGCGGGACTGGTCGGGCAGCGTGCCCGCAGCCGCGCACTCGGTCCAGTACGCACCCCGTGCGGCGATGTCCACCCCCCAGGCGTAGTGGTCGAGCGCGACGACCCGGAGGCCCCGTTCCGTTCGGGCAGGAACGAGTAGTACCCGTCCCACGCGCCGATGTCGAGGACGCTCCTGCCCTCCATCGGGGGGGAACAGGTCGTCGGCGAGCTGCGGACCGGACGCGCCGGTCGTGACGACCCCGTCCCCGAGGTCGATGGAGTGGAACCAGGTGATGGCGTTCGCTGCGCGCTGCACGTCGCCGGGGGGAACCATGGGCGTCGAAGGTAGCGGAGGTGGCCACCGCGGAGGGGCATGGCCGACCACGGCCCGGCCGCTCCCCACCCGGTCGTCGGGACCCGCCCCGCTGTCCCCATATACCCCCTTGGGTATATGCTGTCCCGGGTACGGATTCCTACCGATGGAGGGTGCAGTGCTACGAAGTGACGAGATGGCGACGGGCCGCCCGGCCGTGTCCGCACGGCGACCCATGCGGTGGCCGATCGAACGCATCCTGTTCGCCATGGCCGGATCGGTGGTGCTGGTGAGCGCCGTCCTGGCCGCCGTGGTCAGCCCGTGGTTCCTCGTCCTGACCGCACTCGTGGGCGTGAACCAGTGGATGTTCGTCGCCCTCGGGATGTGCCCGGCGTCGCTCGTTCTGCGCAAGCTCGGCGTCCCCGCCGAGTGCCGCTGGTAGGACCGGACCGGAGCACGCCGATCGGGAACAGGGGAATCAGAAGGCGTCCTCGATGACGTCGACCTCCCCGGCCGTGATGCTCACGACGTCGAAGCGCAGGTCCACGAGGGCCCGCCCCGACGCCGGCGTCAGCTCGGCCAGCCAGCGTGCCGCCAGGCGGCGGATCCGACGCTGCTTGGCCGGCAGGACCGATTCGGCGCCGGTGCCGAACGCGTCGGAGGTCCGGGTCTTCACCTCGCAGAAGACGACGGTCCGGCCGTTGCGGGCGATGAGGTCGACCTCGCCCTCGCGCCGCCGCCAGTTCCGCTCGAGCACTTCGTAGCCGCGCTCCTCGTACCAGCGGCCGGCGGCGTCCTCGCCGGCCCGGCCCAGTGCCGCTCGCCGCTGGGCCCCGGACGGCCCCTGCGGGGCCCCGGGAGCGTCGCTCACCGGCCCGCGACCCCCGCGGCCCCGGTCACAGTTCCTTGTCGGGCAGCCGCTCGATGTTGACGTCCCGGAAGGTGAGGATGCGGACCGACGGGACGAAGCGGGCCGGGCGGTACATGTCCCAGACCCACGCGTCGGTCAGGACGACTTCGACGCAGGCCGGCGACGTATCGGACCGCACGGTCACGTCGACGGTGTTCGCCAGGTAGAAGCGGCGCTCGGTCTCGACGACGTACGAGAACAGCGGCACCACCGCCCGGTACTCGTGGACGAGCGCCAGCTCGATCTCGGACTCGTAGCGTTCGAGGTCCTCTTCGCTCATCGGTGGTGGGGCCGCGACGTCATATCCGAGCGTACGCCGCCCGACAGCACCCGTACAGCACGATCAGGACCGGGCGGACCGCAGTTCCTTGACCTTGGCGGCCTTGCCGTGGCGGTCCCGCAGGTAGTACAGCTTGGCGCGCCGGACGTCGCCCAGCGACACCACCTCGGTGCGCTCGATGACCGGGGAGTGCACCGGGAAGGTCCGCTCGACGCCGACGCCGAAGCTCACCTTGCGGACGGTGAACGTCTCCTGGAGCCCCGTGCCCTGCCGGCGGATGACGGCACCCTGGAACACCTGCACCCGCTCGCGGGTGCCTTCGACCACCCGGACGTGCACCTTGACGGTGTCGCCGGGGCGGAACTCGGGGATGTCGTCCCGCAGGCTGTCACGGTCGATGATGTCGGTCGGCTTCATGGGGCGCGTCTCTTTCGGGGATGGGTCGATCTCGCTCCCGTCGGCGGTCCGGCACCCGTTCCACGCACGGTGGGCTCCGGCCGTCGCGACGGACACCGGCGGACACCGGCGCCGACGAGGCTCCTCAATCGTAGCCGTGTTCGCGCAGGAGGCGCACCTCACCGTGGGACCGGAGCAGGGCGACCTCCTCCGGGGTGAGCCCACCCCGCCCGTCGATCAGGTCGGGGCGGCGCTGCAACGTCCTGACCAGGGACTGCGCCCGTCGCCACGCCGTCACCCGCCCGTGGTCGCCGGACCGGAGCACGTCGGGCACGACCAGGCCCCGGAAGTCGGCGGGCCGGGTGTACTGCGGGTACTCGAGCAGGCCTGTCGAATGACTCTCCTCGTCGGCCGACTCCTCGTTGCCGAGCACCCCGGGGAGCAGGCGGGCCACGGACTCGACCACGACCAGGGCGGCCAGCTCCCCGCCGGCCAGCACGTAGTCGCCGATCGAGAGCTCACCGTCGCAGAGGTGGTCGGCCACCCGCTGGTCCACGCCCTCGTAGCGCCCGCACAGCAGCGAGAACCCCACGGGCGACGCGGCCAGCTCCCCGGCCATGCGCTGGTCGAAGCGCGCTCCGGACGCCGACAGGACGAGGAGCGGCCGGGGCAGGCCCCCGGGACCGGCGGCCACGGCCTCCACGGCCTCGAAGACCGGCCCTGGGGCGAGGACCATGCCCGCTCCCCCGCCGAAGGGCGCGTCGTCGACCGTGCGGTGGACGTCGTGGGTGGACTCCCGGATGTCGTGGGTGCGCAGGTCCAGCCGCCCGGTGCCCCGTGCCCTCCCGAGCACCGAGGCCGACCCGTAGTGGTCGATGACCTCCGGGAACAGCGTGAACACGTCGACCCGGAAACCCGGCGACCCCGCAACGACGGCATCGGCCGCCCTCATGTCACGTCGAGGAGGCCGTCGGGGATGTCGACCGTCACCCGGATGCCCGGCACGGAGCCGGTCACGAAGCGCAGGGGGATCAGTCCGCCGCCGTCCAGCACCAGCAGGTCGCTCGCCGGGTTGGCCTCGACCCCCGACACCGTCCCGAGCTCGGCACCGTGGACGTCCACGACGATCGAGCCGATGAGGTCGTGGACCCAGAGGGCGTCGGGGTCCTCGAGCGGCGGCGCGTACAGCGGGGTGTCCCGCAGGGCCTCGGCGGCGTCGATGCCGTTCACTCCGACGAAGGTCACGATGAACCGGCCGCGATGGGGCGACGAGCGCGCCACCTCGAAGGTCCGTCCGTCCTCGGTGCGGAGGACCGAGCCGACGGCCACCCGTTCGTCGCGGTTGGTCGTGAGGGACACGATGACGTCGCCCCGGAGCCCGTGGGGCTTGACGATCCTGCCGACCCCCAGCAACGCCGCATCGCCACCGGCACCGTCGACGCCGGTGGCGCCGTCGTCGGGGGCCGGTGCGTCCACCGGGTGCTCAGTCGTCGACGATGTCGACGCTGGTCTGGACCCCGTCGCGGGCGCCCGCTGCGGCCACGACCGTGCGGATGGCCTGGGCGACACGGCCGCGGCGGCCGATCACCCGTCCCATGTCCTCGGGAGCCACGTGGATGCGGAAGCGGACGCTGTCCCCCCGCTCCTCGGTGTTGATCACCACGGCCTCGGTGTCCGAGGCGATGGCGTTGACCAGGTAGGTGACGACGGCGAGCGGGGTGCCGCCGGAGACGCGATTGCCCGCGTCGTCGTCCCGGTCGTCGAAGTCGTCGTCGATCGTGTTGACGTCGTCCGCCGAGTCCACGGCCGCGTCGTCGGTCACGTGGTGGCCTTGGACGCGGCGAACTCGTCGAGGGCACCGGACTGCCGCAGCAGCCTCTCGACCCGCTCGGTGGGCTGGGCACCCTGGGACAGCCACTTCACGGCCTTGGCATTGTCGATCTGGACGACGGCTTCCGGCTCGGCCAGCGACTTGCCGCGGGGGGCGTAGGTCCCGACGATCTCGATGAACCGCCCGTTGCGGGGCGAGCGGCTGTCGGCCGCCACCAGCCGGTAGGTCGGCTGCTTCTTCTTCCCGATCCGCACGAGGCGGAGCTTTACTGCCACGGTAACTCCTCTGCTGCATGGTGTCTTCCAATGGAAGCGCTGGCGGGTGCTGCTGGACGACGGTGACGCCGGTCGGTGGGCGGCCCCGGGGGCCGCGTGCGGGGGACAGTCTCCCACCGATCGGGACCGACGGGATCCGCACGACCTCGGAACCGCCGAACTCGTAGATCTTAGGGCAATTCCGGCATCCCGACGGATAGGCGCACCCGCGGCGGAGGCGGGGCCCCGGACCCCGAGGTGCTCAGCGGGCCTTCGGTGTGACCCTTCCGCCGCCCTTGCCCTTCCGGCCGCCCTTGCCCTTCTTGGCGGACCGGGTGCCGCCGGGCACGGCACCCGTCGCGGACCGGCCGGCGGTTGCCTCCTCCGTGCCGGGCAGACCCCCCATGGCGGCCATGTCGGCCATGGCCTTCGGCGAGAGCTTCGGACCGCCTCGACCGAGCAGGCCGCCGAGCCCGCCGAGCGCTCCGCCCATCCCGCCCTTGGTGAAGCCCTTCATCATCTTCTGCATCTCCTTGAACTGCTTCAGGAGCGCGTTCACGTCGGCGGTGGTCGTGCCGCTGCCGTTGGCGATGCGGACCCGGCGGCTGCCGTCGATGACCGTCGGGTCGACGCGCTCCTTCGGGGTCATCGAGCGGATGATGGCCTCGACCTGGTCCAACTGCCGGTCGTCGACCGCCTCGGACGCCTGCTTCAGGTCCTTCGACATGCCCGGGAGCATCGACAGCATGCCGGAGACGGAACCCATCTTGCGGACCTGCTGGAGCTGCTCGAGGAAGTCCTCGAGGGTGAAGCGGCCCTCCATGAGGGCTGCCGCGCCCTTGGTGGCGACGTCCTGGTCCATCGTCCGCTCGGCCTGCTCGATGAGGCTGAGCACGTCCCCCATCCCGAGGATGCGGTCGGCCATGCGGTCCGGGTGGAACTGGTCGAAGTCGTCGAGCTTCTCGCCGGTGGACGCGAAGGCGATGGGCCGACCCACCACCTCCTTGACCGACAGGGCGGCCCCGCCCCGGGCGTCGCCGTCGAGCTTCGTCAGGATGACGCCGTCCAGGGTCAGCGCGGCGTGGAAGGCCTGGGCCGTCGACACCGCGTCCTGGCCGGTCATGGCGTCGATCACCAGGAACGTGTAGTCCGGTCGGACGGCACCGGCGATGTGCCGGATCTCGTCCATCAGGTCCTCGTCGATCGAGAGGCGACCGGCGGTGTCGACGATGAGGACGTCCCGGCCGAGTCGCCTGGCCTCCTCGAGGCCGGCGGTGGCCACGGCCACCGGGTCCGAGGCCTCGGAGAACACGGTGACGCCCGCCTGGCCGCCGAGCACGCGCAGCTGCTCGACGGCCGCCGGGCGCTGGAGGTCGGCCCCGACCAGGAGCGGGTTGCGCCCCTGCTGCTTGAACCAGCGTGCGAGCTTGGCCGAAGCGGTGGTCTTGCCGGAGCCCTGCAGGCCGGCGAGCAGGATCACCGTCGGTGGCCGGCTGGCGTACCGGATCTGGAGGGTCTCGCCGCCGAGGATGGCGACGAGCTCCTCGTTGACGATCTTGATGACCTGCTGGCCCGGGCTCAGGCTCTGGGACAGCTCCAGGCCGACGCAGCGCTCGCGGACGGCGGTGGTGAACGCCCGGACGACCCCGATCTCGACGTCCGCCTCGAGCAGCGCCGTGCGGATCTCACGAAGTACCTCGTCGACGTCCGCCTCGGAGAGCCGGCCCCGGCCGCGGAGGCGGGTGAGGATGCCGTCGAATCGGTCGGTCAGGCTCTCGAACATGGGGTGCTCAGGCTACCCGAACACCGGGAGGCGCCGGTGCGGGCCCGGTACGCCCACCGCCCGCTCAGAAGAGGGCGTCGACGAAGGCCTGGGCGTCGAAGTCGACGAGGTCGTCGGCGCCCTCGCCGAGGCCGACGAGTTTGACCGGCAGCCCGAGCTCGCGCTGGATGGCGACCACGATGCCCCCCTTCGCCGTGCCGTCGAGCTTGGTCAGGACGACTCCGGACACGTCCACCGCCTCGAGGAACACCTTCGCCTGGGCGAGCCCGTTCTGCCCCGTCGTGGCGTCGAGGACCAGCAGGACCTCGGCCACGTGGCCCGGGGGTCGGTCGGACACCCGGCGGATCTTCTTCAGCTCCTCGATGAGGTTCACCTTGTTGTGCAGGCGGCCGGCCGTGTCCGCCAGCACGAGGGGGAAGCCCTTGGAAGCTGCACGCTGCACGGCGTCGAAGACGACCGAGGACGGGTCACCGCCCTCGGCACCGCGGACGATGTCGGCGCCCGAGCGCTCGGCCCACAGGGCGAGCTGCTCCCCCGCAGCAGCCCGGAAGGTGTCGCCCGCGGCGAGGAGCACCCGGGTGCCCGAGCACGAGAGGCGCGTCGCCACCTTGCCCACGGTCGTGGTCTTGCCGACGCCGTTGACGCCGACGAAGAGCCAGACGTCGACCGTGCGGACGGTCCCGCCCTCGGTTGCCGCCGGGCGGTCGGCTCCGACCTCGGGCAGCCCCGCCGCTCCGGAACCCAGCATGGCCACCAGGTCGGCCTTCAGGGCGTCGACCAGGGCGTCGGGCCCGCCGATCTCCCCGGTCCGGACCCGGCCGCGGAGGTCGTCGAGGAGGGCGTCGGTCGCCCCCACCCCGACGTCGGCCCGGATCAGGGCCTCCTCGAGCTCGTCCCAGGTGCCGCCGTCGATCTTCCCCCGGGCACGGATGGCGCCCACGTAGCCGGACAGCAGGCCCCGGGCCTTGCCCAGGCGACCCCGGTAGGAGGCGGGCTCGGGAGCGGGAGCCTCGGCCTCCGCCTCGGCCTCGGCCTCGGCCTCCGCCGCGGGTGGTGCCCCGGCCGCGGGTGGTGCCCCGGCCGCGGGTGGCGCCCCGGCCGCGGGGACCTCCGGCTCCGGGGTCGGACGCTCGGCGACGGCGACGCCTCCCGGGGATCCGTCCGACGCACCGCCGTCCCGTCCGCGCCGGGCCAGCAGGACCCCGCCCGCGGCCAGGAGGGCCACGGGCACGGCCACGACCAGCCCGATGACGACGTCGGATGCGGCGGTGAGGGCGACGGCGTCGATCACAGGTCGGGCCCGCCGGCCGGCTCCGCACCGGCCAGGCTGGTCGCCCCGCCCCCCGCACCGGTGGTCGGCGAGTCGAGGCGCCGGGCGACCTCGTTGAGCGTCGACGGGCGGGGCGGCACCGGCGCTTCCCCGTCGGACTCCTGTGGCACGTCCTCCCCACGTGGAGACGCCTCGGACCCCGGCCCCGGCGGAGCGGGGACGTGCGAACCGGCCGCGTCGACGTCTTCGTCGAGGTCCGGTACGGCCGCCGGGGCGACGGACCGGACGTCGGGCTTCGTCGTCGGACGGGTGCCGAGCGCGTCGAGGGCGGTCCGGTCCCGGGGGACCTTCTGGCTCACCACCTTGGACGAACCGCCGGGCGCCATGGTCACCCCGTACAGGGCGTCGGCCGCCTCCATCGTGCGCTTCTGGTGGCTCACGATGATCAGCTGGGCCTCCTCGCGGAACTCGTTGACCAGGGCCAGGAAGCGCATCAGGTTGACGTCGTCGAGCGCGGCCTCGACCTCGTCCATCAGGTAGAACGGCGACGGCCGGCTGCGGAAGACGGCGAACAGGTAGGCCATGGCCACCAGGGAGCGTTCGCCGCCGGACAGCAGGGACAGCCTCCGGACGTTGCGGCCGGCGGGGCGCACCTCGACCTCGACCCCGGTGTCGAGCAGGTTCTCCGGATCGGTGAGCGACAGCCTGCCGGTGCCCCCCGGGAAGAGCGACGTGACCAGGTTGGAGAAGTGCTCGTTGACATCGGCGAACGCCGCGTCGAAGACGTGCATGATCTCCTCGTCGAGCGTGCGGATGACCTGGCGGAGGTCCCGCTGGGCCTTGCGGACGTCCTCGACCTGGGACTCGAGGAACCGGTGGCGCTCCCCGAGTTCCGACAGCTCCTCCATGGCCAGCGGGTTGACGGGCCCGATGGCGGCGAGCTCCGACTCGAGCTGCTCGACCCGGGTGGGGGGGTCGACGCCCTCCGGGAGCTCCGGCACCGGGGAGCCCAACGCGTCCTCGGGCCCGCAACCGAGCTCGCGGCGCAGGGTCTCGACCACCGATTCGCGCCGGACCGTCGCCTCGACCAGATCCAGCTCGGCCTTCTGCAGCCGGCTCCGGGCCGCGGCCAGCTCGTGCTCACCCACGGCCCGCTGGCGGCGCAGCTCCTCCAGCCGGGCGCCGCCCGCCCGCACCGCCTCGAGCTGACGGCGGTGCCGGTCCCGCAGCGACGACAGCAGGGCGTCCAGCCCGGACTGGGCCTCGGCCACGACCCCGAGCAGGCGCTCGACGGCGGTGGCGTCGGCCTCGAGGCGGGTACGCCGTTCGGCGGCCTGCTGGCGCTCCTCGGCGTGTCCGGTCAGCCGGCGCTCCACCTCGACGAGCCGCTCGGCCAGGACGCGCCTGCGCTCGACCAGCCCGGCGGAGCGGACCTCCCACTCGCTGCGGGCCGCGGCGGCCTCGGCGATCCGCTCGTCGATCCTCCGGCGTTCGTCCCGGGCGGCGGCGATCCTCTCGGACGCCTCCACACGGGCCTGCTCCAGCTCGGGCAGACCCGCCACCAGCTCGGCGACCCGCGAGGCGTCCCGACCGATGCGCTCCTCGAGCTCGGCCCGGTCGCGTCGGATCTCCTCGAGTTCGGTGCCCAGCAGGTCCCGGTCGCCCGCCACCCGCTGGCGTCCCACCCGGGCCGCCTGGTGGGCGACCTCGTTGCGGTCGTCGGACCGGACCGCCTCGGCCGCCGCCTCGCGGGTCGACTCGACCTCGGCCCGTGCGGCGGTACGTTCCTCGGCGGCCCGCGCCGACTCGTGGCGGGCGACTTCGGCACGTTCGCGTGCCTCGTCGACCACGACGGCGGTGACCACCCCACCCCCGGCGCGCACGCGCCAGCCGGTGGGCGAGAACCGGTCGCCGTCCCGGGTGACCACCACCAGATCGGGCCGGGCCAGGGCGAGGTCGATGGCCTCGGACCAACCGCGCCGGGCACAGCAGGACCCGTGCAGGAGCGTGTCGAGCACGGCGTCGAGGCCCGGGAACCCGCGCCCGCCCGAGCGTGGTCGGACGTGGTCCCGGACGGACTCGGTGCCCTCCGGCGTCGCCGGGCCGGCCAGCTCCGCCCGCCGGACCCCGGCGGCTCCGGTGAGCGCGAGCACCGCCCCGGTGGCCCCGCCCTGGCGCAGCCGGGACAGCGCGGCCCGCGCCGGCTCGTTCCCGGACACGACCACGGCGGCCAGGGACGCCCCGGCGGCGGCCTCGAAGGCCTCCTCCCACCCGCCGTCGACCTCGACGAGGTCGAGGAGCGTGCCGACGACCCCGTCCACCCCGGCCAGCAGCTCGGCGCCCGCCGCGCCGCGGGCCTCGTCGAGGGCCCGCTCGAGGGCATCGGCACGGGCCTGGGACCGTGCGTACTCCTGTTCGGCCTGCCGCAACGCCTCCTCGGCCACCTCGAGACGCCGGGTGGCGGCCACGTGGGCGGCCTCGGTCTCGGCGCGGGCGGCCTGGAGCTGGTGGCGGCCCTGCTCCGTCTCGGCCAGTCGTTCGCCCAGCTCGTGGTCCTCGCCCTCGAGGACGGCGGATCGCCGCTCGGCGGCCCCCTGGCGGGCGACGAGCTGGTCGAGGGTACGACGGTCCCGCTCGAGCGCGTGCTCGAGCGAGGCGAGCTGACCGCGGGCGACGGTGACGGACTCCTCCGCCCGGCGCAGCTCGCTCCCGTCCCCCCGCGCCGCCAGGTGGGCCTGGAGCTCGGCGGCGGCGGCCGCCTCGGCCGCCAGGAGCCCGTCCTGCTCGGGCGCCAGGCCGTCCGCCTCCTGATCGGCGGCGGCCAGCTCGTCGGCCAGGCGCGCGCCTTCGGCCTCGAGCGTCGAGACCACGTCGGCGTCGGCGGCGGCGTCGAGTGCCCGGGCCAGCGACCGCTGGCGCTCGCGCAGGACGCCCGAGAGTCCGCGTGCCCGTTCGACCATGCCCTCGGTGCGGCCCAGGGCGGCGGTGAGGTCCGACTCGCGCTCGGCCGAGAGCTCGTCCGCCGTGCGCTCCGAGTCGGCGTCGAGCGCGCCCAGCGCGTCGAGGAGCCGGGACTCGTTCGCGCCTTGCTCCTCCTGGACGCGGAGGCAGGCGGCCCGCTGTCGGTCCAGGGCGCCGAGTTCGACCCCGGCGACGTGGAGGCGGACGGCACGCAGCTCGTCGGCCAGCCCCGTGTAGGAGCGGGCGGCCGCCGCCTGCCGTTCGAGTGGGCGGATCTGCCGCTTCACTTCGCGGACCAGGTCGAACAGCCGCTCGAGGTTCTCCTCGGTGGAGGACAGCCGACGCTCGGCCCGCTCGCGCCGGCGCCGGTACTTGAGGACCCCGGCCGCCTCCTCGATGACCGATCGCCGGTCTTCGGGCCGCGCCTCGAGGATGGCGTCCAGATGTCCCTGGCTGATGATGACGTGCTGCTGGCGTCCGACGCCGGTGTCCGACAGCAGCTCCTGGATGTCGAGGAGCCGGCAAGGGGTGCCGTTGATGGAGTACTCGCTGTCGCCCGAGCGGAACAGGGTCCGGGTGATGGTGACCTCGGCCAGGTCGGCGGAGAGCTTTCCCGAGCTGTTGTCGATGGTCAGGGACACCTCGGCCCGCCCCAGCGCAGGACGGTTGGCCGTCCCCATGAAGATGACGTCCTCCATCTTGGCCGAGCGCACGGTGCGGGGGCCCTGGGCGCCGAGCACCCAGGCCACGGCGTCGACGACATTCGACTTGCCGCTTCCGTTCGGGCCCACGACCACGGTGACCCCCGGCTCGAATTCGAGCACCGCGGGGTCGGCGAAGGACTTGAATCCTTTGAGGGAGAGGGACTTCAGGAACACCGGGCGCTCACCCTACCGGGACCCGCGGCGCACCGCAGGAGGCCTGCTCGGACCTGGCAGTGTTCACAGAAGTCAGACCTGGCAGTGTTCACAGAAGAACGTCGAGCGCCCGCCGGACTTCACCCGCACGATGGTGGACCGGCAGCGCCGGCACGCCTGCCCCTCCCGGTCGTAGGCCTGGTGCTGGTCCTGGTAGTCGCCGACCTCCCCGAACAGGTCGCGGTACTGCTCGTCGGCGAGCGTCGACCCCCGTCGCTTGACCGCCTCGGCCAGCGTCTCGACCATCGACCGGTAGAGGCGGCGCACCTCCTGGGACGAGAGGGAGTTCGACGGGCGGTCGTAGCGGAGCCCCGCCGCGAACAGGATCTCGTCGGCGTACATGTTGCCGATCCCGGCCACGAACTCCTGGTCCATGAGCAGGGGCTTGAGTGCGGACGTGCGGGTGGAGAGGAGGACCCAGAACTTCTCCCAGCTCATGATGTCCTCGAGCGGGTCGAATCCCAGGTGGGCGAGTTCGGGAAGCGCCGGTTCGCCCTCGGCCGGTGCGGCCGACACGAACAGCTCGCCGAACGTGCGCGGGTCGACGAAGCGGAGCTGGCCCCCCTGGGTGAACGTGATGACCGCATGCGTGTGGGGGACCTTCGGCTCCTTCACGTTCTTGACCCGGTGGAGCTGGCCGCTCATCCCCAGGTGGACCACGAGCGTGGCCCCGTCGTCCAGCACGAGGAGCAGGTACTTGCCGGCGCGGTTGACCGCGGTGATGGTGCGGCCCTCGAGCTGGGAGCGGAACTGCTTGGCGCTCGGGTGACGGCGGACGGTGCGCCCGTTGCGCACCTCGACCGACTTGATCTTCCGGTTGACGACCTCGCCCTGGAGGTCCCGCCGGATGGTCTCTACTTCGGGAAGCTCAGGCATGTCCCCCGCCTCTCTCGGCTTCCAACGATCCCCAGGCCGCCTGGGCGGCGACCTGCTCGGCGTCCTTCTTCGAACGCCCCTCACCCGTACCGAGGCGCTGGCCAGCAACGTACACCGTGGCCAGGTACCTCCGAGCATGGTCCGGTCCCGATCCCACCACCTCGTAGTGGGGCACGCCCCGGCCCAGCCGGACGGTCTCCTCCTGGAGCCTGCTCTTGTGGTCCGACTCGCCGGGCTCCCCCACGGCCACGTCGATCCGGGACCCCAGGAGCGAGAGCACCAGTCCACGGGCGTCGTCCATGCCCCCGTCGAGGTACACGGCGCCGATGACGGCCTCCATCGTGTCGGCCAGGATCGACTCCTTGTCCCGCCCGCCCGAGGAATCCTCCCCCCGGCCCAGCCGCAGGTGCCCGGGGATCCCCAGGTCCCGGGCCACCTCGGCCAGCACCCGGGCGTTCACCACCGAGGCCCGGACCTTGGACAGCGTCCCGTCCGAGAGGTCCGGGTGGGTCCGGAACGTGTGCTCGGCCACGACCAGCCCGAGGACGGCGTCCCCCAGGAATTCGAGACGCTCGTTCGAGGCCGCCCCGGCGTGCTCCGCGCACCACGACCTGTGGGCCAGCGCCTGTCCCAGCAGCTCCGGCGTCGTGAAGTCGTGACCCAGGCGCCTGGCGAGCCCGTGGTCCCCCACCGGTCCCCCGGCGTCGTCCGGGGGCGCCATCGGGCGCCTCAGGACGCCCCGAGCTTGGCGTCCACGTAGTCCACCGCGTCGCGGACGGTGCGGAGCTCCTCCAGGTCCTCGTCGTCGATGCGGAAGCCGACCGAGCGCTCGCCCAGCTCCTCTTCCAGGCCCTCCACCAGCTCGATCAGGGCCAGGGAGTCCGCGTCGAGGTCTTCCGCGAACGACGAGGACTCGCTGATCGTCGACGGCTCGATCTCCAAGATGTCGGCCAGGAGCTCACGGATGAGCTCCAGGATCTGCTGGCGGTCGAGCGGACCCTTCTCCACGTGGGTCTCAGCGGGCACGGCGTCTCCTGTACACGGTTCGGGCCGGGCCGGAACTCGGCCCTGGGCTGGGACGATGTTACCCGAGCCCGGGACGGCCCCCGATGGATGGCCTCCGGGGCGACCCGGAACCTCTCCCGCACGACGTCGTCTCGTCGTCGGACGCCGTCACACCCCCGTGGGAGGCTCGTCCCATGGCGCTGGCCAACTGTTCCGAGGCACGCTGCGACGCACTTCCCGACGCACTTCCCGAGGCGTTGGCGTCCGCCGGTTCTGCCGGGCGTGGTGCTCAGCGGTCCACCGGTGCGGCCGGGCGCCGTGCCGGTTCTGCTCCCTCCCCGGTGCCCGGCGGTGGGGATCCCGGTCTGTCGGCCCGGCTGTCCTCGCTGGCCGGATCCCTGGCCTCGTTCGTGTCCGACCTGGAGCCCGGGTGCCTGCTCGGGCGGGACGCCGCCGCCCTCTACGGCGACCTCTGCCGCCTGGAGCGCCTGGTGGTGGCGGCCAAGACCCTGCTCGCCCCCCGCATCGCCGAGTCGGGCCACTGGGAGCAACAGGGCCACCGGTCCGCCGCCGGCCTGCTCGCCACCTTGGAGGGGGGATCGGCCGGACGGGCCCGGCGCACCCTGGAGGCCGGCCGGCGCCTGGCCGAGCTGCCCGGGTTGGCCGCGGCGGTGCGCACCGGCTCCCTGTCGGGGCCCAAGGTGGACGAACTCACCCGAGCCGCGGCAAGCGATCCCACGGCCGAGGGCGCCCTGCTGGCCGGCTCGGACGCCGAGCCCCTCCACGTGGTCAAGGAGCGGTGCCAGGCGGTGCGGGCGGCGGCGGCGGGCGCCGACCCGGCCGCCGCCCTGGCCCGCATCCACGCCCGGCGTTCGTTCACCACCTGGACCGACGCCGAGGGGGCGTTCTGCTTCTCGGGACGCGACAGTGCCGATCGGGGGGCCCGCATGATGGCCCGGCTGGTACCGGTGGCCGACCGCCTCCGGGCCGACCGGCGGGCGGCGGGCCGGGCCGGGGCCACCCCGGCGGGGTCCCCCGAGTCCGAGGCCGCCCTGCGGGCCGACGCCCTCTACCTGGTGGTGACCGGCCGGCGTCCCGTCCCCCCCGCCGGGGCCGGCGGTGGGGACGTGGGGGCCGGCGGTCCCGACCCCGTGGGAGGTGGAGCGGTCCCTGGGGCTCCCGGCGGCACGGTGGAGCCTGACGGTCCTGACGGTCCTGACGGTCCTGACGCCGGCCCTACCCCCGGGTTGGACGCGTCGGCGCCCGCCAACCCGGCCGGGCTCGGGAGCGCCGACGACCTGGTGGGTGCCGCTCCCCCGGCCACCGTGATCGTGCGGGTCGACCTCGCCGCCCTGCGGCGGGGTCGGGCCCGGCCCGGGGAGCTGTGCGAGCTGGACGGCCTGGGCCCGGTCCCCGTCCCGGTGGCGACCGGCCTGGTCGACGACGCCTTCCTGGCCCTGGTGTTCACCGAGGCGGGCGACATCCGTGCCGTGTCCCACCTGGGCCGGACCATCAACCGGCGCCTGCGCACCGCGCTCGCCGTCCGGGACCGGCGGTGCGTGGTCCCCGGGTGCCCCGTCGCCTACGGCCTGGAGATCGACCACGTGCACCCCCTGGAGTCCGGCGGCCGGACCGAGCTCTCCAACCTGGCGCTTCTCTGCCACCACCACCACCGGATGAAGACCTACGACGGGTGGGTGCTCGAGCGCACCGGGCCGACCGACGAGGACCCCCGGTGGCGCTTCACACCCCAGCCGCCCTTCGGCCAGGAGCCCGGCCTCGGGCTCGACCGGCCCCCGGACGCGCCGGGGAGCGGTTGAGCGGCACCCCCACGCCGCCTCCGACGCCCTCCGGGTATCGGTGGACTCAGTCGCTGAGTGCCACGGCCATGTCGTCGAGCCCCTGGACGAGTGCCGCCGCGCCGGCATCGTCGAGCACGGCGTAGGCGGGTCGGACCAGATCGTCGGTGAGCACCTCGGCGGCGTCGACCGCGGCCCGCTGCTCGTCGCTGATCTTCGGCACGTCGTCGACCGGCCAACCGAACATGGCCAGGTCGTTCGGACGTTTGATTGTGTGTGCGGTGCGGGCGTCGACCCCGCAGGCGCGCAGGGCGAGGAGGTGGGCGCTGCCCCGCAGTTCGCGCAGAACGGTCACGATCTGCATGGCCCGGCCGGGCACGTCGTCGACGAGCAGCTCGCCCCGGTACCCCGCGTAGAGTGACAGGCCCACCGGATCCGCCGCATCGTTGACGGCGTCGGCTGCGTCCACCATGGCCTCCAGGCCCTCGATGCCGGCGAGTCGGCGGCGGCCGACCTCGGCGGCGCAGTCGAGGTAGACGCGGGCCGCCTCCCGCGGGGCGATGTGCTTGCGTCCCTCGGTCCACAGGGCGTCGACGACCTCGGGGTTGAAGTAGCCGAAGGCGCTGGCGATCACGACCGGCTCGACGTCGCCCAGTACGCCGCCCCGTCCCAGCGCATAGAGGGTGAAGAGGTCGATCCCGAGCCGGGCGGCGGCCGACTCGGCCTCGGGGGCGAAGTAGTGGGCCCAGCCGATGTCGCGGATGATGGGGCAGGCGTGGGCCATGAGTTCGTCGGTGTTCATGGACCGCACGCTACCGCCGGTGACGGGCTCCGCCACTCGCTCCGGTCGCTCCGGTCCCGCCTACTCCGCAGATTCGTCCGAATCGTCCGATTCGTCCGATTCATCGGGCACGGTGCATGCGGCGGATGCAGGGGGACGGGTGTCGCGCGTCGCCGCCCGTCGGCGTGCCCGGCGGACGACCAGCAGCGCCACTCCCCCGGCCACGAGGACCGCTCCGGCCACGAGTGCGAACTTCCCGATCCGCTCCACGAGGACCAGGTCGCGCTGGATCGACTCCAGGTCGTCCTCGACCACCTCGAGCACGTCGGACACCGCCCGCAACGGTGGGAGCGTCGGCTTGTCCGGTGGCGCGGGTCGCACGGAACAGTGTCTACCCCTGCGCCGGGGTGGCGTCTACCCATCCGCGCCCGGTCGGTTCCGGCCGGCACGGGCGAACGCCCGGGCGCGGCAGCCGGGGAGGCGCCCGGCCCCGTTCCCGGCGTCAGCGGATGTTCTGGAGGCTGCGTGCCGCCATCGACAGGTAGTCCAGGAGCTCGGCCCGGTCGTCGGGCGCCATGCCCAGTGCGTCCACGGCTGCGGTCATGTGGCGCATCCACGCCTCGGCCTCGGCCGACCCGATGACGAACGGGGCGTGGCGCGCCCGGAGGCGCGGGTGGCCCCGGACCTGGTTGTAGGCGTCCGGGCCGCCCCAGTACTGGGCGAGGAAGAGGGCCAGGTGGGCCTTGGATTCCTCCAGGTCGTCGGGGTACATCGGGCGCAGCAGCGGATCGGTGGCGACACCCACGTAGAACTGCTCGACGAGCGCGTCGAAGAAGGGCTGGCCGCCCCATCGCTCGAACGGGGTCCCTTCCGACTTCCGTGTCAGCCGCACATCCCGACTGTAGGCGGTACGCGATTAGCCTCTGCCCCGGGCAGAACGCGTTCCACCCCGGGAACCGGGCCCGTCGACGGGAGGTCGCCATGTTCGAGTGGTCCGAGGAGCAGCTGATGGTGCGGGACGCCATCCGTCGGTTCATCGAGGCGGAGGTGGTGCCGCAGATCGACGCCGTCGAGCACGAGGGCGTGCCCCCCTACGACATCATCCGGAAGATGTACGCCACCTTCGGCATGGACCAGATGGCACGGGACCGCTTCAAGAAGCAGCTCGAGCGCAAGGCCGCCGGCACATCCGAGACCCCCGAGGAACGGGCCGAGCGGGCCGGCGACGGCGGCGCGGCGGCCATGACCCTCATCCCGATCATCGAGCTGTGCCACCACTGCCCCGGCATCGTGACCTCGATGGGCGTGAGCGTCGGCCTGGCCGCCGGCACCATCATGAAGGGCGGCACCCCCGCCCAGATGGAGCGGTGGGGTCTCGACCTGCTGACCACGGAGAAGATCGGCGCCTGGGCCATCACCGAGCCCAACTCGGGCTCGGACGCCCTGGGCGGCATGACCACGATGGCCCGGCGCGACGGGGACGAGTACGTGATCAACGGCTCGAAGACCTGGATCACCAACGGCCCCTACGCCGACACCATCGTGCTCTACGCCAAGCTGGACGACGGGTCGGACACCCCCGTCCGGGACCGGCCGGTGCTCACCTTCATCCTCGACAAGGGGACGCCGGGTCTCGAGCAGTCGAAGCCGCTGCGCAAGATGGGCCTCCACTCCTCGCCGACCGGTGAGCTGTTCCTGTCCGACGTCCGGGTCGGCCGCGACCACCTGCTCGGCGAGCAGGAGCAGCGGGGCGGGGCGGGACGCGAGTCGGCCAAGTCCAACTTCGTGACCGAGCGGGCCGGCGTCGCCGCCATGTCGCTCGGTGTCATCGAGGAGTGCCTCAAGCTCTCGGTGCAGTACGCCAAGGACCGCGTGCTGTGGGGTACGCCGATCGGCGAATTCCAGCTCATCCAGCTCAAGCTGGCCAAGATGGAGATCGCCCGCCTCAACGTCGAGAACCTCGTCTTCCGCCACATCGAGACCTCGGCGGCCGGCAAGGACCTGACCCTCGCCGAGGCCTCGGCCCTCAAGCTCTACTCGGCCCAGGCCGCCAGCGAGGTGGCGATGGAGGCCGTCCAGCTGATGGGTGGCAACGGCTACACCGCCGAGTTCCGGGTCGAGCAGCTGGCCCGGGACGCCAAGGTCTTCCAGATCTACGCCGGTACCGACGAGATCCAGGTCACGCACATCGCGAAGGACCTGCTCCGCCGGTAGGCGGCGCGCACCGGACCACCCGCCCGTCCGGGGCGGGTCCTACGTCAGGAGCACACCGTGGCCCACGACATCGCGGGGGACCCCCGCATCGATCCCCGCATCAAGGCGATCCTCGCCGCCATCCCTCCGCTGTCGGCCTCCGACGTGGCCAGCCGCGACGAGCTGATCGCCGAGGCCAACACGCCGGAGGCACGGGAGGGGGCCGAGGTGTTCCGGGCGTTCATGGACCTCTGCGACACCGAGGAGTCCGCCCCCTCCGCCGGCCTGCGGGTCCACACCGAGGAGATCCGATCCTCGCCCGACGGGAACACGATCCGGCTCCAGGTGATCCGTCCGGACACCGACGCGACGGTGGCGTGCGTCTACTACATCCACGGCGGCGGCATGACCAGCCTCTCGTGCTTCGACGGGATGTACCGGGGCTGGGGCAAGATCATCGCCGGCAACGGCGTCGCCGTCGTCATGGTCGACTTCCGCAACGCGGTGAGCGCCTCCTCGGTGCCCGAGGTGGCGCCCTACCCGGCAGGTCTGAACGACTGCATCTCGGGGTTCCACTGGACCGTGGACCATGCCGACCACCTGGGCGTCGACCCGGCCCGCATCGTCATCGCCGGGGAGAGCGGCGGCGGCAACCTCACCCTCGCCACCGGCATGTCCCTCCTCCGCTCCGGCCACATCGACCGGGTGAAGGGTCTCTACGCCCTGTGCCCCTACATCGCCGGCGAGTGGCCCCAGGACCGGCTCCCGTCGTCGACCCAGAACGAGGGGATCCTGCTGAGCCTCCACTCCAACCGGGGGCGCATGGGCTACGGCATCGAGGCGTTCGAGGCCGGCGACCCGCTGGCGTGGCCGCTGTTCGCCACCGTCGACGACGTGGCCGGGCTGCCGCCGGTCGTCGTCGGCGTCAACGAGTGCGACCCGCTGCGCGACGAGGGGATCGAGTTCTACCGGCTGCTCCTGGAGGCCGGGGTGGCGGCGCGGTGCCGTCAGCAGATGGGCACCATGCACGGCACCGAGATCTTCACCATCGCCTGCCCCGACATCAGCCGCGACACGGCACGCGACCTGGCCGCGTTCGCCCGGGACTGAGTCGGGGGACGGGCCCGTCCGCCGGGCCCGTCGGAATTCGCGGCCGTCCGCCCGTTCAGTCCGCGGGTGCGGTCCCGGCGTCGGCCGCCGGGCGGACCGACGAGGCGACGGCGGCGACCAGTCCGGCCACGGCGACGTCGTGCGCCACGGTGATGGCGTTGACCATGGCGACCGAGGTCGACGACCCGTGGCTGATGACGCACACGCCGTCCACGCCGAGCAGCATGGCGCCCCCGGTCTCCTCGGGGTCGAGCCGGGCGGCCAGCGGCAGCAGGTGCGGGAGCAGCACGCCGGCGGCGTCGGCCACCTCGGGCAGGGCGAAGATCCCGGTGAGCGCCGACATCAGGAAGCGCAGTGTGCCCTCCAGTGTCTTCAGGGCCACGTTGCCGGTGAACCCGTCGGTGACGATGACGTCCGCCTGGTCCTCGAAGAAGTCCCGGCCCTCGACGTTGCCGACGAACTCGAAGTCCCCGTGGCCGCCCTCGGCCAGGAGCGCGTGGGCCTCCTTCACCAGCGGCGTCCCCTTGGACTTCTCCTCGCCGATCGACAGCAGCGCCACCCGGGGCCGCCGCACCCCGTAGCGTGCCGTCGAGTAGGCCGCGCCCATCTGGGCGAACTGGACCAGCATGGGCACCGAGGTCTCGGCGTTTGCCCCGGAGTCCAGCAGCACCGTCGGATGGGACTTCTTGAGGTCGGGGATCGGTGTGGCGATGGCCGGCCGGATCACCCCGGGCAGCCGGCCCATGCGCAGCAGGGCCGAGGCCATCGTGGCCCCGGTGTTCCCGGCCGACACCATGGCCATCGCCCGGCCGTCGCGCACCGCCTCGGCGGCGCGCACCAGGGACGAGTCCTTCTTCCTGCGGACACCGTGGCCGGGGTCGTCCTCCATGCCGATGACCTCGGTGCAGTGGAGCAGCGGGAGTCCGCCGGTATCGCCCATCTGCCCCTCGACGCCGACGAGCAGCACCCCGATGTCGCCCGCCTCGGCGATCCGACGCGCTCCGGCGACGATCTCCCCGGGTGCCCTGTCGCCGCCCATCGCATCGACCGCGACCGGGAGCGCTGCGAACGCCTCCCCCTCCGGCCGGGACCCGCCCCGCGCCACTAGTCGACGTCGATGGCCTGACGGCCCTTGTACCAGCCGCAGTTGGGGCACACGACGTGCGGGAGCTTGGCGGTCGTGCACTGGGGGCACACCGAGCGTGCCGGCGCCTTCAGCACCCGGTTGGATGCCCGGCGGCTGCGGCTCTTCGCCTTGGAGGTCTTCTTCTTCGGAACGGCCATAAGGGGTACATCCTAGGTCAGATCGGGGGGCCCTCGTCGCGCAGCGCGTCGAGCGCGGCCCACCTCGGGTCGCCCACGGGTGCACAGCCGCACGTCTCCGTGTTGCGATTGGCCCCGCACGTCGGGCACAGCCCGGCGCAGTCGTCCGCGCACAGGGGGGCGAGCGGCAGCTCGAGCAGGACGGCGTCCCTGGCCAGGGGCTCGAGATCGAGTTCGTCGCGCTCCAGCGGGTAGGCCTCCTCGTCCCGGTCGGTGCCTCCCGCCGGGGCGAAGCGCTCCCGGACCCTCGCCGACGTCCGGCCCGCGACCGGTCCACCGCAGCGCCGGCACTCGCCGAGCCACGCCGCGGTCACGGTGCCGTCGACCGTGATCCCACCGGGGTAGGAGGCGAGGGTGACGTCGAGGACCACCGGCTCGTCGTCCGGGACGACCACCGACACCGCCCCGAGCCCCGGGATGAGTCCCTCCCGGTGCTCGACCCGGGTCGCCCCGTTCTGCTTGCGCAGCGCGGCCACCTGGACCAGGAAGGGCCGTCGGACACGTCGCAGCTCCTCGACGCGACCGGCGTCCGGGTGTCCGGCGTCGTCCGGGGTGGCCACGGGACGGCTCAGGAGAGGTCCTGATCGAAGAACCCCTCCAACTCGTCGTCGGAGCCGGGCCCTCCCTCGGCCAGGGACGTGTCGCCCTGGTCCCCGATCTCCACGGCCGGGATGGGGCTGACCTGGAGCTTCTGACGACCGGCCTGGACCGTCTTCATCGTCCGGTCGAGGACGATCTCGAAGCTGGCCAGCTTCTTGTCGGCGTAGTCCTCGGCCTCGTGGCGGAGCCGACGGGCCTCCTCGTTGGCGTCGTCGAGGATGCGCTGGGCCACGTGGTTGGCCTGCCGTACCACCTCGGTGCGCTGGACCATGCGCTCGGTCTGGACGCGCGCCTCCTCCACGATGCCGGCCGCCTTGCGGTGGGTCTCGGCCAGGTAGTCCTCGCGCTCCTTCAGCATCCAACGGGCCTGCTTGATCTCCTCGGGCATGCGCTCGAGCGCGGCCTCGAGCAGCTCGACGAGCTCGTCGCGCTCGACCCGCACCGACGAGGACAGCGGCATCGGCTTCGCCGTCAGGACCACGTCGAGTGCGCTCCGGATGTAGGCCTCGGCGTCCGCCTGCTCGCCGTCGGCCACCTCCTGGTCCAGGTCGTCGAAGAGGTCACTCATCGGCGAACTTCTCGTCGAGCCGCTGGGCGACCACCTTCGGCACGAACGCGGTGACGTCGCCGCCGAAGCGCGCCACCTCGCGCAGGAGCCGTGAGGCGATGAAGGAGTGGGCCGAGCTCGTCGGGATGAAGAGGGTCTCGACCCCGGAGAGCTGCTTGTTCATCTGGGCCATCTGGAGCTCGTTCTCGAAGTCGGAGACGGCGCGCAGGCCCTTGACGATGGCGCTGGCCCCGACCTCCTGGGCGACGTTCACCACCAGGGTGGACATGGTCACCACCCGCACGTTGGCGAGGTGGAACACGGTCTCCTCGAGCATCTCGCGGCGCTCGTCGTCGTCGAAGAGCGCCTCGCTCTTCTGCGGGTTGCGCAGCGCGGCCACGACGACCTCGTCGAAGAGCCGGGAGGCCCGCTCGATCACCTCGAGATGCCCGTTGTGGACCGGGTCGAACGACCCCGGGATGAGCGCAATCCTCACGTGGCACCTTTCTGGGTCGCGGGCTCCGGACGGGCGACCGTGACGATGGTACCCCCATAGCGCCTGGATCTGAGAACCTCCCAGCCGTCGGGAGCGCTGACCTCGGTACCCGATTCGAGCACGATGAGGTCGGCGGGCAGCCGGGCCACGAGGGTCTCCCAGCCCGCGTACCCGTAGGGCGGGTCGCACAGCACGATGTCGTAGCGCGCCACGGTCCGGGCCAACCAGGCGTCGACGTCGGCGCGGGTCACGGTGGCGTCCCCGCCCGCCTCGGCGTCGGCCATCCCCACCGACACCAGATTCGCCCGGATGGCCTCGACCGAACGGGGGTCCTGCTCGACGAACGTCACCGAAGCCGCCCCCCGGGACAGCGCCTCGATGCCGAGGGCACCGGTGCCCGCGAACAGGTCGGCGACCCGCATGCCGTCGACGCCGCCGAGGCTGAAGAGCATGCTGAAGACCGCTTCGCGCACCCGGTCCGAGGTGGGGCGCACGTTGGCGCCCACCGGTGCGGCCAGGCGCCGGCCCCGGTACTCGCCACCGATCACGCGCATCGGTCCACCCTACCGGGGGCACCTCGCCGGCCGGCGGCGCCCGCACGGGACGGCGGGCCGCCCGGATGCGGGCCGACGGATGCGGGCCGACGGATGCGGTGCGCCGGATGCGGTGCGCCGGATGCGGGCCGGACGTGGGTGGTCAGGCCCCGGGTGGGGTGACCTGGCCCCTCGACCGGGCGCGGTGGCTCTCGCCGAGCCCGGCCAACAGGTGCCTGTCGCGGGCGCCGATCAGCTGCCACGCCCGGGCGATGCCCACGATGAAGAGCACGATCGTCATCACGGCCAGGCCGGTGACGTGGTCCGTGGCGCGGGGGTCGCGGGCCAACTGGACGCCGAGGACGACCGGGTAGCCGAACACTGCGGCCTGCAGGACGAGCCGTCCCGTCATGCGGCGGCGCGTCCGGCCCGGCGGTCCCACGCGGAGGAGGTGGGCACCCAGGGCGACGCAGCTGGAGAGGCCCACCAGCCCGACGACGATGGCGGTCTGGCCGAGGTCGATGCCCGGGATCCGGGCGAACAGGGACAGGACCAGCGCGTCGACGAGCGCCGAGAAGGCGATCCCGGCACGCACGTCGGTCTGGACGCGGACGCCCCGGTCCTCGAACGGGGCGCGACCGAGATGGCGACGAAGAGCAGCCCGACGAGCGCGCCGGCGACCGCGCCCGTGGTGGCGAAGAAGGTGGTGAAGCCGGTGGGGACCACGGTCGGGACGGTGATCGACGCAGGGCGACGAGCGGGCGACCGGGGGCGACGGCCGGGCCCGGCGGGCCGGACGGGGTCGTCGGGTCGGTCCCCCGGGGTCCGCCTCAGCTCTTGAAGAGGAACTCGGCCTCGTCGTCGTCGACGAACAGGCGCAGCTCCTCGGACAGCAGCCGGTGGACCTCGAGCCGGGGATCTCCCTCGACCAGCTCGACGGCCAGTCCCCGGGCGTCGACCACCAGGTCGCGGTCGGACAGCAGCCTGGCCAGCTTGAGGTCCGACCGGCCCTTCTGGCGGGCGCCGAGGAGGGTCCCCTCCCCCCGGAGCTCGAGGTCGACGTCGGCCAGGGCGAAGCCGTCGGTGCTGCGCTCCAGGGCCTCGAGCCGGGCGATCGCCTCCGGCGAGTCGGCCCCGGAGAGCAGGAAGCACCACGCCGGCTCGCCGCTGCGTCCGACACGGCCCCGCAACTGGTGGAGCTGGGCGATGCCGAACCGGTCGGCGTCCTCGACGACCATCACCGACGCGTCGGGGATGTCGACACCGACCTCGATGACCGTCGTCGCCACCAGCACGTCGAGGTCGCCCGACCGGAACGCCTCCATGGCCTGCTCCTTGTCGGCGGGACGCATCTGGCCGTGCAGGAGGCCGACCCGGAGCCCGGCGAGCTCGTGCCCGGACAACCGCTCGGCCTCGGCGGTGACCGAGGCCGCCTCCACCTTCCCGGAGCCCTCGACCAGCGGACACACGACGAACGCACGGTGCCCGGTACCCACCTGCTCCCGCACCCGGGACCACGCCTGTTCGACCTCCGACGGCGTCCGCAGCCACGACGTGGCCACGGGACGACGCCCCGGGGGCAGTTCGTCGACGACCGTCATGTCCAGGTCGCCGAAGACGACCATGGCCGCCGTGCGCGGGATGGGCGTGGCCGTCATGACCAGGAGGTCCGGGTCGCGGCCCGCACCGTCGGCGCCCCGGCCCTTGTCGCGCAGCGCGGCCCGCTGCTCCACACCGAACCGGTGCTGCTCGTCGATGACGACCACGCCCAGCGACCCGAAGACGACCCGGTCGGTCAGGAGGGCGTGCGTGCCGACGAGGAGATCGACCGATCCGTCGGCCAGGCCGGCGTGGACGGACGCCCGCTCGGCCGCCGGCGTGCGGCTCGTCAGGAGCGCGACCCGCAGGGGGCGACGGCCCTCGAGGGTCGTCGGGTCGGGCACGTCGAGGCCGGCGACGAGCCGTCGGACCTCGGCGGCGTGCTGTTCGGCCAGGACCTCGGTGGGGGCCATGAGCGCGCCCTGGTGGCCGCCCTCGACGCCGACGAGGAGGGCGGCGACGGCGACGACCGTCTTGCCGGCCCCGACGTCGCCCTGCAGGAGGCGGTGCATGGGAAGGGGCCCGCCCAGGTCGTCGGCCAGTTCGCCGATGGCCCGGGCCTGGGCCCCGGTGAGCGGGAACGGGAGGCCGTCCGTGAATCGGTCGACCAGCGTGGGCGAGCCGTCGGTCCGTGCCAGCGTGTGGCGGATGCCGCGCGCGTCCTCGTGGAGCCGCTGCCGCCGGAGCACGAGCGCGAGCTGCAGGCGCAGGAGTTCGTCGAAGGCCAGGCGCCTCCGGGCGGGCTCGACCTCGTCCATGGAGGCCGGCCGGTGGATGCCGGCGAACGCGGCCGTCCGGTCGAGGAGCCCGAACCTCCCACGGGTAGCGTCGTCCAGGGGATCGGCGAACGGGCCCGCGCGGTCGAGCGCCTCGTGGACCAGGCGGCCGATGCGCGCCGAGGTCAGGGCGGCCCGGTCGCTCAGCGGGTAGACGGGGTAGATCCGGCCGGACGACGGACCGTCGTCCCCGGTGGCGCCCTCGTCGGCCCCCCGGAGCACCTCGACGGTGGGGTTCACCATCTGGAGCCGGTCCCGGTAGGAGCTCACCGGGCCGAAGGCGAGCACGAGGGTGCCCACGGCCAGCTGCCTGGCCCGCCACGGCTGGTTGAAGAACACGGCGGCGATGCGCCCGTCGCCGTCGGTCAGTTCGACCTGGACCCGTGCCGGAGCCCGTCGCCCGCGTCCGCCGCGGGGCGGCGGGGCGCTGACCCGGCCCACGGTGGCCAGGACCGTCGCCCGCTCCCCGTCGACCAGTCGGTCGACGGTCACCATGCGCGTGCCGTCGATGTAGCGGCGGGGGTAGTGGGTGACGAGGTCGAGGACGGTCGTGACACCGAGCTCGGCGAGTTCGGCGGCGACCCCGGCACCCACGCCCCGCAGGACGGTGACGGGCAGTTCGGCCAGCTGGCCGAGGCGCCTCCCGGCGGGGGCGCCGGCGGCGCCCGCCCCGGACGCGGGGCCGGTCACCGGCGGGCCGTCCCGGGCCGTCGCGTCACTCGATCGAGAACAGGTACGGGTAGAGCGGCTGACCGCCGTGGTGGACCTCGGTCTCGACCGAGGGACGCGCTTCTCTCAGCCACTCGGTGATGCGCCGGGTGTCGGCCGCTCCCGAGCCCTCGCCCTCGATGATGGTCACGAGGTCGTGGGTGTCGCCCACCAGCACGTCGAGCAGGGCGCACGAGGCATCCGACAGCGTCTCCCCCACCACCTCGATGCCGTCGCGGGACAGGCCGAGCCAGTCACCGGTGCGCACGCTCCCGGCAGGGGTCTCGGAGTCGCGCACGGCCCGGGTCACCTCGCCCGGGACCACCTTGCGGGCGGTCGCCTCCATGGCGGCGGCGTTGGCCTCACCGCCCGCCTCGGGGTCGTAGGCGAGCAGGGCGGCGAACCCCTCGGCGATGGTCTCCGTGGGCACCACCCACACCCGCTTGGCGCTGAGCTCGTCGACCCGGTTGGCCACCGGGCGGATATTGCCGTTGTTGGGGAGGACGATCACCTCCGCGGAGGGGAGCTCGTCGACGGCCTCCACCAGCTCGGCGATCGACGGGTTCATCGACTGGCCGCCGGCGATCAGGCGCTGGACCCCGAGGGAGCGGAAGATCCTCCCGATGCCGTCGCCACTGGCCACGGCCACCACACCGGTGACCGGTGTCGGACCGAGGGGCGCCTCGGAGGGTCCGGAGGAGACGTCGCCCGCGCCCTCGCGCACCCACCGCTCCTCCTCGACCTCCTCCAGCAGGTCGGTGACCCGGATGTTCCGGGGTCGGCCGGCATCGAGGCTGGCCTCGATCGCCGGGCCCACCTCATCGGTGTGGATGTGGCAATTCCACAGGCCGTCACCGCCCACGACGACGATGGAGTCGCCCAGGCCGGCCCACACCTCCTTGAACGCGGGGATGGTCCCGTCGGGCGCCTCGAGGAGGTACATGACCTCGTAGCGCAGTCCGGCCAGCGCGACGTCGGCGTCGCTCTCCTCCCGGGTGCCGCCGGCCGCGCCCTCGACCCCCGTCGCCACGTCGGGCAGCTCGGGCGGGACCGGCATGGCACGCCCGTCGACCACGGTCAGCAGCGCGTCGAACAGGAGGACGTAGCCGGTGCCCCCGGCGTCCACCACGCCGGCCCGGGCCAGGACCGGCAGGAGCGACGGGGTGCGCTCGAGCGCCTCGACCGCACCGGCACGGGCGGCCTCGGCCACCCCGAGCAGGGACGCCCCGTCGTCGGCGGCGGTGCGGGCCGCCTCGGCCGCCCCCCGGGCCACCGTCAGGATCGTCCCCTCCACCGGCCGCATGACGGCCTCGCGGGCGAGCTCGTCGGCGGTGGTCAGCGCGGCGGCGAGCTCCTTCGCCCCCGGACGCCCCCCCGGCGAGTCGAGCCCGTCGGACAGTCCCCGGAGGAGCTGGGACAGGATCACGCCCGAATTGCCGCGGGCACCCATGAGCGACCCGTGGGCGATCGCCCGGCAGGCGGCCGGGAGCTCCGGGCGGTCGAGACCGTCGAGCTCGGAGGCGACGGACTCCAGCGTGAGGGCCATGTTCGTGCCCGTGTCCCCGTCCGGGACGGGGTAGACGTTGAGCCGGTTGATCAGCTGCTGGTGACTGCGCAGACCGTCCCGGAACGTGCCGATCACGCGGCAGAGCTCCGCTGCATCCAGGGCGTCGAGGGCGGCCATGGGCAGGATGCTAACCTTTGCGACTTACCCAGAGGTTCTTAGAGGAAGTCGGAGTGTCATGGCAGCGGTGTGCGAGGTCTGCGGCAAGAAGCCGTCGTTCGGAATGAACATCAGTCACTCCCACCGGCGGACGAAGCGTCGTTGGGATCCCAACATCCAGAAGGTACGCGCCGTCGTCGACGGGGCACCCAAGCGCCTGAACGTGTGCACCTCGTGCATCCGCTCGGGCAAGGTCACCAAGCGCCCCGTCCGCAACATCCCGGGCTGACGGGCTGGCGGGCTGACGGGCTGACGGGCTGACGGGCGGTCGGCACCGGCCGGCACCTGTCGCATCCTCCGTGCCCGTGCCCGTCCCCGTGCCGCTCCGACTCGGGGCAGACGGCACCCGGTCCCGGACCACCGTCAGAATCGGTGGCGCCAGCCACCCCGGGGCAGCTCCCCCCCGTCCAGCGTGAACCGTCCCGCCGCGCCCGTGCACGTCCCGACCGGGATGGGCGCCCGCAGCCCGGACGCTGCGAACGCAGCCGCCAGACGGTCCGGATCGGGTGTGGCCAGGATCAGCTCGTAGTCCTCCCCACCGCCCAGCGCCTCGTCGCGGGTGGCGCCGGGGGCCACGGCCTCCTCCCCCACCGCCAGATCGAGGCCGACCCCGGACGCCTCGGCCAGGTGGACGGCGTCCACGACCAGGCCGTCGGACACGTCGACGGCGGCGGTGGCGCCGGACCGACGGGCGACGTCCCCCTCGACCAGCCGGGCCCGCGGGCGGCGGTGGGCGGTGGTGGCGGCCCCGTCGGCGCCGGTGTCGCGCCCGTCCCCTCCGGTCGCGGCCAGGAGCCGCAGGCCGGCAGCGGAGGAGCCGAGGGGGCCGGTGACCACCAGGGTGTCCCCCCGGCGGGCGCCGCCCCGGGTCAGCAGAGGGTGCCCGTCGTCAGCCACCGAGCCCACGGCCGCCACCGACACCACCAGCACGGGCGACGCGGACAGGTCGCCGCCGACCACGGCGCAGCCGCACGCGGCGGCCGCCTCGGCCACCCCGTCGGCCAACCTGTCGACGGCGAACCCGCGGGGCGCGGCCACCGACAGCAGGGCGTGCGAGGCCTCGGCTCCCATGGCGGCCAGGTCCGACACCGTCACCATCAGCGCCTTCCACCCGATGTCCTCGGGGGTACTGACGGCCGGGTCCACGTGGACGCCGGCCACCACCAGGTCGGTCGACAGGACCACCCGACCCGGGTGCCGGAGGGTGACGGCGGCGGCGTCGTCGCCGATGCCCAGGTCGCCGGGGACCAGTGCGACCGGTCCGCGCCCGAACCGCTCCGCCAGGCGGGCGAGAAGGGCGAACTCGTCTTCGCCGGTGCCCGCCGGAGGGATGTCCGAATTGGGTCTGTGCACACGTCTTGCCTAGCATTGACCCCGGCCGGGCCCCACGAGAGTCGTTGGGCCGTGCCGACAGCCACCACACAGGCCACCCTGCGTGGACGGCGGACCCGACGGGCCGCCGGACAACCGAGGAGGAAGAACCAGCCCATGCCCCCCACCGAGCACTCGAAGCTGATCGCATGGGTCGACGAGGTCGCGGCACTGACCGAGCCCGCCGAGGTCGTCTGGTGTGACGGCTCCGCCGAGGAGTACGACCGCCTGTGCCAGCTCCTGGTGGACAACGGCACCTTCACCAAGCTGTCCGAGGCCAAGCGTCCCAACAGCTACTGGGCCCACTCCGACCCGGGCGACGTCGCCCGTGTGGAGGACCGCACCTTCATCTGCTCGGCGGACGAGGCCGACGCCGGCCCGACCAATAACTGGCGCGACCCGTCCGAGATGCGCGGCCTCCTGACCGACCTCTTCCGGGGCTCCATGCGGGGCCGCACCATGTACGTGGTGCCCTTCTCCATGGGCCCGCTGGGCTCGAACATCGCCCACATCGGCGTGGAGATCACCGACTCCGCCTACGTGGCCGTGTCGATGCGCATCATGACCCGGATGGGCCGTGGTGCCCTCGAGGTGCTGGGGACCGACGGCGAATTCGTCCCGTGCCTGCACTCGGTGGGCATGCCGCTGCCCGACGGGCAGGCCGACGTGCCGTGGCCGTGCGACGCCGACAACAAGTACATCGTGCACTTCCCCGAGACCCGGGAGATCTGGTCGTACGGATCGGGCTACGGCGGCAACGCCCTGCTCGGCAAGAAGTGCTTCGCCCTACGCATCGCATCGGTCATGGCCCGCGACGACAATTGGCTGGCCGAGCACATGCTCATCCTGAAGCTGACCTCGCCCGCCGGCGAGACCCGCTACGTGACCGGTGCCTTCCCGTCGGCCTGTGGCAAGACCAACCTGGCCATGCTCATCCCGACCCTCCCCGACTGGAAGGTCGAGACCGTCGGCGACGACATCTGCTGGATGAAGTTCGGCCCCGACGGTCGCCTCTACGCCATCAACCCCGAAGCCGGCTTCTTCGGCGTGGCCCCGGGCACCAACTCCCACACCAACCCGAACGCCATGCTCACCATGGACGCCAACACCATCTTCACCAACACCGCCCTCACCGACGACCGCGACGTGTGGTGGGAGTCGATGACCGACGAGGCCCCCGACCACCTGACGTCGTGGAAGGGCGAGGACTGGACCCCGGCCTCCGGCACCCCGGCCGCACACCCGAACGCACGGTTCACCGTGCCGGCCTCCCAGGACCCGGCCATCGCCTCGGAGTGGGAGGACCCGGCGGGTGTGCCGATCGACGCCATCCTCTTCGGCGGACGGCGCGCCTCGGTGGTCCCCCTGGTGTTCCAGTCACGCGACTGGCGGCACGGTGTCTTCCTGGGCTCGATCATGGCCTCGGAGACGACGGCTGCCGCCGCCGGCGCCGTGGGCAACCTGCGCCGCGACCCGTTCGCCATGCTGCCCTTCTGCGGGTACAACATGGCCGACTACTTCGCCCACTGGCTGGAGATCGGCGAGCGTGCCGACCCCGACAAGCTCCCGAAGATCTTCTACGTGAACTGGTTCCGCAAGGATGCCGACGGCCGCTGGCTGTGGCCCGGCTACGGCGAGAACTCCCGCGTGCTCGAATGGGTCTTCGAGCGGGTGAGCGGCAAGGGCGAGGCGGTCGAGACCCCGATCGGGTTCCTGCCAACAGCGGAGGCCATCAACACCGACGGCCTCGACGTGTCGGCTGCCGACATGGCGACCCTGCTGCACGTCGACGTCGACGAGTGGCGGGCCGAGGTGCCCTCGATCCGGCAGCACTTCGCCACCTTCGGCGACAAGCTGCCGGCCGAACTGTCTGCCGAGGTCGACCGGTTGGAGGCCAAGCTCGGCTGAGCGCCCCCGTGCGGCGTCGCGTGCACGAGGGGCCGGTCCCCCGGCCCCGCTGCCTCGGCCGGGGGGTCAGCGCCGGCCGGGTGCCGCGGCGCGCAGGGCGCTCATGTAGGACAGCGCGCCGAGGACGGCCAGCGCCGACAGGACCAGGTTGCCCGCCGGGATCGACAGGGACAGCACCACGCCCACCAGCGACCCGATGACCCACATCAGCTGCAGGCGGGTCTCGAACCGGGCGAAGGCCCGCCCCTGGTCCGACTCGCGGACGTGGCGCTGGACGAGCGCGTCGAACGACGGCTTGGCCACCGCGCCGGCCGCGCCGACCGACACCGCCACCACGGCCTGGAGCCCCCTGTCCGGGAAGATCCAGCCGAGCAGGCCGGCCACCGCCACCAACCACAACGACGCCGTGAGCATCTGCTGTTCGGTGAGGACACGTCGGATCCGTCCCACGAGGAGCACGCCGACCACCGCCCCCAGGGTCAGCGCGCCGATCAGGAGCCCGAACCACCAGGTGGCCGCCCCGGCGCGGCGCAGGCCGAAGGCGAACAGGAAGGTCAGGAAGCCCAGCAGCCCCTTGAGCACCGACATCGGTGCCAGGGCCAGGATCACCTGGGTCCCGGCGATGGGGCGGAAGGCCGCCAGGTCGCGCTGCTCCTCCAGCCACCACTCCTCGGCGTCGGGGGCGTGCTCGACCGGTGCGGCGTCGGCCGTGCGGGTGGTGCCCGCCCGACCCCTCCGGGCAGCCGGTGACGACCGGGGCACCGGCAGCCGCGTGCCGGCCACCACCGCCACGGCGAACACGGCCGCGCACGACCACAGCACGGCCGGAGCGCCGGCCAGCTTCAGGATCGCCACGGCGGGCAGGGCGGATACGAAGCCGGACAGGGAGGCCAGCAGGCCCAGGCGGGCGTTGAGGGTGGCCAGGTCCGGCTCGACCACGTCCTCGCCGGTCACCGGGTCGTCCACGTGCACGATCGGGGGCGTTCCGTAGGGGGGGGTGTGGGGCGCCGGCCGCCCGGTCGGCTCGTCGGGCAGCCCGACGTCGGCGTCGTCCGCCCGGACCGGGGGCACGATCCCGGGGGTGGCGCCCAGGTCGACCATCTCCAGGGCGGCCATCTCCGGCACCAGGGCACCCTTGGTCACCAGGTAGACCTTGGACAGCACGAGCATGAGGAACGCCTCGGGGAAGAGCAGCAGCGAGTGGATGTCCCGGGCGATGAACGGGCAGAGGGCGGCGCGGCCCAGGGCGGAGGTGACGACCATGGCCCGCCGGGCGCCCCGGCTGCGGTCGATGAGCGGGCCGAGGGCCGGCGCCACCACGGCGAACGGCCCCATGGTGAGCAGCAGGTAGAGGAGGACCTTGTCCTTGGCCGCCGTGGGCGAGATGGAGAAGAAGAGGGAGCCGGCCAGCGACACCGCGAACAGTGTGTCGCCGGCGGTCATGAGCACGTGGGTCAGGGCCAGGCGCCCGACCGGGCTCCGCTGGTCGAACAGGTCGTCTACGGCGGACCGGATCAGGCGGCGGAATTGGTCACCACGCTCCCGTACGCCCATCTGCGCATGGTAGGCGGCGTGGGCCGGGCGGTAGCATGACGGACCGCCCCGAGTGCCGGGGGCTCGCCCCCCCGCCACCGCCCAGGAGGTCGACATGCCCGTCAGCGCCTACATCCTCATCCAGACCGAGGTCGGTCGGGCGGCCACCGTGGCCCGCACCGTCCGGGACCTCGACGGCGTGGTGACGGCCGAGGGCGTGACCGGGCCCTACGACGTCATCGTGCGTGCCGGGGCGGACACCATGGACGAGCTCGGGCGCATGGTGGTGGGCCGGATCCAGCTCATCGAGGGGATCATCCGGACCGTCACCTGCCCGGTCGTCAACCTGTAGCCGGCCCCACCGGGCCCCGCGCCGGTCCGGTCGGCGTCAGCAGATGGCGCCGGACCCCCGCAGACCGGCGACCTCGTCCGACGTCAGGCCCCAGTCCGCCAGCGCCTCGTCCCCGTGCTGGCCGGGATTGGGCGGCGGCCGGCGGATCTCCCCCGGCGTCGACAGGAACCGGGGGGCGGGGGCGGGCTGGACCACGCCGGCCACCTCGGTGAATGTGCCCCGGGCCCGGTTGTGGGGGTGATCGGGCGCCTCGACGGCCGACAGCACCGGCGCCACACAGGCATCCGAGTCGCCGAACACGGCTTCCCACTCGGCCCGGGTCCTCGAGGCGAAGATGGTGGCGAACCGCTCCTTCATGGCCGGCCAGGTGGTCCGGTCCATCTGGGTGGACAGGTCCTCGTCGCCCAGGCCCAGGCGGCCCATGAGCTCGGCGTAGAACTGCGGCTCGATGGCACCCACGCCCATGAACCCGCCGTCGGAGGTCTCGTACACCTCGTAGAAGTGCGCACCGGTGTCCAGCAGGTTGGTACCCCGGGCGTCCTGCCAGATCCCCGCGCCGCGCAGCGTGTAGGTCATGGTCATGAGGGAGGCGGCACCGTCCACCATGGCGGCGTCGACGACCTGGCCCTTGCCGGTGGTCCGGGCGCCGAGGATGGCGGCCAGCATGCCGTAGGCGAGGAGCATGCCGCCCCCGCCGAAATCGCCCACCAGGTTGAGCGGCGGCACTGGCCGTTCGCCCTCCCGGCCGATGGCCTCGAGCGCACCGGACAGGGCGATGTAGTCGATGTCGTGGCCGGCGGCCTGGGACATGGGGCCCTCCTGCCCCCACCCGGTCATGCGACCGTAGGCCAGGCGGGGGTTGCGGGCCAGGCACTCGTCGGGCCCGAGACCCAGGCGCTCGGCCACACCGGGACGGAAGCCCTCCATCAGCCCGTCGGCGCCCTCCACCAGGCGCAGCACCAGGGCGACGCCGTCGGGGTGCTTCAGGTCGACCGCCACCGACCGGCGACCCCGGTTCATGAGGTCGACGTGGGGCTCCTCGCGCGGCGGGTACCGGGCCCGGTCGGAGCGGTCGATGCGGATGATGTCGGCTCCGGCGTCGGACAGCATCATGCCGGCGAACGGTGCGGGGCCCAGGCCTGCCAACTCGAGGATGCGGATCCCCTCCAGCGGGCCGCTCACCGGGCACCGCGCCCGACGGGTGTCTGCGGGCCGGCCACGGTGGGCGCGGTCACCGGAATCCGGGAGGGTCGCGTGGGAAACAGCATTGCGGGATGGTGTCCCACCGTCGCCCGGGGGTCAAATGCGACGGGGGGACTCCCGCCGTCCCCGGTCCGGGCGGCCGCGGTCAGGAGCGGACGACGCGGCGGATGCGACCGGTGGCCACGTCGTAGCGCCACCCTTCGACGACGATCCCTTCGGGCAGCTGGGCGCAGCCGCGCACCAGGGCGACGTCCGCGACCAGGGCCGAATCCGGGTCCGGCATGGCCAGGACCTCCCATCCCTCGACCCCGGCGGTCCCCTGCGCCGTCAGCCGGGACCGGACCTCCTCGTCCGATTCGCCGGCCAGCGCGCAGTTGGTGTGCTGCATGACGGCGATCTCACGGACCTCGAGGAACCGGGTGGCCAGGACCAGGGAGCGCAGCACGTCAGGGGTGACCCGGGCGCCGGCGTTGCGGAGGATCTTGGCGTCGCCGGGATGCAGGCCCAGCATGGTCAGCGGTTCGATCCGACTGTCCATGCACGTGACCAGGGCGAACCCACGGGCCGCCACCGGGGCGATGCCCGCCAGGGCGAACCCGTCGGCGTAGTCGGTGTTGGCGGTCAGCAGTTCGTCAAACATGAAGCCCACATCGTATATCGACTGGTCGGTCCGGCGACAACGGCGACAACGGCGACACCGGCGACACCGGCTGGCCGGGCGGTAGCGTCACCCGACGTCGGGGCGCCCGCTCCGGCGCTGGACCCGATGCCCGCCGAGGAGCCCGTGCCCGCTGCCAACCCCCTGCCGACACGGACCCGCACCGGACCGGGACGGGTCAACCTGATCGGGGACCACACCGACTACAACCAGGGCCTGGCCCTGCCCATGGCCGTCGGCCTCGGGGTCACGGTCGCCGTCACCCCTGCCGACGACGACCGGGTCGTGGTGACCTCCGCCGCCTACCCCGGCGAGCGGGCGGTCCTGCCGCTGGTGCCCGACACCGACGCCGTGGCCACCCTGGAGCCCGCCTGGGCCCGCCTGGTCGCTGCACTGGTCCTGCTGGCGCGACCGCCGACGGGACTCGCCGTCCACGTCACGGCGACGCTGCCCCGGGGTTCGGGCCTGTCCTCGAGCGCCGCCCTGTCGGTCGCGCTCGCCGACGCCTTCGGTGTCGAGGGCGATTCCCGGTCCGTCGCCGTGCTCTGCCGCGAGGCCGAGCACCGGATCGGGGTCCCCGTCGGGCTGCTCGACCCGCTGGTGTGCGCCGGCGGGCGGGCCGGGAACGCGCTGCGCATCGACTTCGCCACCGGCGCCACCCGGGACGTCCCCGTACCGGAGGCAGCCGAGGTCGTGGTGGTGGACTCGGGGATCCGGCGCGACCTCCGGTCCTCGGCCTATGCCACCCGGGTGGCCGAGTGCTCGGCCGCCGAGGCCCGCATCGGCCCGCTCGGCCTGGCCGGTCCCGCCGACGTGGTGGCGCTGCGCGACCCGCTCCTTCGTCGCCGGGCCCGGCACGTTGTCTCGGAGTGCGCCCGGGTCGACGTGTTCGCCTCGGCCCTGGCCACCGGTGACCTCGTGGGCGCGGGCGCGGCCCTGGACGACAGCCACCGCAGCCTGGCCGTCGACTTCGAGGTGTCCACGCCCGAGCTGGACGAGCTGGTGGGATCCCTGCGGGGCCGGCCGGGCGTGCACGGGGCCAGGGTCACCGGCGCCGGCTTCGGGGGGTGCGTGATCGTCCTGGCCGACCCGGGCGCCCTCGACCCCGCCGGACTCGGGCACGGGGCATGGCGGGTCGATGCCGTCGACGGGTCGGTCACCGCCCGCGAGCGGCGCGGGACCCACGGCCCGTCGACCTGAGCGGCCGGATGGTCAGCCCCATCCCGAGTCGTCGTCGGTCGGCTCCGGGCCGAGGCGCCTGGTGATGATCCGGGCCAGGACCGCCGGCTTGCGGGCGTCCTCGATGCGGTGCAGGAGCCCGTGCTCCCACACCACGACCTCGATGGCCCCCGACCCGACGATGCGGTGGGCCAGCCCCTGGTCGACCACCACACGGTCGACCGAGTCCAGCGGGATGTCGATCTGGTTCCCCCCGGCCGCCCCCCACTGGTCCACGATCCGGTGGGTGGTGAGCATCAGCCACGACCGGCGCCACCGCACGAAGCGCACGGCCAGCCACGCGCACGGGACGGCCACCACGATGCCCTCCACCCAGTGCAGGGCCACCGAGGTGCGGGGGATGCCCACGTCCAGGGCGATGCCCACGGCGATCGTGGCCAGGGCGGTGGCCAGCGGCCCCGTGAGGAAGGTCCAGTGGGGACGGATGTCGACGAGGACCTGTTCGGCCGGGAGCAGCGGGGGGCGGTGTGTCGGCAAGCGTCAGCCGGGCGCGACGGCGGGGAGTCGGACGGTGCGGGGCACCGGATCAATCTACCGATGCCCCGCACCGTCGGGACGTGACACCCCGGCAGTAGCCTGCAGCGCTGTGGACCTCCGCTCGCCGAATTCCTCGCCCGGACCCGGCGACCGGTTCGAGCACGCGATGGCCGGACTCACCCAGGCCCAGGCGGCAGCCGTGGGGTCACCGGCCGGGGCGCTTTGCGTGGTGGCCGGGGCCGGGTCGGGCAAGACCCGGGTCCTCACACTCCGGGTCGCCCGCCGCATCCGCGACGGCTCGGCCGGGGCCGACCACACCGTGGTGTGCACGTTCACCCGCAAGGCTGCCCAGGAGCTGCGCGACCGGCTCGCCCGGTACGGGGTGGCCGTCTCGGTCCCGGCGGGGCCGGGGGGCGTCCCCTCTCCCGGCGTACGGGCGGGAACCCTCCACCAGCTCGCCCTGACCCTGCTGCGGCGCCGGGCCGCCGACACCGGGCAGCCGCCACCCGCTCTGGTGGAGCACCGGTGGCGCACGCTCGCCGAGCTCACCGGCGAACGTGGGGAGGCCTCCGTCGCCGAGACCGAGATCGGGTGGGCCAAGGCACGCTGCCTCGCCCCCGGCGACTACGCGGCGTCGGCCGAAGCCGCCGGGCGAACGGTGGCGCTCCCCCTCGATCGGGTCGCCGGGGTGTACGCCGGGTACCAGGCCCGCCTGGCCCGGCGCAGCCTCCTCGATCTCGACGACGTGCTGCTGCACGCGGCCGACCTGGTGCTCGGCGACCCCACTTTCGCCGAGCAGGTCCACTGGCGCTACAGGCACCTGGCCGTCGACGAGTTCCAGGACGTGAACCCGGCACAATTCCGGCTGGTGCAGGCGGTCCTGGGCCACCGGGCCGACCTGTGTGCCGTCGGCGATCCCAATCAGGCCATCTACGGCTGGAACGGCGCCGACCCGGAGCTCCTCGCCTCGTTGCCCGAAGTCGTGCCGGGGCTGGCCGTCGTCCACCTCGACTCCAACCACCGCTGCACCCCCCAGGTGGTGGCGGCGGCGCGCGCTGCCCTCGGGCCGTCCGCGATCGCCCCGCCCACGTCGGCCGTCAGCGACGGACCCGTGCCCACGTTGACCTCCTACCCCGACGAGCGGGCCGAGGCCGATGCCGTGGCTTCCGCCGTGCTGCGCCGGGCGGAGGCGGGTACCCCCTGGTCGGACCAGGCGGTGCTGGCCCGCACCCATGACCAGCTGTCCGTGGTCCGTCGCTCCCTCGACCTGGCCGGGGTCCCGTGCCGGTTCGCACCGGCGCCCGATGCCGAGGCGGAACCGGTGGTGACGGGCGGGCGGCCCCTGCCGGACACCGTGACCTCCGCCATCCGGGGCGAGCCGGGCGGCGGGGTCGAGCTCGCCACCTTCCACCGGGCCAAGGGGCTGGAATGGGAGGTGGTGCACGTCGTCGGGCTGGAGGAGGGCTTCGTGCCCATCGTGCACGCCACCACCCCACAGGCCCTTGCCGAGGAGCGGCGCCTGCTCTACGTGGCCCTCACCCGGGCCGGCCGGGTGCTCGAGTGCTCGTGGGCCCGCAGCCGGACCATGGGCAGCGGTCGGGCCAGGGACCGGCGCCCGTCGCCGTGGGTGGCGGACCTCTCCGGAGCGTGCACGCCGGGCGAGGACCGCGCCGCTCCCCCGCACGACGCCGCCCGGCGTTTCGCAGACCTCCGGGCCAACCTCAGAGGCTGACCGGGCGACACGGGGGCCGGGTCCCGGGGTCGGCGGTCCGGGAAGTGACGTGGGTGCGGCGGCGGAGGGGTTCCTGGACCGGGGGCCGAGCTGGATCGACATCACCGCCGGTACGACGGCAGCGTCACGTCGAGGGGCCCCAGGTGGCGCCCGAGGCCCCATCGTCGCCTGGATCTCCCCCGACGGCACCGCGCCGGGGCATCGGGCCCGGACGGAGCGGGCGGGGAGGGACGCGGAACCGGCGTCGGGTCGGTGCTCAGCCCTCGGGGACCGAAGTGCGGATGTTCAGCTGACCGGCCAGACCTGCGAGCCGGTGCCGTTCGATGGCGGCCCACTCGGGAGACAGCATCATCTCCTTGAACGAGGCGTGGGACGGGTACTCGGCCAGCGCCACCATGTCCCACAGGTCGTCCACCTCGCCGACGATGATGCCGGTGACGTCGCCGGTGAAGACGATCCGGCCGCCGCGGGCCTCGACCAACCGGCTCACCTCCACGCCGTAGCGCTCGTAGGCCTCGCGGCCGCTGATCCGGATGGACGGGTCGTCGGCGTACTCGGCGCGGTCCTTGAACCTCAGGAGGTTGACCATCACGAACGGCCCGTCCTCAGCCACGTCGAAGAAGTCCTGGAACTGATCGTGGGGCGGGTAGACGGCATTGGTGACTTCCATGGAGTGCTCCGTTTCGGGTGCGGGCCGGGCGAGAAGCTGTCGTTCATCCTGACAGAAGTCGCCCGGGGTCACCACCCGGCCGGAATCGGACACCGGTGTCCGCATGCACCCGAGTGGCCTCCGTGACCGGGATGCCGGTCAGCCGACCTCGGTGTCGATGAAGACGGGCGTGTGGTCGGACGGCTTCTCCCCCTTGCGGGCCTGCCGGTCGATCAGCGCCCAGGTCGTGTTCCGGGCGAGCGACTCCGTCACCAGGATGAGGTCGATCCGCATCCCCCGGTGACGGTGGAACGAGCCACCCCGGTAGTCCCACCAGCTGAACAGCCTGTCGTCGGGGTAGCGCGCCCGGAAGGCGTCGACGAGTCCCCACGACTCGAGGTCGGCGAGCGCCGCCCGCTCCGGCGGGCTCACATGTGTCATGCCCTCGAACTGCGTCGGGTCCCAGACGTCCCGGTCCTCGGGCGCCACATTGAAGTCGCCGCACACGGCCACCGGGTCGGACGGGTCGCTCGTCTCTGCGAGGAGGGCCCGCAGGCGGGCCAGCCACGCCAGCTTGGCCGGATAGTGCTCGTCGTCCAGCGCCCTGCCGTTGGGCACATAGGCCGAGTAGACCCGCACCCCGCCGCAGTCGGCGCCGATCAGACGCGTGCCCTGGTCGTCGTCGGACGAGCCCAGACCCGTCGAGACGTTCTCGATGCCGACCCGGCTGACCAGGGCGACCCCGTTCCACCGTCCGTCACCGTGGTGGGCGGACTCGTAGCCGAGAGCGGCGAACGCACCGTGGGGGAAGGAGGCGTCGGCCTGCTTCGTCTCCTGGAGGCAAAGCACGTCCGGCCGGGCATACCCGATCCACTCCTCCACCCGCGCCAGTCGCGCCGTCAGCGAATTGACGTTCCAGGTCGCGATGCGCATGCCGGGTCAGGCCCCTGGTGCCGGTTCGGCGTCGACCAGGACGAACAGCAAGTCGGCCTCGCAGGCCAATTGGCCGTCGACCGTGGCCCGACCCGATCCCTTGCCGGCCCGGGCCGACATGCGGCCGAGGGTGACCTCGAGCTCCAAGAGGTCGCCGGGTACGACCTGGCGACGGAAGCGCGCCTTCTCGATGCCGCCGAAGAGGGGGAGCTTGCCGGCGAAGGCCGGGTCGGCCAGGACGGCCACGCCGCCCAGCTGGGCCAGTGCCTCGACCATCAGCACGCCGGGAAGTGTCGGTCGCCCGGGAAAGTGCCCGGCGAAGAACGCCTCGTCGCCGGTGAGCCGCCAGGCGCCCGTGGCGGACCGGCCGGGCTCGACGGAACGTAGATCGGTCACGAACAGGAACGGGTCCCGGTGGGGCAGGTAGTCGTCGGCTCGCACGACTGGCGAGGTTACCGGCACCACGGGGCGGCGCGGGCGGGTCCCGTGTCGGACCGGCGCTGACCGCGGCGGACCGTCAGTCGCCGAAGCCCGGCAGCGCGATCTCGGCGCGGCGGCGGGGCGCGTCGAGGGAGACCAGCTCGAACGTCCGCATCTCGCCTTTGGTGAGCACCGACCTCGCCTTCTGCGGCGCCGGGTCGCCCAGGTTCCGCAGGGGGACGTGGCACAGCATGCCGGACACGTCGACATGGGCGCCGTGGGAGGTGAACGACACCACTTCGCCCTCGAACGTACTGCCGATCGGGTGCTCGGCCACGAAGGTGATGAAGGTCATGCCGTCGTTGAGCGCCTCACCCACCGGGGTGTCGCCGGCCGGCCGATCGGCGCGGGGTGCCGGTTCGGCGGGCAGGGCCTTGGCCGTCGCCCTGGTCGCCCTGGTCGCCCTGGTGGCGCTGGTGGCCCTGGTGGCCTTGATGGCCGGCTCGACGGCCTTGGTCGACTTGGTCGCCTTGGTCGTCTTGGTCGACTTGGCCGCCCTGGGCGCCTCGATGGCCGGCTCGACGGCCTTGGTCGCCTTGGCCGCCTTGGCCGCCTTCTCCACCGGTGCGGCGGTCTTGGAAGCCTTGGTGGCCTTGACCGCCTTTGTGGCCGGTCCGGTGGCCTTCTCCGCCGGCTCGGTCGCGTTTGTTGCCTTCGTGGCCTTCGTGGCCTTCGTGGCCTTCGTGGCCTTCGTGGCCTTGACCGCCTCGGTTGCCTTGGTTGCCTTGGTTGCCTTGGTGGCCTTCGTGGCCTTGACCGCCTTGGTTGCCTTGGTGGCCTTGGTGGCCTTGGTGGCCTTGGTGGCCTTGACCGCCTTGGTTGTCTTGGTGGCCTTGGCCGCCTTCGTGGCCTTGGTGGCCCTGGATGAGCGGCCGCCGACATCCTCGTAGGCGTCGTCGGCGTCCACGGTGTCCGCCGTCAGCACCGGGGTCCCCTCGTCGAACACCTCCCCGTCGAACACCTCCTCGTCGACATCCTCCTCGTCGGCCCCGGTGCCACCGTCGCCTTCGGCGCCGAGATCCCGGGTCGACTCGCCCGATGCAGAGGAAGGGCCCCTCCCGCGCCCTCCCCGACGGCGGCGCGAGCGCTTCGGCCGGGCAGCTCCGTCCGGCTCGACGGCGGTCTCCTCCTCGGCCACCACCAGCTCGTCCGAGGGCCCGGTTCCGTTGTCGGCGACCTTGGCGTCCCGCTTCGACTTCGCGGTGACCGATCGGCTCCGGGGCCCGCGCACGGGCGTCCGGGGGGTGAACACCCAGCCGACCCCCGGTACGGGCTTGCCGCCGATGAGCCGGCCCGGCTCGAACAGCCACGGGCGCTCGGCGTGGAACTCCTGGAACGAGTCGTTGGACAGCACCAGCGCGCCCGACTTCTCGGCGATCCGGAGGATGAAACCGTCGCCCCGGCCCACGGCGCCGGCCGGCGGCGCCACCATTTCGCCGTGTTCGACGGCGTCCTCGAACGCCTTGACCTCGGACGGGTCGATCCGGTGCCCGAACGAGGCGTCGACGACGACGGTGACGTCCTCGGCGGTGAACCCCCGGTACTCCTCCAGGAAGGTCTCGATGGCATCGTTCAGCTGGGCCAGGCTCGGCAGGGTGCGACCCTCGGTTGCAATATTGGAGCCGTCGACGACGATGCGCCGACGAGGAGGAGAAGAGGAATCCATAGGTGCAACCAGTCAACCACCTGGGAGGCACCCCTCCGGCCCATGGTCGGTCCGGCGCGGGCCCGGGTGGTCCTGCCATGCCTCGCACGGGGGCCCCTCCCCGGGCCCGACGCCGGCGGCGACCGTAGGATCGGACCGTGACCACCGACACCGACCGGGCCCACGAGGCGACCGAGCTCCTCCAGCACCTGATCCGGAACGCCTGCGTCAACGACGGCACCCCGGCCTCGGGCCAGGAGCAGCGCAGCACCGACACCCTCACCGCCTATCTGGAGGGCTCGGGCGTCGAGCTCGAGACCTACGAACCCGCCCCCGGGCGCACGTCGCTGGTGGCCAAGCTGGCCGGAACCGACCCGTCGGCGCCGTCGCTCACCCTGCTCGGCCACACCGACGTGGTGCCGGCGAATCCCGCCGACTGGACCCACGACCCGTTCGGTGGGGAGCTCATCGACGGCGAGGTGTGGGGCCGCGGCGCCATCGACATGCTGAACCTGACGACCACCATGGCCACCGGGCTGCGCCACCTGGCGAGGAGCGGCTTCCGCCCGAAGGGCGACCTCACCTACATCGCCGTGGCCGACGAGGAGGCGCTGTCCACCTACGGGGCGAAGTGGCTGTGCGCCCATGCCGCCGACGACATCCGCACCGACTACGTGATTACCGAGTCCGGCGGGTTCCCGATGAACGGGACCGACGGCCTGCCGCGGCTGCCGGTCATCGTCGGCGAGAAGGGCGTCTACTGGTGCGTGCTGACGGTCACCGGCACCCCGGGCCACGCGTCGCAGCCCCTGCGCACGGACAACGCGCTGGTCAAGGCGGCCGAGGTGGTCCGGCGCATCGACGAGTACCGGCCCCGGGCGGAGCTCCACGAGGCCTGGACACGGTTCGTGGGCGGACTCGGGCTCCCACCGGAGCTGGCCGAGCCGCTCCTCGACCCCGACCGCATCGACGCCTTCTGCGACGAGCTCCCGCTGCTCGGCCTGGCCCGCCAGGCGCACGCCTGCACCCACACGACCCTGGCCCCGACGGTCATGCGGGCGGGTACCAAGACCAACGTGATCCCCGACCGGGTCGAGCTCGAGATCGACATCCGGGCCCTGCCCGGATGGGAGACCGGCGACGTTCGGGCCATGCTGGCCGACGTGCTCGGCGACCTGGCCGACGACGTGACCATCGACTTCCAGTCCGAGGAGCCGGCCTCCACCTCCCCCATCGACACCCCGCTGTGGGACGCCATCAGCCGGGTCAGCTCGATCTTCTACCCTGGATCCACGACGGTGCCGTTCCTGACCGTGGGCGCCACCGACGCCCGCTACACCCGCACCCTCGGCTCGGTGTCGTACGGGTTCGGCCTGCACAGCCCCGCCATCGGCTTCGAGCAGTACGGGGCCATGTTCCACGGAATCGACGAGCGGGTCGACGTGGAGTCCCTCCGTCTGTCGACGGAGATGTGGATGGCACTGGCCCGGGACTTCCTGGGCTGACCCGCTGCGTGCGGGTCGGCCTCAGCCCACCGCCCGGACCAGCAGGTCCTCGAGCTCGAGGCGGTGGAGGGCGGCGCTGCCCGAGGCCGGGCTCGCCGATTCGGCCCGGCTGACGTGGCGCAGGGTGTGGGAGCTGCGCAGCAGCCGGTGGAGCCGGCTGTGCACGAAGTTCCAGGCGCCCATGTTCTCGGGTTCCTCCTGGAGCCACACCACCTCTTCGGCCCCCGGGTACCGGGCGAGCACGTCGGCCAGTCCGTCCTTCGGCCACGGGTACAGCTGCTCCATCCGGACGACGGCGACGTGGGCGCCGGCGGCACCGAGCTCGTCGCGGCGGCCGAGGGCGTCGAATGCCACCTTGCCCGAGCACAGCACGATCCGGCTGACCGCGGCCCGTTCGAGGCTCTCGGAGGCCGCCGGGTCGTCGAGCACCTCGTCGAACGAGCCGGTCGTGAACGCGGCGACCGGCGACCGGGCCTGGCGCGCCCGCAGCAGCGACTTGGGGGTGAACACGATGAGCGGCTTGCGGTCGGGCACCCGGACCTGGGCCCGCAGCAGGTGGAAGTACTGCGAGGATGTCGTCGGCTGGGTGACCCGCAGGTTGCCGCGGGCGCACAGGGTGAGGAACCGCTCGATGCGAGCCGACGAGTGCTCCGGGCCCTGGCCCTCGTAGCCGTGGGGCAGGAGGAGGACGAGGCCGGACTTCTGACCCCACTTGTCCTCGGCAGCCACCAGGAAGTTGTCGACGATGATCTCCGCGCCGTTCCAGAAGTCGCCGAACTGGGCCTCCCACGCCACCAGGTCGTTCGGGGCCTCCACCGAGTAGCCGTACTCGAACCCGACGCAGGCGTACTCGGACAGGAGGGAGTCGCGGATGGTGAACCGGCCGCCCTCGCCCAGCCCCTCGAGCGGGACGTGCTCGGCACCGGTCTGGTGGTCCACCAGCACGGCGTGGCGGTGGGAGAAGGTGCCCCGCCGGGTGTCCTGGCCGGTGACCCGGACGTTCGTGCCCTCGATCAGGAGCGACCCGAAGGCCAGCGCCTCGCCCAAGGCCCAGTCGATCTCGCCGTCGGCCACGACCTTGTCCCGCTGCTCGAACTGGCGCGCCAGCTTGGGGTGCATGACGAAGCCGTCGGGCACGGACCGGACGATGGTCGCCAGCCGGGTCACCGTCTCGGGGTCGATGCCGGAGTCGATGCGCGGGATGTACAGGTCGGGCTGGACGTACTCGGGCAGGCTGAGCGGCGGTGGCGGTGCGCCCTCGGCCTCGGCCCTCGTCTCGTCGAGGGCGGCCTGCAGGCGGGCGCCGAAGTCGTCGAGTGCCTGCTCGGCCTCCTCCAGCGAGATGTCCCCCCGCCGGACCAGTGCCTCGGTGTACAGCTTGCGGACCGACCGCTTGACGTCGATCAACGCGTACATCAAGGGCTGCGTATAGCTCGGGTCGTCACCCTCGTTGTGGCCGTGGCGCCGGTAGCAGACCATGTCGATCACGACGTCCTTGTGGAACGCCTGCCGGAAGCCGAAGGCCAGGCGGGCGGCCCGGGCGCAGGCCTCGGGGTCGTCGCCGTTCACGTGGAAGATCGGCGCCTGGACCATCTTGGCCACGTCGGTCGGGTACACCGTCGACCGTGCCGCCTCGGGGGCGGTAGTGAACCCGAGCTGGTTGTTGATCACCACGTGGACGGTGCCGCCGGTGCGGTAGCCGGCGAGACCGGACAGGTTGAGCGTCTCGGCCACCACGCCCTGCCCGGCGAAGGCGGCGTCACCGTGGAGCAGGATCGGGAGGATCGGGAACGGGTCGCCGGTGCCGTCGACCAGGCGGGGCCCGCTCCCCCGCTCGCCGCCCAGCGCGTCCTGGCGGGCGCGGGCCATGCCGACGACGACCGGGTCGACGGCCTCGAGGTGGGACGGGTTGGACGCCATGGTCAGCGGGATGGTGGCGCCGTTGCGTGCCACGAAGATGCCCTTGGCGCCCTTGTGGTACTTGACGTCGCCGGAGCCCTGGACCGACTCGGGATCGAGGTTCCCCTCGAACTCCTCGAAGATCTCGCCGTAGGACTTGCCCACGATGTTGGCCAGCACGTTGAGGCGGCCGCGGTGGGACATGCCCATGACCGACTCGTGCAGCCCCTCGCGGGCCGCCTCGTCCAGCAGTGCGTCGAGGATCACGATGGCCGACTCCGCGCCCTCCAACCCGAAGCGCTTCTGGCCGACGTAGCGGGTGTGGAGGAATCGCTCGAACACCTCGGCGGCGTTCAGCCGGTCGAGGATGTGGCGCTGGTCGTCGGGGCTGGTGGCGGCCGACACACCCTCGACGTGCTGCTGGATCCAGCGCTTCTGCTCCGGATCCTGGATGTGCATGTACTCGACGCCGAGCGTGCGGCAGTAGGCGTCGCGCAGGACGGAGAGGATCTCGTCCAGCGTGGCCAGCTCCTTGCCGGCCAGCCCGTCGGCCACGAAGTGCCGGGGCAGGTCCCAGATGGTGAGGCCGTAGTGCAGCGGGTCGAGCTCGGGGTGGAGGTCGACCTCCTCGGCATCGAGCGGGTCGAGGTGGGCGATGAGGTGCCCGCGTACCCGGTACATGTTGACGAGGGTCTGGACGTGGTTCTGCTTGATGAGCCGCTCGTGCCCGCCGTCGGCGTCCTCGACCGACGAGTTGTCGTCCCGCTGCCAGGTGACGGCCTCGTAGGGGATCTCGAGGGAGGCGAACACCTCGTCGTAGAACCCGTGGCCACCCATCAGGCACTCCGACACGTGGGCCAGGAACAGGCCCGACTCCGCACCCTGGATGATCCGGTGGTCGTAGGTGGAGGTGATGGTCACCGTCTTGCCCACGCCGAGCTCGGCCAGCTTCCGCGGGTCGGCGGCCTCGAACCCGGCGGGCACCCCGAGCGCGCCCACGCCGACGATGAGGCCCTGGCCGGGCATCAGGCGGGGCACCGACTGGACGGTGCCGATGGTGCCCGGGTTGGTGAGCGTCACGGTGGTCCCGACGAAGTCGTCAGGGGCGATCTTGTTGGTGTGGATCTTGCGGACGAGGTCCTCGTAGGCGGCGACGAACCCCTGGAAGTCCCTGGTGTCGGCGTCGGCGATGCACGGGACGAGCAGGGTGCGGCCCCCGGACTTCTCCACGTCCACAGCCAGGCCGAGGCCGACGTGCTCGTGGCGGACCACCCCGGGGGTGCCCTTGCCGTCGGCGTCGGCCACGAAGGCGGCGTTCATCGACGGAACGGCGCCGAGCCCCTTGACCACGGCGTAGCCGATGAGGTGGGTGAAGCTCACCTTGCCGCCGGTGGTCCGCCGCAGCTGGTTGTTGACGATAGTGCGGTTGACCTCGAGCAGCTTGGCCGGCACCACCCGCACGCTGGTGGCCGTCGGCACGCCGAGCGAAGCCTCCATGTTGGCGACGATGCGCGCCGCCGCCCCACGCAGGGGTGTCGCGCCGGCCACGCCCCCAGGGCCCGCTCCGGCCGGCGCGGGAGCCGCGCTCGGGGACCGTGCGACGGCAGGTGCGGGGCCGGACGCCGCCTCGACGGCCGGAGCCGGTGCGGGCGGCGCGGCCTGTGCCTGGCTGCCGGCCGGCCGGTAGTCGGCGAAGAACTCCTGCCAAGACGCCGACACCGACGCCGGGTCGGCCAGGTACTGCGCGTACATGTCCTCGACCAGCCAGGCGTTGGGCCCGAACGCCCCCGTGCCGGCGGCCACCCGCCCCGTTCCGTCGAGTCCCTGCACCGTTGCGTCTCCACCTTCGGGGCTGTCCATTGCCCCAGAGCCTACCGGGAGGCCACGCCCCGCCCCACCCCGGGCCGGCGCCCGAGACCGGTCGATTAGCGTCTGCCCCATGACTGCACCGCGCACCCGTGTCACGTGCACGTTCACCTTCGAGGCGGCCCATCGGCTGGCCTGGCACCCCGGCAAGTGCCGGAACCTCCACGGCCACTCCTACCGCCTCGACGTCTCGGTGGGGGGGCCGCTCGACGCCAACGGGGTCGTCCTCGACTTCGACACACTCCAGGAGGTCGTACGCACCCAGGTCGTCGACGCGTGGGACCACCGGGACCTGAACGAGCTCCTCGACAACCCCACCGCCGAGCTCCTGGCGCTGCGGGCGTGGGAGCTCCTGTCCGATGCAGGCCTCCGCCTTGCCGCACTCCGCCTGTGGGAGACCTCCGACTCCTGGGTCGACCTGACCCCGGGGGACGACACGTCCCGGCGCACCGGCAGCTGACCGTGGCCCGCCACCTGGTGGTGCTGTCCGGCGGTCTCGACTCGACCGTGTGCATGGCCCTGGCCGCCGACGCGACGGACGAGTCGCCCCTGGCCCTGACCTTCGACTACGGGCAGCGCCACCGCACCGAGCTGGACCGGGCGGCCGGCGTGGCCGGCCACTACCGGTCCGAGCACCTCGTCGTGCATCTCGACACCTCGGCCTGGGGAGGTTCGGCGCTCACCGACCCGGCCGTCGACGTGCCCATTGCGGGGTCCAGCGAGGGGATCCCCACCACCTACGTTCCCGCCCGCAACAGCATCTTCCTGGCCGTGGCACTCGGGGTGGCCGAGGCCCGGGCCCTCGACGCCGTGTGGATCGGGGTCAACGCCGTCGACTACTCGGGCTATCCCGACTGCCGGCCCGAGTTCATCGAGGCATTCCGGGGGGTGGCCGCCACCGGGCAGAAGCGGGGGGTGGACGGGGACCCGATCACCATTCGCACACCGTTGATCGAGTGCACCAAGGAGCAGATCGTCCGGCTCGGGCTGGAACACGACGCCCCGCTGCGCCTCACCTGGTCCTGCTACCGGGGCGGGCTCGAGCCGTGCGGGACGTGCGACGCCTGCGAGCTGCGCGCCCGCGGGTTCGCCGCGGCCGGCGTCGACGACCCGGCCCTGCCGTGACCAGCGTCAGCCCGACGCCGCCGGTCGCCCCCCCGGGCGCTGGACCGGTCGCCCCGCCGGCCACAGGGCCCAGGGACATCCTGGTGTCCGAGATCTTCTCCGCCATCCAGGGCGAGGCCGCCCTCGTCGGCGAACGGCAGGTGTTCGTGCGGCTGACGGGCTGCAACATCCGCTGTGTCTACTGCGACCAGCCCGAGGCGCTCGAACGGCGGCCCGGGCCGTGCCGCGTGGAGCAGACGTCCGGCCGGCGCGACTGGTCGGACGAGACGAGTCCGCTGGCCATCGAGCGGGTGGTCGGCGCCGTCGGGCGCCTGTGGGACCAGGTGCCCCACCATTCGATCAGCCTCACCGGGGGCGAGCCGCTGCTGCAGGGGACCCGGGTCGAGCGGCTGGCCCGGGAGCTGGCCGGGCGGGGCTGGCCGGTGATGCTCGAGACCAACGGCACCCTGGTCCCGCCGATGCGCAAGCTCGCCGACACCGTCGCCTACGTGAGCATGGACCTCAAGCTGCGCAGCGTCGACGGCGAGACGGTGGCGCCGACGACGCAGTCGACGTTCCTGGGGGCGGCCACGGCGGGCGGGGCGACGACGTGGGTCAAGGTCGTCGTCGGACCCGACACCGACCTGGACGAGTTCGACGCCGGCATCGCCATGGTGGCGGCCGCGTCCGACGGCCCGGTGCCGATCGAGGTGTTCCTCCAGCCGCTGACCCCATTCGGGGTGGCCACCACGGCACCCTCCCCCGAGCAGGTGCTGGCGCTCCACGACCGAGCGCTGCGGATCCACCCGAGGGTGCGCGTCGTGCCCCAGACGCACAAGGCCATAGGCCAGCTCTGACGCGGGAGCCCGGACGCGACGGAGGGGCGGCCCGGGGCGAGCCCCGGACCGCCCCTCCGGTCGGGACTACTTGGCCTTGGTGATCTTGGGGGCCGGGGCCTGACCGTTCACGACCTTCTTGAACGATGCGCCGGCGGACACCTTGGGGCTCTTCGAGGCCTTGATCTTGATGGTCTCGCCCGTCTGCGGGTTGCGGCCGGTGCGAGCGGCACGCTGCGCCCGGTCGAAGGTCAGGAAGCCGGTGATGACGACCTTCTCGCCCTTCGCCACGTTGGCGGTGATCACGTCCTCGATCCCGCCGAGCACGGTGGCGACGTCCTTGGAGGTCTGGCCGGTGTGGGCGGCGACTGCTGCGATCAGGTCGGTCTTGGTAAGGGGCACTGTTTCTCCTTGGTCAAATGGAAGCCCTAACAATGCACGATCTGGCGCTCCCATGTGTGCATTTGGCGGGCCGGAGCCCTGAACTGGGCGGTTCCCGCCGCCTCCGGACCGCCCGGGACGGGTCGGGGCCCCGGGGCGGCCGGGCAACTGGTCACCCGCCGGTCGACCCTGGCAGGCTGGAGCCGCATGCCCCCGGACCCCCGGCTCGCCCTGACCGAGCACCTGCCCGACGACCCCGATGCCGCCGGGCCGCTCGTCGTCCTGGTCCACGGCTCCCTCGACCGCGCCGGCAGCTTCGCCCGGGTGACCCGTCGCCTGCGGGACCTGCACACCGTCGCCTACGACCGGCACGGCTACCACCGGTCGCGGTCCGACCTGCCTGTCCACGGCTCCCTCGAAGGTCACATCGACGACCTGCTCGACGTCGTCGACGGACGACCGGCGGTGGTGGTGGGTCACAGCTACGGGGGCACGCTGGCCCTCGGCGCCGCCCTCGGACCCGGCGGCCCGGGATCGATCCTGGCCGTGGCCGCCTACGAGCCGCCCCTGCCCTGGCTCGGCGACTGGGCAACCCGGGGCGGTACCCGCACCGCACGGGCGCCGGCGCCGGCCGGGGACGACCCCGCCCTGGTGGCCGAGCGCTTCTTCCGGCGGATGGTGGGCGACACCGCCTGGGAACGCCTTCCCGAAGCCACCAGGGCGGCCCGGCGGGCCGACGGGGCGGCGCTGGCAGCCGAACTGGCCGCCATCCGGGTCGACGAGCCACCGTTCGACGTCCTGGCGCTGACCGTGCCGGCCGTGTTCGGGCGCGGGACGGCCTCGCTCCCCCATCACCTGGCCGCCGTGTCGTGGCTGGTCGGGCACGTCCCCGGATCCGAGCTGGTGGTGATCGAGGGCGCGGGTCATGGAGCCCACCTCACCCACCCGGACGCGTTCGCCTCGTTCGTGCGGACCGCCGTCGCCCGAGGGCGCCGGCGGTCCCCGGGACCGGGAACCGCACGCACCGTCGCCCCGGACGGGTAGACCGGGAGCATGCACGTGCTCGTCACCGGCTCCTCCGGCCTCATCGGCAGCGCCCTGGTCGACGCCCTGGCTGCCGGTGGCCACCGGGTGACCCGCATGGTCCGCCCGGCGCCGTCCGGCGGCCGGCCCACCGGCGCCGGCACGGTCGCCTGGGACCCGGGGTCCCGCTCGATCGACTCGGCGGCGCTCGAGGCGGCGGGTCCATTCGACGGCGTGGTCCACCTGGCCGGCGCCGGCGTGGGAGACAGGCGCTGGACGCCGGCCCGCAAGGCGCTCATCCTGTCGAGCCGCACCGACGGGACCGGGCTGCTGGCCGCCGCCCTGGCGGAGCTGCCCACGCCCCCGCCCGTGCTGGTGAGTGCGTCGGCCGTCGGCTACTACGGCGACCGGGGCGCGGACGTCCTGACCGAAGCGTCCCCCCACGGCACCGGCTTCCTGGCCGACGTGTGCGTGGCCTGGGAAGCCGCCGCCGCACCGGCCAGGGCCGCACGGATCCGCACCGTCCTGCTCCGCACCGGGATCGTGCTGAGCGCCTCGGGCGGGGCGCTCGGCAAGCAGCTCCCCCTGTTCCGCCTCGGCCTCGGGGGGAGGATCGGCACCGGTCGCCAGTACCGGAGCTGGATCACCCTGGACGACCAGGTCGCCGCCATCCTCCACTGCCTGGCTGACGGGTCGCTCTCGGGACCGGTCAACGCCACCGGGCCGGAGCCGGCCACCGACGCCGAGCTGGCCGAGGCGCTGGGGGCGGCCCTCCACCGGCCGTCGTTCCTGGCCGTGCCGGCCGCCGCCCTCAAGGTCGCCCTCGGCTCGGAAATGGCCTCCGACATGGTCCTCTCCAGCCAGCGGGTGCTGCCCGAGCGGCTGACGGCGTCAGGGTTCACCTTCACCCACACGGACCTCGGCGAGGCGGTGCGGTCGGTGCTCGGCCGTTAGGTCGGCCACACTGGCGGGGTGCGCCGACTCGTCCTGACCATCACCTGCCCCGACCGGGTCGGCATCGTGGCCGGTGTCACCGGGTTCATCGCCGCCCATGGCGGGTGGGTCGTCGAGGCGGCCCAGCACGGGGACCTCGGCACCGGCCGCTTCTTCCAGCGGATCGAGATCCTGGCCGAGTCCCTCCCCTTCGACCGCTCCGGGTTCGGTGCCCGCTTCGCCCCGCTGGCCGAGGAGCTGGAGCTCGACTGGCACCTGAGTGACACCGACGTCCCGAAGCGGGTGGTCGTGCTGGCCAGCCGCGAGGACCACTGCCTGGCCGACCTCCTCTACCGGTGGCGCACCGGCACGCTCCCGTGCGCCATCCCCCTCGTCGTCTCCAACCACCCCGACCTGGCCCCACTTGCCGAGGCGGCCGGCATCGCGTTCACCCACGTGCCGATGGGACCGGACAACCGGGCCGCTGCGTTCGAGGAGATCTGCGCCCGTTTCGAAGAGGTGGGCGGGGACGTCATGGTGCTGGCCCGCTTCATGCAGATCGTGCCGCCCGAGGTGTGCGACCGCTACGCCGGACGCATCATCAACATCCACCACAGCTTCCTGCCCAGCTTCGCCGGGGCCCGCCCCTACCACCAGGCCCACGAACGGGGCGTCAAGTTGATCGGCGCCACGTGCCACTACGCCACGGCCGACCTCGACGCCGGGCCCATCATCGAGCAGGACACGGCGCGGATCACCCACGCCGAGGGCCCCGAGCAGCTGGTCGCCCTGGGCCGGGACATCGAGCGGGTCGTGCTGGCCCGAGGCCTGCGGTGGCACCTCGAGGACCGGGTGCTGCTGAACGGGAACCGCACCGTCGTCTTCGCCTGACGGCGCCGGTCTGCCCGTTCAGCCCGGGGCGAGATCGGTCGGCTCCGGGCCGGCCGGGCGGGCTGCGCGGCGGGGCTGGCGCTCGAGCTTGTCCCCCCCGCCCGACTCGTCCTTGGCCCCGGCCACCAGCGGCGACGTCGACAACAGGAAGATCCCGGCCACCACCACCACCACGGCCACCAGCTCGACCGGCAGGCGCCACCCCGCCGTCCGGAGCCGGTCGTGGAACAGGTAGATGCCGATGACCACGCTCACGACCGGGTCGATGATGGTGAGTGACGCCTGGGAGGCGGTCACCGGGCCGGCATGGAACGAGCTCTGGATGAGGAACAGCCCGATCACCCCGGTCGCCACCAGCGCGTAGGGGTCCCAGTCGGTGAACACGTGGCCCCACCCGTGGGAGATCAGCGTCGTGAACTGTTTGGTGAGGGCGGCGGACAGGGCGAACAGCACGGCACCCGAGGCACCGAACATGGCGGCCCGGAACCACCGGGGCCCGGTGAACCCGAGACCGGCGAACACCGCCGAGGCCAGCCCGATGACCACGAACACCACGATCCAGGTGTGCCGGGTGGGGACCACGTCCCCGCCGCCCGGCGCCGACACCACCAGGAACGTGGCCAGGCCGCCGGCGGCGGCGGCCGACCCGCCCCACTCCCGCCAGGTCAGGTGGTAGCGGAACCAGGCGCCCAGGATGAGGACGAGGAACAGCAGCTCAGCCGTCACGATGGGCTGGACCGAGCTCAGCTGCCCGACGCTGAGCGCACCCGCCTGGAGGAGGAAGCCGACGGCGATCATGGCCAGCCCGGCGAACCAGATGGCGTTGGACAGGGCGTGGCGGATCAGCCGCATGCTCATGACCGTGTCGGCCGGTGCGCTCTGGACGCCAATGCGCTGGAAGATGGCGCTCAGCGCATTGGCCAGCGCGGCCAGTACGGCGAGGACGTAAGCCACGTGCAGTGTCTACACCGGCACGGACCCGGGCCCCGGCGTCGGGCTCCCGCCGTCCCGGTGGAGCGCGGTCGGCGCCGACCCCCTCCCCGGCCCCCGGATACGCTGGGCCGGCCCGAGGGAGCCGGGCACGTACACGAAGGGGACCTGGCCATGACCGCCACACAGACCGAGTCGACCACCGCCGACGGTGCCGTCACGCCCGAGCAGTTCGAGGCCGAGGCCCGGGCCTTCCTCGACGCCAGCGCCGCGCGGCGCCCCGAGGAGACCTTCGTGTGGGGCCAGGGCTCGGAGAACGTCAGTCTGTTTCCGGAACGGACGCCGGAGCAGCAGCAGGCGGACCTGGCTGCGTCCCGCTCCTGGTCCCAGCAGGTCTTCGACGCCGGCTTCGGATGGATCACCGGCCCGGTGGAGTACGGCGGCCGCGGGCTGTCCGCCGACCACCAGCGCATCTGGGGCCGCCTGGCCGCCGAGTACCAGACGCCGTCGCTGTCGATCTACGGCATCGGCCTCGGCATGGTGGCACCGACGATCCTCGCCCACGCCACCGACGAGGTGAAGGAGGCCTACCTGCGCAAGATGTGGCGGGGTGACATCGTGGCCTGCCAGCTGTTCAGCGAGCCGTCGTCCGGCTCCGACCTCGCCTCCCTCCAGACACGGGCCGTCAAGGACGGCGACGAGTGGATCCTCAACGGCCAGAAGGTGTGGACGTCCGGCGCCCAGGTGTCCGACATCGGCGAGATCATCTGCCGCACCGACCCCGACCTCCCCAAGCACCGGGGCCTGACCGGGTTCGTGGTCGACATGCACGCCCCCGGGGTGGAGGTTCGGCCGCTCCGCCAGATGACCGGTGGCGCGTCGTTCAACGAGGTCTTCTTCACCGATGTTCGGGTGCCCGACTCGCACCTGCTGGGCGAGGTCAACGGTGGCTGGACCGTGGCGCTGACGACGCTCATGAACGAGCGTGCCGCCATCGGTGGTGGCGGTGGCGGCGTCGGCCTGCCGACCTCCACGCGGCTCATCGAGGTGGCGAAGGCCACGGGGACGAACACCGACCCGCTGGTCCGCCAGCAGCTCGCCGAGATCGTGATCAACGACCGGGTCGCCGGCTACACCAACCGCCGGGCCATGGCCAAGATCGCCCAGGGGCAGCTGCCCGGGCCGGAGATGTCCCTGGCCAAGCTGGCGCTGACCGCCAACATGGTCCGCACCTACGAGGCCCTGTCGTCGATGCTCGGGCCGAAGCTGGTGGTCGACACCGGCGAGTGGGGCACCTACGCCTGGACCCAGTTCCTCCTGGGCGTGCCCGGCATGCGCATCGCCGGTGGCTCCGACGAGGTCATGCGCAACATCATCGGCGAACGGGTGCTCGGCCTGCCGAAGGAGCCGGCCCCGAAGTAGGCATATGGATCCGGCCCGCCGATGTTCGCATCGGTCGACGACGACCACCGGGGCCACCGCCGAAACGGGGTGAGTAGGGTTCGGTGATGTTCCTGGCGCTCCACGAGATGGGCCGAGCCAGGGGCCGCTTCGGACTGCTGATCGGAGCGGTCGGACTGCTCGTCTTCCTGATCCTCACCCAGCAGGCGATCCAGAACGGATTGATCACCGGATTCGTCGGCGCCATCAGGCAGCAGTCTGCCCCCGTGCTCGTCTACAGCGTCGATGGCCAACGGACCCTGCAGGGCAGTGTGATCAACCCCGGTCTCGAGGCGACGATCCGCGCCGTGGCTGGCGTCACCCAAGCCGGTCGGGTCGGACAGGACACCTTCACGGTCCGCGTCGACAGCGGGGCCGAGTCGGACGCCGCGCTCATCGGGTTCGAGCACCCGGGACTGGGCGACCCCGGCCACCTGAGCGCGGGACGGAGCCCGCAGTCGCCGACCGAGGCGGTGGGGAGTGCCTCCGACTTCACCCTGGGGAGCCGGGTGCGCGTCGTGTCGAGCGGCGGTGCCGACCCCACCGGTCCCGTGTTCACCGTGGTGGGACTGGTCAAGGATGCCCAGATCCAGGTCACCCCGACACTGTTCGTTCCCTGGGCCGGGTACGAAGCGGCGGTGCGGGCGGCCAATCCGGATGCCACGACGGTCCTGCCCAACGTGATCGCTGTTCGACCAGCGTCCGGCGTGAGCGACGCAGCACTGGCCCAGCGGATCAATGCGGCGAGTCCGGATGCCGACGCCCTGACGCGGGCCCAGGCCGCCCGGGACACGCCCGGGGTGGCCCAGGTCCAGCAGTCCTTCACGCTCATCTTCGTGCTCTTCGGCCTCGTCGTGCCGCTCGTCACCGGACTTTTCTTCCTGATCATCACCTTCCAGAAGGCGGCAGCGCTGACCTTGCTCCGGGCCATCGGGGCCCGGTCGGGCACGCTGGTCCGGTCGTTGCTGATCCAGGTGGTCCTGGTGATCGTCGGTGGGATCGCGATCGGCATCGCCCTCTTCGTGCCCCTGACCCTCGTCCAGCTCGGTTCGCTCACCGTCCGGTTCGACCCCGTGGCGGTCCTCGTCTGGTCCGGCCTGCTGCTGGCGCTCGGGGTGGCCAGCGCCATGGTGGCGGCCAGGCGTGTGCTCGCCATAGATCCGCTGGAGGCCACGACGGGAGGTGGCGGGCTGTGACCCTCGCCCTCAGGGAGATGCGCCGTCGGCCCGGCCGCTTCGCCATCGCCACGGTCATCCTGACGCTGATCGCCATCCTGCTGATGTTCCTGGGCGGCCTGCTCGACGGCCTCGTGGCGAGCAGCACGGGGGCGTTCCGGTCCCAGCAGGCCGACCTGTTGGTCTATTCGACGAGCTCCCGGAATTCGTTGGAACGGAGCCGGATCACACCAGAGGTGCGCCAGCAGGTGGAGACGGTCCCGGGTGTCGCACGGGTCGGCGGGCTCGGGAGCGTGCAGCTGGGCGGACGCGTTCCGGGCAGGGGACCACGGGACCTCGTGCCGACCGTCCTCTTCGGGTACGAGCTGGCGTCGCGCGGACTGCCGGCGATGCCGCCCGCAATGGGCACGGTGTACGCCGACGACTCCCTCCGGGCGAGCAACGTGACGATCGGGACCACCATCCACCTCGGACCGGCCCGGTCGGCGGTGACGGTGGCGGGGTTCGTCTCGGACACCCGCTATTCCGGGCAGGGAACCCTGTGGGGTTCGCTGGACACGTGGCGCCAGGTGCTCAACGCAAACCGACCCGATGCACGGGTGGGCCCCGGCGTGGTCCAGGCGCTCGTCGTCCGGAGTGGACCGGGCGGGACCACCGGTCTGCCGGCACGGATCGGCCAGGCCACCGGCGGCGCCGCCACCGCCCTGACCATCGCCCAGGCCATCGACGCGCTGCCCGGTGTCGCCCAGCAGCGCAGCGTCTTCAACCAGATCATCGGGGTGACCGTCGTGATCGCCGTCGTGGTCGTCGCCCTGTTCTTCGCACTACTGACCGTGGAACGCACCGCCCTCTACGGCGTGCTCAAGGCCATCGGCTCCAGTTCGCGCACCCTATTCGCCGGTGTCGTGCTCCAAGCGGTGATCGTGGCGCTGATCGCCTCCCTGATCGGCATCGTCGCATCGCTCGTGCTCGACGCCCTGATCCCACCGGGGACCATTCCCTTCGTGGCCACCCCGGTGCGCCTGGCGGCCAGCGCGGTCATCCTCGTCGTGGCCGCCGTGATCGGCTGCACCTTCTCCCTGCGACGCGTGCTCCGCATCGACCCCGCAGCAGCCATCGGCGGGACACCATGACCGCGCCTGCCACCGACCCCTCCCCCCGACTGTCCTGGAGTTCCTCATGACGACGCCCGCCGAGTCCGCCGGCAGCTCCGGCCACGCCCTCGAGATGCGAGGCATCACCAAGATCTACGAGGTCGGCGACGACGAGGTCGTGGCCGTCGATCACGTCGACCTCATCGTCGCCAGCCAGGAGATCGTGGCGCTCGTCGGCCCGTCGGGATCGGGCAAGACCACCCTGTGCTCCATCGCAGGTGGGCTGCTCTCGCCGACGGACGGGTCCGTGGTGGTGGCCGGCCAGGAGATCTCGGGCTACTCCGGACGCCAGCTCACCGAGTTCCGCAGGGCCTCGGTGGGGTTCGTCTTCCAGACGGTCAACCTGATCCCGTTCCTGACCGCACGCGAGAACCTGCTGGTGGTCGACGAGATCGGCCCACGGCTCGGCCGCGCCGCCCGCGACCGGGCGGACCAGCTGCTGTCGGAGCTCGGGCTGGCCGACCGTGCCGCCAATCTGCCGGCGCAGCTCTCCGGTGGGCAGAAGCAGCGGGTCGCCATCGGGCGGGCCCTCATGAACGACCCTGGCCTGGTGCTCTTCGACGAGCCGACCTCGGCACTGGACAGCAGTCTCGGCGACCAGGTGGTCCACCTCATCCGCGACGAGATGAAGGCACGCGGCACCGCCGCCATCATCGTCACGCACGACGACCGGATCACCCACTACGCGGATCGCACGGTGACCATCGAGGACGGCCGGATCACCGGATGACCGGGCCGGTCGCCCGCCGGTCAGACCCGTCCGGGCAGGCGCCACGACACCCGGTGCTGGGGCGTCGGCCCGAGCCGCTGCAGCGCCTCCAGGTGGTCGGCCGTGCCGTAGCCCTTGTTGGCCGCCCAGCCGTAGCCCGGGAATTCGGCGTCGAGCCCGGCCATGAGGGTGTCCCGGTGCACCTTGGCCAGGATGCTGGCGGCGGCCACCGACGCGCACGTCAGGTCGCCCTTCACCCGGGTGACGACCGGAACGCCGGCGTGGCCCGGTGCCGGGCCCGGGTCGGTCAGCCAGTCGTGCGAGCCGTCGAGCAGGACCAGGTCGGGCCGGGCGACCAGTGCGGCCAGTGCCCGCCGCCCGGCCAGCCGCAGCGCGCCGACCACGCCCACGGCATCGACCTCGTCGGCACCGGCCGTACCCACCGAGCAGTCCGCCGCCCAGCGCTCGACGACCGGCACCAGGGTGTCGCGGGCGGCCGCCGTCAGGAGCTTGGAGTCCCGCACGCCCGGCGGTGCCGGAGGCGTGTCGACGTGGATCACGACGACCCCCACGGCCACCGGACCGGCCGGTGCGCCCCGACCGACCTCGTCCATCGAGGCCAGCAGCACCGTCCCGGCCCGCAGCAGGCGGCGCTCCTCCCGCAGGGTCGGTGCGGCCCGTCGGCGGTGCCGCACCGCCGGTGGGGTCGCGGCGGACGGGGTGGCGGGCGTCATGCGCGCAACCTACCGCCGCGGCCCCGCCGTCCGGCGGATCACCCGAGGTCGGCGCGCACCACCTTGCCCAGCGCGTTGCGGGGCAGGACGTCCACCGACCGGACCAGTCGGGGCTGCTTGTAGGGGGCGAGTCGGCCGTCGCAGTGGGCGCGCAACGCCTCAACCGTCGGTGGGGCGCCGTCGGGGACCACCCAGGCCGTCACCACCTCCCCCCACTCGTCCGACGGCGTGCCGGTGACCGCCACCTCGGCCACGCCCGGGCACCGGGCGAGCACGTCCTCCACCTCGGTCGGGTAGACGTTGAAGCCACCCGAGATGATCAGCTCCTCGGACCGCCCCCGGATCACCAGGTACCCGTCCACGTCCTCGCCGAGGTCGCCGGTGGCGAACCACGGTCCCCCGCCGTCGTCGAGGTCCCGGAACGCCTCGGCGTTGGCGGCGTCCCGTTCGAAGTAGCCGTCGAACACGTTGGGGCCCCGCAACAGCACCCCTCCGGTCCCGTCGACGACGACCTCCACCCCCGGCAGGGGGAAGCCGACCGTGCCCGCACGCCGCTCGCCCTCGTACGGGTTCGAGGTGTTCATCAGCGTCTCGGTCATGCCGTACCGCTCGAGCACGACCGAGCCGATGGCGGCGGTGGCGGCGGCGTGGAGTTCGGCTGGCAGCGGCGCCGATCCCGACACGCACAGGCGCAGGCCCGACAGGTCGGTGGCCCGGCCCGTGGCCACCAGCCGGTGGTACATGGTGGGCACCCCGAAGAACAGCGTGGCCCGCTCGGCCCGGGCGGCATCGGCCACCGCCGCCGGGTCGAACCCGGGGAGCAGCACGGCCGACCCTCCGGCGGTCATGGTGCCGTAGGCACCGACGGCCAGCCCGTGGGCGTGGAACACCGGCAGGCAGTGCACCAGCCGGTCGTCCGGCGACATGCGCCACGCACGGGTGACGGACTCGGTGGCGGCCAGCAGGTTGCGGTGACGGAGCACCGCGCCCTTGGGGGCGCCTGTCGTGCCCGAGGTGAAGCAGATCAGCGCCGGATCGTCGGGGCCGGCGGTGTCCAACGGTCCGGGGTCGCCATCGGGCAGGTCGAGTCGTGGATCGACCACCACGGCGCCGGGCGCGGCCGCCCGCACCCATCCGGCCTGTTCCGGACGCCCCACCACCGCACCTGCGGCCCGCACGTCGCGGACGATGTGGGCCAGCTCGGGCTCGGTGTAGGCGGTGTTGGCCGGCACCACCACCAGGCCGGCCCTGAGCGCACCGACGTGGGCGACCAGTGCCTCGACCGAGGACCGCACCGACCACACCACCCGGTCGCCCGGTGCCAGGCCGGCCGTGCGCAGCCGCCCTGCCGCCCGCCGGGTGGCGTCGTCGAACTCACCGGCCGACCACCACCGTCCGCCGTCGCGCCACAGTGGGGCACCCGGTGCCGCTCCCCAGCGGCCCGCCCACCGGTGGAGCAGGGTGCCCGCCGTCACCAGCCCTGGCGCGCCGGGAGCAGTGTCGAGTACGAGGGGATCGTCGGGTTCGAGATGGTCGCGCCAGGGTCGCAGGGTCGGCTCCTCGGGTCCGGG
>Ga0209012_1000382_pt1 | contig 63465 bp, 46 predicted proteins | sample RS3BMetagenome_FD_184735 | JGI IMG/M metagenome (GOLD analysis project Ga0209012, IMG submission 184735) | Ferric oxide microbial mat and aquatic microbial communities from Rainbow Spring, Yellowstone National Park, USA - RS3B (SPAdes) (version 3) ... | reverse complement strand
CCCGTGAGAACCAACCGTTCAGGAAGGTAGCCGTTACGCACCACTTGTCGGTGGCCTTGGGCATCGACTTGGTCGGTGCGGGCGTCAATCCACTGCTGAATCTCGATCTGCACCGCCTGGGTCAGCATACGCTGCGCCCCATCACGCAATACCTCCGTTAAGGCATCGCTGCACAGCGGAATTGGAAATTGCACCGTTTCGGTCATACTGTTACTCATGGTGGCGTACTCCTAAAAAAGAACATTGAAAACAAAACTTTAGGTTACGCCGCCTTCTTTACGCCGTCCACAACTTTTGAGTGTAGCCCAAGATAGGCGGGTAATACCATGATACATGCACCACTTTACCATTCGGCATGGGCCGCCGGAATTGCAGTATGGCTGGCCGGTGCCAGGATGTATATTCACCGGCGTACGGCGATTGCCCGAGAAGCGGGTCGTGCGGCACAATGAAATCAATACCCGGCCGATAGCCGGCAACGGTTGTCGGCGCTCCACGGCGGCTGAGGACATTGACCAGACCAGCAACATGGATTGTCCAAGCACGCCACTCAAGCATGCCCCGGGCTGCACCCCACGAGCCGAAATAAATCCCCACGTTCCGATGCTGAAGGGTATCAAATACCACATCATATCTACGCCACTTTTGCGAGGGCCGGGTTGAAAGACTTTGATATTGCAGGCTGCGATTGTGCGGACCAGCCAAAACTTCAAGATGCGGACGGCCTGTAAAATGCCGTGTTCGAATCCACACGCGCAAATGATAGGACCAGAAGGGATGAAGTGTCATTTTAAATACCAGCCGGGCGTTGCCAGTCGGGTTGTTCACCATGGCCACGCCCTGACTAAGCCGCACCGATTTATCCATCCAAGTTGGATGGGCGGGCAGATGCAAACTGGGGTCCGCCGCCAGATGGGCGATACCGCCTCTGACGACAAATGGAACATCCCGCACCGGCAACCCTTCGGCCAGTGATGGCTGAAGTGCGAGGAGATCATTGGAATAACCCACCGGGAATGTACCCGGTACAAGGACGAGTTTATAGCGGGCGGCAAGCGAGCGGATTAGACGGACATTTTTCAAATAGCGGCGCAAAGCCGATCCCAGCAGCGCGAGGTGTGAAAATTTGCTGTCATTAAGCAAGATATGCGTGTAGCCATCGTGAGCCGCCCGGGCCCACACACGCTGCAGCGGCACGATGTTAGTGTGCAGGAGCAAATTTGTGGAATAGTAAAGCCATAGTTGCGGACGCTGCGACCTTCCACGTCCTGCCAAAGCTGACACACCGTGCTGCGGAATGTGTATGGCGGAATACATGGAACGTCTCCGCATATGGAGCCTAAAAGCATTCTACCGACGCGTTAAGATGATACCAGCTTCCAGAACGTATGGGTGTAAAGCGCGCAAAAAAAAACCGGCTCAGGGGTTGCCTGAGCCGGCTTATGATTGATCAAGGAACATGGTTATCAGTTCCGCATAAGCGGATAGAAAAGGACGCCACCGGGCCATGCGTTACCGCATGGGGGTTTGGGAATTATTCCGAATTCGCAACCGAGAGTGTTCTGACGTTCGTGGGTGGATTGCTCCACGTTTCCGATATCAGCCGCCTGCTTGTACAGCATTACCAAATAAACTTGGCAATGGCGCACATTTTCATTCGCATTCCAACACGGTTAAGTGTCCTCAGCAGCGCTGTGAAACTCTGCATCAGGGACTGATCGGGTCAACAGAGGCTAGAAAAGCCTCCTATCGATCAGGGGGAAGCGCATGTGTTTTATATAAACTAAACAGTCGATGAAAATCGGACCACGATCCAGATTAATCCTCTAGAAAGGAGGTGATCCAGCCGCAGGTTCCCCTACGGCTACCTTGTTACGACTTAGTCCCAGTCACCGGCCCTGCCGTAGCACCAAAGGCGTTTCAGGCATTACCGGCTCCCATGACTTGACGGGCGGTGTGTACAAGGCTCAGGAACACATTCACCGCGGCATAGCTGATCCGCGATTACTAGCGATTCCAACTTCATGAGGGCGAGTTGCAGCCCTCAATCTGAACTGGGCCGTTTTTTACCGATTTGCTCCACCTTACGGTCTTGCATCAGTTTGTCAACGGCATTGTAGCACGTGTGCAGCCCTGGGCATAAGGGCCATGAGGACTTGACGTCATCCCCACCTTCCTCCGGTTTAACACCGGCAGTCTCGCTAGAGTGCTCAGCATAACCTGTTAGCAACTAACGATAAGGGTTTCGCTCGTTATGGGACTTAACCCGACACTTCACAGCACGAGCTGACGACAGCCATGCAGCACCTGTGTTGGAGCTTGTTACAGCGTATATATTTCTACATACTTCACCAACATGTCAAGCCCAGGATAAGGTTCTTCGCGTTGCTTCGAATTGAGCCACATGCTCCACCGCTTGTGTGAGCCCCCGTCAATTCCTTTGAGTTTTAGCCTTGCGACCGTACTTCCCAGGTGGCAGACTTATCAATTTCTCTACGACCGCAACGGGGTCAGACCCGCTGCAGTCTAGTCTGCATCGTTTAGGGCGTGGACTACCGGGGTATCTAATCCCGTTCGCTACCCACGCTTTCGTGCCTCAGTGTCAGAACCGGCCCAGTTACCCGTCTTCACCACTGGCGTTCCAGACGATATCTACGCATTTCACCGCTCCACCGTCCGTTCCAGTAACCTATACCGGCCTCAAGCACGCCAGTATCAGAAGCATTTCCCGGGTTGAGCCCGGGGATTTCACAACTGACTTAACGCGCCACCTACGCACCCTTTAAACCCAGTGAATCTCAGTAACGCTTGGGACCTCTGTATTACCGCGGCTGCTGGCACAGAGTTAGCCGTCCCTTTCTATGGGCTAGATCAACGCCGGAGGATATTAGCCCCCGGCACTTTCATAACCCTAACAGTAGTTTACATCCAGTAAGGATCATACCTACACGCGGCGTCGCTCCGTCAGGCTTTCGCCCATTGCGGAAGATTCGTTGCTGCAGCCCCCCGTAGGAGTCTGGCCAGTGTCTCAGTGCCAATGTGGCTGGTCGTCCTCTCAGACCAGCTATCCGTCATAGCCTTGGTGAGCCATTACCTCACCAACTAGCTGATAGAAGATAGTCCGCTCAAAAACCGATAAGCCTTGCGGTCCTCATCTTTGGTTGTAATACGATGCCGCATCGCAACATTATCAGGGATTACCCAATCTTTCGACTGGCTATACCTGAGTTCAAGGTACGTTAACTATCCATTACTCACCCTTTCGCCACTGGGTATTGCTACCCCGTGCGACTTGCATGCCTTAACCACGCCGCCAGCGTTCACTGTGAGCCAGGATCAAACTCTTCAATTAAATGTCGTTAGCCGGGTACTTACCACCGAAGCGGCTTTCACCGGATAGCATACACCATGAAAAGCTTGCCTATTGGCAAAGCCATCAGATGAAAATCAATTCACCCGACCAACCACTCCCACCGGTGCTGGCTAGAGCATTCGGCAGAGTAATGGCTGTATTTTCAGAATTCTCAAAGTGACTTGGCTTGCGCCCCGATTTCAGGGTAGAAATCGAGGCGACTTTTCAAATCGACTTACACACGAGAGTGTTCTGATTAACCAGCCGGTCAGGGCTGGCTTATCAATTGCAGGTTCACGTCGCGACGGATGTTACCACCCGCGTGTGTTGCAACGCACCTGCCACATTCTCGTGGCGTCCAAACCATGTTCACTTGTCAAAGAACAGTATCTTCACCGGAGAGCCCGGGAGATTTAGCAGACGGCATCAAAACCAAATTGATGCCACCTGATAAATCACCCGACACCACCCAAGAATCGGCACACCAACCGATACCGCAAACCCGTGGCACTTTAATTGGGCTTCTCCAGCCCGTACCACTTGGCTTGAGGATTTCTCAGGCTCTTCCGGGGTACTTCTCGCTTCGCGTTAACTTTATTCGTCAACCGTCGCGAGATGTAGATGATACCATCGTTCACTTGTTTGTCAAGCGGCTGGAATAAAGCCTTACTTTATTCCAGCCGCCGGTCGGCCTGGCCGACGCCCCGATCAACACCGGCCCTTTTCAGGCCAATCTTGGTCGGGCCGAGGATTGTATGACATTGCCGCAGAATTGCAAGCGGCCGAAAAATTGCCCTGAAATTGGATCTCTGCATTGGTGAATATTGCGACCAAACATAGTTGTCTGGTGGCGAGATTTGGCGGCTGCGGGGGCGAAGAGGCAATTCCTCGCCATAATCCAAAGGCCGCAATCCGAAGCCTCTGACTATTGCGCCGCATTGACATGAGTCAGAAGTCCGTCTGCGTGGCCGTAAGTCGAAATCCAACCAAGTTCAATGGGCTGGCGATGTGGATGGCGTGGCAACCGGAGATGTGGTTGGGCCAGCGGCCGACTTGGGGGCGGCCGGCAAAAAGGCGTCTGAACGCATGTAAAAGGCGTAAATTTGCCATTTTTTGCCGTTGCGGATTATACGCATCGAAATGTGGGCCGTACCGTTCGAAAAGTGAGCCGTGTCGGTATACCTCCCGGTTGTCCGGCTGCCATAGGCTGTACTCATACCGCTGAAAACGATCCCTACAGGTGGATCGAGGCGTTTGAGATGACCCAGTTTTTTATAAAGTGCAAAGAGCCGTGCCACTTTGTCATGTCTTAATAATTGTTGCTGAAATTTTGGGCTGGCCCGTTCAACCAGGGTTTGAGGATTCCAATGTTCGGCCATGGCGGTTATGGAAGTTTTAACAAATTGACGGCTTTGTTTTTCCATGGCCAGAAACGGCTTGAAGGTCTCTGCGGCAATGATGACCAATACAATCACGACCACTAAAAACACTGACACCAGGACACCGGCAATAATCAGGCAGGTTCGCATAACCTCAATCTCCTGTTTTATAATTATCAGACACACGGGTAGCGCGAAGGCCATTGCACATCGCCCCACGCGTATCCTAACCCGAATTGGACATCAGGACGCCACTTATTTCCAGAATTTGCTCCGGGCCTGTGACAGCTCATGCAGTTTTTTGGGGTCTTGAGCCAAAATGCAGGCCAGTCGATCGGCCCATAGCTGCTCCCAGCGGGCGTCCTGGCTTTTCTGCGCTGCCCGAATCAATCCCCAATAAGGCCAATTTGATGACAGCCCAACGGCCGTACATCCGAGGCACGAAAAGAATGGAGCAATCCGGGCCGCTACCCCACGGGACCCTAAATCGGTTGCCATGGCAACGGCTGGCGCGCCATATGAAGTTGAGCGGGTAAAAGTGGCAGACAGATGCGGTTGGAAAACAAATATTTTTAATTGCCGCCGCGCGGCGGCAATTAAAAGCCAACGGTCACCGCATGGATAAATCGTGCAGGCATCCCCCAAATATTGCGACTTGACTTTGTTAGAAGAGGGCCCAGAGGACGGCTGTACACCATAACGGCACGACGGTCACGACGAAGCGGAGGTGATGCCCAGCCAGCGGTAGGGCAGAATAACACCATGGCGGTTGGCGCGTGAGAACAGCACTTTTTATTTGTTATCTGTTTGGTATAGGTATTCCCTGCCATGTAATGCTCCGTCCGACTACCTTCGGTAAGAGGCTGGGGCTTCGGCTAAGGGTTATCTATGAATGCAGGACATATGATATCTGGCGCGTGGTGCTGCCTTCGTAATGCACAATGATATGCAACACATCACCGGCTTTGACATTTTGGTACCGATGTGCCAGACCCGATGCAGTGGCCACGGTAAAGCTGCCGTTGGGCCAAGGTGCAGTGGTAGAAAGCTGCATCTTGGTAAGTATTTTGGGAATGTCGGCCTGCCCCGGGCGACTGATAAACCATTCAACCGAGCGTGCGATGTACGGCCCCGGTACGCCGTTTTGACCACCGTTGCTGGCCAGCACCACACGGAAACGGTCAAGTCGGTCCCGTCTGATGGCGATCGACGATACATCCACCTGCGGTGCCGGTGGGCGTCCGCCGGCCTGAGTCCAAAACTGCTTGTACACCAGCATTGCCCCGGTGGGGACGTTATCATGATGGCGATGAGAGTTGATGCCATTCAGATGGCCTGCCGCCGCATCGGGCGCGTCCCAAGAATGAAATATCAGTCCTATGTGGTGACGCGGAAGATAATGCTGTACAAGCCATCGCGCCAAAGTCTGTCGCTGGGGCAGTTTGCCCTGGCGCATTCGTCTTTTGTCAACCTCATATTCATTCCATTCGGTGACAACCACTCCACCGCCGCGGGTTTGCAAAAATCCAAACCGCCGCCGCCAGCCCTTTGTTCCATCATTGAAAAAATATGGATGAACGGCATAAGCTGAATTGGTGGGCATGACCCGTTGCAATTTGGCCGGAAAACCGGTGAACCTGCCAGCCGATAAATCGCCGTCAAAAATAAGCACGTTATCCGGTGCGATACGCCGCAGATATCGGCCCACAGTCACCATACCTTGCGTGCGTTTGCAACCGGCAGCCCAGCACCGCCATGATTTGACGCCGCAGGCTTGTAAAGAATTGGGTTCGTTGAAAACTTCCAGCATGACGCCCCGATCGCGCCCCAAGCTGGGTGCCAATTGTTGCCAAGCCTGCTCCGTACGATAATCCGGTAGCTTTAACAATTGGCCACGGATGGTTCGCGGTGTGCAACTGTAGCCTTCGGTCTGCATGGATACGATGACGACCAAGCCCATCCTGCGAGCTTGGTGAACCACCTTCAAAACCATGTCAGTATAGGCCGATAGCCCGTGCTGATGCTCGTAAGTCAGTGCGCCCTGGCTGACTTGAAAGCGCACGGTGTTGGCTCGCCAGTGCTCTTTCATATCCAGCAGTTGTTGGTCTGTTGTTGTGGTCATGCTTTTTAGGGCAGCGGCCAGCTTAGCTTTAGCCTTCGCCGATAGGTGGCATCGTAGCACCGTTCCGACGTACTGCACCGGGTACAGGACGCCAATGGAATTAAAGCCGCGTGGGATAAATAATTTATGCGTGCCGTAAACCACCAGTGACCCGTCTGCCGCCGATACACCCTGCCGCCCGGCGTTGGTCATGGTACCTGATGCAGTTTGCCCCATAGCCTGCGTGCTTCCAAACACGCCAACCATTACGACCAGTACCGCCAAGTGGCGGGAAGGGTGCGGCCAAGCCGTAATCCGCCGTGGGCGCGTGACTGTTATACTTGGCTGACAGCGGTTATCCATGATGTACCTTTACAAAATCCGGCCCGATATGCGGCTACGTGTACTGGCGTTCGGTCCGCTAAATAACATGTATGAACAAGCTTTCGCCTTCTCCAACTTTTGTCGCGCCCGCTTGGTCTTCTCAAGGATGGCCTGCCTGCCTGCTTTCCAGCAGTAGGCCTTGGGCTGCTCATCTCGGTCGGCAAGGTATTTTTCGATATCGGCCACCAGTTCTCGCACGCTCTCAAAGCTTCCCTCCCGCACCACATCGGAGGTCAGGTCCGCAAAAAAACGTTCCACTAAATTCATCCAGAAATTGCTGGCGGGCATACAGTCGGCATTTAATATCGTGATGCTGCCATACGGGCTGTACACGTACCGCTGTACGACGGCCCAAGTGCCGCTGCTGGCATTCGTCGAATCCGACGGAAGCGCGTTGCAGGTACGCCACTAAACGTACGACGCGACCGACCGTCGACCACGCTGCTGCCACGCCCATCTGCCGATTTTTTGTCGCAAGCGACCATCGATGGCCTCAATTAACTTTCACCGCTGTAGATTTTACCAGATCACATTTGATGCATCAAATCACGGATTCACCTTTGGCAGGGCTTTGGTGCGACAATGCGTGGTGCCAAATACGGATAATTAAAACCGAAAACTGCGCGACCATCGTCGGGAACCACCGGCAAGCCGGTGGCTATTTGACGGCCGCAATTTGGCTCTTGTGGGCGTTGCGCGTTGATCGTCGTTTGGTGTTTTGTATTCAGACCGCCACTTTGGCCGCAGAACCTGATAAATTAACCACCCGGTCAATTTTGATGCCTCCAAGGGCCCGCATGCTTTACATTTTTTGTTGTGCATGAAGTGGATGGCCTCGTCGCCTGGAAACACGCTGGGGCGATGCGCGGCAACAAAACAGACGATGGTTAAATGCGACGACACTGTGTGCCGACTCAGCGCCGCAAATTGGTTTTGGCCAAATCGATCACTTCATCTCCGCGCCCGCTGATGACTGCTCGCAGCAGATAAAGGCCAAAGCCAAAAGCCTGGTCCGCCGTGATGCTTGGAGGCATGGAGAGTTCCTGCCGATTGACCACTGCATCCACCAGAACCGGTCCGGGACGGCTGAGTGCCGCATTGATTGCCGTATCAAGCTGCTCTGGCTTTTCCACGCGGATGCCACGGATGCCGATCGCCTCGGCCATGCGGGCAAAATCTGGATTTTGCAATTCGGTACCAAAATCGATCAGACCGGCGGCTTTCATTTCAAGTTCCACAAAGCCCAATGAACTGTTATTAAAAACAAATATCTTCACCGGCAGTTTTAACTGGCGTACGGTAAGCAGTTCCCCCATAAGCATGGAAAGCCCTCCATCGCCGCAAAGCACCACTACCTGACGATCGGGATATGCACACTGCGCACCGATGGCCTGTGGAAGTGCCCCGGCCATGGAGCCGTGCGTGAAAGACCCCAGCAACCGTCGCCGGCCATTCATCGTCAGGTAGCGGGCGGCCCAGATGGTCGGCGTGCCGACATCGCAGGTAAACACCGCATCGTCTGAGGCGGCTGCGTTGATCTGCCTGGTTACATATTGAGGGTGAAGCGGCGTGCGGCCGGGTTTGCCAACTGCCAGATCATCAAGCTGCTTGCGCGTCTTTTGATAATGCTTCAGGCACAAATCGAGATAGCCACGATTGTCATGCCGTTTCAATTGCGGAAGCAACTGCTTCAGGGTGTTCCGCACAGAGCCGACAATGCCCAGATCAATGCGGGTGCGTCGACCGATTTGCTCGCCAAGGCGATCCACCTGGATCACACGCGCCTTATCCGGAAAAAATTGCGGGTAGGGAAAATCGGTCCCAAGCATGAGAAGAGCATCGCAGTTTTTCATGGCGTGATAGCCGGATGAAAACCCCAGCAACCCTGTCATACCTACGTCAAATGGATTGTCATATTCAATAAATTCCTTACCCCGCAGCGCATGGACGATTGGTGCCGCCAACTGATCGGCGGTTTGAATTAGTTCGGTGTGGGCATTTTTGCAGCCGGCTCCGGCAAGAATGGCAATATTTTTGGCTTTGTTCAAAATTTCTGCCGCAGTGACCACCGCGCGATCATCGGGTGCCACAACCGACTCATCGGTTACCAGTGGTGTGGGTGCAGAGTCCATATCAAAACGCTGGCTGGCCACATCGCCGGAAATAATAATCACTGCGACGCCAGATCGGCTGATGGCGGTATTGATGGCAATCGGCAGTATCCGCAACAACTGCCTTGGATGGGTAACCGAGCCGCAGTAATGGCTGCAGTCTTTGAAGAGTGCCGCGGGATTGGTTTCTTGAAAATACCCGGTATCCAATTCGCTGCTGGGTATCTGGGCGGCAATTGCCAATACCGGCACTCGTGAGCGATGACAATCAAAAAGCCCGTTGATCAGATGCAGATTGCCCGGCCCGCAACTTCCCGCACACACCGCGAGGCGACCAGTGAGATGAGCCTCTGCGCCGGCGGCAAACGCGGCTGATTCTTCATGCCGCACATGCCGCCACTGCATGCCGGGCGTGCGACGAATGGCATCGGTAAAGGCATTGAGCGAATCTCCTACCACACCGTAGACGTTATTTACGCCGCCGCGTACCAGTGTTTGAACCAAAGCATCTGCAACCGTCCGCATAGCCATCAGGCACCTCATCGGTAAGATGATCGCTGGCAATCCGCCGAACTTTCTGCCCCGGACACCACTGGGGTTCGCGGCGAGGCCGGAAAATGGACTCACGGCCATTTTTGGCCGCGTCCCGGGGCTTTTGGCGGCGCTTTACATCAACCGCCGCTGGGCATCGCGAAGCCATTTTTCAACAGCGGATACATCAATGTAAAAATACACGCTATTGCATTGTCGGCGGCTTTTGACCAACCCAGCCTTATGCAGCATCTTCAAATGATGCGATACCGTTGGTTGTGAAAGACCCAATTCGGCAGCCAGTTCCACCACGTTGTACATTTCCATGCAGTTGGGTTCTTTGGGCAGCAGTTCCATAATGCGAAGGCGCATCGGCTCGCCGAAGGCGGCAAATATCCGCGTGAATTGGTCCGCCTTTTGCGCCGCCTTTGCCCTGGGCGTTTTGCGACCCGCTTTCAATGCAGCTTCTCCACCTGGCGTATCAAGCCCTGCCGCGGTTAATGGGCGGAAGCACCATGCTTCGCACCACCTGTATACCGGGCCCACCTTCCAGCAGTTTCAGGCAATGATCATCAGGCGATGCATCCAGCTTCAGAAGCATCAGGGCTTTATCACCCTTGCGGCTGATGGTCATGTCAGCGATATTAATTTTTTCTTGCCCAAAGGTCATGCCGACAAAGCCGATCACGCCCGGCCGGTCGGTATTAACCACCAGCACCATTGGCCCCTCGGGGATCATATCCATGTGATATCCCTTGATGGACAGCACACGCGGAAGGTGGTCATCAAATACCGTGCCCACCATCGAATGGCTGGTCTGGCCGTCGGACACAACCATTTCAATGTGGTGACTGCTGCGAGGCCCGGTTTCAGCAAGTATTTCATGCTGCACGCTGATGCCGCGCTGTTCAGCGAGGTGCATCACATTAACCACATTGGGTATTTCCTGTATCTGCCCCTTGAACAACTCAACCATGGCAACTCGCTGCAGGGTATTGGCAATGCGTTTGGGCAGTGCCCCGGCCGTTTTGAGGGTTACTGTCTGATAGCGGGTGTCGATGATGGCCGAGAGAATAGTGCCCATACGCTGGGCCAGATCCACATACGCCTTTTCCGGCTCGGAGAGGTCCATCTGAATACCTGCCGCATTCACTGCCCCGGCTATGCCCTGTCCGCGAAGGTACAAAAGCAATTCCTGCACAGCATCCACCGACACGGCCCGCTGAGCTTCCACCGTGCTGGCGCCCAGATGCGGCGTAAGGAGCACACGATCTTTGATGGCAAACAGGGGATGATCTTTCGGCGGTGGTTCTTGCTCGAAGACATCCAACGCAATGCCGCCTACATGCCCGGTCACAATCGCGGCCGCCGCGGCCTGCTCATCTATCACGCCGCCACGGGCGCAATTGATCAGCCGCACACCCTTCTTACACTTTTTCAGCGCTTCTTCGCCCAGTAGGTGCCGCGTCTTATCTCCGGGGACATGCACGGTGATAAAATCGCAAAGAGGCAGCATCTGATCCAATTCTTTAAACATCTCCACCTGCCCATCAAAGGCGTTTTCGGTGTAGAAGAACTGATCAAATGCAATAACCTTCATCTCCAGCCCTAAAGCACGTTTGGCGACTGCCCGCCCGATGCGTCCAAAGCCAACAATGCCCAGTACCTTGCCGGCAAGTTGTGTGCCCAGAAACTGGTTGCGTTCCCACAGCCCGGCCCGCACATGGGCGTCCGCGGCGGCAAGTTTGCGTGACAACGCCATCATCAAGCCAATGGCGTGTTCCGATGTAGTGATGGTATTGGCGTCGGGTGTGTTCATAACCAAAACACCGGCCCGAGTGGCGGCTTCAACATCCACATTGTCAACCCCAACTCCCGCACGTGCGATGGCCTTAAGCCTGCCTGGCGAGGTGAGATCAGCGGTTGTGATCTTGACACCGCTGCGAATGATCACGCCATCGTATTGGCCAATCACGCTGGAAAGCTCTCCAGGGTTCCATTTGGGTTTATTGGTGAGTTCAACATCGGGCTGCGTGCGAAGTATCTCCAAGCCCTCTTCCGCTATTTTATCAGCCACCAGGATTTTCAGCATTCTCTTTTAACCTTCCGCCATAACAAAACACAACAGGTTCAATGCCCGCCCGGCGAGCCACATGAGTATAGGCCATTGCGGTAAGGCGTAAAGGTGCCCACATATCGGGCGTCGCAGGTGAAGCGTGCACAACGGGAAATGCGGGATGCGCGAACGCGCGCAAGAGTCACGCGGCTAAAAGCTCTGACCCCTGCGGTGGCACAAATTCCGATTCCGCAATCTTACTGGCAATTTTTCGCGACCGCCAAAAAATTGTGACGCCCAAAGCCACGTTGCTATCTTTGGCGATGGTATCGTCGGCCGTCGGACATCGATGAATGGGCGAGCCTTGAGTACCATAGGCCGCAACGATATGGCCGACCGGTTGGTCCGCTCTGGCCCACGGGTGGATCAACATTTATACCGGGGCGTCGGCAATCCCGCCTGGCGCCGCCATCCACGATATCCACTCGCGTAAGAAGCGGCGCATCAACGGGCAGTTTGATTATGGGGCGATGGAGGGTGGAGAGATTGCGGGATTTGAGTTGCAAATATCGCATTGCGCCGCTACATTTACTTTACCTCTGCCATGTTCGAGCTAGAGCGGATTTAATGCCTCGGACCGATGAGCACTAGCTAGGACCCCGAGTTGGCGAGAACGGACAAGCCTGGTTCCGATTCATCGGAACAGTTGTGGAAGTCCTGAACCGACACTTGCGCTGGTCCGCCCTTTATATAAGGGTTCGAGCTTTGCCGCCTCACGACATTGCGGTGGAGGTTTTTTTCTTTCCGGTTCCAAATCGGGTATTGTCCGATATATTAGATGGAATGATGAGTATCGGCGTGCCAATGGATTGGACTTACCTATGACAGTTCCGATTTATATTCTGGAAGACCATCGGGTGGACGACCTGTTTCCGCTGACTTACTGCCGCCCTGCGTCACTCTTGCGTTGTGGCAGCGATCTGCTGATTGATCGAATGCTGCGCAATTTGCCGCGTCCGCCGGATGGTTTGCTGATCCGTGATACGCTGGCAGTAAAATACCGGGATAAACTTGGGATTCCAATCAATCCGCCGGTTATACCGGGACGGGGTGCCATATTCATAAATGCCCGCTGGCTGATGACCGAGCCGTTTCAGGAACCACCGCCCGATTGCGCCGGTGTGGCCGCCGATGATTTTGCCTGGATGCACATTTCCGGTTCCCGGCTGAAAACCATCGACCTTAAGCGTATTGTGCGGTCTAAAATGCTGGATGATTTAAGCCGCGAAATGAGCAACGGCGTAGTGGATGCCACCATGATCCGCTTTCCGTGGGATTTGCTGCGGCACACGCGAATATTGCTGTCGGCAGATTTTAAACGCCGCGGCAATGCCAAGAAAAGCAAGCCCATGAAAGGCGTCTATGTGCTCGCGGAGGATAATATTTATGTGGGCACGGACGTTCAGATTTTTCCTGGCGTCATTATTGACGCCACCAACGGCCCGGTTTGGATTGAAAACCATGCCATCATCCGCCCCAACGCAGTCATTACGGGACCGGTGTACGTTGGCGAACATTGCGTAATCCGCACCGGCGCGGACATTCGTGAAGAGACGATTCTTGGCCCACATACCCGCGTCGGGGGCGAAGTTTCGGCCAGTCTGTTTCAGGGATATGGCAACAAGCAGCATGAAGGCTTTGTGGGCAACAGCGTCATCGGCGAATGGGTCAACATGGGAGCTGGCACCATCACGAGCAATTTAAAGAATACCCTTGGCGAGGTGCGTGTTCCGATCAATGGCAGGCCGCGTCCAACGGGGCTGACATTTTTGGGGGCCATCATTGGCGATCATGCCAAATTGGGTATCGGCACGATGCTGGGAACAGGCTCTGTGACAGGCTTTGCCAGCCATGTACTTACCACGCGACCACCCAAATTTGTGCCCAGCTTTTCCTGGGTAACGGATGAGGCCGTCAGTCGCCTTGATTTTAATAAAATGGTGGTCATTGCCCGACTGGCAATGGCCCGGCGGAACGTGGAATTGACTCTGGCTGATCAGGATATTTTTAATCGAATTTTATCAAGTTACAGCACGGTTGAAGAACATTCCTGGCTGCCGCAATAAATGCTGCGGCAGTCGTATGGTGATGGCAGTCAACTTCCAACTGCTTTGACAAACCCGCGGCGGCGGCTCGACGTAGCCCGGCATTAACTTTTGTGCACCTCAGAGGCCGGCCAAAAGCTGATCTGCATCCACCCCCAGATGGATGGCAATAAGGCGGAGCGTTTCACGCTGCGGCATTTTGATTTCGCCCCGTTCAATGCGTGCGATGGTTTTGGAGGTGAGCCCCGGAAAGTCCTCGCGCCTGGCCCGCCGCAATTTACGCAAATGGCGCACCCGAGACGCCAGATCGCGCTGCTGCGCCCACATCTGACGGCGATATTCACGCCGAAAGACCGGATCAACTTCCATGAGCACATCCACCACCGGCACACTTTTGTCGCCGTAAACCAGCCGGGTGCCGTCGTCGGAAAGTTGAGGCCGACCGTTGATCCCGGCAAAGTGTTTGCTTAATACTTCCTGCGGAACCACGACCGCCGCCAGGTCTCCCCGCATCAGCGTCAGGATGCGGCCAGCCGGATCAAAAAGTGATCCCACCACTACGGACGCATCAAATTGCGCAATGGCCTTCTGCATGACCGACGAGACATGATCAGGAGCATCAAAATATATGATGCGCTCAAATCGCGCCAGGACAGCGGGTAAAATTTCACTGCGGATCACAAATGGTGCGCAAAGCCCCCACACCCGGCGGTACGCCGACGGGGCTGGCAATGCCAGTACGGCATTGAGCTGCGCCGACGTTTTAACCAGCATCACACAATGATCACCACGAATATCCGCTGGTGATTGCACCAGTCGAATGCCGCGGGATTTAGATGGACGTCGCTTGCGTCGAGGCATAGTACGCGATTTTAATCGGCTGAAAGACAAATGTCTGGTATGCCACGATGGCACCCGGATGACGCATGAGCGGGACCCGGTGCGTGACCCAGCCCCATTGTTTCGGGCGGGCGGTTGCGATTTGGCAATGGTTGCAAAGGCATCGCACGCGGCAATGGGCAGAAGGCGCAGCACCCACAAGCCATTGCGGGCTGCGCTGCAACCGCGCTCGCTTTCAATCTGTTAACAAAGGGCCGTGCGTCCGCGCGCCCCGAAGAATAGGCTGCCTGAATCGCCGCACCAGCCGTCGAATGCCCCACATCGCAAGTGTGCAGGCGTTGCCAGAACTGGCCGTGCACCGCAATCCACTGCCCGGGGCGGGACTCGAACCCGCACGACCGAAAACGGTCACAGGATTTTAAGTCCTGAGCGTCTGCCATTCCGCCACCCGGGCGAGGAAACTCTGGGACAGCACTTTAGAGCAAAATGGACCGATTGAAAACTCTCTGGCCACGCATTGGACCGGTTGCTGCTGATGCTACGGTATCAGTGGCTGCCGAGGCATGCGCCGCGCGTTACAGCGACCCAAATAATATGCCCGCCAGAAAGACCAAAAAGCCCCCCACGACAATTTGAAACGCCGCACGCAGGAACGGCGTGTCCATATAGCGGTACCGAATGTAACTGATGGCGACAAGTTCAATGCACACTACAACTACCGCGATGCCAGTAGCCACCCTGAAATCTGGAATCAGATATGGCAGCGTATGACCAAGGCCCCCGGCGGTTGTCATCAGGCCGCAGACCAGACCGCGAATGAGAGGATGGCCCCGGCCAGTAAGAGATCCGTCATCAGATAGCGCTTCGGCAAAGCCCATGGAAATACCCGCTCCGACGGCCGCCGCAATCCCAACCACAAAAGCCTGGAAACTGTCGTGCGTGGCAAACGCGGCAGCGAACAGTGGTGCAAGGGTAGAGACCGATCCATCCATAAGCCCTACCAGCCCGGGCTGAACGATCTGCAGCACAAACATGCGGGCCTGCGCCTCGGCTTCAATTTTTTTTGTATCTTCATTGACCAGCTCTTTTTCCAAGCTGGCGGCGGATGCTGAGTGCTTCTGCTCTTCTTGTGCCAGATCGCCAAGCAACTTGCGGGTTGATGCGTGGGTGCAGCGTGCGGCGGCCTTTTCGTAAAAGTTGCGCGTTTCCAATTCCATAATTTCGGCCTGCTGACGGATGGCATTGATACCAGATTGCAGCACCAGCCATTTTGGGCGTCTTTTGACAAATCCGCTCACATCTTCGCGGGTGATCGGTGGCATTTGCTGGCCAAAACGTTCAATGTAGGCATCAAGCAGGCGGCGTCTGTGATCAGACTCCTCCTGCTGCATGACGGTAAAAATCTTCGCTGAGTCAGGAAAGTCTTTGGTCAGATACTGGGCAAACTCTCCGTAAGTTTTACCGTCTTCCTCTTCCATGGAAATGGCAAGGGCGAGGATTTCCTGTTCATTTAGATCTTTGAAGCGTTTCATAGGGGTAACTCCACGGTACCGGAGGCGGATTATAAGCGGTAATCAGTCACCTGGGCCAGAGCTCATCAGATGCCATGTCGGTACCTGTGCGGCGCTGCGCCAGCGTTGTCAATGCCCTCTCAATCAATGGGTGGCAGCATCGGCAACTGGCTGTGACGGGGCAATGGGCTTTTTGACTGATGCAATGAATGAGTAGATCACCGGTACTACGTAAAGTGAGAAGAGACATCCGATCGAAAGCCCGGCGGCCAGCATTAAACCCATGTCAAAACGGCTTACCGCTCCGGCACCGGTCGCGATAAGCAGGGGCACAACGCCAAACACCATGGCACCGGTCGTCATCAAAATAGGCCGCAAACGCACTGATGAAGCCTTCACAATAGCGGCGTGGCGGCTGAGGCCCTCTTCTTCCTGCAGGCGGTTGGCAAATTCCACAATCAGAATGCCCTGCTTGGTGATAAGGCCGATGAGTGTAATCAATCCGACTTCGGTGTAAATGTTCAGCGTCGCGACACCCAGGAACAGGAATATAAGCGCACCGAAAATGGACATCGGTACGGTGAACATGACGATCAGTGGATCAATAAAGCTTTCAAATTGAGCCGCCATCATCAGGAATACCAGAATGATGGAGAGCGCAAAGGTCACCACAATGGCGTTGCCCTGTTCGAGATATTGGCGCGATTGACTGGAGTAATCAATGGCGTAGCCGGGTGGCAATATTTTCTTCGATTCATTCTTCAGGTAGGTAAGGGCCTGGCCAAGAGACACACCCGGAGCGGGCACCCCTTCAATGGTTGCCGCGTTAAGCTGCTGAAACTGAGCGATGAATTCCGGCTGCACCACATGACGAATCGACACGATGGTGGAAAGCGGAATCATGGCACCCGAATTGGTGCGTATGTAATAATTTTTCAGCTCTGCTGCGGTCGAACGTTTGGCATCGGGCACCTGTGGTATCACCTTGTAGCTGCGCCCCTGCAGATCAAAGCGATTGACGAAATTACCCCCCAGCAGCGGCTGAAGGTCGCTGGTGATCTGAGCGGCCGTGAAGCCGAGGTCCGCAGCAATCTTACGGTGAATTTTGACTTCCACCTGCGGGTTATCGTAGCGGATGTCCTTGGTCAGAAACACAAATTTATGGCTGGCCATAGCCGCGCCCAAAAGTTTGTTGGCGACCTGATCCAGCTGTGCAAAGCCGTGCGTTGTTTTAATGACAAACTGTACGGGGAAGCCGCCAGCCGAGCCGGGCAGTGACGGCAGCGGGAATGCCGCCACCTGAACACCGGCAACCGATTTAAGCTTTTTATCAAGAAGGGGTAAAATCTGCTGCTGGGTTACGGTGCGTTCGTTCCATGGCTTAAGGAGCATGCCACCCACGAGCGTATTTTGGCCCGGCGACACAAATGAAAAGCCGTTAACCTGAAAAACGCGCTGCGTCTGCGGAAACGAGTCGCATATCTTTTTAATCTGGGCGGCATATTTGGACATGTAATGCAGTGTGGCGGTGGCCGGCCCGGTACCAGTGAAAAATAATATTCCTTGGTCTTCGGTCGGGGCCAACTCAGACTTGCTGCCCATAACGAGAAACGGAATGCTGACAAAAATACCGGCCGCAGCAATAAGAACAGCGACGCGAATTTTCAACACGGCCTCAAGCGTCATAATGTAAAACCGCCGAACGCCGTCAAAAATACTGTCAAGCAGGCTGACAAGCCCGTGGGGCCGAGGCGGCTTAAGCAGATGGCTGCTGAGCATGGGTGAAAGCGTCAATGCGACCACCATTGAGACCAGCACGCTAAATACCAGGGTGAAGGCAAACTCGCTGAAGAGTGCCCCGGTAAGCCCGCCCACGAGTCCAATGGGTGCAAATACGGCCGCAAGCGTTGTGGACATGACGACAATCGGACTGGCCAATTCGCGTGCACCACGTAAAGCGGCGTCCCTGGGTGCCATGCCTTCATCGACGTGACGCTGAATGTTCTCAACCACGATGATGGCGTCGTCGACGACCAGCCCGATGGCCAAAATGATGGCCAGCAACGTCAACAGATTGATGGAAAATCCGCAGGCAAGCGCAAACGAACCAGCACCGATGATGGACAAAGGAATAGCAACGGCAGGAATCAACAAAGCTCTGAATGATCCTAAAAACAGGAACACGACCAGCACCACAATGCCAAGCGTGATCAGAACGGTGTTTTCGACGTCAGCAATAGCCACTTTGATATAGGTGCTGCCGTCAAAACCGATAGTGGCATGCAACCCGGGGGGAAGGGATTTTTTAATTTTGGCAAACAAGATGTGGGCGGCATGGGCGACGGCAAGGTCGTTGGCATCAGGCGTGGTCTGAATGCCCATGAATACGGCGCGTTTGCCGTTCAGCAAAACACTGGAGTTGTAGTTTTGTGCACCCAGGACCACATGGGCGACATCTTTGAGATATATGATGGCCGAGCCGGACTTTTTCACAATCAAATTTCTGAATTCGTGCACATTTTTTAACTGTGTGGTGGCGGTGATGACCTCGGCAATGTTTTTGCCACGCAAACGCCCCACGGCCGAGATGCTGTTATTATTCGCAATGGCATTGTAGACGTCGCTGGGCGAGATACCCAAAGCCGCCATTTTGTTCGGTTCCAACCATGCACGTATGGCGAAGCTGTTGCCGCTTGAACCGGTACCGGGCGGCAAAATCTGGGCCTGGCTAACGCCAGGCAAGGACTGAATTTCCGGCTGAATCACGCGAAGCAGATAATCATTGATCTGCTGTCCGGTAAGTTTGCGGCTATAAAAGGCCAGATACATCAAAGCCCGGGTATCGCCGACGGTTTCGTTAACGGTGGGCGATTGACTCTCCGGCGGCAACTGGCTGGCCACCTGCTTGACTTTGGCCAATATCTGGGCAATGTCGGAATTGGGATTGGAATTCAGCACCATATTGCAGGCGATGGAGGAGGTGCCTTCGGTGCTTGTGCCGGTCATGTAATCAATATTGGGTGCCTGGGCGATGGCCTGCTCCAGCCGGGAGGTTATGAACCCCTGCACAGTTGAGGGGCTGGCACCCGGATAGGCAGTGGTGACGGTAACCGTTGTGCTGATGATGTTGGGATATTCGCGAATGGTCATCGTAAGCCAGGCACGCAACCCGACGATCAGGATGATCAAATTGATCGCGCTGGCCAGAACCCAACGTTTAACAAATATATCGGTGAATTTCATTTAGCAGACATCCGAATTCATGGCTTAATAGTATTGTTAATTTTCACGACGGCGCCAGGGTGAAGTTGTATCTGCCCGGCCGAAACGACGACCTGGCCCACCTTTAACCCAGAGAGCACTGCGGTCATGCCGTCACGCTGCGGTCCGGTGACAACGGGCACCTCGCGTACTATTTTTTCATATCTGGCATTCTTCGGCGCGATCTTGCCAGCTTCTGTCGCTGGTTTGCTGATGATCAGATAAACATAATCGCCGTAGGTGTTGTAGGTGATGGCCGTATCGGGCACAACGGCATAGCTGTGCTCAACGCCGGTATGAACGCTTACTTCGCCGAACATTCCGGGCCGCAGCAGCAGGTGACGATTTTTAAATTCGGCCTGAACCTGAACGGTGCGAGAATTGGTATCCACGCTGGATGAAATCGCCTGAATTTTTCCCACAAATTTGTGCCGGGGGAATGCGTCAACGCTCAGATCAACTTTGCGACCCACGGCCAATTCAGGAGATTCATTTTGGGGAATATTAAAATCTGCGTAAATGGGCGTCCATTTATTGATCACCACCACGGCCGTGCCGGGCGAGAGATATTGCCCCAGGCTTACCTGGCGGATGCCGAGGTAACCCGAAAATGGTGCCGTGATATTAAGTTTTCTGAGGGTGGCCTTATCCAGGGCCACAATCGCCTTGCTGCTGGCCAGCGAAGCAACATAGGTATCAAGCTGCGATTGCGATGCGGCCTGGTGGGCAATGAGATTTTGTGTACGCTCCACATTGATAGCTGCCAGCGACTCGTTGGCCTCATCAGCCCGGAGCTGAGCCAATTGGGTGCTGTCGTCAACCTGCACCAGACGCTGGCCGGCTTTTACTTTTTCACCAGAATGGAAATAAATGCCCGTCACGTTTCCGGCAATCTGGGCGGTGACATTAACCCCCTGCACGGCATTCAGGCTGGCCACCGCTCCGATGACGTGTTCCCACTTCACGGAAGAGACTTTGGCACTCGATACCGTCACCACGGGAGCTGGCAAATGGCTTATTGCATAGGCGATTTTTGAGTTGACCATAGCCTTAAACGCAAAAAGTCCGGAGAGTATCAGGAAGAAAAATAGTACCAGCAAAGTACCGGCAACAAATCGAATCATTTCAAGGAACCCCCATTTTTATTGTAAACGGGCGCGGTAAAACCGCTCCGTGTGTTTTTGATCTCGGTTGTCTGTGGAGATGTCATCATAGTTGCATGACGGCGGGCAATGGTGGCAAGCTTAAGCCATTTTTTTTGCTCCGCCGACGCATCTGCCTTTGGCCACCAGCCGCCGCCAAGGGCCACAAACAGCCCAGCCGAGTCCGCATAGCGTTGTGCGGCGGCCCGGACGATGGCAAGGCGCGATTGTTGATATTGTATTTCGCTGGTAAGCAGGGTTATGTAGTCGATGGAACCATACCGATATTCATATTGAGACAGTCGATATGCTTTTTTCGCCGCCAGATAGGCCGCCTCGTTGTACTGCAACGACTGCGCATCATGCTCAACTGCTCGCAGGGCAGTCGCCACCTGATTAAAGGCATTTAGCACTACCGATTTATACGAATAGACGGCGGATTTTAAGGCAAACTGCGCCGCCTTTTTATTCGCCTGCAACGTGCCGCCGTCGAAAATGGTGACGGCCAGCGTCCCCGCGACTGACCATATCAGGCTGGAGGCATCAAAGTAATGAGAAATGTCGCCGCTCTCAAAGCCCACCGCCCCAGTGAGTTGCACGAGCGGATACATTTTGGCGATAGCCTCGCCCACCGCAGCATTGGCGACACGCAACTGAGCCTCGGCTGAGAGAATATCAGGCCGCTGATGCACCAAAGAGGATGGCAGTGAGACTGGTAGACGCACCGGGAGGGAGAAGGTGCGGATATCCAATTTTGGCAAATCTGCCAACGATGGAATGCGCCCCAGCAAAATCGCCAAGGCGTTGCGCTCGGCTGAAAAACTCTGCAGCAAAGGCGGCAGCGTGGCTTGGGTGCTGGCCAGTTGGCTTTGCTGATTAACCACATCCAGATAAGGAACGGCACCAAGCTTGTACTGCTGGAGAATCAAATTAAGTATTCGCTCCTGGTCCCGGATCAAGCTGCGAGTGGTGCGGATCTCCGCATGCAACTCCGCCACCGCGATGGCCGCCACAACGGTGTCGCCTTCTACGGTGAGATAAGCCTCCTGCAGGGCGTAGCGCTGGGCATCCTGCTGGGCCTTGAATGATCTTGATACCAGGCGATTAAGGCCAAAAATGTCCGGCGTGTAAGAAACTTCCAGCTGGCCGGTGTAAAGATTGAAGGTGCGCGATGGCCCACCAAATGCTTGGCCTGACTGGCGTTCTCGCTGTCCTCCGGCGTTAAGTGAAACTTGTGGCCAGAAGATACCCTCGACCGATTTGAGGTTTTCGTAAGCCTGCGACAGATTGGCTTCCGAGAGCTTAATGCTGGGGTTGTGGGCAATCGCCCGCGAAACCAGGTGGTCCATGGCGTGCGATTTAAATAGCTGCCACCATAGGCGTTTCACGCGGGCACCATACACAAAGTGCTGTTTTGACCCGGCATCTCCAGTACGTGCGACCGTTTTGCCCGTGGTAGTCAATTTTTGGCCGGGGTTATAACGGATGGTATTGGGAGCTCTGGGCACATGCAGCTTGGGCTCAAATGAGCACGCTGTCAGCGCAAGGCACGCGCCCCCGGCAGCTAGAACAATGAGAATTTTTCTAGGCGTGAAGTTCAGTGTTTGCCCTTTGTTCAATGTCACTACCGCCCCGCTTCATCCCACTAAAATCAACTACTTCAGGAATAATTGCCAAAACGCAATTATCAATGGATTTAGTATAGGTCTAAACTTTTCCCTTCGCAAGCACGCCCCAATCCAAGCGGCGATCGATGTTAGCCTTCAAAGTGGCGGATGTCCACGCAAAGGCGGCTAAAAATAGTCAATTGGGCAGCAAAGAGGCATTGAATTTCCGCTCGCAGGGCCGATGAAATAAGGCCGAAATAGGTTCGATCGCAGCAACGATAGGCCGTTTGCCCCCGTCGACCAACATGGGCGGTAGAAAATCAGTATTGACTATAACGCCATAGTTCGCCGATAACTTAGAAAATGTGTTATGTGGATTTAGACTAATGGCTGCCCCCATCGAGAAACTGATCAAATGGATTAATTTACCGACGCGCTTCACCGTTGTGGCGGTGGCCTTGGTTCTCGCGATTGCAGTGCCGCTGTTTCAGGTGTACCGCACCGAATCGGCGCGAATGCAAATGACTGAAGCGGAGATTAGCTGGTCGCACTTTGTAGAGCCGATCTTACCCTTGATCCAGTCTATCGATAAGCACGAGCGGGCATGGCAGGCAAGGCTTGCCGGTGAAACGCTAAAGCCGGGCACAGAGCACCGCGATTGGCTTTTCATGCAAGCTTGTGCAGCGAAACTGGCAACCAGCTATGTTGCGGTTGGACGATTCGACGGAAATGCAAATTTGCAACGCACAGTGCAAATGGTGGCGCGAGAAATCCGGCTCATCCCCGAACGGCCGGGATATTCGCAACGGCGCGACATGGAAGAATTGGAAGGTAATGCCCTAACAGCGCTATGGACGCTGTACCGCTCTGCAGCAAGGGATCTGAACCTTTCCGCCGACCACAATCCCACCACCCATCGAATCATCCATGCGCTGGAAGTTAATTTAATGGATCTGGTCATCCAGACCAACCGGATACAACGTGCCATCGCCTTGGTGAGCGCGCATTCACATGTCAGCAACCAATGGCGAGTTGCAGCCATCGAGACGGCCCAGATGATCGATTGGCGCGACGCGAACTTTCTGTTGCTGAACCTTGATGACAAAACTCAGCTGCCGACACATCGGTTAACGGAGCTTCGTGCGACGCTTGCGCAACTGAATTCCGACGCCAATCGCCTGCTGACCGCGGCCCGGGCATTGGCACCTCATAACCAAAGCTTGATTCCACCGCTTAAAACAGCGGCGCACCGGATTAATCGCGATATCGGCCGCATTTATCCACTGGCACTGGATCGCCTCCGGTCACAGTTAACACGTCGCCTCTCGCGTTTGCGTTTTACGCTGCTGATCAACGTGGGCCTGGTCATTATTTTGACGGCAATCGTCTGCGTCATCTTCTACACCATGTACAGATCATTAACGGGCGCACTGCTGAAGAAATCGCTCGCCGAACGCGATCTTCAACAACTTAACAACCTTTACGCAACACTCAGTCAGGTGAATCGGCTGGTTGCCCATCGCTGCCCCCAGCGCCAACTGTTTGATGAAGTATGCAGCATTATCACCAAGTCGTCCCATTTTGAACTGGCGTACATCGCCGTCACAACGACACGGGGCAAGCAGTGTCGACTTGCACATTCGGCGGGATCGGCTGCCGACTACCTGCAGTCCATCGCACATCCACAACAGAAGACACTACCGGCCGGCCTGCAACCTACCGACGCTGCCTTGACGGGGCAAAGTGCGTCGGTGATCCGCGACTTTAAGACCATGGGCTTTGATACACCATGGGCTTTTGCGCTGGACAAATTCAGTTTGCGTTCAGCGGCTGCGTTTCCACTGGTGCGCAAGGGGCATAACTTTGGCGTTCTGGCCGTGTATTCCAGCCGACCAGACGGCTTTACACCGCGGGCGATGGAAGTACTTTCCGAGATTGCCAACAGCCTGTCGTTTGCCATCGAGGATTATGACCGGGAGTCATTGCGCCGCGCCGCGGAGCAGGCCCTGCGCGACTCGGAAGCCCGCTACCACTTAGTGATGGAGGCCGCGGGCGACGCCATTATTCTGATGCAAAGCGACGGCCGAATATTGGAAGTAAACCGGCGGGCTCTGGAGTTGCTCGGTTACACCCGGGAGGAAATGCTGATGTTGCGGGGACAGCAGCTTTTCCCACCGGATGTGCAGGGAGACGCCACCAACCGGTACACCCGCATCATCACGACCGGCGAGACCATTGACTCAACCACTACTATCACCCGTAAAGACATGCGGTCATTCCCCGTTGAGGCGGTAGAAAGTCGCGTCGAGATGCAGGGAAAGTACATGGTACTGAGCATTTTTCGTGATATCAGCGAGCGTAAAGCGGCGGAGGAACGCATCCACTATCTCGCGTATCACGATTCATTGACCGGTCTGCCCAATCGGACATTGCTGATCGACCGGCTTGAGCAGGCAATACGCGAGGCCCATCGTCGCAATACCATGGCGGGCGTGGTATTTATTGATCTCGACAATTTCAAAAGTGTCAACGACACGCTTGGACATGATTTTGGCGATGAACTACTTCAGGGCGCCGCCATGCGTATCCGTAGCGCACTTCGATCGGAAGATACTGTGGCGCGTCTGGGTGGCGATGAATTTATCGTCCTCATTAAAGAGCCGCGGTCGCCAGGGGATGTTAACCTAGTGGCGCAGAAGATCATCCAATCCATGTCCGTCCCCTTTGTGATATCGGGCCACACTTTTCACATCTCGTGCAGTATTGGCATGAGCATTTACCCCCGCGACGGGGTGGATTGCGGTGTACTGTTGCGCACGGCCGATGAAGCGTTATATCAGGTGAAAAAGGAAGGGAAGAACCGTGCGGCATTTCATACTCCAGAAATGCATGCGGCTGCAATTGAACACATTCGCCTTGAAAACGACCTGCGCGATGCACTGCGAAAAAACCAATTCGTTTTACAGTTCCAGCCTCAAGTCAATCTTCAAACGGGTAAGATCATCGGCAGTGAAGCGTTAATCCGTTGGCATCACCCGGAAAGAGGGATGGTGTCACCTACCAAATTCATTCCGCTGGCCGAAGAGAAGGGCCTCATATTGGAGATTGGCGAATGGATACTACACGAGGCATGCGCACAGAATCGGCGTTGGCAATTAGCCGGCGTGCCGATTGTTCCCGTAGCAGTTAATCTTTCTGCCCTCCAATGCCGAGAGCCGGGCCTGCCGGAAATTGTGCGCCGGGCACTACGCGATACCGGTCTGGACCCCAATATGCTGGAACTGGAAATCACTGAAAGTACTTTGATGGCGCAGACGGAATCGCTTCGATCACGCATGATTGAGATTAAAGATTGCGGAATTCGCTTTTCACTGGATGATTTTGGAACCGGCTATTCCAGTCTAAGCTATTTAACGCGCTTCCCCATTGACACACTGAAAATTGACAGCTCGTTTATCCGCGACATGATTGACGATCCGAAGGACTTGGCGGTGGTGGATACCATTGTAAATCTGGCCGAGAATTTGCAGCTTAAAACCATTGCTGAGGGCGTTGAAAAAATAGAACAGATCACCCTGCTTAAGCTACTGGGCTGTCATGCATTGCAAGGTTATTTTTTCAGTAAGCCGATAAACGCCGACGATTTGGCCAAGATGCTTCGCGGTGACATCCGCCTGGCAACATCGCAAACATCGCCCGCAAATGCCATCGCCGTTTAGAATATCTGTATCTGTGGGAAATCACATAACGGGCCTATACCGCTGGCCCAGGATTAGTATTCTTGGAAAATCTGCTTTATCTTTGGGTCGGTCACTAAGGTGCACGGGGTGATTGCTGATGGCAAATGCAGGAAGTACAGGCGATTGCGTATGCCGCGTCGCGCGGTGGAGGTGCTTAGCCCCCGGGAGATGAAGTAGATTAAGCGACCGATGAAGCATGAAGAGGTTCATCATCGCAAGAAATAAATCATGCCAGAGAGACCTTACCGGTTAAATTGCACAACACACGTTATTTTATTTGGCCATGAATAAACCACCACCACTGACTGCGGCACCAACTCTGGGGAACGACTCAAGGTGGGCGCGATCAATAAAAGCATGCGACGGACTTCTTCAATTGGACCGGCAAAAAGGACATTGGCAAATGGCATCTCGCAATGCCATTGGAGTTGTGATCGCACTTGCCATCGGTCTGGTTTTAAATAATCGTTACGCATCGGTGGGGTTAAGTTTTGGCGCACTTATGAGCAGCTTCTCAGACAGTGACCTGCCCTATTGCCAGCGAGCCGAGCATCTGATTGCTGCCTCGGCCTCAATTGCATTGACGATGGCGGTCGGTACCCAACTTGGGGCGTATGGGGCGGCATCCGCGATTGTGGTGGCAATCGTTGGCTTTATTGCTGCTCTGGCGGTCTGCCTCGGTAACAGCGCCGCTGACATTGGATTAGCAGCGATCGTTACAATTACGGTATTTTCCACCCGCAGTGTTCCATGGGCAGATGCATGGAAATTGGCCACAGCCGCCCTGGCGGGTGGTATCATTCAAACCATATTTTCCCTGGTTACCATGCCGCTTAACCCCTATGCCCCCCAAGGCAGACTATTGGCTGATTATTACCGTTTGTTGATGACGCGGGTGTCTGATATGAGACACCCGCGTCAGCCAACAGATCAAAGCCGATCAGGGCCCATGTTACCCGCGGCCGAGGCTCTGGCAGCGCTTGATGATGATTTTTCGCCACAAGGGCAGCGCGTGCGGTCGCTCTTCACGCAAGGTGAGCGTATCGCCATACAACTGGCACGGCTGGACGACCTGATACATATTTTACCAACCGAGCTTCTAGACACGGGCAGAGTGCTGGGCAACGTTGCAGAGAAAATAATCTCCGGATTGGCGGCGATTACCGACATCGTCTCCGGTCTTTCTCCACGTAACGAAGCCACACCGCCACCGACCGGCATTTTCACTTTCGATCATGAGCTGATTAACAGCGATCTATTGGCGCGCGGATTTTCAAAGGAGCACATTGATGAATTGATTGAATGTCTGGATACAATTGCCAGACAAATTTGGATCGTATCCGATATCGCGACCGACGTGGTCACCGCCCGGCGAGGTACTAATTGGGTGTCGCGTCCCACAGTTCGATACAATCGGAAGTTTTCTGAAAGCTCCCGGGTGATTGCCGCCAATTTTAATATGCAATCTCCAGCGTTTCGGCATGGGCTCAGGATGGCAAGCGGCCTCGTTCTGGCGATGCTGCTGACAAGATGGTTTTCATTAATAAATGCTTATTGGATTCCGATGACGGTGGGACTTGTGCTCAAGCCGGATTTTGGCTCCACGATCAGCCGAGGCACTCTGCGCATGGCGGGCACTCTGGTCGGGCTGATTCTGCTTACATGGGTTTACGCAGTTGCGCCCCAGACCTTCGCTGCACCGCTGATCATTGTTGGATTACTGATATTTTTATTGCGTTATTTCGGCCCCATGAATTACGGCCTGTTTTCCGTCTTCATCAGTGGCGTAATCGTCATTCTGCTCGCCCAGTCGGGGCAGCATATAACCACCCTGATTGACGCCAGGGCGGTTTGCACACTGACGGGGGGTGCTATTGCGATAACCGCCTACTGCCTCTGGCCCACACGGGAAGAAGCCCAAATCGGGAAGCATGTTGAATTCCTTATCCGCAGCCACCAGCAATATTTGATGAGCGTGATCGGCAGGTTCGACCCCAGTTTTGCTGTCAGTGGACAATCGATCAGAACATCGCGTCGCATGGCGCAGTTGGCACGTACGAGTCTCGAAGCGTCAATCATCCGACTAAACGCTCAGACGACGGTCGAGGCAGAACTAAATCATTTGCTCAGCGGAATCATGGCAAGTTCCAACCGAGTTTTCAACGCGTCGGCAAGTATGGAGGCAATGAGCGTTAGCCCCTCAAGACAGATGTTCATCGAATATTGCCGACCGTTTTTTCAATCACAGGGGGCATTGTTTACCTTGCTGGCTGATGAAAATCAGACACCCGGTCCAAGCGATGCGCATCAGCTGGTGCAGGCATTCCGATCTATTAAGCCACCGGGGGATCTTTTGGAAAATCCGATTCGCTTTGAGGTCGTCCGATTGGTAAACAGTACCAATACACTCGCTGAGCAAATTATCCAATGGCGAAGCTGGATAACATATCAGAAGGGTAAGCCATTGGACGCTTCCGTGCCCGGCTTACCATCGAATGCTGCCGGTTGATTTAATATCGCGACTGTCACTACCGACGGCGATCTCATAACGACCGTGCGGCACAACCCATCGGTCCCGGCCAGTATTGAAATACGCAAAATCACGCCAGTCCAATCGCATGGTAACGGCACCCGTCTGGCCCGGCTGCAGACTCACCCGCCCGAATCCCTTGAGTGTCTGAAAGCAGCGAACTACTTTACTGTCCTGCGGCCGAATATAAAGCTGGGCAACCTCGGCACCTTGTCTGGCCCCGGTATTGGCAATGGACACATGCACCGTAATGACGCGGCGTTTGCCCGCGCCGTGCGAAGTGATTACCAGCGGACTAAATGAAAAATGGGTGTAGGAAAGTCCGAAACCGAAGGGAAACAGCGGCTGGATATGTTTGTGGTTAAACCAGCGATAACCGGTAAAGATGCCTTCAGCAAAAGTGACCTGATTGTCGTGACCGGGAAAGTGGCCATAGGCAGGCTCGTCGCGCCAGTACTTGCTGAAGGTGTCAGGAAGGCGGCCGCTGGGGTCAATTTTGCCAGTCAGGATGTCGGCAATTGCACGGTTGCCATTTTCACCGGGGTACCAGGCATACAATACGGCCGCCACATTTTTTATCCAATGTTCCATGCCGATACCCGCCCCGGCGTTCACCACCACAATCGTGTGGGGGTTAAGCTTTGACACATCGGTAAGGTACTGATCCTGCATGGCGGGCAGGTAGTAGGAACGGTCCACATTTTCTCTCTCCAGACGCGTGCCAAACCCGACACATGCAATCACGCAAGTGGCGTGGGTGATGGCATGGACGTACTGCGGCTTGATCAGAGGGTGTCGCACCGGCTGAAGGCCAAAATGCACAAAAGTGGAAGGCACAATTTTTCGCGAGCGAATATAAAAGTGATACTCCTTGCCGGCCTTGAAAGACAGGCTATTAAGATACGGCACGACCGGAACAGGACGCCATTGGTCTACCACTAATTTTCCATTGATTCGAATGCGTCCATCGGTGTTGGAGAAAAATTTCAGCAGATACCATCCCGTCTTGCGCGGCCTGAAATTGGCTGTCCACTGCACTTCGGCAATGGGCTGTGGGTGGGCGTAATGCTTCCAAAACGATGTCACCTTTACGGCGTGCGACGAGGTGAGCAAATTGAGGGTTTCTGTAAAGCCGGGCTTTCCATGGGAGGAGAAATCGGTTTGTTTATACCAATGTTTCGACTGCCCGATATAAGGGATATCAATAATGCGGGCATGCGCGCCAAAGGCATGTTTGACGGCCGCGAGCATGCTGACTGGTTTTTGAATCGGTCGGACATAAGAGCTGCCGCCGCCACCCGTCACCGCCGGCGTAGCCATGGGGCCAAGGACCACAACCGTTTTCAACGACGTCGGATTAAGCGGCAGGATATGGTGGGCATTTTTAAGCAGTACCGCACCCTGCGCTTCAATCTTTTCAGCCAGGGCGAGGCGCTTAAGACCCAGCCGCGGTATGGATTTATCAAGCTGGGGTTTGCGAATCATGTCCAGTGCGATCATCATTCGTAATATCCGCAGGGCGTGCCGGTTGAATTGGGCCATGGTAATTTTGCCATCATCCAGCAGCGGGATGATCTTATGAGGGTTGTAGTAAATGGGTGAATGCATCTCCATATCCAGACCGGCCAGCAACGCCCCCAGTGTGGAATGAGTGGCGTCCCAGTCGGACATTGCAATACCTTTGAAATGCCAATGCTGCCGCAACATGGTAGTCAGCAGCCAATGATTGGCGGTGCAGTACACGCCATTGACTTTATTAAATGCCGCCATGATAGTCCAGACGTGGGCATGAATAACGGCCGAGCGGAACGGCGGAAGATATATCTCTTCCAGAGCGCGCTTGCTGATGATGCAGTTGAGCCGCTTGCGGTGCGTTTCTTGCTCGTTACCCGCATAATGCTTGACGCAGGCAGCAACGCGCTGCGACTGGATACCATCGATTACCCGGTCAGCAATGGCGGAGGTCAAGTATGGATCTTCGCCAAGAAATTCAAAGTTGCGACCATCCTGCGGCTCGCGCAGCACATTGACTCCGGGACCAAAAATGACATAAATCCCCCTGGCCCGGCAATCTTTTCCCAGCGCGACACCCTGCTGATAGGCAAGCTGGCGGTTCCATGTTGCGGCCAAAGAAATGGACGCGGGATAGGCAATGGACGTACCAAACCGGCGCACGCCGACGGATGCGTCGGACATGACCAGCGAAGGGATATGCAGCCGCTTGATGCCGGGAATATCCAACACACCCTTAAACGCCATTATCTTGATTTTTTCGCGCAGCGTCATTTTAGAAAGCAGCGCCCGAGCCTCGCGGTCAATGGCCGCAGCGGAAAGATGATTAAAGCAAAGCTCGCCGGCGTTATTCACGACGGGCAGTGGCCCGGCTGCCCAGACGGATCCGCTGCACGCAACCGCGAGCAGCCACACCATGCAAAAAGTTGACCGCAGCCACTGAATTCTGTTTTTCAAATTCGCACCCGCCAAAAAAGTTGCACACCCTACATGTTTATACCGGCTGAACGTCGGTGTATGCAAGGGAGGCTGCCACCGCCCCACCGCCGTCCGGATGGCTAAAATCAGACATGGTTTATCAACTGCTCGCTCGCCAATGGGTAGCCATGGACCGTGATGCGGTCTATCAGTTTTTTGCAGATCCCGGCAATCTTGGCCGACTATCGCCACCATGGGTCAAACTGAAAATAGTCAGCGGCGCGGATTCGCCCATAGTCCCCGACCAGATTTTGCGATTGCGTGTTCGGCCTTTTGGATGGCCGATGACTTTTAAATCGGAGATAACGCGCGTCGAAACGGGCGCTCTTTTTGTAGACTGTACCTGCGGAGGATTATTTAAACAATGGACGCATGAGCATCATTTCACCGCCCGCGACAATGGCACCGTGATTGAAGACATCGTCCGCTATGAACTCAAAGGCGGCATCATCGGACGGCTGTTACATGAATTTATCATCGGGCGGCAACTCTTGGCCATGTTCCGTTACCGGCATAGCCGATTTGACGAACTGCACGGCTTAGCTTCCCGCCAGCACCCTGCCCACTTTACATTGGTGACGATCAATCGCGTCTTGCCAGATCTCTAAGTTCAGGCTATCTCGATGAATTTAGTGCGGGGTAGCCGCCGCAATGGTGTTGATTTAAGCGGTGGTCACTGCCGCAGCATGGGATTCTGCCGCTGACCTGCACGAAACGACGCTAAAATCCAACAGCCGAAATTCAGGTCGGTGATATCGCGACTCCTGCGCTGGGCGAAATTCCACCACCGTATCCAGCGTCATACCTTTGCGAAGATCCGCTCCGGCCAGCCCCAACCCGAAGCCAACGGCTTCTACCAGCCGTCCGCCCGTGCGCAATCGAAGCCCCAAAGTGCGTCCGTTGACACCCATTCGATGCGGCGGGGCGTCAATCACTGCACCAGCAAGAATAAATTTAGGGCGCGGGTTGCCGGCCCCAAACGGAGCCAATTTTTCAATGTCCCGCATTAAATCGCCGCTAATATCCCCGGCCCCCAGCATGGCATCGACGGATATACTTTTAATAAAACCACCCGCAGGCATCACCTCGGCGGCATATTCACCGATAACCCGGGAAAACGGTTCAAAGTTATCAACGGCCAGTTTTACACCCCCGGCCGCCGCATGGCCTCCACCGGATATGATCCATGGGCGGGCTTTTTCAATGGCGGCGTGGACATCAAAGCCGGGCAAGCCACGTGCCGATCCGGAAAGTGTGTTTCCCTCGCGACGCAGAATAAACACCGGTCGAGCGAAGCGATCCACGAGGCGCGACGCCACAATGCCGACAACACCCGCGTGCCACGATTCATGAAACAGTATGATGCACGGCGGGACAGCCGCCATTGCCAGTACCATTTCCTCTGCATGATCCACGATTTTACGTTCTGTCTCCTGCCGCTGCCGATTGAACTTATCCAGCTGCTGAGCCAGCGCATCAGCAGCATGCATGTCAAGCGTCATCAGCAGTTCAAGCGCTTCGCGGGCATGGCCCATGCGACCGGCGGCATTAAGCCGGGGTGCCAATGAAAAACCAATGTATTCGTCGTTCACGGCAGCCGATGCACCCACTCGATTCGCAACTCGAGCCAGCGCAGCGAGACCAGGGTTGCTGATTTGCCGCAGGGCCTTAAGCCCGTATTTGACGGTAATGCGGTTGTCGCCGGTAAGGGACGCTACATCAGCGATGGTACCGAGTGCCGCCAGGGCTGTGGATTCCATTAACGCCGCCCGAAAGGCATCGGTGACCCGGTCCGACTGGCAAAACCGCCGTGCCACTGCCCAAGCCAGTTTGAGCGCAATACCGGCACCACATAAATGACGGACTGCAGCGTCCGCTGCGACCTGAGGATGGATTATTACATCAGCTTCGGCCGGCAGACCGGAAAGCTGATGATGATCGGTCACGATCACACTCATACCCCGGGCCTTGGCCCGCCCTACTGCGTCAGTTGCCGTGACGCCGCAGTCCACCGTAATGAGCAGGTTGACGCCCTGATCGGCGAGTTGGTCAACGGCAGCGCACTGAAGGCCATACCCCTCATCCAACCGGTGCGGGATGTAGAATTGGTGCCGGGCGCCGATCAGACTGAATATTTTGCTCAGAATCGCAATGCTGGTGATGCCGTCAACATCATAATCGCCGTAAATAGCGATCTGTTTTTTTTGTTCAACAGCATCCATTATTAAATCAACCGCGGATGCCATGGCGGAAAATGCCTCAGGCGGCTTGATATCGGAAAATCCGGGATTCAAAAACCCAGTGACTTCGGCCGGCGCAATACCGCGTAGCGCCAGCAGCCTGGCCAGCAGCGGCGAGCAGTTACCCGCACCCATGATGTCGCGTATCAATTCCACCGAGGGGACTGCCTGCTCAATCCATCGGGCCCCCGACACTCCTTTTGCATCCTTGCATGGCATTGGGTTGTGACCTTTATCGTCAGCAGGTTACCGCCGCAGTCGAGTCGGCTAATTTAACTGCGCTGTTTTGACGTATCCACGCCACGGCACTTTCAAAAAATATCCGCCCGTGTGGAACCGGTGGTTCATCGAATCGTGTCCAGTAAGGGTGGTGATACGGACTGATAAATCTTTCTGGATGCGGCATCAATCCAAGTACGCAACCAGTGGGGTCGCACACACCTGCTATCGCGTCAAGGCTACCGTTGGGATTGGCAGGAAATTGCTGCGTCGGCTGCCCCGCAGAATCCACATACCGCAATACAATCTGATCGCTCTGCCGAAGCGACTCAAGTACCGACGGCTGCGACACGACGAAGCGTCCCTCGCCATGGGCCACGGGCAACGACAATTCCAATCCCGGCATGATCCATTTGCACCGACGGGAATAGGTCTTTAATTTGACCCAGCGATCCTCAAACCGGCCGTTGTGATTGTGAGTCAGCGTGGCTGTGATTTGGGATGGTGCGCCATCGGTATGCTGATTTCCGGGCAGCAACCCTGCCTTTACCAGCACCTGAAAGCCATTGCAAATACCGATGATCAACTTACCATCTTTCATCCATTGCCCAAGCGGTTCACGCAGATGGTCAACGAGAATATTCGCAAATATTTTTCCACTGGCGATATCATCACCATAGGAAAACCCTCCGGGGATACCCATTATTTGAAAGTTACGCAGAATACCCGGGTTTTGCACCAGTCGATTGATATGCACCGTTTCTACATTCGACCCAGCCAATTGGAATGCTCGGGCCAATTCGTGATCGCAATTGGTACCGGCAGTGGTAATCAGGATGGTGCGTACGCCGGAAGACAAAGGTGTGCATGAATGCCTCATACCGGAAATTATGCGCGATAATACGCATAAGGCCAAACTTGGTAAGCCCGCCTGCAATGCGAGCCGCGCTTTTAAGGTCATGCGGAGTTCGCGGTCCGCTGCCAAAACCAACAGGGGCCAAACACGTCATCTGCCCGGCTTTGTGGCGGTCAGTGCCAAGAAGCTTTAACCGCTGGATCGTGGTTGAGTTATGCCATATCTGCAATTGCGAAATTGCGGTAGCGCAGGGGATGAACACCGCAACCGGCGTGGTTTGTGGATCGACTGAAAATGCGTTTCGCTTTTTCGGCATAAATGGAGTACAATCAGAGTAGTCCCGGGGGCGAAAGGTATCGACCGGGCAGTAGTGTGGATTATGGCACGCCGACCTGCCAAACAAGTCGTTAAACTGAGTGGCGAAAAATCAAATGCTAAGAACGTTAAGTTCCCAAGCGCCGGCAGCTTCGGCTACCGGATGGCTGCTTAAGTAAAGCAGCACGGTTCGCAGCGGACTTCCGCGGCTGCTGATGAACCGACGACCAGCGGAATGCTCAATCAGCAGAGTTGATCGGCTGATTGCTAAGACACAGGATTGACTGGGATCGTCCGTAGTTAGGCTGCGAGCGACGGATGGTCCGACATTAACATGCAGCCTAAGCGTGTAGATGTGGTCTTCAACCTGTTTCGGGACGAGGGTTCGAATCCCTCCGCCTCCATTTTTTCCGCAGTGCGGTCCGCCTCATCCCAGTCGCAACCGACGTTTCTTGATCATTCCGCTGAGAGGCGCAGTGTGTGGAGCGGCGGTGGGCGTCCACGTTCGGCGCCACGTTGAAGTGTACGGTATTAAAATCAGGCCAGGACCGTAGCCATGCGATGTTTGGCGCCGCACAACATGCCGCAAAGTGTGTGCTGGCCGCTTGCCCTCAAGCCGACCCGGAATTAGCATGCTTGCGCGGATCAAAATTTTTTGCCGAGGTTTGGTTCATGACCGCAAGCGCTTTGCCATCATCGGATATTCGACCGGTAGTCGACACCATGATTGCCCGCGGCCTCGAGTCGCGTGCGTCGGATATTCATGTGGAACCACTCGTTAATTCTTATGAGGTGCGATTTCGAATTGATGGTCTTCTGCAAGCCATCGATTCGCTATCGGCTGACGCTGGCATTGCGATGGTCAACCGGCTGATGGTGATGGCGCGATTGCTTACCTACCGCCGCGACATACCTCAGGAAGGGCGCATTGCCCTTCCCAGGCCAAAGTCAATCGATTTACGCCTGTCGGTCATGCCAACTCTGCATGGCCTGCGGGCGGTAATCCGGATGCCAGCTGAACTACAGGGTCCGCACCGATTGCTGGACCTGAACTTATCTGCGGAAAGCCACCAGTTTCTGATGCAGTTTTGTGCAGCAGATTCCGGCATGCTGGTGATCATCGGACCGGCAGGATCAGGCAAAACCACTACCATTTATGCTTTGCTTGGGCATCTTGCGGCCAGCCGCCATGGCGAAAGTATTATCTCGCTGGAAGATCCCATTGAGCGATGCATTGGCGGCGTCACGCAAATTGAGGTCAATCCATTTGGCGAATTAAATTACGCCACCGCCATGAAAAGCATCTTACGGCAGGATCCGCAGATATTGGCTGTGGGCGAAATTCGCGATGGTGCCACTGCATCACTGGCGGTGCAGGCCGCCCTTACCGGCCACCGCCTGCTGTGCACCATGCACGCCGGATCACCGATGGGGGCAGTTCGGCGTCTGCTGGAAATGGGCATTCAACGGTATCAATTGACCAACAGTATTTTTGGATTTTTCAACCAGCGTCTGGTCAGGCGCAAAAGCAGTGATGGATATCGCGGCCGCATTCCCGTGAGCAATTTTTTGCGGATGGATGCCAAAGTAAGCTGCGCCATTCTTGCCGGCACTGCAACCGACGCGGAGACCGAAGCCATCGCGCCGCAGACTTCAGAAGGTACCCTGTGGCAGGCGGGGGTAGAGCTTGTGCGCAAGGGGATCACGGACAAAGCTGAATTGGAGCGCGTCTTGGGACGGCCGGAGTAACGACATGGCGGATCGAACTTTTGGTTACCGGGCTACGCTTGAATCGGGTCAGGAATTGGTGGGGACCCTTAATGCGACAGATGAGTCTGCAGCCCGTCAGGCGTTGGAAAATCTAAAGCTTACTGTGCTGCAAATTTGGCCCGCCGGCGCTGCCCAACACGCCGCGCCGTTAGGCCCTGATGATTTCCGCTCTTTCAATCAGCATCTGGCCATGCTGGTTAAGGCGGGCTTACCGCTGGAGGCGGGACTGGATTTACTGGCAACTGAAAGCGGCAGTCGAAAACAAAACAAGTCGCTGGCCGCCATCAACGCCGATTTAAAAGGTGGCATGAGCCTGGCGGACGCAGTTGCCAGGCATGGGCGCAGTTTCCCGCCGGATTATGCCATGCTCCTGGAGGCTGGCGTCAAGAGTAACAACCTGTCGCAGGTTTTGACCAGCCTTGGCGAGCATCTGGATATGCGCCAAAAATTGCGTGAGAGTCTGTTTCAGGCTATCGGGTACCCGGCTTTTGTGCTGGCGGCGATGATCGGTGTGGGTGCCTTCATGGGTTGGTATGTGTATCCATTGTTTCAGCGTTTCGCCACATCTTATTCGCGCAGCGGCTCGCTGGTCGGGTCGACGGCCTTAAAACACGAGCCTTGGCCCACGGCACTTTTATTACTTCTGGGCAGGAATACCAATCTGATTCTTGGCGGAATTACTGTGGTGATTGCCGCGGGCATTGTGGTTTGGCTTGTCGTGCGGAAACGGCCAATAGGACTGACCCTTCGGGACTGGGCGGCAGAAAATCTCCCCATCCTTGGACCAGCGGTGCGTGCTGGTTTAATAGCCCGCTGGTGCAACGGGCTGCGTCTTGGCGTTACCAGCGGTATGGATTTGCCCGCGGCGATTGAGCTGGCTGGGGCTGTAACCGGTTCGCCGATGATCATCGCATGCGGATCAAACATGAATTTTGCCATAGCACGCGGGCTGCCAATTGATAAAGCGGTTGCCGAATCTGCCCTGCCGCCGACAATCGGCGTGGCAATTCAAGCCGGTATCGCGGGCAACAATCTGCCTGAAACGCTTGCGGTGCTCAGCGATGGTTACAGCAAAGAGGCCCGGACGCGAATTGCAGCGTTGCCGGCCATTCTCACACCAATACTATTAATACTGCTTAGTTTGATTGTAGTGCTGGTATTTTTTGGTCTCACGGGGCCGTTTATCCGCCTTTTAAGCTCTCTGACCGGCTGAGGACCGCTAATGAGAAATTTTATTCAAAGCATGTGCGATGATTAAATATTGGCGATTGAAACTTGCGCGATGGATGATTCGCCGCCGAACCCGGCTGGTGCGTTTTGTGACTGCCCTGGCGACCTGGTTGCCATTTTGGTGTTTGCCCATCGCTGCTACCCTCTATTGGGGCCCCGGCTTCGCCGTTCTGCTGGTGCTGCCCGTATTGGTGGTCGGGCGATACTTTGTAGCGCGGCGGGTTGCAGATTCAGTGGTGGGCAAAATCTACGATATTGTGCGATTGCGACAACCGCTTGCCCAGACACTTCGCAGGATGGGTGAGTTTGAACCGGGGTTGGTGGGTGTGCGGCTTGAGACCATTGGAGAACTGCTGGAGCAGGGCCTGACCCTGGGGGAAGCTTTGCGTCTGGCCCTGCCAGAAATTCAGCGGAACCGCCTGGGTGCCATCGCTGCGGCAGAATCGCAGGGAAGGCTACTTTCTGAATTGGCACAGGAGGACATTCCATCGGATTATTGGAATATATTTACCGAACTCGATACGTCGATGCTGGTCTATATCATCCTGCTGACCATCGCGTTTGTATTTGTCGTGGTTCTGGCACTTCCGAGATATGACAGGTTATTCTATCAGTTTGGCATAGCCGTTCCCCGAGTTGGCATACTGGCCGGCCGATACGTCGGTTTCTGGGTCCTGTTCTTTTTTGTCGCCCCGCCGATGGTTGGCGGCGTGCTGCTCCGACGGCTGGCTGTTCCATTTTTCCAACGGGCTGATTGGTTCCTATTCTGTCGTGATGTGATCCTATGGCGATTACCCATACTCGGTAGGATGGTACGGTCCCAGTCGTGGGCGGCGGCGACTTATATTTTAGCGGGTGCTGCAGATCGCGGCATTCCGTTACACGAATGTTGCGACTTGGCCGCAGTGGGGGTGGCCAACTGGATGCCCCGCCATCGGTTGAGGCGTTGGGGACGATTAATGGCCAACGGCATGGACCCGTCGTCGGCAGCAATAAAAGCGAGGGTCCCCCGCTTGATCCGGCAGGCCACCATCACGCCCCTTGGCGACCTGACCGGTTCAAGTCTGCGCCTTGCATCGCAGATCTACCGGAACGACTTTTTACGGACGATGGCGTGGGTGCGCGCCGCAAGCATTCCAGTCGGCGTGCTGGCGGCTGGCCTGCTGGTCTTGGCCTTCTTACTGGCGATTTATCTGCCATACAGCTGGCTGCTGGCGGCACTTTGCAGGAGCATTAAATGATTCAGCGACGCGGATTCATACTGCTTGATTTATTACTGGGAATGTCCATGCTGGCAGCAATAGCCATCACATTTACACAGTTATCATTTCTGTTCAAGCGGCGATCAAATGAGTTGGCCGATATTCGCCACGCGGTACAAATTGAACACGCCACCGCGTACCAGGACATCGTGCGCGGCCACCACCCCGCTGGAAACCGGCGATGGCGCATCACTGCCCTGCAGATAAAACCCCTTAGCGGATCATCACTGCCAAGTGGCTGCCAATGGTATTCGATAACGGAAGCTGGTGGCAGACGGCTACCGCCACTTTTTGCGCTGCACATCCAGACGCCGATACGGCCATCGGGAGGCTCGCGATGATGCACCGACCCGCCAGCACACGCCACGGTTATTCAATCGTTGAATGCGTGATCGCCCTTCCGATCATGGGTATTTTTTTATTCATGGCTGTGCAGCTGTTTTACAGTTGCATTGCGATGGTTCGATTCAGTGCCCGCCAGAGTACGCTGACGGTTCAACGCCAATCGGTGATCGACCGATTGGATAACGATGTGCAAGACAGCCGAAGTATTCAACTCATCGGCCGCCATCTAATGGTTTGTCGGACACCCCGGGGTGTGGTCCGATGGCGCATCGCCCGTAACGGAACCATGCGCCGCCAGCAGTGGTTGAAAGGCCGGCTTAATTCGCAATGGCAATCGGATGCAGTAATGCGGTCCGCCTATTTCACCTTGTCGGCCCGCCATTTACTGCGGCTTTCGTATCTGGTGCACCGGCGGCGGACCATAGTTGCGGCAATACCGTTGGCTGGCCTGTTGACCGGGAGCCAGAGATGAAGACATCAGCTTGCCAATCCACGCCGCGAATGAGACGAAGTGCACACTTCAGGCCTGGCGTGGCAATCGTCACGGCGGTATTTATGATTGCCATTGTAGGCCTGTGTCTTACGGTGATGGCACGATCCTACATCGAAGAGGTTCAATTGACGGCTCATGCCATCGCCCGCCAACAGCTTTCATTGCTGATGGACGCTGGCGTGCAAATTGTTAAAACCGAGACAGCACAAAAGGCGACACCACGCGCATTGCAGGTCATTGCTTTGCCGCCTGCGCTGCGCCGCCAACATGGACGGCTAGTCATCAGACTTGAGGCGTCGGGCCCGAGCGTAGTCGTCTATCAAATCAGCGGTCGCTTTGCAGGTTTGCACCGTCAGACGTTTCTTGCAAACGATGGCGATACCGACCAATGGACTATCCGTTGATTTACAACGCAGGGAAGAAAATTTACAAACAATGTCGGCATTACTTAACCTCTGTGTTGAACTGGGCGATGGACCTTCCTCTATTTCCGTGCTGCAGTTTGATGGCACCAGAGAGGCCTTTGAAGCTATTTGCATGGCTCGTCGCCCTCGATAACGATTGATGTAATCAATGTGTCATCCTGGCGCACAACCGTCATCATCATCATCGGTTGACAAGGAACATTCCGTTACAACCACAGCTGAAAAAAAAGTCACCGAACGGCCTTGAGCCGTTCAGTGACTTGGGATTGATTACGGATACTGACGCGCTGCAAGGGTGTAGCGCAGCAGTAGCGAAGACTGCGCAACGCTTCGCGTTCAGGCGCGTTTGCGACGAGCCATCAGCAGCAGTGCCGCACCGCCGACACTCAGCAGGCCCAATGAGGCCGGTTCGGGGGTTGGGGCCGCATCGGCCAGCGTGGCCGCTGCCATAAATGTTTTGCCCGAAGCCCCGCTCAGGGTAACGGTCAAGGTGTCGGTTGATGCCGCCTGCAGATCAATCGTATCGTACCACCAACCAGCGCCCGGGCTTGTAAGGGTGACCGGACTGGAGGAATTTTTCAGCGAATAAGTATCCGTTACTGATACAGTTCCACCGGCATAAACCGTCAATACCTGGGCGTTTCCATCCGGCTTGACTGCAAAGGTGAACGATCCGTCATTTACTCGAAAAAAGCCCGTGCTGCTTCCGCTTGCAGTCGGTGTACCATCGGTCCAACTGTAACTTACCGGAGACCCAATATTGTAGCCGAGAAATGCGCTGCTCGTGGTCGTAGGTTCGGCAATAGTAAAGGGCGCATTTTTTCGCTGGAAAGTTCCTGCCGCCGCTGATCCACCCGCTGTTCCGTCATAGGCAATCCAATCCACGCTGCCCTGCGTCGTCAGATTGACGTTCACGCTGGTACCGCTGGCGATAGCCGTTTGTATACCACTGATGGTATCAGCATGAACCGCCGCCTGGCAGAGTGCCAAGGTCGCTGCTGCAGCCAGAAGAGAGTAAGAAACTGAGCGAATCTTCATTGTGATTTCCTCCCAGGGAGTCAAGTTTCGGGCAAGAACAGCTCTTGCCATCGCGACTACCACTGAAACTAAAGTGCAATCAGCCCTGGTGACCGGCTCAGCAACGTGCTTTAGCCCAAGTGACACCAAAACTGCGAAAGTTCGTCTTTGTTCGCCACGCTGACCGCCAGTAACTTCTTCCGATGCAGACCATCAAAATCACTCAGGTCGGCAAAGCCATGGATATCAGGTGGTCGGCCAGATGATGCGTAATCTGGCACCAGTTCCAAAATGTCCGCCACCGCTAAGGACCCAGCCCCCCGCAGGGCACTTATTCTCGCTTGCTCCCGGCAACAAAGAGCTTAGTTAATAAGACATGTGGGCACAATGCCAACTTTTCAAAAAAATATTCTGTTTTTGTATCACATCATGGTATTTTTATTATTTCATGCAGGCTGGAGAAAGAACCTTCACGGCTGCAGGCCTCTTTTTGGTCTTCACGAGTCGAGGCGAACCACAGCAGCGAGCCTCTCAGTTGGTAGGCCCCACAATATGTTCTACTTGGCGCGATCTCATGCAAGCAACAGCCTAAAAAGGCCCAAAGCCAGGGATGCCCGAGATGGGGAGATCGATAACTTATCATCTCCTGCCAGCATGGCAGTGGGACGGCACTTTCGGCACCAGCTCATGGGGATCACGCGGCCTCGCACATAACGTAAATCAAAAACTGTAACAGCATATAAATTCGTCAGTTATGCCACTAAATTGAATTGACAAGCACCACACGGCACGATCCTTGCTCTATCGTCAGATGCGTGTTTGCCGTATGGCATGCTGGGCGTGTGTCCCGCGGAGGCCATCGTGGACCTTAGCGAGCCTGCTGCCGGTTCTCCGCCTTCGGCTGACCGCCAAGAAAGGATATTTGATTATGCCAAAAGTAATTGGAATTGATCTTGGAACAACCAATTCGGTGGTGGCTATTATGGAGGGCACGCAACCCAAGGTGCTTATCAACGCACAGGGGTCACGGATTACGCCGTCGGTTGTGGGCTTTACTGATAAGGGTGAGCGACTTGTTGGTTTGCCGGCCAAGCACCAGCAGGTTACCAATCCGAGCAACACGATATTTTCTATCAAGCGTTTCATGGGCCGCCGCCACAGTGAGGTGGGCGGCGAGGAAAAGCTGGTTCCCTATAAAATTATTGGCGGGCCGGAAGAATTGGTAAAGGTCGAGGTGCGGGGCAAGACCTATACCCCGCCGGAAATCTCTGCCATGATTCTCCAGGATTTGAAAAAAACCGCCGAGGATTATCTGGGCGAAAAGGTAACGGACGCCATCATCACCGTTCCTGCTTACTTCAACGATTCCCAGCGCTTGGCCACCAAAGAGGCGGGTGAAATTGCGGGGCTGACCGTCAAACGCGTGCTGCCCGAGCCAACCGCCGCCGCCCTGGCGTATGGTATGGACAAGAAAAAAGGTGGAAAGATTGCGGTGTTTGATCTGGGCGGCGGTACGTTCGACGTATCGGTGCTGGATGTTGCCGAGGGCGTGTTTGAAGTATTGTCGATCAATGGCGACACGCATCTGGGCGGTGATGATTTCGATCAAATTCTGGTCGATCATCTGGCGGAAGAATTCCGCAAGCAGACCGGTGTGGATCTTCGCAAAGACCCTATGGCTTTGCAGCGGCTTAAAGAGGCCGCGGAAAAGGCAAAAATTGAGCTTTCCAGCAACATGGAAACCAGCATCAACTTGCCGTTTATTACGGCCGATGCCAGCGGGCCCAAGCACCTGCAAACCAGCCTGACACGCAGCAAATTTGAATCGCTGACAAGCCGCCTTATTGAAAAGTGCCGCCAGCCAGTGCTTAAGGCGCTGGAGGATGCGAAGCTCTCGGCATCACAGATTGATGAGGTTCTGCTGGTGGGTGGTTCCACGCGTATTCCGCGCGTGCAGCAATTGGTCAAGGAAATCTTCGGCAAGGAAGGTAATAAATCGGTCAACCCCGATGAGGCCGTGGCCTTGGGTGCCGCGGTGCAGGGGGGCATCACCACCGGCGAGGTAAAGGACATCCTGGTTCTGGATGTTACGCCGCTGACGTTGGGGCTTGAAACGCTGGGCGGCGTGATGACACCGCTGATTCCACGAAATACCACCATCCCGACCAGCAAGACCGAAACATTCAGCACGGCGGTTGATAACCAGACGAGTGTGGAAGTACATGTGCTGCAGGGTGAGCGTCCAATGGCGCAGGACAACCGCACGCTGGGCAAATTCCAGCTTACTGGCATTGCGCCGGCACCGCGTGGCATGCCGCAGATTGAAGTCACCTTTGACATTGATGTTAACGGTATTCTTAATGTGAAGGCTAAGGATAAGGCCACAAATAAAGAGAGCACTGTGAAGATTACGGGTCACAGCGGTCTGTCTAAAGACGAGATCGAGCGAATGAAGAAAGAGGCCGAAGCCCACGCCGCCGAAGACAAGGCTCGCCGTGAACTGGTAGATCTTAAGAATCAGGCGGAAGCCGTAACCCTGCAGGTTGAAAAAGAACTGCAGGAGCACGGTGATAAGGTTGGGCCGCAGGAACGGGCCGATTTGGAAAGTTCGCTCAACCAGACTCGCGAAGTGCTCAAGGGCGAAGATAAGGCGGCGCTGGAGAAGGCACTTGCCAATTTGAACAAGGCCCGCCTGAAACTTGGCGAATCCATATACAAAGCCACGGGCGGAGCTGCGGGCGGTTCTGCGGCTGACGCAGCCGCCGGGGCTTCTAACGAAGGACAGCAGCCAGCGGGTGGTGACGCTGGTAAAAAGCCCGACGACGTGATCGACGCTGAATACGAAGTGAAGTGATCGGCGATTGGCTGATCGGTTTTCGGGGCCGCCAACGAACTTCAGTACGTTCCTGGCGGCCCCGCTTTTAATGCGGGGGGCGTTGTGCCTGGCATCGAACCGCTGGCTATCCAGCTGAAAAAAAGTGATTCGCTGGAAATCGATTGGTCCGATGGTCAAACCACCATTTACCCCCTGCGGTTCCTGCGTCGTATGTGCCCGTGTGCTGGTTGCTGCGGCGAGCGCGATCTACTCGGCCGCCAGTTGCTGCCGGTTGTTAAGACCTCGTACGATGGTCCCATTACCGCCAGCGGTGCGGAGTTGGTCGGGCATTACGCGCTGCGGATGATCTGGTCAGATCATCACGCCACAGGGCTTTATACGTTTGAATATCTGCGCGAACTTGCCGTTCAGATAAAAACCAGCAATGACTCGGCTGGGCAATCATTGGATCGCAATTAATGGCGGCCCGCGACCATCATGGATCCGGTAAACGATGCCAGCAGTTGCCCGCCGCGATAGAATAGCAGGATGGCGTGATCCGGGCCGACCGCAACACCGGATGACGCGGTGATGAGCATTGAGCGAAGAAAGGTGATTTGTTTTTCAACATGACACAAGAGCCCCCCCCCCCCCCCCCCCCACCGCCACAACCAGACCCGTCACCTGCGGCCCTATCGGATCAGGTCTTATTTCATCCGGTGAAAGGTGAACTGGTCACGCTGCCTCCGCGCGTACCTATCCTCGCCACACCCGACGTCGTTGCCTTTAAAGAATCGCCTGTGCGGATCAACATCCGCACCGACCAAGCGCGGCGGGTGCTGGAATATGCCAGCGCCAACGATCAGCTTGTTGCCGTGGTTTTACAGAAAAACCCGGCGATAGCTTCGCCCGGCAAAGGCGACTTGTACACCGTCGGAATGCTGGGTCTTGTGCTGAAGGTATTTCCGGAAAGCGAACAGAATTCCAGCGTCATGTTCAACGGCTTTGAGCGCGTTATTATCAGCGACGACATCGTGACCGAGCCGGTGCTCAGCGCCCCTGCACGCCTGGCACCGGATGTCCCCGGCGCAACGGAAGAGAAGTTGGAATTGCTTTTTGAAGCCGTGCGCACCGCCGCCTTGCGTCTGATTGAAATATCACCCGATATCCCCTCTGAAGCCACCGCAATGCTCAGCGATATCAAAGGTGCAGCGGCTTTGGCTGACTTTCTGGCCGAGCGTCTGGATCAATCGGCTCAAGCCAAACAGGAATTGATGGCTCAAACCGACGTGTACCAGCGTCTGGATGAGGTGGGGCGACAGATCGCACGACGCATTGAGATGATGGAATTGATCAATAAGATTCGCGGCGATGCGCGGTCGCGGATTGACGATCAGCAGAAGAAATATTTTCTGCGGGAACAAATTCAGTCGATCCAGAAGGAAATTGGTGAAGATGACCCCGAAACTCGCGACATGGCTCGCCTGCGCGAACGGATCGCGGCTGCCCAATTGCCTTCCAGCGTCAAAGATGAGGTTGACCGCGAATTGGATCGCCTATCCAGTATTCCGCAAGCATCACCGGAATACTCGCTCATCCGCGGTTACCTCGAGACGGTGGCGGCGTTGCCCTGGTCAGTTGAAACACCGGATCATTTCGATCTTAAGCGTGCGCGGCAGATATTGGAAGAAGATCACTACGACCTGGAAAAAATCAAACGACGTATTGTGGAGTTTCTTGCGGTACGGCGGCTTAACCCCACGGGTCGGGGGTCGATACTGTGCTTTGTCGGCCCGCCGGGCGTGGGAAAAACCAGCCTGGGTAAATCCATTGCTCGGGCACTGGGTCGCAAATTTTTCCGGTTAAGCCTGGGCGGCGTTCGAGACGAGGCTGACATCCGCGGCCATCGGCGGACGTATGTGGGTGCTTTTCCGGGCCGCATTATTGAAGGGCTGCGCAAATGCGGAAGCCGTAATCCCGTTATGATGCTGGATGAAATTGACAAACTCAGCAGCGATTTTCGCGGCGACCCCGCATCGGCGTTACTGGAGGTGCTTGATCCCGAGCAGAATCATACCTTTTCAGATCATTATCTGAGTCTGCCGTTCGACTTGAGTCACGTCATATTCATCTGTACCGCGAACTCGATTGACCCGATACCGCATGCTTTGCGCGATCGGCTGGAGATAATTGAAATACCGGGTTACACCCTTACGGACAAATTGCAGATTGCCGAGCGTTATCTGATCCCGCAGCAACTGGCGGAACACGGGCTTTCCGCGGGGCAATGTCGCATAACTGCCGCTACTGTGGAGGCCATTGTTGAGGGTTATACGCGGGAATCGGGCGTGCGGAACCTGAACCGCAACATCGCAGCCGTGATGCGGGGCGTGGCGGCGAAAATCGCTGAAACACTGCCGCCCGTCATTATCGATGGCAGCGAGAATTCAAAACCGGAGGCCCCCGGCGTGGATGCAGCAGGTAACAAATCCACCGCCGTTGCCCCAGCCAACACGACACCCAAGGTGCCGGCCAAGCCGTCAGCCCATACCAAAACCTCATCGGACGCCTCGCCACTTGTGGTGCAATCAGAGAACCTTTATGAATATCTGGGGCCAGTTCAATTTGAAAGTGAATTGGCCATGCGGGCCGCCTCGCCGGGTGTAGCCACCGGTCTGGCATACACGCCGGTGGGTGGCGACATTCTGTTTGTTGAAGCCAGCCGCATGCAGGGTCGTGGTCGCATGACGATCACGGGTCAGATAGGCCGGGTGATGGGAGAGTCGGCTCAGGCTGCGCTTTCTCTGCTCAAAAGCCGCAGCGATCGATTCGGCCTAAACGCGGCAGACTTCAGTAAAACCGATATCCACATCCATGTGCCAGCCGGTGCAGTGCCGAAGGATGGCCCGTCGGCGGGTGTCTCCATGTACACTTCACTGGTAAGTCTTTTCACGGGCCAGGCAGTTCGTCCCGAAGTGGCGATGACCGGTGAAATTACACTGCGAGGGCTGGTCCTGCCCATTGGTGGCGTAAAGGAAAAATTGATTGCCGCCCATCGCGCCGGCATTAAGCTAGCCATATTGCCCCAGCGAAATCGAAAGGATGTCGCTGAGATTAAGCCTCCACTCAAAGGGTTGGCCATCGAGTACGTCAACAATGTCGACGAGCTTATCAAGATTGCGGTTCCATCGCTGGCAGATGCCTCCAAACCATCTGGCGTGCCCACGTCCTCACGATCTAACATGCGAAAGACGGCATTGGTTAAATCCAGGCATCAGGCCACGCCAACGGCTGCTCCACCCGGGGGCGCATGATGGTATGCTACTTCAACGACGTCAACGGGCCGCCATGAACCAGCTCTCCGCCAACCCTCAGGATCTTCCGATTATTGATCTGCAGGTATGCCGCTACCGCATGGCCTGGGATCGGCAGTTGGATATTCATAATAAAGTGTTGCAGGGGGAATATCCACGCGGGGCTGTCATTTTGGTTGAGCATCCACCCGTCGTGACATTTGGTCGGCGACCCGGATCCGCCGACCATCTGCTGGCGGACTCCGCAACGCTTGAATCGCGCGGCGTAGAAGTGGTGGCCAGTGACCGTGGGGGTGACATCACGTTTCACGGGCCCGGTCAACTGGTCGTGTACCCCATCATTCCATTGCGACAATATGAATTGGGTCTGCTGGAATACATGCGGTGGCTGGAACAAATTATTATAAATTCGTTGGTACATTTTGGCATTGCCGGTTGCCGCGACCAGTGCGCTACAGGCGTGTGGGTGGATGTCCCGGACGGGGGCGATAAGTTCCAGCCGAATATTGCCAGCCTGCCATCATGCACGAGGAGCCGATCCAAATTGCAAAAAATCTGTGCCATCGGCGTTAAGCTGCGGCGATGGATATCGCTTCATGGCCTGGCCCTGAATGTAACAACGGATTTAAGTTATTTTGATTTTATCAATCCCTGCGGGCTTTCGCGGCCGGTGACATCCATGCAGGCCATCTTGGGAACGGCGTGCCCGTCGATGGATGCCGTAAAGGCCTGCGTGGCGGATGAATTTCTTCGGCAGATGCGTGGCAGTTAACCGGTCGGTCGGGTAAACTTCAGTCGCAGTTGCGCTGGTAGCTCAATTGGATAGAGCGTCGGCCTCCGAAGCCGAAGGTTGTGGGTTCGACCCCCGCCCAGCGCATTAGGCGTGCGAACGCCAGAGAGTTAGCTTGTCACTTTGCGGCTGGTGCGCGTCCGCTTCTGCTGTTTGTACGGCCAAACCCGGTACCGTGCCTCTGTGCTTGAGGGTGTAACAATAATTTGGGGGAGGGGAGAAGAGTTCGCAGAACCAATTTCTTCCCCAATTCCAAGCGAGAGCCCGACGCACCTGAAAGCAGCGCGGCGTGCGCCCTGTCAGCCGCCGGACCTTGTGCGAGCTTTGAGCGTGGATGCTTGCGAGCAAACCATTACCGTTCTGCGATCGCACATTCGCGTGCGGCAACAGCGGCGTCAATGCGCAAAGCAAACGTGCAACACAATCGCAGGTACCAAGGGCGACTGCTCGCCGGTACAAACCGAGTGGCGAAAAGAGCATCCGCGGCTTCCAGCGCGATATTGCCGCGTCAGTTGCGGAAGTACACCCGAATATGCCGGCGGCCGCCCAAAATGACTACCATGCCCGCGGTAACGCTTGCCAGCGGCGTTGTGTCGTCCTATGTTTGGACTTGGTATGCTTCCGGGTTAAAACCGCAACGCTGCCCGAGAGTGACCGTTGCATTGGCATGAACAATGGCGGATTCTTAGAGCAGAGGTGTTTGATGGATTTTCCCGTTGATGCGATTGATCGCCGAGAGATTTTGCAAATGGCGGCCATCGCAGGTGCATCCATGATCATGGGTGAAGTACCGGTTTCAGCGAAACAGATTCCAGTCATGGATATTCCGGCGTGGCTTTCAGGTGGCGCTTACCGCCGAATAAGTTTGAACCGAGAGTGGCGGTTTTTGCGATCCGACGCATCGGGCGCTGAAAAGCCGGACTATGATGATAAAAATTGGAATGTGGTGGGTATCCCACATTCCTTCAGTCTGCCATATTTTCGTGGTCATTTATATTATGTTGGATATGGCTGGTACCGTAGGCATATACCGTTCAATCCTGCCTGGACCGGGCAGCGGATTTTTTTGGAATTTGAAGCTGCATTTCAAGAGGCGCAGGTTTTTGTTAACGGCCATCTGGTTGGTGGCCATCAAGGCGGCTTTACCAGTTTTCGCATAGACGTGACGGATGTGATGCTTTCCGGCGATAACACTTTGGCGGTGCGCGTAAATAATCGGTGGAACCCGGCCCTTGCCCCGCGCGGCGGCGACCATATTTTTGATGGAGGTTTGTACCGAAATGTCTGGCTGGTCATAAAATCCGGCGTTCATATCGCGTATCAAGGACTGTGCGTGACAACACCTCAGGTATCGCACCAGCGTGCCGAGGTGCATGTGCAGGTGGATGTGGATAACTACCATAGCGAGCCCAGCCAGTGTAGAGTGGAATCAAAGATTATTGATCCATCCGGTCACCAGGTCGCGTCTATGGCAACAGCGGAAACGGTACCGGGCGGGGCACGCAATGCAAGGTTTTCCGGCAGCGTTGAGGTAGCCAATCCGCTGATCTGGCATCCAGACCATCCACATCTGTACCGTATTGAAACAACCGTTTTTCGCGGTGCCGATGTCGTCGATCATGAAGTGACACCATTGGGATTTCGCTGGTTTGAATGGACGGCGGAGAAGGGGTTTTTTCTCAACGGTCAGCACTACTGGATCCATGGTGCCAACGTGCATCAAGATCATGCGGGCTGGGCGTCCGGCGCTACCGATGCCGGGGCTTGGCGGGATGTGCGGCTGATCAAAGAGGCCGGATTTAATTTCATTCGGACATCACATTACCCGCATAGCCGGGCGTTTATGAATGCCTGCGATTACTACGGCATTCTGGTGTGGAGCGAGATGTGCTTCTGGGGAGCCGGTGGTAAGCAGGGACCGCGCGGCACGTGGCAATCTGCTTCGGCCTATCCGGTGCAACGGCGTTACTGGGCAGCCTTTGAAAAAAGCTGTCTGGATCAACTCGGTGAGATGATCGCGATGCATCGTAACCATCCCAGCATCATCGTCTGGAGCATGTGCAATGAGGTATTTAATACTGCACCGTCGGTATTTGGGCGGATGAAAAACCTGCTGCTTGCCATGGTGCATCACACCCATGAGCTTGATCCCACTCGGCCTGCTGGAATTGGCGGTGCGCAGCGCGGTGGCGTGGATAAGCTGGGCGATGTTGCGGGCTTCAACGGCGACGGTGCCACGCTTTACATCAACCCTGGAATGCCAAACCTTGTAACAGAGTATGGCTCTGTGGCGTGCGTACGGCCCGGCCCATTTGGTCCCAACTACGGCTATCTGCAGCGTCAGCATTACGCATGGCGCAGCGGGGCAGCCATTTGGTGTGGCTTTGACTACGGGACATGGATACATCGTACGGGGAAAATGGGAATCATTGATTATTTTCGAATACCTAAAAATTCGTGGTACTGGTATCGCCAACATAATAATCGTATTCCGCCGGCACCATCAGCCGTTACCAGCCGGCCGGCCAAGCTGTATCTCTCCACCGACCGCAGGGTGATTCATGGTTCCGATGCCATTGAAGATTCGCATATTTTAATAAGGGTGCTGGATGCGGATGGCAGACTTTGCGATGCAGCCCCAACGGTCAAACTGAGTATAGTTTCCGGCCCCGGCGAATTGCCGACCGGACGAAGTATGACCTTCAGTGCGCGATCTGACATTGGCATTACTGCTGGTCTGGCCGCGATTGAATTTCGCTCGTACCACGCAGGCGTGACGGTCCTTAAAGCAGAGTCTCACGGACTTAAACCTGCGTATCTGAGAATTCAGACCACGGGCGAGCCGCGCTTTATCCCGGGCGTGACGCCGACCACAGAGCCGCGTCTCTATCAGCCGGTTCCGCAGCCCAATCAGTTGACCTATTTGAAATAGCCGGTGCGGATAGTACTGGTGCGGCGGCCCACCGGCGAGCACTGAGCTGTGCTTGCGAATGTGAAATCGTGGTTGGAAAAAGGTTTTGCAGGCGAGCGCCCCGCGCGTGACGCGCCTGCGCAAGACGACGCGGCCAAGGCACAATTGGAATGCCGCTGCACATGGTAGGTGCCCCCTTGGCTAAATGGCGGCCGCCTACCCGTTGCGGTGCAACTCTCAGTGGTAATGCAGCCCCGCCAATGAATTTTCGGGGTGCCGCACACATCACCACGCTCCGACCCACTTGCGGGTTGCGTATTCTTTGCAGTCGGTAAGAATTTCGATTACTTTCCGCCCTACCGTAGGTGGTATCAACATGAAGTTGGACATATGACATCGGTGCCGATTATGCCGCAACAACCGCCACAAAATTCCATACCGCCGCCAGAACTCTGGGTGGATCAATTCGGCGATTTGCTATTTGCGGCTGCCCGCAAACGTCTGCGCGATCGATCGACATGCGAAGAATTGGTTCAAGAAACATTGCTGGCTGCGCTAAAATCTATGGATTCTTTTCGGGGAGATTGCGAATTTTCATCTTGGCTAGTCGGCATCTTGAAACACAAGATACTTGATCACCTGCGGCAGACGTACCGGAAGAGAAGCGAATCATTATCCGATGATGCGGTTGCCGACGACATGTTTACCACCGCCGGCAAGTGGAAGCGGATGCCGCACCGTTGGCGAATCAATCCCGAGGATTCCGCCGTGGAATCTGAACTGGAACAGATGCTTGCGCAGTGCATGGATGGATTACCAGAGCTACAGCGGAACGCCTTTGTATTGTCCGTCATGGAAGAGATGGGTTCAGACGAGACATGTAAGGCCTTGAGTGTTTCGGCGACTAATTTATACGTCTTACTGCACCGAGCGCGTTTACGCCTGCGCGATTGCCTGGATAAAAAGGGCTTAGGGACGATGAGGACTTAAATGGCTTTTCGCTTACCGAAACTTTTTAACTGCAATGCGGCCATGGAGATGTCGTCCCGTCGCCTGAGCGGTGACAAGCTGGGATGGTATGATCGGCTTGCATTGGCGTTTCATCTTTTGATCTGTGGTGGTTGTCGCTTTGTTGATCGTCAATTTGCCCTAATAGACCGTATGGCACGCCGCCTGGGTGCCCCCCATGTGCCTCGATATCCCGTCAGTTCATCGTCCGAAAAATTGTCTGAGGAAGCAAAAGATAAGCTGCGCGAAGTCATCCGCTAAGCGCAGGAGCAAACTTGGTTTGATCGAATTTTGACCACCGTTGGTTGTAAGAAATGGCGGGCCGCCACGACTTACCCGTTGAGCGCTGGTGTTTGGGTGCCAGGTTTGTAATCCAAACTGGCCTTGGTTGTCGTAGTTGGAAGTGAATCAAGAGGTGTATCTGAGATGCAAAATGCTGCGACTACCGTTGAGGATGCAGTTCGCAACACTTATTCGGCTGCGGCACATGCCCGTCAAGGAAGCTTGTGTTGCCCGGTCAGCTACGATCCCCAATATCTGAAGGTAATACCAACAGAGGTGCTTGATCGCGATTACGGATGCGGCAATCCGTCTGAATATGTCCGCGCCGGTGACACGGTACTTGATTTGGGAAGTGGCGGCGGAAAAATCTGCTTTATTGCCGCCCAGATAGTTGGTGCCACTGGCCACGTAATTGGCATCGATATGAATGACGACATGTTGGCCTTGGCCAGAAAAAACCAGCCCATAGTCGCCGGGCGGATTGGCTACAGCAACGTTGAGTTTCACAAAGGGGCGATTCAAGACCTGCAGCTTGATCTGGCAGATACTGAGCAATATCTGCAGAAGAACCCCATTAGCTCTTTGGCGGACTTGCAGCAATTTAACAGGTACCAAGCTGATCAGAATCGACGGCGGCCGTTGGTGAGGGACGAATCAATTGATGTTGTAGTGTCAAACTGCGTATTAAATTTGGTAAGATCGGAAGATAAACAGCGTCTTTTTGGGGAAATTTTTCGAGTGCTGAAAATGGGCGGGCGAGCGGCGATCAGTGATATTGTCAGCGATGAGGATGTACCCGAGGATTTGCAGCGCGATCCGGATCTTTGGTCGGGCTGCGTCAGCGGTGCGATGCGTGAGGATTTATTTTTGCAGGCGTTTGAGCAGGCCGGCTTTTTTGGAATTGAATTGGTAAAGCGCGACGCCCATCCCTGGCGGACAGTCCGCGGTATTGAATTTCGCTCGGTAACCGTCGTGGCGCGTAAGGGGAAGCAGGGACCTTGCCTGGAACGCGGTCAAGCGGTCATTTACGCCGGGCCTTGGAAGCAGGTGGTCGACGACGACGGCCATGTACTTGCCAGAGGCAAACCCATGGCCGTGTGTGACAAGACGTTCCACATTATGACGAGCACCAAGGGCCCTTACGCAAAAAGCATCTTCCCTGTTCCGCCGCGTGTTGAGATTCCATTAACGGAGGCCAAGCCGTTTGCATGCAAGCCAGCTGCTCACAGACATCCGCGTGAAACCAAGGGATTGGATTACAATGCGAGCGTGCAAGATAGTTCCTGCTGCGCCGGCGACGGCTGCTGTTAATGGCACTAACCCAATGTCGCGATATCGAGAAGGCTGTTTAAAAAGGAATCAATCAATGAAGCTGCCGGTAGTGGATGCATCAAAAGTGAGCCAATTTGATCGGCGCCTCAAGGCCGCCGGTTTGGCTCAATTAGGCGGTTTAAGCATCGAGACCGTCCAGGTGAATATTGGCCTGCGATGCAATCTGGCATGCCGGCATTGCCATGTGGAATCGTCGCCCGCCCGCAAGGAGGAAATGACCTGGCAGACCATGGAAATGGTGCTAAGTGCGGCCCAGCGGGCCGGTGTCACCACAATTGACATCACGGGTGGTGCGCCGGAGATGCACCCGCAATTTCGGCGGTTTGTGGATGCGGCCATTGAACAAAAATTTCATGTCATGGTGAGGACCAACCTCACCATCATGTTGGAAGACGGATATCGCGATCTGCCAACATTTTATGCCCAACGGCATATTCATCTGGTGGCTTCCATGCCGTGCTATCTGGAAACCAATGTGGATCGGCAGCGCGGCAAACATGTCTATCAGGAAAGCGTTGATGTTTTGCAGCGGCTTAACGCCGTCGGCTATGGCCGACAGAAAGACCTGGCGCTGGACTTGGTGTACAACCCCGGTGGTCCATCGCTGCCGCCCAGTCAGCACGAACTTGAAGAGGTGTATCGACGCGAACTGGACAGCCATTTTAATATCCATTTCTCGCAGCTTTATACCATCACCAATTTGCCGATTGGTCGCTTTATGCATGATGTAGAACGTCAGGGTAAGGCCGGCAGCTACGAGCAACTGCTGCAAGACAATTTTAATACGGCCACGTTAGATAAACTCATGTGCCGCCACCAGTTGCACGTCGGGTGGGATGGTACCACCTACGACTGCGATTTTAATTACGCCCTCGGCTTGCCATCGGAAACAGGGCATATCAGCCATTTCGATCCGCACGTGTATTTGGCGCGGCGTATTGTTACCGCCGACCATTGCTTCGGATGCACGGCTGGCTGCGGGTCGTCTTGCGGTGGCAGCTTGACAGACGGAACTGTGGTGGCAGATAACAAAACACAATCCCGCTCTGCTGCGGCGTGACCAATATCCCCTGTGGGCAAATGCGACGTGATATCTCCCCGCGACGCCCGATCCAATGTAATGGTGAAATCGGTCGATAATGTGCAGATCCATGGGGCCAACGGACATCTTCCCGCGGTGGCCATTGATGTCGTCATTTGCCAATGGCCGGTCAAACATTCCCCCATGGTATGTAAGAATTTACCAATCACACCGACCAAACTGGCGTGGATGATGCGACCTAGAAAGTGCGGAGTTAAAATATGAAACCTTCCAAGGCAAAGTCGGTCGTACAGGTGCTCTCGGCCTTGCTAATTGTCGCGTGCCTCATTGTGCTGTTCCGGATTATTCCCATTGGTGTGGGTATTGATAAACTCCAAAGTTATTTGGCTTCTATGGGAATTGCCGGGGCATTTATCTATATCGGCATCTACATAGTGGCTACCGTTTTGCTGATACCGGGATCAGCCCTGACACTGCTGGCTGGTGTGCTTTACGGCCCCGTAGAAGGTACGATGGTTGTATCGGTGGGGGCAACGATTGGTTCCGTGGTAGCCTATCTCTTGGGACGGTACGCATTTCGCGCATCGGTAGAGCGAGCGACCAAGAGCAACCCCAAATTCGCCGCCATCGATCGAGCCATTGGGAAAAACGGTACCAAAATTTTGGCATTGCTGCGCCTCTCACCTGTGGTGCCATTCAGTTTAAGTAATTACTTTTTTGGCCTCACTTCCATACGCTTCTGGCCGTACACATTGGTAAGTTGGATATTTACGCTGCCCGGGACACTTCTTTACGTATATCTCGGCTATACGGCGAGTCAGGCGGCGGGCAGCGGAAACTCAAGCGGTCTTTTACATTGGGTTTTAGTGATCTTGGGGCTTGTACTCATTGCAGTTGTCACCGTTTACATTACCCGCATCGCTAAAAAAGCCCTTGCTTCTCAAGAGGGCGTAGCCGATGTATCGAAAGGTGCTACAAATATCGCACCAATGGCGGGCAGTTCGTGGAAGCGTCCGGCTATTATGGCCATTGTCGCCGTTGTAATGCTCGCGCTAACCGGATTCGCATGGGGAAAGCGCGACGCCCTCTCCGGTATTTTTGGGCCGCCTCCAGTCAAATTGGCCAACAAATTCAAGTCCAATCCTAAGGGGCCGCAGTTCAATAACAGTTTGTTTAACAAAGTTGTATCGACCTATGTGCACAAAGGCGGATGGGTGGATTACGTCGGACTTGCAGCGCACCCGCAAAATCTAGATGCTTACATAGCGAAGGTGGCCAAAGCACCGTTTGGCGAGTTGGGTCGCGATAATAAATTGGCGCTGCTGATTAATGCATACAATGCATTCACGCTCCGCCTGATTCTTGATCATTACCCCAATATTAGATCAATCCGTGACATTCCGGCTGCCAAGCGGTGGGATTGGGTGCACTGGAGCATCGGAGGCAAGCTTTACAGCCTTGATCAAATTGAACTGATGCTGAGAAGTGACTTTGGCGATCCACGAGTCCATTTTGCGATTAACTGTGCATCCATCGGCTGTCCCGAGTTGGCTCGGCAGGCTTACGAGCCAGCGACCATCGAAGCCCAACTGCAGCGGCAAGCGATGGCCATCAACAACAACCCACGCTGGGTACGTCTCTCAAAGAGCGGCCATACGCTGCACCTTACCGAGATATATTCTTGGTATGGCGGCGATTTTGATCAGGCGGCCGGATCGGTTTTGAAGTTTGTTGCACGCTTCAACAAGCCGGTAGCGACTGAATTGGCTAAAGGTGATCCACCAACTATCAGCTATAAACCTTACAGCTGGCGGCTGGACAGCATTGCTAATAAACATCTTGTTGCGATGAATTAATGATATGAGCATCTGCGGTCAGATAACTCCATTGCCTTGGTCACCCGCTTTTTACACCCATAGCAATAAACATTCCCGCATTGCGATAAGGAGTAACAAACGTGCCAAATAACACTAAAACTAACGTACCAACAGCCGGCATTTCTTGGGTACGATCGGCCCCTCTGGCTGTTGTAGCCGGACTGTTACTCTCGTTGACCGGCTGTGCATGGGTATCCGGCATCTTCGGGCCGCCGCCGGTCAAGTTGGCCAACAAATTCAAGTCCAACCCTAACGGACCGCAATTCACCAATGCCTTGTTTAATAAGGTGCTCAGCCGCTATGTGCACAAAGGCGGATGGGTAGATTACGCCGGTCTTGCCGCACACCCGCAGTATCTGAACAAATATATTGCCAACCTTGCCAAAGCACCTTTCAGCAAACTTGGCCGAGACAACAAATTGGCGCTGCTGATCAACGCATACAATGCATTCACGCTCCGCCTAATTCTTGATCATTACCCTCATATTAAATCCATCCGTGATATACCATCGGCCCGGCGGTGGACATGGGTGCACTGGAATATTGGCGGCACACTCTATAGCTTGGATCAGATTGAATTAGTATTGCGAAGCGACTTTGGCGATCCGCGAGTCCATTTTGCGATTAACTGCGCGTCAATAGGCTGCCCTGAGTTGGCACGTACCGCGTATGAGCCGGCCGATATCAATGCCGAACTACAGCGGCAAGCGGAATTTATAAACAACAATCCACGCTGGGTACGCCTTTCAAAGAGCGGCCACACGCTGCACCTTACCCAGATCTACTCCTGGTACAGCGGCGATTTTGATCAGGCGGCTGGTTCGGTGCTGAAATTCGTTGCACGCTTCAACACGCGGGTGGCGGCTGAATTGGCCAAAGGTAATCCGCTCGCCATCAGCTATAAATCTTATAGCTGGCGGCTGGACAGCATTACAAATAAGCATTTGCTAAAGGTGAACTAATGCCTATGACATCTGTAACTTCAGACATCCCAGCCCTCTCGCCGCGGGATCAATATAACCAGCAACTAGCGGACAATGTCCATCCCGCAAACTGGATTAATCCGCAGCCCAAGCCCATGTATGACATGGTTGTCATCGGTGCGGGTACTGCGGGATTGGTGTGTGCGGCCGGCGCGGCAGGCTTGGGTGCCAAAGTCGCACTGATTGAAAGAGGCCTCATGGGCGGAGATTGCCTCAACGTAGGGTGCGTGCCATCCAAGGCATTGATCCGGGCGTCGCGGGCTGTGGCGGATATTCGCACGGCAGGAGATCTTGGCGTGCGGGTTTCCGGCACGGTCGAGGCAGATTTTGGCCAGGTAATGGAGCGGATGCGAAAACTGCGAGCGGGCTTAAGCGACCATGATTCTGTCTCACGCTTCAGTGAACTCGGTGTGGATGTCTTCATTGGTGATGGAACATTTATTGACGGCCGGTCGGTAAGCGTTAATGGCACAATATTACGCTTTAAAAAGGCCGTTATTGCGACCGGTGCTAGGGCCGCAGTACCACCGATACCCGGTCTTGCAGAAGCCGGGTTTTTGACCAATGAAACTGTCTTCAGCCTGACAGAATTGCCGCAGCGGCTGGCCGTTATCGGTGCCGGACCCATCGGGTGCGAATTGGCGCAGGCGTTTGCGCGTCTCGGGTCAAAGGTCATCATCTTGGCACGTGATGGGCAGTTGATGCCGCGGGAAGATAGCGACGCCGCCGCTGAAGTTGAAAAATCGCTTCGGCGCGATGGTGTCAACATCCAGTATGGGTGTAAGATCAAAGGTGTCTCGCGTCAAGGGGAAGATCGAATCGTCGAGTTGCAATACGAAGACAACGATCGTGCCAACGTGTCGTCTTCGGTGCCATCGGCGGCGGGAGGCAGCGAACACGTATGCGTGGATCAAATACTCATTGGCGTCGGACGGGCACCCAACGTTCGCGGATTGAATCTGGAAGCGGCCGGCGTGCAGTACGATCAACGCAGCGGTGTCAAGGTAGATGACACCATGCGAACCAGCAATCGACGCATATTTGCAGCCGGCGATATTTGCAGCCAATATAAATTTACGCATGCCGCTGATGCGATGGCCCGTATTGTCATTCAAAATGGGCTGTTTTTCGGACGCAAAAAGGCAACATCGATCACCGTTCCGTGGTGCACCTACACCGAGCCGGAAGTTGCACATGTGGGGCTATACGCTGCCGAGGCACAAAAAAGGGGGATCGTGTTCGATACCGTTCGTATTGAGCTTGCCGGTATTGACCGTGCAGTGTTGGATGGTGAAACAGCAGGATTTTTGAAAGTGCATGTCGAAAGGAAGAGAGGCCGGATCATCGGTGCCACGCTGGTGGCCAACCATGCAGGCGAGATGATCTCCGAGATAACGGTAGCCATGGCGGCTGGGATGTCATTGGAATCGCTGGGATCTATTATCCATCCGTATCCGACTCAAGCAGCTATCATCAAACAGGCGGGAGATGCGTATAGCCGGAACCGTTTAACGCCACGAGTTAAAAAGCTATTGCGAATAATCATGGCATTCAACCCCTGAATGGGCTGGCTTGATTTGCGGATTATATCATTCGCCTGGTGATGACGATGCACGCGTCGTGTCTGACGCATTTGAGCGGCAGGCGGGCAACTGCAGCACGCCGGTCAACTCTTCAACCAGCAACCGATCTACATGCGATGATGAGTTTCGCAAACGCCCGATGAGTTGTATTAAATCATCATGATGATCGATGTCGGCTACCGGAGGCAGCTCGACAAGCGCAATCCCATTATGGGCTGCGGCTTGCCGACTTTGTGCCGCCACTTGGCTGGTGCTCCACGCGATATCATCCAATAACACTTGGCCGCCGCGAGGCACGCCGATGAGCACGTAACCGCCATCATAAGATGGTACCATTGCGCAGATTGATTGCCGCACCTGATCCACCGCCCAATTGAGATGATCCGTGGTAAGTTCCGGCGCGTCGGCCCCCAAAAAAACACAGCCTTCGGTATGGTTTTTCGTGAGAATAGCCTGGGCACTCCGGAGACGATCGCCCAAATCTCCATCGGGCTGAGCCAACTTGATCCAGCGTGTCCAACTGCTCCATGCGTCGATCGAGTTGGGTGGATCAAACAACAGCACCAGTTGAATGTAATGGTTATCAGAAGCCGCCCGCTCGCACAAATGACGGGCGCGTTGCAAAAACAGATTAAAGATGGCTGCTGCCACATTGGCGGAGACGTGGGGCAGAAGCCGGGTCTTGACACGTCCCGGGACGGCCTGCTTTGCCACCAGCACCAGTGCGACGCTTTGTTCATCGGGGCAGCGATTTACGCTTTGGTGATGGTACATGTTACCCTTTCTGGTGGCCGCCGGCGGTTGGCAGCATACCGCCAGGCCGTGCGCCAGTTACGCAGGGTGGTTTTAATAATCCCGCCGCACCAATGGCGATTGCCGATTAACACCGGTGCATGGACGTGCAGCGGCGATGAAATCTGGCGAAGGCGAAGCGATAGCTCCATATCCTCCATGGTTGGTTGGAATGGCCACCCACCAATCTGGCGCAGCAAATCCACGCCGACAAACATTAATTGATCACCATATGGCAGTCGCAGCGCGGCAACACGCAAGTAATTGCCCCATTCTACCAGCCGGTATCGCCACCGTCTGTCGTCAATTCGATGGCCCATCCATCCCCATTGCGAGCGTGCGTTGGACGGCATGGCGTTGACCATGGCCGCCCGTGTACCGCCGGTCAACCTCATATCCGCGTGACATATAAGAATGGTATCGATATCGCCATTTTGCAAAAGCCAGGAAACCCCACTGCTGACGGCATATCCGCGCCGCGAATCTAATGCGTGCAGATAAATCATTCCCCTTGACTGTACAAAATTTGCCAGTTCAGAACTGCCATCGCCATCCACCACCACAATCTGATTGCCTGCCAGACGGAAATCCTCAAGCGATTGCAGGCAATCGGTTATTAGGCATTGATCACCTTTGCAGGGTATGACGATGCCTGCTTGCCAGTGCCTGGCAGGCATTAAATCACCGGCTTGTGCCAGACTTAAAGATGGGTCAATTTGGCCTTCAATCAGATGGCTCTTTGTTATCTTGCGGTCAAACATCCAGCCTACCATTCTCCAACCACCGGTCCGCGACCGGACGGCACACTCACTTCGCCAGCCGCGGCGGCAACCCATGGGGTGCAACCGCCCCGGTCTAGCCGTCCCCGAGTATCAGTCGTCCCACCTACCGAGATCTTACGTATAAATAACTGGTTTGGATATTTATAAGATACGATGGTCGAATGTAATGGTATCCACCGCCTTCGGTAGGATTTCTGATCGAGGCAACCCGGCATAAGGAGGCCTAAATCTGAGTGCCAGTGAACATGCCGCTGTTTCGCGGGCAAATACGATTCTGCTCGTAGTCTCCGGCATATTGCTGATTTCATTTTCTGCCATGCTTGCTTGGTCGGCCATTGTTGCAGCAGCAATTGGCTCGGAGGTACCTCGGGCCCCGCTGGTTGCGGGAAGTATTGTCGCCGGCCTGATTTTTGTTGCCAGCGCCATGTGCATAAGATACGCTCAGCCACGCTGGATGCTGTTCTGGATCATCTTTATTGGTACCGCTGCACGCCTGTTTTTGATCGCCGTACCACCGGTGCGTCAAAGTGACTATGTACGTTACCTGTGGGATGGATTGGTCGTGACTCATGGATTTGATCCGTGGGCGCAAAGCCCGGCGGCAGCGCTTTCTGGAAAAAGTGCGGGCCTGCCCGCTGGCTTACACGCCTTGGCATTGCGCCACCCGAATCTCATCAAGCGTATTAACCATAATAAGCTGCCTACCATCTATCCCCCGGTAAGTGAAGCCGTTTTTGCGGCGGCGGCATATATGGCGCCAGCCAGTGCGGTGGCCCTGAAATGGTGGCTGCTGCTTTTTGACGCCGGCACTGCAGCAGTCATCTGGCTGACTCTGCGACGCCTTTGCCTGCCATCGTGCTGGTTGCTGCTTTACTGGTGGAATCCAGTCGTTATCAACTCTTTTGCCAATGAAGCTCATCTGGACGCCATCGTGGTCTTTTTCACGGCATTGTTCTTTTTTCTGTTCATCAGTGGTTACTTATTCCGTGCGGCAATCACATTGAGCCTGGCAATTGGTGCCAAATTTTGGCCGCTGGTGTTGACTGCCGTGATCATACGTCGCTATTGGCAAGCGCCGCGTCGCCTGGCAGCCGCCTTGGCGATTTTGACTCTTTCCACGTTGATCGTATTGTCTCCAATGCTTGCCACCGGCCCGCGAGCGTTCATTTCTGTGCAAGCATACGCGAGCTACTGGCAGGCGAATGATCTGATTTTTCGGCTGATTTCTCACTTCTGGAGCCTGCTAATCACGTCGTGGTTTGCCGCTCAGTTTGGCAGCCGAGTCACCGTTATAGCTATCTATAGTATCGCCGTAATTTTGGTGCTGTGGCGCAGACCACGCGGTGAACGTGATTTAATCACAAGGGGACTTTTGCTTGTTGCACTAATTTTCCTCCTTTCACCAACCGAATTTCCCTGGTATTACACGTGGATGGTGCCGATGTTGGCAGTCAGCCCAAGACTTTCAATCTTATTGTGGTCATCCACACTGGGTTTATATCACATGGTGTATATTGATCCAGCATTGATCTGGGTTGAGCATCTGCCGGTCATTCTGCTGTTTCTCTTGGAGGCTGCCATTCCCGCATTCCGATGGTTTCCATGCGCTTCAGCCGCAAATGATGCGCCTCGAATCGACATATCCGGAGCTCTTAAATGAATGACGCACTTCATGCACGTTTTTCCGCCGTTTCGGTGGTGGTGATTATTCCTGCCCTCAATGAGCAGGATTCGATCGGGCAGGTGGTGCGTGCAGTGCCACGCTGGGTAAAGCGGATTATTGTCTGCGACAATGGTTCTACGGATGCCACCGCACATGAGGCAGCTGCAGCGGGTGCGGCGGTCATTCATGTGCCTCAGCGTGGTTATGGAAGTGCATGCCTGGCCGGTTGTGCGGCCGCGACCGAGGCGGACATATTGGTCTTCGTCGATGGCGATTTGAGCGACTACCCGGACCGCATGGATGCGCTGGTGGGGCCCATTGTTGATGGCCGGGCAGATATGGTGCTGGGCTCGCGCACACTGGGCCAGCGGGAGCGCGGCTCGCTTTTGCCACAGCAACGCTTTGGCGGATGGCTGGCGTGCGGATTGATCCGAATATTTTGGAAATATCGCTATACCGATCTGGGGCCATTCCGGGCCATTCGCAAGTCTTCTTATGATAAACTTAATATGGATGATCCAAATTTTGGCTGGACGGTGCAGATGCAGATACGTGCCGTGGCGACAGCTTTGCGCATTGAAGAAGTTCCGGTGGATTATCGGTGCCGCATCGGCCGGTCTAAAATATCCGGCACCATTCGAGGCATCATCGGGGCCGGAATAAAAATTTTCTATACCATCGGCACCGAGCTATTTCGCCGACGGCAAATGCCTGCATCGAAGCGCGACGCACCCAGCGTGATCGGCAGGTCGAATATCTGATCGCCGATCAGGCGACCGAAATGGCAAACGCCAACGCGTACTCGTGGTTTGGTATGTCGCGCGGCGGCATAATCGTCAAGCCTGTCGCACCTTGTTTCCAATGCAGAGGTTTATCATACCCCAGCAGACGCACATGCTTGACCTTAAGCGGATGCTTAGTGGCGTGCACACCAGGTGCCAAACCAAGTGACTTGATCACCACTGACTTTGTCGGAATG
>Ga0209012_1000381_pt1 | contig 63466 bp, 44 predicted proteins | sample RS3BMetagenome_FD_184735 | JGI IMG/M metagenome (GOLD analysis project Ga0209012, IMG submission 184735) | Ferric oxide microbial mat and aquatic microbial communities from Rainbow Spring, Yellowstone National Park, USA - RS3B (SPAdes) (version 3) ... | reverse complement strand
GTGATACCTATTACGCACATAATAATTTTCGGTTTCGGCGGAGCATTGCGAATGGCATTTTTTACCACAAAAGACACGACGATCACGAAGGCCGCCCGGCTGCCCAGCTCCAGCGGGTAGCGCACATCTATTTTCAGCAAATGCGACCACTACGTGGCCTCAATAAACTTTCGTTGAATGCTGATGCTATCAGATTGCTGCAGCGGCGGCAGATAAGCGATGCGCAAAATGTTCCGGGTGTGACCATAATTTTTTGGGCATGGTGAAAATGTGGTCAGATGTTGGCCGTGGGCCGTCCCATCGGGCGTTTCGACCAATGGGTTTGGATTGCTTCCGTTTGTCTGCAATGCATGTGGCGCCGATGCGGCAAATAATCCGGGTGTCGGGCCGCATCGAAACCGGGTTATCCAGTCGGGGCAACATCGGGCAAGCCCGACGCTATATGACCAAATGACCAAGAATTGCGGCAACAATTGCCGCGTTTTGTGGCCTCTGAGTGACGTCGCGGCGTCGGGCAAGGCCGAGGCTGTGTAATGGGCGGGCGCACCATTTCTGCGGGTTGCCACAAATTATTGTCACGCCCCATGGTATTTTGCAGGGCGGATGCGCGGCGAGAAATAGGGACGGTTGACATGGCCGGCCGTGCCATCAGCGGCGGACCACCGGCAAGCAGGTGGGTATTTGAATGCCGCGATTGCGATTTCGTGGCCGAAGTTGCACTACCCGGCTTGCCCACGGCGCGGCGTGCAGTTGGCCAGATTCATGCGCCGCCGCATGCGTGGCGAATGGCGATGCAAACCTTCAGCAGCGGCTCGAGATGGTTCAGGTGCATGATGGTGGCGGCATCGGATGGGCTTTTATCCGGATCAGGATGTACCTCGAGGAAAAGTCCATTGGCGCCGGCGGCGGTGGCGGCTTTGGCTAACAAACCGACATATTCACGCTGGCCGCCCGATGCGGTGCCAAGCCCGCCGGGCATCTGGGTGGAATGCGTCGCATCGAAAATCACCGGCACCTGCAACGACTGCATGTGGGCAATGCCCGTCATATCGTTTACCAGGCGGTTGTAGCCAAAAAACGTGCCGCGCTCGGTCAACATGATGTTGGGATTGCCTGCAGACTGAATTTTGCGGACGACGTTGCCCATCTCCCAAGGCGCCATGAATTGCCCCTTTTTTACATTGACGGGCTTGCCGGTATGAGCGGCGGCAATTAATAAATCGGTCTGCCTGCACAAAAAGGCCGGTATCTGCAAAAGGTCTACCGTCGCTGCCACTTGCGACGCCTGGTGAGATTCGTGCAGATCGGTGGTGACGGGCACGCCCAACTGGCTTTTAACTTTGGCAAGTACTTCCAGGCCGGCGTCCATGCCGACGCCGCGAAAATTGGTGTTGCTGGAACGGTTCGCTTTATCAAAACTGGCCTTGAAAACGTACGGCATACCGAACTGCCGGGCAATATCGCGGCATCGAGTGCCTATCTGGAGGCAAAGATCGACATTTTCAATCACACATGGCCCGGCAATTAACAAAAACTGCGTCTGCGGATCATATTCAATCGGACCGATCTGTATTTTCATAATGTATATTTCCTGTTTATCAGGTGCCCGGGGCCGACTGCGACGATGGCAGGCCGCGAGTGCCATTTACCAAACCCTGCCCTTAAACTGGCCATGCCGTCTGGCCGCCAAGCATGAGAATGATAACCGCTCTGGTCAACTCCGGGCGTGCTGCAGGGCCTTTGTAACATCTCCTATGCTGTAGAGGTCGCGCAGTACCTCAGGTCGAAATGGCGAATGGGGAGAAAACACCGCTAGGAAGGGGATCGACCGCCCGCCAAGTTTAACCAGCAGCGACTGGGCAACGGGATTTTGATTGGTAAGATCAGCCCGCAACAGCACGACGCCATTGCTGCGAAACTCGTGCCGGATGGCCTGGCTTTCCAGTACCGTCGCTTTTACGTACTTGCAATTGACGCACCAGTTGGCGGTAAAGTCCACCACAACAGGGTGGCCATCTTTAAGAGCAGCCTGCATGCGGTAGATATTAAATGGCTGCCAATGATCGATGACATATGATGAAGAAGTGGAATTGGTGCCGGCCGCAGGCATGGACGCAGCGGCGGGTGGCGTTGATGCCGCAGAGGATTTGCCACCAGAAAAAAACCACAGCGTACCTGCCGCGGCAAGAATGCTCACGGCGACAGCGGAAGCGCGTATCAGCCAGACTTTTTCTTCAGACATACCGTAGATCGGCCACTGGCCCCACATCCAAGCCCCGAGGCAAAATGAAAGTGCGACGAACCCACCGATAAGAATCTGGTGTCGGTCGTGCAGGGTACCGAGCAGATAGATGGCGACGCCGATGGTGATAATGCCCAAACCTTGTTTGATTAGTTCTGACCAGCGGCCCGTTCGCGGCACTTTGGCAATTGCGCCGGGAAACAGAGCCAGAATTAAATACGGCGCGGCCATACCAATCCCAACGAGTGCAAAGAATAGAACGGTGATGAGTACAGGCCGTCCCAGCGCCCAAGTGATCATGACGCCGAGAAATGGTGCGCTGCAGGGGGTGGCCAGCACCGTAGCCAGAAGACCAGTGAAAAACGATCCGGCATAGCCGGTGGATTTAGGCCCGGCGGTGTAGACTGCCTGTGGTAAGTTGATCGTCCAGACGCCCAGCATGGAAAGTCCGGCCAATGCGACGATAACAGCCAGCGATATGACAAAATAGGGATTTTGAAATTGCTCGCCGTAAAAATACAGCTTATCGCCGGCCAATTTCTGCAGGCTTAGCAGGATGGCGATGGCCATAAACAGCACCAGGACCCCGGCTGTGAAGGCGATTGCGTGCCGCAGGGCTTTTTGGCGGCTGCCGTGGGCTTGCTCTACCATTGCCATCACTTTGATCGGGATGACTGGCAGCACGCACGGCATGATATTGAGTATTAATCCGCCAATGAGGGCGAAGCACACCAAGGCCCAGATTGGTATATCCATATGGTTGGAGGGGGCGAATGGGTTCGATTGGATGTACGCCAATGCCCGGGACAATGAGGCGCTGGTGGTTCGGCCAGAGGCTGAACCGTTCACGGGTGTCATCTGACCAACACTGTGCGGCGGGCCTTTGGTGCCGGGCGGGCCGGCGGCAACACCTGGCGGTGGCGTTAGATTGGCACCGGGCAGCACATGGATGGATGCGGTCAGCTTATCATCCTGCGGGATGAAACAGGACACCGCATTGCATGCCTGCGTCTGCAGATCAAGTTTGATGATGCGTTTTCCGGCGGTGGCCGTTTTAAGGATGTGGAATGGGACGTAAATTTTTACCGTACCCTCATACACGGCCAATTTGCCAAGCGGGGTGATGACTTTTGATGCCGGTATGCTTATCGCCTTGGGATAGATGACATTTCCAAACTGGATGCCCGACACCTTTTTTAATGTCAATTCAGTGGGGACCAGGTTGTGGTCAAACGGCTTATGGCTTTGAATATGAAAGCCAGGGGCGATGGTGGCGCTGACGGTGATCCGTCCCGCGTGGCCGGGTTGGATGCTGGCAGGCGAAACACTTGCTGCAGCCGACACGTGGCTGGGGAGGTTGAAAAATTGGGCGTTGGCATTGGCCAGCGGCAGCAGCACGCCCAGCAGCACCATGAGCCAATTCAGCGACCGCACCAAACGGTGCAAAGATAATTTTCCGGCGCGGGGTGTGATCATAGTGGCAAGCGATTCATTCATACCACCAGTATACGAAACCATCCGGGTTATCGGTTGGACGACTGTTTGGAGCGGGGGTTAGAGGTTATGGAAGATTGGCTCGATCGGCTTTGTGGTTGGCGCGTGGTCGAAGGCGGCTTTGCGCGAGGCGCAAGGGATTTCGCGTGCGGCTACGCCAACGCATAACGCGCGTGGACGAATCACGCGACGAGTACCGGGTGCGGATACGAAATTCCGATCGAACGCCGGTATCGCGTGCAGCTGCGCCCACGCTTAACGCGCGTCCGCAAGTGACGGGGCTAATAGGGGCGTCGGGACGCCGCAGTTTGGTGCCGTGGTGGCCGCCGGCGCGCTGGCTGTGCCGTTGTGGTCAGGCGTCGATGGGCAACGATTAACTTGTGGCCTTTCTGTAGGGCAGTTCTCCGGGGATGAAGGGCAGGGTACTGACGTCAAAATTTTCGGGCTCGCCGCGCAAAAGCCACACGATCGGGGCACCAGAAACTTTGCTGGCCAAATCGACGATCTCGATTGGTGGAACGCGACCTTTTTCATAATAATTGTAGGTGGATGGTGATAGCCCCAACAGGAAGGCAAATTTGGACTGTCCGCGGCGCCCGCACACCTGCATGCGCACTTGCTTAAGCCGGACGCAAATTTGCGAATAATCGCCTCGCAAGTTAGTTTGGGGTGTCAGAACGATCATCACCATCTCCAAGTTTTAGTTTCGCCGACAGGCCGACCTCACTTTCGGACTATCTAAATCTGGTGCGTAAAGCAAACGACATTTGGGGGTAGCGGCGGGTTCCGCACTGTAAGTATGCAATTTTATGGCTGGTGCTTCAGTCAGTCTGGGCGAGCGTACAAACAACAGGGTAACCTTACCCGGCCCGTCTGCCCACGGTAGCCCGACGCTTTTAGTTCAACTGGAGTTTATCTCCCGCCATGCGCTGTTGCACGGTTGACCGCTCTACGACACGCACCAATCACAGACTTAGCGTCCCGGCCGTAATATCATCACCTTAACATGTCCACGCAAGCCGAGAGATCTTGCCAAAAACCCGTAACAACCACATCCATGCAATCGGCTTTAGACCGACACGAGTTGAAGCAAGCGATCTCCGTGCTCTTGGACCCATTTTACCTTGCGCTCGATCATTTTCAAGAATCCGTATCCTTCGATACGTCCAAATGACCCGGTGGCGGCTATGTGGAAGGCACTTTCCGCCACCATTGCTTCAATCATAAGATGCGGTACGGCTTGAAGTTCCGCCACGCTTATCATGTCGACGGAATCATACCCGCGGACAAAATTTTGAAAGCGTGCCTCATCCACGTGGTCAGGCCAGGTGGAGGGATCATCGCCGCCGCCAATAATGGAAAACTGCAAGGCTCCATTGGCCATATCGATGATCCGTTGCTGCATGCGGGCGGAATCATAATCAATGACTGCCACGACCCGACCATTGCGAAAAAGCATATTTCCGGGATGCCAATCACTGTGAACAATTTGCAGCGGCCAATCCTGAAGTCCCAGATGATTGACGGCGGTCGCGGCCTTGATGTAACTGGCGCGCAGGTATTCCAAGATTGCCTGTACCCTGGAGCGATCTGAACCGTGCACGTCATTTATTCGCTGGATGGTGTCGGGTATCTGGTCAATGCTTGAATTGATATGGCGGGAATTGTGGTAGCTGCCCAGCGGTGGCTCATATTCCGGTGTGTAATCGCGCAGCAGTTTATGGTACAGAGCCAATATCCGCCCGGAATCATGCGTCGCTTCCAGCGAGTTGTCGTATCCTGCACCGCGAATGTATTCAAATAATTCGTAAATAGCCCCCAAAATCTGCAGCATGGAATTGTTTTCTTTCCGAGTGCCGATCAAATGCGGCAACGGAAACTGCTTTTCAGCCAGAAACATCTGAATGGCGTGACAGAACGCTACCTTGAAGGGATCGTCCTTGCCTTTGGCACGGCGTTTGAGAAGGTATTCCGCCTTCGTCGATCGGATGAGAAGTTTGGGGGCCTTGCGAGAGCCGCGCGGAAATTCCTTGATGGCCTCTATTACGCCAATATCATAGTGGCTAAGCACTATGGCAAGCTCTTCGGCACTGAATTTTTCGCGCTCACTCATCGGGGTAAAATCCGGAAACCATCAGCATAGCTAAATCCAATCACTTACCTTGATCGTAATGCCGGCTGAAGCCATGTCAAGAATCGGCTTATAAAAATTGCGTTTATTGCAAGTTTTAATCGCGCCCTTCACCTATTAAAGCGCGAATACCCGCACGCGATGCACCCAGTGCCGGTCCGATGGCAAACACAGTGGCAAATCCTCCGGCGATCAGCGCACCGGTGCCGACGGCACCCCACGAAATAATAAATAGAGAATGGAAGCCCGCCATGCGTCTATCCACCCGTGTCGCCATCAGGGCGATATACATTCCGACGCATGCACCAACCACAATGCCGGTCAGAATCAGAATGGACATTTGGGCGATGACCATCCGGACTACTTGTCCGCGTGAGGCACCTACCGCCCGCAGAATACCAAATTCATATCGGCGATGGCGGATGGCCGCCGCTATCAGAAGCGCCGCTCCCACTGCCCCCACCAGCATGACGCCGATGGCGGCTGCCGAGAGGGCCCGCATGACATCGGTAATGACCCGATTAAGTTGCCGCTTCATCGCTCGCACCGATGCACCATGCAATTGGAGCGTGCCCAGCCCCAAGATGGAACCAAGCATGGACGGAGCGGCAGATCTGGAGAGAAATTTTTTTACCGCCAGCACCACTGGCATGGCCTTAACCCGTTTGTTTACACTAAGCATCACCATGTTGCAGCCGGGGATGCCGAACCATGTTTTAGCTTCATGAAGCGTGCCGAGTACCGCCATCGCCGCAGTCTTGTGAAATATCTGCCCCACGCGGAGATAATTTTGGGCAATATTAACGCCCGCGGATTGACCGATGGCATCGACTCGGACCATTTTTGGCCCGGCAATGGTGCCAAGCTCAACGCGACTTTGCAGTGTCAGGTGCAGGGCGCGGGCGCTTTGCGGAGAAATAACGATGCCCTTGCCGCTGTCCATCGCCTTGGCGATGTTGGCGGAGGATGCCCCGATGTATCGCAGGCCAAGCATGGGTGCGAAGGTTTTGGGTTGTACTGCCACAAACAGCAACCGAATTTTTTTACCGTGTACTCTTCCATGCACCCAAAATGCGGTCAGCGCGGAGGCCATGCGCACGCCCTTGATGTGCGTTGGGATGGCATTAACCTCAGCGGTGGAAATCGGCTGAAACGGACTGAAGACAAAGGCATCGGGAAAATGGGCTGGAAATTCCCACGAGGCCAGCAGTCCTTCGCCGCGCGACCGCATGGAAACAAAAAATGCCATCCCGGCCAGCAGCGACGCGGCCATGGCACCTGCCAGATAGGGAGATCGGCCCCAGTTGTGAGCGATGAATTGACGCCTTACGCCCCACACCCAGGCTATGGGTCGGGCGAAGAGCCGTTCAACCGCCAGCACGACAATGGGGCAGGCAAGGCAGGCGGCCAGCAGGATCATTGGTACGCCACAAAAAAGATAAAAAGTAACGGCCCAGCTTGAATGTGGCACGTGCCACAGGATCATCTGTAAGACCAGAAGGATGACTGCGACGATGGCTGGAATGATGGCACGCCGCGGGTGGCTTTGCCGACCCACAATTAAAAAAGCGGACATTGGCTGGGTGCGGGCCGCCACCAGTAAGGGGGGCACACTGCCGATGAATGTTGCCAGCCCCCCCACCGCCGCCGCCAACCACAGCGTAGTGGAGGAAATTTGAAAGACTGAAAAAAAATGTGGATATCGAAGCGTTAAAACCCACACGGCCAGCAGGCCGATCGCCAAGCCGCCAACAATTCCGACGAGGGCAATGACCAACTGCTCAAAAATGACCAAGATCAAAATTTGGCCGGTCGATGCACCGATGCACCGGAGACGACCAAGCTCTCTGATGCGGCCGTAGAGGCCGACGATGCCCAGCCCCAGTACCAGCATGCCTGCACCCAATGCAGCGGGTATGCTTACACCCAGGCGCAGGGTGCGGATGACGCGCCGCATTCTTGAGAATGCGCGGCGGGCGGAGCCTGCCGCCTGGACATGCGCTATCGGACCGAGGCGCTGCCGAATGCGATCGGCTATCAAGCCGGGTTTGACACCGCGCTTACCCAGCACGTCTATCCGCATCAGGCCGCGTACGGGCCAGATTTTTTTAAGCTGGCTCAGCCGAATATATGCCTGCGGAAAGGTAATAAACCGCCGCACCGGCGACCGGCGAATAATGCCGATCACTTTAAGTGTCGCGATTCGACGCCCCGCCAGGGTGATCGGGTCGCCCAATGTAACATGCAGCATGGCCGCAATGGCACCATTTAATAAAATGCCTTTGGGGTCAGCAGTTAGTGACGACCCGGTTGTTGGGGCAAGCGGATTAACGATATGCCCCGGCCCCATTTGCACGCCAACCACGTTGGCATAGGTGAGGTGAGAGCCAAATCGCATGGGCATGTGGGCCATTGCCCGCCCCTGAATGGCGACTACACCGGGTATGGCTTGCAACTTGTGCAGAATGGCAAACGGCAACCGCTGGTGCGCTGCGGCAAATGCTGGCACCACGCGGGCGGTGGTGTGCCCCAGTTGCTGATTCAGGTTATGCGAGAAAGATGCCTCAAGACAATCCATGCCGCCGCTGGCAGAAAATACCAGCGCCACAGCCATCATAACGGCGAGGCATGAAAAAATGGCACGAACCGGCTTACCGCGCAAGGAGCTGATAGCGAGCCGCAAGCTCTCCGGCATCGTTGGCTTCCTCCACGTCAAATTGTCCAGCGACCAGGCCATCGCGCAGCACTACAACCCGGTCGGCCTCGACGGCGGCGGCCGGTTCGTGCGTCACGACCACTACCGTTGTACCGGATTCACCAATCATGTCGCCCAGAAGCGACCAGAATTGCCGGGAATTGGCAGAATCGAGATTCCCGGTCGGCTCATCGGCAAGCAGAACGGGCGGCTTCATGATCATGGCACGGGCGATGGCGGTGCGCTGCTGCTCCCCACCCGAAAGGGCATCGGGCCGGTGGTGCTGCCGGGCGGACAGGCCGAGGTGATTTATTAAATCCACAGCGCGATTTTCAACGTCGGCATCACATCTTCCTGCCAGGCGGGCGGGTAAAAGTACATTATCCAAAACAGATAAATTCGGAATCAGATTAAATTGCTGAAAGATCAGCCCCACCTGATGCCGCCTGAATTCCACGCACTGCCGCTCGGTTAAGCCAGCCAGATCTTTACCACCTACTCGGATTGTGCCAGACGTGGGACGGTCCAGCAGCGCACAAAGATGCAGCAGTGTCGATTTGCCCGATCCGCTGGCCCCCATCACGGCCAAAAATTCTCCGGTTTCAATCTGCAGGTTCACACCGCGTAAGGCTTCCACCGGCTGCGATGCAGATTTGTAGGTCTTTTTCACCTCATGAAGTTCAATCGCGTACGGGGGCATCAAGTCCTCATCAAAACTGCATTTGCGCCTCTGGCAGTCGAGGCCATGGCGATCATAGGCCACAATCAAATCACCGGCCAGCGACAGTCATGCTGGTACTCTCATGAGCCGCAGGTTCATGCATCATACCCGCAGGATTTAACACTTGGCGCGGTTTTGCTACGATGGCGGGGATGAAGAAGTTTGGCGATATGGGGCAAATAGCGAAAATCATCGGCCTGACAATGCTGCTGGGATGCACCGCTGTCGGCGGGTGCAGCACCGGCGACCAGATGCGCAATGGCCGTGTGACGATGATTCATGGCTCAATTCGGGTGATGGCGGTCAATCCGTATTTGAAAACAGCAGTAGTCCGTTACGACGGCGAAACGCGCAATGCGTGGTGGAACCGTTATTCCATCTTGTACTTTAATGGGCAGGTTTCCTCGACACTTGCGGTGCATCCGGGGCAAAGGGTGGATTTTGACGGCTTGCTGGCCGACGGAGATATTTACTTTGGAAGAGCGTGGCGGGGAACCGCCCCACCGCCAGTGGTGTATCCGCCCAGCCAGATCGTGCACCCGAACGGCACCAACCCGAAGAAAAAGATCCGGATCCACAAGGCGGCACCATCGCCGGGAATTCCCGGCATGCCGGGATTGCAACAATATCTGAAGGAACATCAGAGTTCTTGATTGACGGGGCAGCAATGCTTCGTGCATCTTTTTTTCAGTTGCGGCCCGGCGTGGCTTTCAGCGATGCGGTTTCTGCCTGCACCTGAATTGCAAGGCGGCTCACATAACGATGCCCGCAGTTGATGCCGAATCGGTTATCATTTGCCGTCGGTAAAGCGTTTTGAGGATGTTTTCGAGAGCCGCAATCATCATGAAGCATAGCAAACCATCTCCATTATTTTTTGTTCCGGTTCTGCTGCTGGTGACCGCCATTACCGGCTGCGCATCGAGCACGCAGCCGATAAATACCAGTGCGTTTGAAGTACCGCAGCCCCATGTGAAGCGTTCATCCACCGCCGCAAATGTTCAAAAGCGACCGGCAGCAGTTCAAATCCAAACACCGAAGCAACCGGCACCCACAGAGGGTGGTGGCAGCCCTATTGTTGCGCCCACGGCTGATAGTGGTTCACCGGCGTCATTGGGGTCTGAGTTGTCGCCTGTGCAGGCAGTGCAGGTGCCGCCGCCCGGCCAGCAAATGAGTGTGGCAGCTCTGCTTGGAAGCGTGGACGGGCACCCGCTGTTTGTGCAGACCATATTCAACATGGTTAATGACGATCTGAAGCGCGAAGCCGCTGATAGCCGGACCAAAAGCTATTTTGCGCAGCAGGCATCGGCGACGCTTGCGAGGGCGATCCACAGCAAAGTGGATACAATGCTTCTGCTTGCTGAGGCGAGAAGGCGGCTGACTTCTGACCAGAAAAAGCAGATCGACGCGTACTTGCGGGTCCGCGAAGCCAAACTGCTGGCGCAATACATGGGGTCTGAGGAGCGGGCGAATCGCGCCTTGAAGCGGCAAGGGACCAGCCTGGACAGGCGACTGCGGGCCATACGCGAAAAAGCCTCACTTGAATTGTTCATCAGCCATACCATTTACCCGCAGATTGTTATTACCCGGCAGGATTTAATCCGCTACTACCGCCGTCACATAAGCCATTTCACCCGACACACCAGCGTGAGTCTTTACACGATCACGTACCCGGTGATTCGGCAATGGCCACGCGATCCCAACGATCCCACGCATACCGAGCCTATTCACCATCCGACGGCCGCGCAACTGCATGCGGCCCGGCAGAAGGCGCTGGCGTACTGCCGCCATCTTGAAAATGAAATCAGGCACGGTGCCAATTTTGCCTTTCTGGCGGAGGATAATTCGGTTGATTATGCGGCATCCAACGGAGGTCACACGCCCAACGTGCGCCCGGAAGAGCTGTCAAATCCGAAGCTGGCACACCTGATTGAATCGCTGCATGCCCATCAGATGGCCCCGCCGATGCTTATTAAAAACCCGGCCAATCCCCGGCAGGACCAGGTTTTGATTGTGAAGCTGGGGCGGGTGGTGCGCCACCGCGTGCTGCCATTTACTGCCGTTGAAAAGAAAATTCTCCATAAGCTGACCCAGCGCGAGTATCAGAAATTGATAAGCGGTTATTACCATCGACTTTACGGCGGACAATCCATGAGTGCTTTGGAACGCATGACGCGAATCGCCACCGAAGTCGCCGTGGCCAAGTATTGGGATCGCAGTTAATCGGGGCGTGGCAATTTTCCTGGCGGTGAAGAAACCCTCACAGCATCGGGTTCTATCCGAAGGCCCGCCTGAGCACCCGATGGACCCAAAATTGATTCCCAAACGCAGCGTCCACCCCCTTACCCACGCGGCCTTGTGCCCGCGTTCGGCGAGGGCGGTTCAGCGTGCCTGATTGGTATCCCACCGCGATCTCGCATTCGCATGCAGTACTCATCGCGTGACTCGTGCACGCGCGTGATGTGCGGGCAAAATGCAATACCCCCACACATGGCCAACACGCGCAGACCAATCGCAAACGGCACGCGCGGCCGTCGCGCCGGTACAAGCCCGGCGGCCAAAAAACAACCGCGCCGGAAGCCACAGGAACAAATTGCCACGCCCGTTAAACGGCAGCCGCGGTGTGGCCTGCGGCAAAACGGATACGGTTGGGCAGATCATGGGATGATCAGTCCGGCGGCCTCAGCGGCGTCAAGCTGTTTTCTGGCCAGGACTGAAAGCGGCAATTGAAATGGATTGTCCACCCATTGAAGGGCAATATAACTGGATGAGAGTTCCTCGGGCATGCCGTCAGCCGCCGTAAGAGTGCGGTCCCGGGGCATGTCATCGACCGTACCGGCGGGTGCACTGCAATGGTAGAGCCAGGCGGTAATCTCGCGATGAGTTAATGTATGATTAATATATGTCATCGGCTGCGGTGCAGCGAGTGTCAGGCCCAATTTACGCAGTGCCGGCGCGGGCCAGAGATATTCTACCGGTGCTGCAGTGCCAGGCACAGACAGAGACGGCAGCTCCCAGAGGCCGGCCCACAATCCTGATGCAGGCCGCTCGGCCATCAGTACACGGCCGCGCGGCGAACAGGCAAAAATTGCCGCGAGGTAGATGCGGCGGCGGGCATCCCTCTGGTTGCGAAAGGGGTAGCGCGTGGGATTTCCAGCTTGGTAACTGCGGCACAAGGTGCGGACCGGGCAAACAGGGCAGCGAGGATTTTGGGCGGTGCACACGGTTGCACCAAGTTCCATAAGCGCCTGGTTAAACAGGCCCGCATTTCTCGCTGGCACCCATTGCGCCGCCCTCTGGCGTAGTTCGCGCTGCGCGGCGGGCTTTTGAATATCGCGCGGGTCAGCCAGAATGCGGGTCATGACGCGCAGGACATTACCATCCACGGCCGGCACAGGCTCTCCGAAAGCGATGCTGGCCACCGCACCGGCGGTATAGGGTCCGAAGCCAGGTAGTTGAAGCAGTGCATCGTAATGCGATGGAAGCCGCCCCTTGTGTTTTTCTAATATCTCACGGGCAGACCGATGCAGTTGATGAGCACGGCGGTAATAGCCCAACCCGGCCCACAACGAAAGAACATCGCGGATATCGGCCATGGCCAGCGATTTAACATCCGGGAAACGCGTTAAAAATTTATTGTAATAGGGAATGACGGTCGTCACCTGGGTCTGCTGAAGCATGACTTCAGATAGCCAGATGGCATATGGATCACGGGTTTTGCGCCACGGCATGGTGCGATGCGCTGATCTGAACCAGCAATTCAGGCGGAAGCGCAGGGTTTTGATCTGCTCGGTTTCAAGCGGCTTGGCATGGAACAGACGTTGCTGGCGTTGCCGGCCTGATTTTTTAACTGTAACTGCTTTTTTCATATGATGTTACAATCAGCCTCTGTGCACCACTGGGTGGCCTGTCAATCCATTGAGCATGATAGCGTACCAACGGGCGTAAGGCATCAGTTCGGCTTGGCCCTATATGTAGTGGTGTATACGCATTTATACCACAAGTGCAGTGAATAAAATGGCTTAGACCGTTGGAGAAGGTGTGGATAACCTGTCTTTCAATATTTAGTAATCGGTAGGCTTGACACCACAACATATAGTGGTAATCTACGCATCAGAGGTCTTATCGAAACCTTAACACGTCAGGAGATCGGCGTGAACTGGGCACTGGCTAGACGGTTATCAAGGCGACGGAGTTATTCAGGGATGGGATTTACCAAAACCCTTGAGTCGACGCCAGACTTTGATTATGCTAACAAAATCCTAACTTTTGCGGGTGACACCAAAATGGGTATTTTAAGCGACAACCAGATAACCGAAGAAATTCGCATTGAACCATTTGAGCGGGCGATCAAGCGGCCCGGCGCGATCAGCTTTGGGGTATCCAGCTATGGATACGATGTACGCGTCGGCCCCAATTTTAAGATCTTCACCAATGTTAATTCAGAGGTGGTTGATCCAAAGCATTTCTCGCCGCGAAGTTTTGTAGATGTGGATGCTTCGACTGAGGGATATGTGCTTATTCCGCCCAACAGTTTTGCGCTGTGCGAAACCGTGGAATATTTTGAAATTCCCCGTGATGTGCTGGCCATCTGCGTGGGCAAAAGCACCTACGCACGCTGCGGCATCATTGTAAACGTCACACCGCTTGAACCGGAGTGGAAAGGGCGGATCACCATTGAAATTTCCAACACCACCCCGCTGCCGGCAAAAATTTATGCCAATGAAGGCATCGCACAGATTATTTTCCTGCGCGGTGAAAAGGTTTGCACGCAAAGCTATGCCGACAAACGTGGGAAGTATCAGGATCAACCGGGTTTAACGCTGCCGCGAGTGGATTAAACGGTGGCATTTTTGAGTTGGCTGCTGGCGCAGGCTGGTGACCATTTAGGCCGATGCGGCATTTAGTTTGTCTGCTCGGCCGCAGCAAGGAAGCAGGAGTTATCTGATGAAAATTGAACGTCGATTTACCACCGCCGGAAAAGATGTCTATTCGCAATTCACTTATCAATTGCGCACCAGCCGCATCAACAATGTTGACGGCTCGGTAGTCTTTGAGATGAAAGATGCCGAGATCCCCACTGAATGGTCGCAGTTGGCTACGGACATCATGGTAAGCAAATACTTCCGCAAAGCGGGCGTACCGCAGGTTGATGCTGCGGGTAAACCGATCGTTGGAGAAAACGGCAAGGTGAAAACCGGTCCAGAGCGATCGGTGAAGCAGGTTGTGCATCGACTGGCCGGCTGCTGGACGAAATGGGGCAGCGATTACGGCTATTTTGAAACCGCCGAGGACGCGCAGGCCTTCTACGACGAGCTGGCGTACATGCTGCTGAGCCAGCGGGCCGCACCGAATTCACCCCAGTGGTTTAATACCGGTTTGAATTTTGCCTATGGGCTTACCGGCCCATCGCAGGGGCATTGGTATATGGACCCCAAGACGCATCAGCTGGAACAATCTACCGATGCCTATACGCATCCGCAGCCGCATGCCTGCTTTATCCAAAGCGTCGATGACGATCTGGTAAATGACGGTGGCATCATGGATCTTTGGGTACGTGAGGCTCGGTTGTTCAAGTATGGCTCCGGGACCGGCACCAATTTTTCCAAGGTTCGGGGCGAAAATGAGGCACTGTCCGGTGGCGGCAAATCTTCCGGTTTAATGAGCTTTCTGAAAATTGGCGACCGGGCCGCCGGGGCGATCAAATCCGGAGGCACAACGCGCCGCGCCGCCAAAATGGTCTGCCTGGACCTTGACCATCCGGATATCAGCGACTTTATCAACTGGAAGGTACGTGAGGAGATTAAAGTTGCCGCCCTGGTAGAAGGTGTCAAGCATCTTAAGCCCGATCAGCAGCAACTGGCTGCACGTTTGGGCCTGAAACTGGATTACGATTTTAATGGTGAAGCATACAACACCGTCTCGGGCCAGAATTCCAATAATTCGGTTCGCGTGCCGGATGCCTTTATCAAGGCCCTTGATCAGGATGGAGATTGGAAGTTGATCCGGCGTACCGACGGCAAGGTACACAAAACCATTAAAGCCCGTGAGCTGTGGCAGCAGGTGGCCTTTGCGGCGTGGCGCTGTGCGGACCCGGGTGTGCAGTATGACGACACCATCAATCAATGGCACACCTGCCCGCAAAGCGGCCGGATCAATGCCAGCAACCCGTGCAGCGAGTATATGTTTCTGGATAACACGGCGTGCAATCTGGCGTCAATCAATCTTATTAAATTCTTTGATGCTGAAAGTCGCACTTTTGATATCGACGGCTTCCGTCACGCGTGCCGTCTTTGGACCATCGTGCTGGAAATATCCGTTTTAATGGCCGCCTATCCGAGTCGCGAAATCGCCCGGCTCAGCTATGAATACCGCACTCTTGGTCTGGGTTACGCAAATATCGGCACCATGCTGATGGTGGCGGGTGTGGCCTACGACAGCGACAAGGCCCGCGCCATCTGCGGCGCTATTACAGCTTTAATGACGGCTGAAAGCTACTCTGCCTCGGCGGAATTGGCCAAAGAGCAGGGGCCGTTCCCCGGATTTCACCGGAATCGATCTGACATGCTTCGGGTGATGCGTAACCATCGAGCGGCAGCATGGGGTTACGATTTTGACCAGCTTAACATCAAGCCGGTTGTCATTGATGGCAAAGAATTTAACGAAACGGGTCTGGCCAACCCGGAATTGCTAACGGCTGCCCGTCAGGCGTGGGACCGGGCCGTGGCATTGGGTGAAACCCACGGCTACCGCAACGCGCAGACAACCGTCATCGCCCCTACAGGAACCATCGGTCTGCTTATGGACTGCGACACCACGGGCGTGGAACCGGATTTTGCGCTGGTAAAATTCAAGAAGCTGGCTGGTGGCGGATACTTCAAAATTGCCAATCAGTCGATTGAGCCGGCTTTAAAAAACCTGGGCTATACCGGAGCGCAAATTCATGACATCTTGCAATACGTGCTCGGCACGCTGAAGTTAAGCGGTGCCCCGCACATCAATATGGAGAGTCTAAAGGCGAAGGGCTTCACGGATGAAGAACTGGCCAAAGCAGAGGTCTGCCTGCCCGCTGTGTTTGAGCTGGCCTTCGCCTTTTCCCCTTATAACTTTGGCGAGGCGACGATGAAACGCCTCGGCTTCACGCCCGAGCAATATCAAAACCCGCAATTTAATCTGCTGAAAGCACTTGGCTTTACCAAAAAGCAGATACGTGAAGCCAATGATGTGATCTGCGGTTCGCAAACCATTGAAGGTGCACCGCATCTGAAGCCGGAACATCTGGCGGTATTCGACTGCGCCAACAAATGTGGCCGCAAGGGCAAGCGGTTTATTCATCACATGGGGCACATCCGAATGATGGCAGCCGCGCAACCTTTCATCAGCGGGGCGATCAGCAAAACCATTAATCTGCCCAATGAAGTCGGCGTGCCAGAAATTGAAGAGGCGTATCGCGAAAGCTGGCGGCTTGGGTTGAAGGCGGTTGCCCTGTATCGTGATGGCTCCAAGTTGAGCCAGCCGCTTAACAGCACGGCAGATGATGATGCGGCTGACGATGCGCAGGTTGATCTGCTTAAAGCTGAGACGGCTGCTGCCTGCACCACATGCGGCGATCCATCGCCCAGTGCTGTGGCGGTGGCTTCAGCCCCGACACAAAGCGAAAATGTGGTGGAGCGCATCATTGAGCGCGTCGTGCACCGGCCGCTGCGACGCCGTCTGCCCAACACGCGCAAAAGCATCACGCACAAATTTGATATCAGCGGCCACGAGGGATACATAACCTGCGGGTTGTTTGATGATGGCACTCCGGGCGAAGTATTTGTAGTGATGGCCAAACAGGGCAGCACCGTCGGTGGGCTGATGGATGCCGTGGCGACACTGATTTCACTGAATTTGCAATATGGTGTATCACTGGAAGACATGGTACGGAAGTTTGAGCACACCCGGTTTGAACCTGCCGGCATGACTACCAACGCCGAAATTCCATTTGCCAAAAGCGTGATTGACTACATTGTCCGCTGGCTGGCGATGGAATTTATCCCCGGCTACCGGCAGCAGCATGCGCCGGTTCGGAATCACGGCAAGCAAACGCCTGATAACGACGGCAGTCACCGCGAACACGCACCGGCAATGGCAGCTGCCAATGGTCATCACGCGAGCGCGGCAGATTCCATCGGGTCGGGGAAGGCTCATACGGCGGCCGCAGCCAATGGAGAACACCAGAATGGAAAAGCGTCGGCGGCCGCTATTAAAAATATCCTCGAGTCTCGGCTTAATGACCAGACGGCACTGGTATCGGCGGCCTTATCGTCGCAAATGGCCACGCTTATGGGCGATGCGCCGGTATGCAAATGCGGTAACATCACTGTGCGTAATGGTAGTTGCTATAAATGCCTGAACTGCGGAGAATCGCTCGGCTGTTCATAACGCCGCAGACGCGGGTTCGCATTGGTGCAGTATTGCTGCCGGCCTCCCATCATCCGAACCAAAGGAGTTCTTTAGGTGCTTAAGGTGGCTTGGCGCTTCTGCTGCGGGGCGTTCAGGGCTTCGCTGGGTCTTTTAGCGATGGCTGCATTCCTCGGTGGATTCGTCGGACGCAACCCGTTGACCGCGCCGCCATGGGCGAAATTTGCCTCCTCTCTTGCGGAAAGCGGGCATCCGTTTTGGACGAATTTATTACGGGCACTTTCCGGGGCGTTGGGGCTGTTTCCAGTCCGCTTTTTCGTATTGGAGGCCATCGCGACGATTGTAGCGTACTCGGGCATGCACCTCCATGTGACTGGGAAAATCCGGCGGCTTAGCCAAGGCGAGCAAACTTTTTTCGCCAGATCCGGCGAACTGCCGCAACTCCTTCCGAGCAGGGGCGCAGCCCTCAAGGCCCTCAAGCGCGAGATCGGTTCGCTGCACGGCAGAGGCGGGGTGCTGCGCGACGAGGCAAGAACCCTCGCCATTCAGGGCAGGCGTGGCGAGGGGAAGACCCTGGTGCTAAGGTAACCCCAGCGAAATGATGTCCGATCTGCGGGAGTTTGCGGCCGCGCTTCGGTCGAATGTTGGGTGGGCGGCTTGATGAGTCGGCTGCCTATTTGCCTTGCGAAGGCCGGAAGAAAGGCAGAGATATCGGCACGGCTGGAAGCCGGACAGGGTGTCTTTGCACACACCTGTGAAGAGCGGGCGCAATGCGCTGGGCGTGCATTTACCACTTATCATAATAATGTTAAACTGGGCGATGAGGGACTCGAACCCCCGACATCCGCGGTGTAAACACGGCGCTCTAACCAACTGAGCTAATCGCCCGTAGGACAGTGCCAACCATCACTCGGCGGAGATTTTAGCCGCCAACCGCCTTACTAACAATACAAGGACCTTGGCGTTGGTGATTGGACGGTGTATTTTTTAGGGCGTTACGGAAGCCATCGCAAAATCGTGGGCGCGCAGGATTCCGCCGAAGAATCCGACATGCCCAAAGGCAGAGTGGCCAAAAGCAGCAAACGCCAATTTTTTTAGCCTCGTCGCCTTGTGCCGGCGCGTTATGGAGAACATGCATGCCGCGCGTGGTTTCTCCACCCGCGATCTGCCGTCTGCACGCGGAACCTCCCAGTGTTTTATCTGGCCAAAATGCATTACCCCCGCACATGTTCAACACGCGTAAACCAATCGCAAACGGCACGCGCGGGCGTCGCGCCGGTACAAGCCCGGCGGCTAAAACCACACGCGATAGCGGCGGCTGGGGGGATCGCGCTTGATCAAAATCCGCATGCTGAATGATGAGCGATGCCAGCGGTCTGGTGAGCGCCGGCCTGGTGATAATGGCCAGCTTTGGGGCGTCAACGGCGACGCGGCTCGTTAAAGCGTTTGCGATAAGCGCCTGGCGAACTGCCCACTCGACGCCTGAATACATGTGTAAAATGCTCATAACTCATATACCCTGATTCGCTGGCAACACGGGCCAGCGGCCAGTTGGTCTCTGACAATAGACGCTTGGCTCGTTCAAGATGCACGCGTTCTATTTCCTGCCGAGGTGAATGCCCCACGTGCAATTTGAATTGCCGCTCCATATAGCGGCGAGAAATAGGTGACATTCGCAAAAGCTCTTTCACGGTAAGAGGTTTATTGGCGTGTTCACGAATGATGCGCATTACCTCAACAACATCCGCGTGCTCAACGGCAAGGCTGTCAGAGCTGCGTCGCGTAACCACGCCTACAGGCGGCACCAGCACGCGTTGCGGCCCCTTCCGGCCAGCCATTAAATCGGCCAGCATTGCAGCTGCCTGGTAGCCAATTTGTTCAATGGCGACGGCCACACTTGAAAGCGGCGGGTTGCCAAGTTCGCAATTAATTTCATCATCATCGACCCCCACAATCGCGGCTTCTTCGGGGGTGCGAACACCCACCTGATAACACGCCTCCGCGATCTGCCGCGCCCGGCCGTCATGCCACCCGAGAATGCCCACCGGCTTGGCCAGCCCCAGCACCCATTGGCCCAGTTCACCGATGTCGGCCTCCAATCCTCCGGCATACCGATGAAGGCGTTTGGGTTCAAAGACGGCAACGGATGCGCCTGCCCTCTGGGCCCGCTTCTGAAAGCCGGCCAGCCGCTGATCCGCCGCCGCATGTCCAGCGGGCCCCGAAAATGCCAATCGCCTGAAGCCACGGGAGATGAAATAGTCGGCGGCTACTTCCCCAATTGCGCGATCATCAGGTGTGACCTGCGGCAGGGCAATATTTGGTATGACACCGCCCACATCCACCACTGGGATACCGCGAGCCTGCAGTTCCATCATGCGCCGGCAGCGTTCGTCATCCCATACTTGTGCAATTACGCCATCACCGCGCCACTTTTTCAGATTGCCGATGGGAGGCACCACGCGACGAGGTTCGCCGCGAAGCGACCACCGGTCCTGGGTGCGCAGGTATTGGCCAACCCCCATAATGATGTTGCGCCCATAATGTGACAGGTAATCGACCAAAATGCCAACCACCGGCTCGCGGTCCATAAGCAGCGGCTCCGTTCTCACAGGGTTGGAACTTAGCCGCTTTTGGTATCGCTTTTTCATCAAGCCGCATTTTAGCAAATTTTATGCGCATTTCGACCTAGGCGGCGACCAGCGTGCCAAGTAGACTTAGATCGAGTGTATGGTACGCAGGCAATTCGATGCGTACTCCATTTGAGCGTTTGCCATTTGTTGCATGCGGCTGGCGGCGGGTTAGCCGGATGGCGGGCGCAGTTTGTCTGGAGGTATTCCGCCATGTATTTTGACAGATCAGTTACAGGTAAACGATTTCGCCCGGCGAGCCGCGGGCGCACCGCTTTTACGCTGGTGGAACTGCTGGTGGTGATTTCGATTATTGCCATTCTCATATCCATTCTGCTGCCAGCGCTGGGAAAGGCCAAGGCTGCGGCGAATGATGTGGCCTGCCAGGCCAATATTCGTTCGCTGGCGCAGATTACCGAGGAATACACTTCCTCCAATCGCGGGTTTTATCCGCTCATGCTTAACAACTGGTATGACCTTTACTACGTGCCCAACCCGGGCTTTCAGGTGCTTCGCAGCGGCTACAACAATAATGGCAGCTGGATTACGCCCTATGTGCAATGGGTGCTGGCACCTTATCTGCGTTCCGGCAAATACGCGCTCGATTGGGCCAACAATCCCAACTATGGAACGGAGGCCCAGTCACTCACCGACAATAAAACCCTGCCCCTATTTATCGATCCGTCGGTAGCGGCCAACGAAGGCGGGGCCGATGCTTCGCTGCTGCTGAATCCCGGTGCCGGCGACTATTTTTATAATGACTGGATAGCCGGCGGCACGCGTGATGCCGAGGTGCGAACGCCTGCCCATGCCGTCCTCTGGTTCTGCGAAATTTACAACAATTGGGGGCCCAAACAGTATCCCCATCATCCTGATTCGCCTGATCCATTTGTTAATGTTGGCTATGCGGACGGGCATGTTGGCATCGAGCACTACAGCACCCTGACAAGGGATGTCAAAGCACCAGCCATCAGCTTTGCCTTTATGGCCAATGGAGCTGCCACGCCGGGCACCGGGCAATTCGGCTATACAACGTTTCTGAGCAATGGCTGGAGCGTCCCCTGGTGGAATATTGATTTCGGCGGCTCGTATTAATCGCGCGATGCGCAGTGTCAGCAGGTGATGAACCCATGTTTAAATGTGTATCAAAGTTGGCCGATGGTTCGAGATTGAGGAGTATGTGGTTGTCTCGTCGGGTTGGGTCACACAATCGCACCTTATTCGTGCTGTTATCCGCCGCCGCAATTGCCGGCGGGACGATTCCCGCCCGCGCTGCCATGCCGATGGTCAGCGCCCATCGGGACCAGTTTTACGCCGACGGCGAACCGATCACGCTTCGCGGCTGCAATCTGGGATGCTGGCTGCTGTTCGAGCCTTGGATGCAAGGCTGGAATTATCCTGATCAATACACCGTATCCCAGATACTCATTAAGCGGTTTGGCAAAACGGAAGAGCGCAAGCTCATGCACACATACCGTGCCAACTTCATCCGTAACCGCGACTTCAAACTGATACGGCAATTTCACTTTAATATTGTGCGCGTGCCATTCAACTACCAGCGACTGGAGCACACACACCCTCCGTACGCCCTGCGGAGGCACCCATTTTACTGGCTGGACAGGGCGGTCAGGTTGGCTGCCAAAAGTCACATATATGTGATACTGGACATGCACGGTGCCCCCGGTCGGCAGAGTATTGACAACCCGACGGGCCGTCGCAATCGTGATCTGTTGTGGAAGAGCGCAGAGGATCAGCACCGTTATATCGCTCTCTGGCGACTCATCGCCAGACACTTCAGCGACAACACCGATGTGATGGGATATGACCTGTTGAATGAGCCGTACGGCAACTTCAGTGAAAATATGGCACCGAAGCTGCTGCGACTGATGCCTCGCGTTTATACCGCGGTGCGCTCGGTTGATTCTCATCACATCATGTTTATGCCCAATTTGCTCTCAGGCTCTGTGCGTTTCTGGGGTTCTCCAGCGTCGCACGGCTGGAGGAATGTGGCGTACACATCACATTTCTATCCTGGACTTTTTGGTGCTCCGCCAGGGCTTGTAACCATGGCGCATTTCATGAAGTGGCGCCTGCCACACTTTGAAGCATTCCTGCGATCCGTCAAAACGCCTTTTCTGGTTGGTGAATTCAATGCCGTGTTGAACGAAAACGGTGGGCCGGCCATGATGCGGTATGAGTATGATACTTTCGCTCGCTATCACTGGGCTGCGACCATGTGGGCCTACAAGTTGGTCAAGCCACAGGCGGGTGCCACCGACAACAGCTGGTACATGGTATCTAATAAAAATCCACTGCCAGCCATATCGCTTCGCAGAAGCAGCCTTTCTGCCATCATGGCGTATTGCAAATCCATGGGCACTATACCCTTGGCCATCAACCGACCTTTGCTTTCGGCCCTGACCTCGAAGGATGCGCCGCCTCTGGCATTGCCAGATATCGGCCCACCTCCAGTCTTCCCCAGTTCGGCACCGCATCATATCGCCATGCGCGGCTGGAAACAGGCGGATATCGGCGGGGCCCGCCGAGGCGGTCAGAAGCTGACAACTGCAGTATTGGAAGCGTTCGGCAGCGGATCAGACATTTTTAATCAGCATGATTCATTTCATTACCTGTACACACGCGCGGCTGGAAATGTGACCATGACCACCACGGTACGCAGCCTGCTGTGGAGCAGCATGTACGCGAAGGCCGGCATTATGCTCAGGGCTAGCAACCGATCGAACAGCGCTTTCGCGATGGTCAATGTGTTTCCAACTGGTTCGATCGCCTGGGTGTGCCGCAAAAAAACCGCTGGAGGCACCAACCAGAATCTGGCGTCGGCATCTCAATTTCCAATACAAATCCGGCTGACTCGTCATGCCGGAATTGTCGCCGGCTACTACCGCACTAAGGGTCATTTGTGGGTGAAGCTTGGCTCAACCCGCGCAACGCAGGTGGTATCTGCAGGGCACATCGGCCTGGCGGTATCGAGTCATAATCCTGCAGTGTTAACAAGTGCCGATTTCTCAGACATTCGGCTTAAAGACCAACACGGACAGGTGGAATTTGCTGCCGCGAAGTCCGGATCAAAGCCGGATGCAAAACTTGAAACGGCTGCAACGATTGGGCACCGTCCCGGGTGAAGGAATTGCTGGAGGAGCAGGCCGTCGGTACTTGAGTGCGCCGACTATCGAAAATCCCGACGAGAGGCAGAAGTGAGCAAGCTGGCGGTTAAGCCGCCCGACGCCTTTGCGTGATAGGCAGCGTTGTGCTGTTTATTGGTTTTTGTTCTCTTCTGTTATCGGAGGAATCTTATGGACTTCTCGAAATCGTTAGCTTCTTTTGTAGCGGGCGCTGCATTGGCATTTGCCGGCGCAGCAGCCAGTGCATCAACCATTGCCCCCATCGCTGCCGATACGGCATCAAATTACGTATCGCTCAGCGGTTTCAACGGCAATAATCAAGGGACCGGCTTCGGCGCATGGAATGTCAACTACACCTATACCGGGCCATCTGGTGGAGGCGGCGGAGGCGGCAGCTTTGTAAGCACCAGCAGTGGCCTGCCAGGTGCTGATGCGTTCGACATCTATCTCTTCCCCGGCAGCGGTGGAGATACGGGCCTCAATACCGATATCACAACCGCGACACGATCGTTCAATTCTGCTCTGGCGGCTAATCAAACCTTTACCACTGATTTGTATCTGAACAACGGCAACCAGAATCCGGCGCTTGCCACCACCAGCCCGACGACTGCCGACTCAAACCTCGGCTTTTCATTGCTGGATAATTCGGGAAACGTTCTGTTTTCCATGACGGCCTTTGGCGGCGGCGAATACTGGGCCCAGGACGCAACCAATGGCGGAGCCTATTTTGAACCGGCATCCGGAAATATTCTTTACAACTATCACGCGGATGATACGTTTGCCTTCACGTTGCTTAATTCCGCCGGTGACTACAGCATGACGGTAACGGGTAACACGGGCACCGGCTCGCCCATCACGTTTACAGGCCAGATCAACATGGCAACCGGCGGACCAGCAGCGGTTGAGTATTTTGATAATAACGGAGGCAATGGCAGCGATGTGCAGTGGAGCACCATGTCCATCACCGAAAGCACACCAACGCCCGAACCGGCGTCATTTGCCATCTTCGGATCGGCTGCCGCAGGTTTACTGCTGCTTGGTCGGCGTCGGGCAAAGGTCTGATACATCTGTGCACCGGTAATATTTTTAGTGCATCATTAAGGTCCGAAACTACCCTTGGCCATCGGCTGGAGATTTCTGGTGGGTATCCACCCCCATAACCCAGCCAATGGCCTTTTTTCTAACCATCACGGGCCTGACCCCTACCAACTGACAGACCTTGAGGAATCGGTTTTTGCGGCCATCACGCAATGCATGTAAACTCTAAAACACCTGCATCTGGAATCGTCGGTTGCTAACGGAGCAGACGCATATTGCCCGCATCCACACTACTGATGGCTTTCCTGATCGCTGCGCTGGCAGGTTTACTGTGCGGTGCGTGGTTGTCTACGCGTTTGGGGTTGCGGCAGGGTGCCGTCGCGGCGACCGTTAAGCAGTCATTTCATCGCCCACATAAACTGATGCACCACGTCACATTACCTCTTCGCAATGGCACGACGGAAATCGATCACATCATCGTGGCCGACACGGGCGTGTTTGTTATTGAGGCCAAGCACTACAGCGGATGGATATTCGGCAGTCCCGGTGACGCGAAATGGACGCAGGTTCTTTACCGCCGGCATCGCCGATTTCAGAATCCAATTCAGCAGAATTACGGCCATATCAAGGCAATTCAATCGCTTTCCAGCTTTCCTGATGAAAACTATATATCGGTGGTCGTTTTTACGGGCACGGCCGAGCTTAAAGCCAGCATGGGCCCCGGCGTTATCCGCCTGGCGGAATTGGGGCAGTTTCTTAACCAGCCGCGGCCGGTGGTCTTCACAAGGGATCAGATGGCTTTAATTATTGGCCGGATTGAAATGGCGAGGCTTGATCGCTCTACTGAAACCGACGAGCAGCACATTAATAATGTCCGCAACCGCTTGAAACATCGGGCAAAGTGGCACAAGCGCTAAAGTCGCTTCCGCCCGCAGACGGGCCTCAGGGTGCCGCGTGCGATCTGGACATGGGCGAGCGGAAACGGACATCATTCACGCGTGCGCGGGTCGTTACCACGCTGCAACGCGAATCTGTTTGAAGCGTATTCGGCCGTCCCATGGGCGGCGCGAAATGCGGATGGTGTTGGAACCGTGGACACGAAGATTTACCTCCAGCGTGACATACTGAGCGGTACCGGTAATGCCCGTCGAAGGGAACAGCACCCGCGTAACATCCTGACCATTAACTTGAAGGCGCGCCAGTACAGAATGCGGGGATGGATTGGTGTAATCAATTTTTATGTATGATTGATGGGCTACGCCATGCAGGTGGCTAAAGCGCACCACCAGCCAATGGCCGAAATGCCCGCGAACGCCGGCACGCGTGTCGGGACGATAGTGATGAGATGCCGCACTGCTGCCGTCAACAATCAGCAAGATCGCATTTTCGGCTGGCACCTTGAACTTAGCCGCGGCTGTTACGTGCACCCTTCGATTGGCCCAGACGTTCAATATCGAAGCGCCATCGGCCGGTATCAGCCCCAACCGCCGAAACGGCAACTCCATAATGGCGGGATGAGGATTGCGGTTAAGCAATACCACTGCCCGCTGCCCCGGCAATGCCATCGGTTTGGCCCACACCTGCAATCCGGGTCCTGCATTGGCAGCGTCAATACATTGAACACCGAGCTTATCCTGATCGATGGCAATTGCGTGGCGGTTGAGTAAAACAGCCAAGGCTCCTTGAGAGAGCTTGGTGACATCTGCACCGACAATCATCGGCGCACCAGAAATGGCCCACAGGCTCATGTGCAGCCGGTCCAGCGGCAGCGTCATTCCGGGCATGCCGATGATCATCATGTCAAGATCGTTGTAGTACCCCGTATGCTGACCGGTTGGATACATGCTATGGTCAAAATTGCCGAGGATATTTTTAATACTCACACGGCGGCTTGCCTCCTGAGGCACCGCCACAATGGGAGCGGTGATATCGCCGCACGCCCGCCACATATCCGCCCGGATGCCGCCAACGCCCGCCGCCCAAGTCCACGGACTGCTTTTACCCCATTCGCAGAGAGAGAAATACAGTGGATGATGTGTAAGGCGAACGGCCCGGCGAATGGCATGCGCAATCTGGGCGTACTGCACAGCCGGATCCAGATCGAGCCCGTAACCGCCACACCAATCCACTTTAACGTACTGATATCCCCATTTGGCAAACTGCAAAAAGTCCTGATTGTAATGATTGAGGCTGCCGCTGTTGCCTTCATGTGGGCCGATATCGGGCGATACCTCGCCGCAGCCAACCGGACCGGCATCGGTATAGATGCCGGCCTTTAGGCCAAGGCGGTGCAGGTATGCCGGGATGTTGGCCATATTCCCTGCCACCTGTCCCGGCATAAGTGCCGGCCAGCGGCGAGGATTAACGACGATCTTCCCCTGGGCGTCGCGCTTGCCGCCCCACCATCCTTCGTCAATCAGCACATAGCGATATCCAGCGGCACGGAGGCCGGTGGCGACAATGGCCTTGGCCTGGGTTTTAACAATCTGACTGTCAATCAGGTTGGAAAAGCTGTTCCACGATCCCCACCCCATGGGCGGCGGGACAATTTCAGCGGGCGTATCTCCAAACGCCGCCCCGACGGCGGCACATGTGGCCCCCAATACAAAGGCAGCAGAAACCAGCGTGCCAAAAACCATCCACCGGCTGGCCAGACCACGTTTAAGCTTAACCATCTAAAATTACTCCAAAATTATTGTAAGATGGCTACCATGAAAGAATCCCCCCATTTGGATTTGCGGCCGGGGTGGTGCTTCAAATTTGCGCCGCCGCTGCCAAGGTGGGTCGATAAAGGAGCCACGCTCTGCCTTCTCGCGTTCTTTGAACCATGATATCATCCGCGTCGGCGGCGTAAAAGCTGCAGGTTTCGACTTAACGGAGGCATCGACCACTACACCCGCGGGTAGCCACACAGATGGTAGGCGATTGTACCGACAGACGCAATGCTTGTGCCTTCACGGATTCCAGATTGAAAGAATTTCCTTGACAAAACGTAAACAAAGGTGAATATTACGGTTGGTACATTTGTTCGGCATACCAGGTTGTGGCGCGGGTAGTAACCGCCGCGTTGCTCGCAGGGTCCACAGTTGGGGTGCAGGCAACTTAATGCAGAGTGACAATGACAACGAACGGCGGGGAAAGTTACATAGTGATGATATTCCGTGTCTCACGCAGAATGGCGATGGCAGGCTTTGGCATTTTGGCCCTCGGGCTGATAAGTATAGTCAGCGGCCGTGGTATGGCCCATCCGGTGCCTACACTGCAAGCTCTGTCGGCCAAGCCATCAGGGCCCCCGGCTTGGCTTATCGGCCATTCCGGTAAAAAGGGTATTTGCCTTGGCGGCGGTGAAGGGGGCCGGACATGGGGGCAGACGATCAAACTGCTCCATGCGTGCTGGGTTTATAACTGGTCACTGCGGCCCAGCGGACCGGTGCCGCGTGGTGTGCATTTTATCCCGATGGTTTGGGGTCATCCCGGCAGGCTTGGCGGTGATGTGGCATGGCTGACGGCGCAACACAAGCTGCACCGCTATAAATATCTGTTGACATTTAATGAGCCCGACAATCGCACGCAGTCCAACATGACGTTTCAACACGCGCTAAAACGCTGGCCAAACCTAGAATTAACGGGCATGGTGCTGGGAAGCCCCGCCTGCGTCCATCCAGATGACCCATGGATGATCCATTTCATGGGTGGGGCTGCGCTGCGGCACTATAAAGTGAATTTCGTTTGCGTCCATTGGTACGGCTCGCCCAATCCGGCAAAGTTTTTGAATCTTATTGTGCACACGTATCTGCTGTACCACCGTCCGATCTGGATCACCGAGTTTGCGGTGGCCGATTGGGGTGCCAGCCGCCAGCAGCCTGATCCCTACACGCCGTTGATGGTAGCGAGATTTTTACGTGTGGTGTTGCCGGCGCTCAATCGGATGCGCTTTGTGCAGTGTTACGCATGGTACCCATATGGCGGGGTGTCGCGTTTCACACCGCTCGGCTGTTCGGGTCTTTTTAATAAAAAGGGAAATTTGACCCTTGTAGGCCGGGTTTATGCTTCCGGCTGATGCCGTCGATGAGACTGCGTCCACGCGCCGGAACACTGAATTGGGTGACACATCGGGCCATCATTCGCCAAGTGCCAATAAAAGGGGCCGCGATATTGCAATCGCAGCCCCTTTGGTATTTCTGGTATTTGACCAAGATAAAGCCGAGGCTCACCAGGCAAAGTGCGAGAAGGCCCGGTTGGCTTCCGCCATCTTATGGACATTTTCGCGGTTGGCGATGGCAGCACCCTCACGGCGGCTGGCGGCGATAAGCTCTTCGGCCAGGCGTTCGCACATCGGTTTGCCGGTTTTGCCCCGCGCTGCTTCCAATATCCAGCGGAACGCCAAACTCTGCTGGCGCTTGCGATTGACCGCAGTCGGAACCTGATAATTTTGCCCACCAACGCGTCGTGATCGCGTTTCAACATTTGGCTTGACGTTATTGATAGCCGCCTCAAAAACTTCGATCGGCTTCATGTCTTTGACCTTGGAGCCAATGATCTCCATGGCATCGTAAAACACTCTTTGCGCGGTGGCTTTTTTGCCATCGTACATCAGGCAATTGATGAACTTGGCCACCACCAACGACCCATGAACAGGGTCAGGCTTAAGAGCGGTTCGGCTGACTGTGAAGGATTTTGCACCCATGCGGGTCCCCTTTTTCTCCGTATCGCATCACCACGGATGCGGGATACTTTGTGGTAGATGCCATTTATGCCTGGCAACTGGGCTGATACGCTAATGTTTTGGAAGTTCTGCCCCAAAAAGCCTGCAATTTACTTGGGTTTTTTGGCTCCATACTTCGACCGGCTACGACGGCGGGCCTCAACGCCACTGGCATCCAACACGCCGCGTACGATGTGGTAGCGGACGCCGGGTAAATCGCGTACTCGGCCGCCGCGAACCAGCACAATCGAGTGCTCCTGCAAATTGTGATCGATGCCCGGAATGTAAGCCGTTACTTCCTTACCATTCGAGAGCCGCACACGGGCGACTTTTCGGAGGGCTGAGTTCGGCTTTTTGGGTGTCATGGTTTTAACCACCAGGCACACACCGCGCTTGGACGGGCAAGCCTCCAAGTCTTTTACCTTGTTGATGCGTTGCAGAGAACGCCGCGGTTTACGAATTAACTGATTGATCGTCGGCATAAGCTTTCGCAATACTCCAATATTCCAAGCAGGATATTGTATACCAAAGATGCCATTCTTTGCAATCGGGCAGGAAAACCGCCTTGGGTTTTTGGTTTTCTGCCTTTTGCCGGCTTTTAAAGGTCACCCCGAGAGCATGTGGTTTGGCGGCAATGCGGCCGTGTGCCGTCTATCACCACCGGCTTGCCGGTGTGCCGTGTAAGGGCGTATATTTCAACCGATGTCTGACCTTTCAGATAACAAGGCCCGTCTGATGAGTAAATTATTGGCGGACGGGCGGTGCTCATCGGCCGGGCGGATGGTCGCTGCCAGTGCACCAGCCCGGTTGGATGTATCGGGAGGGATGGCCGCCCATACTGGCGGGGTAGTCGCCCAATGCACCATAGGGCTGCGGGCCACAGCAGCGGCGGCACCGCGGCAGGATGGGCGGCTCTGGATTGGTGTTTACCAGGCGGATTGGGATCGCTGTAACCAGAAAACCGTCGCCATGCGAAATGAGTTACCGTACGATGAACCTCACACCCATACTGGTAATGATGCATCGTCGTTATGGTTTCACCTGGCCACAATCGTGGTACGCCAACTTACCCGGTGGACCAACACCTCGACGGATTCGGAAGCGAAGGACGGCCTTTCCATTGGCATTCATAATGCAATTTCACTTGAGGGATCAGCGGCTGCGGCCGGAGCCGTTGCAGTTGCGGTGATTCAATGCCTGTGCGACTATTATAAAATCAGTTGCAGCCCGCTTGAGAAAGCTGAAATTGCCTCTCGTGCCACGACGGAAATCGGCATCGAGCAGGCCCACACGGTCGATGCCATGACCACGCTTTGCTCTCCGGCCGAGGCCACCACCTGCCTGCTGCGATATCGGTGCCAGCCCAGCCAGCTGCTGGGCACCATCCCGACGCCATCCAATATTCAGTTAATAGCCATTGCACTGGATGGTGACAATACCACGGCCAGTGCCATCGCCCACCGGGTGATGGTGGCTGGATCCATGGGGATGCGCATTATTCAGACGGTGTACCGGGATCTGGGACTTGATCCCAATACCGGCGGGTACCTGGGAAATGTTTCGCCGGGCCTTTACAAGCGATACTTTCGTACGTTGCTGGCGCGGCGGATGCGCGGCAGGGATTTCATACGCACCTATGGCGAACTTGCGGGCGTCCATATTGATCCCGATCACCTGTACCACATCCGCGCCGCCGTTGACCATTTGATCGGCGAGGGAGAATACGCAGAAAACTTTCTGCAGACCATGGAAGAACTGGCCCCCAATTGGAATGAACCCTTAACCGAATCAGCGCGTACTTTAACTGCGCAGAGGGCAGGGCGATTGCTGCTGGCGTCGCAACACAGTTATCGGTTGCGGCTGGGGCTCTCGTCGCCCATTGCTGACTGGGTCGTTGCACGGCTCACCGATGCTGCGGACGGAGGCGGTGCCTATGGTGCCCGCGTCACTGAAAACGGCGATGGGCGGCTGGTGGTAGCGTTGCTGCCGGGAACCGCACGGGCGACAGATCATCTTTTGGAGGTTATCTCTGAGTACGGCCGCGAGTTCGGAAGCAGTCCCCGCATCTACCGTACCGGGGGGCCTGAGAGCGCCGGCGCACTGCTTAGCTAGTACTGCGTGCCGCACGGAAGGTGTTGCGGCGATTCGCACGCCCAGCCCGGAGGACGGCCAAGGTGAATATATCCAGACGCCGGCGTCCATCTCACAGTCAGATTACAAGAAATTCTCATGGGGTAGAGTGTTTTATCGACGTTGCGGTCGAATTGTCTTTTCGCTGGGCAGCCCCGTGACGGCGTTGGCCATGCTGCCAGACGCAGCTGCGGAATTTGAATCCCAGATGACGGCGCAAGGTATGCGATGCACCTATTTTGGATGCGAAAATCCCCATGCCGAGCAATTAGCCGCTGGCCGCTGCCGGATACTCATTGGTTCCCAGCCAATTCTGACGGTTCGCGATTGGCGACAGATCAAAGCGCAATCGAGTGGGCTAAGGGCGCAGATCAAACGTGGCAGGCGCCGTATTGCGATTGTCACGTTGGATGCGGCGCTGATCCGCAGCGATGCCACCTTGCGGATGCAACTGGATGACTGCCTTTGTGCGTGGCTGCAGACTCGCCGCGCTCCGCAAATGGGTTTCGCGGCAGATGGCAGGATGGCGGCACATCTGGAGTATTTTCACCGTGTGTCGGCAGCGGTGGATGCCGCAAGGCAGATACAGGCCTTAATATGCGTGTCGCAGATCCGCTCGGGACAGCGGTTTATTGCAGAACATATTGCCCGCCGACCAACTGCGCCCAATGGAGTGGTGGAAGCGCTTGTGGACCATTTAATGCTGGAAGGGCATTTGCCGCCCGATGCGCATGTATCGCTGGGGTTGACGGCATTAAGCGAGCGTTATCTAAGCTACGTGCCCCGCAACCCGCTCTCATTCCAGATAGCGCGGTATGTTGCCCGCCGGTGGGGTAACTGGTTTTACAATTTTGCGGGCTTGGAGCAGTTCAGGCATCGGCTTTGCCCGACGCGGTGGGAGCCGGTATTCATCGTCAGCGACCGGCGCATTGCGGCACCCGAACTGGCATTTGGCCTGGTGCGGTTATTTTTTCATTCTGGCACATATGTCCGTCGGCCAAAGAGCTGGCAATGATCAGCGCCCATCCGTACAAGAGACGGACCCTCAAAGCTTGTGCGGTTTCGCCTTGTATGTCCATACGGCGCGGAACAACGTGAATTACGGGCGCTGGCTGCGTTCGAAGACAACAGTAGAGCCGGCGCGGACTTTTTGTCCCACTTTTACCCGCGCCTTCCACTGATCGGGATTCGTAATTATTAATTCCGTCCGGCTGCCAAACGCGATCATGCCGAAACACTGCCCGCGGAGCAAATGATCGCCAACGTGCACCGGACAGATGATGCGCCGGGCGATGGCACCGACAATCTGCCGGACCGCTATTCTTCCGTATGAGGTGTCGATCAGCATATTATTGGATTGATTTTTAATGGCGGCCTCGGGATGGCGGGCATCAAGAAACTGCCCTGGCTCGAAGGCAATCGAATGAATGGTCCCATGGCAAGGGCTGCGGTTGATATGCACATCCAGAACACTTAGGAAAATACTCATCCGGATAACATCGCCAGGCAGCCAGCGCGACTGTACCACGGCTATTTCTGTAATGAGACCGTCGGCTGGTGAAACCAGCACATGATCCTCCCGTGGAATTGCGCGGGGCGGATCACGAAAAAACAGCAGGCAGGCCAGGGTGATAACGGCCGGAATGATACCAAGCCAGGCAGGCAGGATAAGCACAATGACCATCGAGAGAACGCAACCACCGAAAAGAATCGGCAGCCAATACTGCCAGCCGACCAGGGCAAGAGGAAACCACCATTTACGTTCTGTCATTAAAAATTGGCTTTCTATAACTTGCCAGAAATCTGCCTTCTCAAGGCCCGCTTTGCCGGAGCGGCACTCATTTACCAATTGCAGATTATACTCGTGTCGTAAGCGAAGGGGGAGATTTGCCACCCCAAATGGTTCAGGGAACTTTCAATGCGTCGATACACCATAACCACGCCCGAAATGATCCCGCTGCAATTTGAACTTGCGGGTATCTACTCGAGGGCAGTGGCTTTTTTATTTGATGCGATGATCATTGTGGCTTCCATTTTTATCTTGGTCTTTGTGATCGCTCTGACCATCACATTCACATCGGTTTATCTGGCCTTCACGCTGATCAGCCTCGTCACGTTTGCGATTCTAGTTGGATATTTCCCGATTTATGAAATCTACATGCAGGGGCGAACACCCGGTAAACGCCTGATGGGATTACGTGTGATCGACGCGGATGGCCGCCGTCTGGCGGCTGGCGCGGTGATTATCCGTAACATGGTGCGACTGGTGGATTTTTTGCCCGAGTTGATGTTTCTGGGCGGTGTGGTGGCGATGACGGATCGCTGGCATCGGCGGATTGGCGATTTTGCAGCCCAGACGCTGGTTATACACGAGGGCCACGCATCGCTGCCCATTGGCCGCATCAGCGAGATGCGCCGGCGTGATAATAGTTTTTTAACGGACGCAGCGATCCGCATGCGCATATTGGAACGCATAACGGTGGAGCAGCGCGATGTGATTTTTGATCTCGCCCTGCGCCGGGACCAACTCGATATCGGGCCGCGCGAAGCATTATTTGAATTGGCGGCTCGTCATATACAGAAATCGCTTGCGCTTAAGCCGGAACAGTACGAATATTTAAGTGATGAGCAGTACATTTTGAATATTGCCATGGTGCTGCAGGAAGGCTGGTTCAAGGGTTAAAGGCAATTCCGCCACTGCGGGGGCGGCCATCTCGATAATGGTTGCAACTACTTATTTCAACCGCACTGCTGCCGCGATTCAATAAATGCGTCCACAGCGCGGTCTATATCGTCCGGTTCGTGTGCTGCGGATATCTGCACCCGGATGCGGGCTTTGCCCATTGGTACAACCGGATAGCTGAAGGCCGTGACATAAATGCCGTGATCAAGCAGAAGTTCTGCCATACGAACGGCTTTGCGGGCATCACCGAGCATGACAGGAATGATTGGATGCTCTCCGGGGACGAGATCAAAGCCCGCAGCGGTCATGGCTTTGCGGAAGTACGCCGCGTTTTGTCGCAGCTTTTGCCGCAAATGTCCTGACTCGCCCATCAATCGCAGTGCCGCCTGAGCCGCCCCCACCAGACATGGGGCCAGGGCATTGCTGAACAGGTAAGGTCGGGAGCGCTGACGCAGCAGATCGATCAGCGGCTTGCGACCACTGATGTACCCCCCACCGGCACCGCCCAGCGCCTTGCCCATCGTGCCTGTGAGAATATCCACTCGCCCGATGACGCCAAAATGCTCATGGGTGCCGCGCCCGGTTGGGCCAATAAATCCGGTAGCGTGTGAATCGTCCACCATTACCATGGCCTGATACCGATCAGCGAGGTCGCAGATGGCCGGCAGGTTTGCCATGATGCCGTCCATGGAAAAAACACCATCCGTGGCAATCAGCAGGTAGCGGCTGCCATCGGCACGGGCCATGCGCAATTGCGATTCCAGATCGACCATATCGTTGTTGCGATAGCGATATCGCTTCGCCTTGCAAAGGCGAATGCCATCAATGATGGATGCATGATTTAATTCGTCGCTGATGACGGCATCCTCTGCCCCCAGTAACGTTTCAAACACCCCCCCGTTGGCATCAAAACAGGATGAATACAGAATGGTGCTTTCGGCGTGCAGAAATTCACTTAGGCTGCGTTCCAACTCCAGGTGGATATCCTGTGTGCCGCAGATGAAACGGACTGAAGCCAACCCAAACCCGCGATCGCGCAGGGCGGCCGCGGCGGCTTCGACGATGGCCGGGTGATTGGCCAAACCGAGATAATTGTTGGCACAAAAATTAAGCAACGGCCTTTCATTTTCGGCAACAACCTTTGGCCCCTGCGGAGAAACGATCATGCGTTCCCGCTTTTCCAATCCCTGCTGACGAATGTCGGATAGCCGGGCCGTTATACTTTCAGCAATGGCGTCGAACATCAGCCCTCCGCCCAATCCAAAATGACTTTCCCGCTTTGTCCGGACAACATGGCATCAAAGCCGGATTGAAAATCGCGGTAGCCGAAGCGATGTGTAATCACTGGCGAAATATCCAATCCACTCTGACACATGGTGGTCATCTTATACCAGGTTTCATACATTTCTCGGCCGTAAATGCCTTTGATGGTAATCATATTGAATACCACGGTGGACCAGTCGATGGATATTGGTTCGGTGGGAATGCCAAGCATCGCAATTTTGCCGCCGTGGCACATGTTGGCAAGCACATCGCGCAACGCTGCCGGAGAGCCGGATACCTCCAGGCCGACATCAAAGCCCTCCTTCATACCAAGCTCTTTCTGCACATTGGATATGCTGGACTTGCTGACATCCAGGGCCACAGTTGCACCCAGCTTTTTGGCCAGCGCCAACCGATATGGATTAACATCGGTAACCACCACGTGGCGCGCACCGGCGTGGCGAACCACGGCGGCGGCCATCAGGCCAATTGGCCCAGCACCGGTGATAAGCACATCCTCACCGAGTACATCAAACGAAAGCGCAGTGTGCACCGCATTGCCCAGCGGATCAAAGATGGCCGCCGTCTCCAGCGGTATGCCATCTGGATGCGCCCAGAGGTTGGTGACAGGCAGCGAAATAAATTCAGCAAAAGCACCGGGACGGTTCACACCCACACCGCGCGTATCTTTGCATAGATGCCTCCGCCCTGCCATGCAGTTGCGACAGCGTCCGCAGACCACATGCCCTTCTCCGCCGACAAGATCACCCGGTTGCAGGTCATGCACATTGGAACCAATGGCCTCAACGCGCCCGACAAATTCATGCCCGACGGTCATGGGCACCGGAATGGTTTTCTGGGCCCAACTATCCCAGTTGTAAATATGGACATCGGTGCCACAAATGCCGGTCTTTAATACCCGCACAAGGACATCGTTAATGCCGATCGTAGGGACCGGCACCTCCTGCAGTACAAGACCTTTTGATCGCTCGGCTTTTACCAACGCGTGCATGGTTGATGGCATGACACAACCCTTTTCATTTCAACTTCGGTCCACGAGTCGGACACAGCGGGCCACAATTTTATCCTTGGCATCTGCCTGCAAGGGGCCCGCGACCGACTGATAGTAGCAGTAACGGTCTCCAGGGCCAACTGTCCCCTGCGGGCTTTCCGGCGTTCCGAAGCATGATGCAAGTTGGTAACGGACTTCCAAGTTTGCAGGCGCAGAGCCCATTTTGAATTTGATAATATCTTGATGGTGCCGGAGAGCAATGGTAACAGCCGCGATTTCAAATGCGGTTAAGCACTGGGGCTGTCAGTTGGCACCAGACCCACCTATCACATTTTCCGGTCAACTTGGTGCCTTGTAAAAGGGCCGTGCGCAAATGCATCTTTGCGATGCAGGCCCGGGGCATGCTCGATGAAATGACCGGGCCTGCCCGTGACCGGCTGTTTTGTTATCGGGGGGGGGATTATTGAAACATTGGCAGGAGATATGAGCGGCAATGGTGGCTCCCTGATACCGTGCGGATGCCCCGGGCAGCCAGAGCCGCGACTAATTCAGCGGAGCAAAGAGGGCACGCAGATCGTCTTCGCCCAGTTTAAGCGGGGTTTGTCCCCCTTCGTCGAGCAGGCCCGCCAACAGCTGCGCCTTGCGCTGCTGCATCGCTTGAATTTTTTCTTCCACCGTGCCCAAAGTAATAAGTTTATACACAAATACCGTTTTGTCCTGCCCAATGCGGTGGGCGCGATCGGTAGCCTGATTTTCCACCGCCGGGTTCCACCACGGATCGTAATGAATCACGGTATCGGCGGCGGTCAGATTCAAACCGGTACCTCCGGCCTTGAGGCTGATTAAAAACACCGGTGTTTCGCCGCGCTGGAAAGTCTTTACCGGTGTGTCGCGGTCGGTGGTATCGCCGGCCAACCGCACAAAAGGAATGGTCATTTCATTAAGTTTCTGTTCAATAATTGCCAGCATGCTGGTAAATTGGGAAAATAATAAAATACGCCTTCCCTCCTCCACCATCGACGGCAGTGTCTCCATCAGCCATTCCAGTTTGGCTGATTCGGTTATCTCCCCGGCACTGGGAATTTTAAGCAAACGCGGATCGCAGCACACCTGGCGAAGCTTCAGCAACGCATCCAGAATGACAATATGCGAACGTGCCAGGCCGAGGCTGGCGATTTGATCGCGTACGCGACTTTCCATCGATACGCGAATGCTTTCGTAAAGGTCGCGCTGAGCACCGGTAATTTCAATACTCTGCACCATTTCATTTTTGGGAGGCAGCTCCAGCGCCACCTGGCTTTTGCGGCGGCGCATAATCAGCGGCGCAATGCGACCGGCCAGCACTTCACGCCGCTTTTTATCGCCCCCTTTTTCAATCGGATCACGAAACAGCGTTCGAAATTGCCGCTGATTGCCCAGAAAGCCGGGCATAAGGAAGTCAAAGATGGCCCAGAGTTCGCCGAGATGGTTTTCCATCGGTGTGCCCGTCAACGCCAGCCGATGGCGGGTGGCAAGCTGTCGAATGGTTTGGGCGTAAAGCGTGGCTGGATTTTTAACGGTCTGCGCCTCATCCAAGATGATGATGTGATATTTCTGCCGCTTTAGAAACTCTTTGTCGCGTCGCAACAGCGGATAGCTGGTGACAATCAAATCGTAATCGGAAAGTTTTTCAAAATGCGCATGCCGATCAGTTCCATGCAGCACCAGCAATCGCAGATCGGGTGCAAATCGGAGGGTTTCATCCCGCCAGTTGGCCATCAGGCTGGTGGGTGCGATCACCAACGCCGGTCGATCCAGCCGCCCGGCCTGTTTTTCAGTCAGCAGATGAGCCAGGGCCTGTACCGTTTTGCCCAGCCCCATATCGTCGGCCAACACACCTGCCAGATCATATTCGCGCAGAAATTGCAGCCAATTCAGGCCATCCAACTGGTAGGGCCGCAACGTACCCTGCAGCTTGGCAGGTGGCGCGACGGGATTGAATTCAGGTTGGGAAAGCCGCTTGACCAGGTCCAATACGCGCTGAGAGCCTCTCCATTTCCAGCCATCGACGCCGGCAAATTGTGCCGCCCGCAGGCGATCAATCACCAGAGTACCATCTGATGCGGGGTTGATGGAATAAAGTTCCATCAGTAAATCACGTATTTTTCTGAGCCGCTGCGTGGGAATATTAATGCAGCGGCCATCCGGCAATGAAACCATGATGTTTTTTTTGTTATAATCGATTTCGCATAGAGGATCAGAAAATATCTTCCGCAGTACCGGCAGCAGACTTACCTTCTGGCCGTCAACAACAATGCCCAAATCGATCTGGAACCAGTCTTGCCCGGCTGATTCAGTTTCGCCGGTGTCTAAAAACCAATCATCCACCGCCGCCTGACGAAGGATGCACGAAGAATCAAAGTTCACGGTCCAACCGGATGCCTGCAACGCGGGTAAGGATTCCGACATCCAGGATCGCCATTTTTTTAAATCCGCGCCTTCAGGCATCCACCGATATATGTAGACCGATTTCCCCGCCTCGTGGTGATGGTATGTCTTAACGCATTTAAGTTCAGACCGCTGCAGTTCGGCTGTCCGGGCTTCTTCCAATGGCCTGTCACGCTGAACCGTGTAGCGCTTGCCATCGATTCTGCGGTCAATTTCAGTTGCAGCGTCCTCGTCAAACTTCACCACGATGGGACCATATTCAAACTGCACCACGCCCCAATGCTCATATTCCTCGACGTCAGTAATAAGATGGCCGGCACCAGAGGAAGTGCGGTCGTACCGAGCACTGAAAAATGTCAGCACAGGGCGCATTGGATCAGCAATCGCGTGCGCTTCAGGCAATGCAGGTGGCAGCGGCAGGCCCCTGACCTCGGCGAATTTTTGAACAGAATCGCGGTACGCCGGCGCGACAGGAGGTGCCATTAACCATGTGTTGGCGACTGCTGCCGGCATTTCGGTTTCCACGACCCCAACAATCTTCGCGTCGGGATCGACATAGATCAGAGGGCTGCAGCTATAAATGGATGCCGGCGGGTCCGGTATCAGCGCGGCCCGCAGGCTGCAGTCGTCACCCATGACCCATTCGGGTCTGGCGTGCCGGGGCGGACCCCATGTTAAAGCAGGTTGATAAGGGTTTACGAAGAAACATCTTCCAGTAGCAACAATCCGTTTGAGCACCTGCACAGTAAATTCATCGGTCAGCATTGTGCTGACAAAACTTTCAATTTGTTCAAAGCCGTTGAAAAGGCGGAAGATATTCAAATCCTCGGGTGTAACGAATGAACTGCTACGACCGAAGTAAAATGGATCAAAACTCTCTATCCATCCAAATGAGCCGCTCTTAAGAACCTTGGCCTTGATAACATCAATTTTTAATCGTTCGCCGCCTGAAGTGTGCACCGGATGGAGTACATATGCGATGACGGCTCTCTTTCCCCGCAGGGATTCACCGGACGGCTTTTCCACCAGCGATTGCGATTCCGCCATCTCACCCTGCCAGTGAACAAGCTCCGGAGGAAGGGCTCCGGACATTTTATTAAGCCCCTCTATAAGAAACGCCGGCGGGAGGTTGGAAGCTTCGGCGGCGCTTCGCCGATCTGCCCACAAAGCCATTTTCTGGCCATTGACGAAGGATGCATCGGTCACCATCTTGGCAGCAAACCGGCACAGCCCCTTCCAGCCGCCAATTTCAAAGAGTACAGCGGCTGCATGGGCGCATGGTTCGCGGTGGCCACACTGACAGGCAATTGCAAGGGTTGCAACGTCGCCATTTTCAACTCCGACGGTCAGCGTCACTTCCACAAAATCAACGCTTCTTCCGTACACGTTGCCTCTGATGATGCCTGACGCCGCGTCGGTAGTTTTAATATCGACCTTTTCCTGTACGCCCAGCTTCCATCCCTGTTCGAGACGATCGGTTGAAAAATAGCGATTCAGCTTATCTAACGTCGGTTGATCCATATTTAGTATTACCAGCCTTAACCAAGGTGCGAGTTTATGCCACGGCTGTAAAAGGTGCAAAGTCTTCCCACAGACGATACACATACGGTACGCAAGCGCCGTTTGGCAGCACCCAAGACGGCAGGCGACGTATGGGGTATCTTGAAAGGTATGGTAACGGTGGTCTTTCAAGCACAGGAGCCAGGTTCGCACTTACCCCATGCTCTCGTACCTGTTTGATAATCTGGACTTATTCATCCCGATGCTGATTTTGCTGCTCACGGCAGCATTTTTTGCGTGTTCTGAAACAGTACTGTTTTCACTCACTCATCACGAATTGCAGCAGCTTCGAGCATCGGGTCGGCGACTGAACGTCATAGCCGCGGACCTGCGAGATCAGGGCCGGGTTCTGCTGGTGGTGCTTTTACTGGCCAATATGATCAGCACGATTTTGATATTTGTCTTAAGCACCATCCTGCTGCGCAGAATCGGTCAGCAATTTGGGCCCACGGCTTCGCTTTTCGCCGCGTTTATTCCGGTAATCATCGTAGCTTATTTCGGCGAGGTGCTGCCCAAAATCACCGGGCGCCGGTTTAACCGATCCATGGCACCGATTGTTGCCGGGCCAGTGGCCGGTGTGATGCGTATTGTCAGCCCATTTGCCAAAGGGCTTCAGCAGCTATTGATTGATCCATTTCATCGGATCATCACGGCCGGAGAAACAGCCAGCCACCTGAGCATTGAGGAGATCGGTGAATTGCTGCGGATGTCGCAACGCGGCGGCGTGGATGAAAGCGAAACACAACTGCTGGAAAATGTGCTGCGCCTGCGCGATATTAAAGTGCGCCAGGTTATGGCACCGCGGCTGAAAGTAATTTCATTTGACCTGACAAAGCCGGCGGCTCAACTTGCCACGCTGTTTCGCCAGACGCATCTTACCAAAATACCGGTATATGAGGGATCAATCGATAATATTCTCGGTGTGGTTTATGCCAAGGCATTTCTGCTGGACCGGCCCGGCGGCGAAAGCAACATACGGCCATTGATCCGGCCTGTCCTCTTTGTACCGGAGATGATGCGGCTGGATCGGCTGCTGCGCATTTTTCGGGAAGAGCATCGACAACTTGCGATGGCGGTGGATGAATTCGGCGGCATAGCCGGGATTATTTCACTTGAGGATGTGGTTGAACAATTACTGGGAGAGATTTATGAACCAGGGGATATCAAAGCGCCGGCGGTCAATCAGGTTGCACCGGGCGAATGGCTGGTGCCCGGCGACCTGACGATACGAGACTTTCCAGAGCTTTTCGGCCAGCGGACGCGTCAGGCAAGATCTGCCACGCCCGCTGGCCTTATCTACTCGGAACTCCATCGCCTGCCGCAAGTGGGTGATCAGGTGCGGATCGGCAACGTGGAATTGCGAGTGGAGGCGGTAGCGCGTGGACGCGTCACGCTGGTAAGGGTTCGGCTGGATTTGTCAGCGGATAGGAAGGTGAGCCATGCTTGAAACCTCGCTGACCGCTGCTTTTTCCTCCACCTGGTTCTGGGTGGTCATTTTAATATTAAGCATGGGCATAACGGTCATTTTTACCGGGTTGGAAACCGGCCTTTATACGCTTTCGCGATTGCGGCTGGATTTGCGGGCCGCGCGGAAAGAGCCCTCCGCCCTGCGAGTCAAGCGATGGCTGGAGCGCCCCGGCGACGTTCTGGCTGGATTGCTGCTTTGGCAGAATATGGTCAATTTTTTAACGTCGGCTTCCGCCACCGTTCTTATGGAACACGCCAGCATGGGCAGCGGGATGCAGATTATCTTATCCACGCTGCTGGTGACTCCGCTGGTACTGATATTTGGCGAAATTATTCCTAAAGATATGTTCCTCTCGCACAGCGATTCGTGGACGTATCGGGTGTCAGGCTTTGTCAATGCATCGCTGATACTCATTACCATCGTGCCACTGCTGCCATTGCTCAAGGGATTGAATTTCCTGGCCCACAAGGTGATTGGCGATTCGGATAATGAAAGTACTGAGCTTACTTCTCTGATGGCATTTGCCAATGAATCCAGTGCAGTGGGTCTGATCAGCCAGACTCAGTTTGATCTGATCCAGCGCAGCGTGCGGTTATCCAGCATCAAGGTCAGCGATGTAATGGTGCCGTGGATGCGCGTGGTGGGCATACCAGCCAACATCAGCCGTGCGGGGTTTGCAGCCGTTGTGCGGCGATACAACGTCTCGCGCATGCCGGTGCTGGGCCGGACGGCTGATGAAATCCTTGGTTTTGTAACCGTCGTGGATATTCTGGCGGATCCAGGCCCCATGGATGTCCGTCGACATCTTTCGCCGCCGCTTACGCTGCTGGCCGAGCAATCGGTGCGATCCGCCATCCGGCTGATGCAATCATCCAAGCAGACCATCGCATTGGTGGTAACGCGGCAGAAGAAAATCATCGGGCTGGTCACCATCAAAGATCTGGTGGAAGAACTTATCGGTGATGTGGAACATATTTGACGCACCCATATCCCCTACCGCAGCGCTGCAGGTGAATCATGGCAGACCGGTGCCGGTAAACCGCCTGCTTGCCTGCATATCAGCGAATATTGGCCAGTTCCACACCGAGTCTTTCCAGCGCACATCGCGCAGCAGCCTGCTCGGCGATTTTCTTGCTGCCGCCCCACTGCGGTTCAAAGCGCTGATCGCCAATGGTGACATAAACCTGAAATGACTTGTCATGATCCAATCCCGCTTCGGCCAGCACGTGGTAAACAGGGGTTGAATTGAACTCGCGCTGGGCATGCTGCTGCAGGATGGACTTATAATTCTGATCGTGCTGATTGCGAATAATTTCTTCCAAATGCTTTTCAATCAGTGGCAGCACAAAATCTCGCACAGGTGCAAGATTACCGCCACTGTCAACGTATATGGCCCCGATAACCGCCTCAAGCAAGCCGGCAGCAACGCTCATCGGCAGGCCTCCCGCCCGATTCATCCCTGCTCCCACCCGCACCAGGGCAGAGAGGCCGATTTCATCGCTTATGCGGGCGCAGCTTCGGCGACTTACGGCGGCGGCTTTGATGACTGTTAAATCTCCCTCGCGCCGGTCCGGGTAAATGGTGTAGACATGGCCGCACACGATAAGCCCAAGTACCGCATCACCAAGAAATTCCAGCCGTTCATAATTATGCAGATGATGGGCTGCCGCAGATGAATGAGTTAAGGCGGCTTCAAGCAGGGTGTAGTCATTAAATTTATACTTGACAAGTGTTTCACACTTCTTCAGGCTTTCCACGTCAACCATGATGACAATTCTCCCGGCGTAAAGCACCATGCCTTACCTGCTGTCGTTGATGGGCGACAGGCCCCAGGGTTGGACGCAGACCGCCCCGATCGCCGAAAGTGTCGAGCGGCGGCAAACAGGGCGATTGGCGTCACCAACCTGCTTTCCCGGACAGCGCCTGAGGCGGACCCGGCGGAAACCCGCCGTCATAATCCACGCCCAATCGTTTTAGCACTCCGAGAACCAAAAATCTACTGTGCCGGCACCAAGATTTGATCTCATCGATCTGGGCCAGCAATAGGTTCATCGGCCAACTGTTCGAAGTAATGCAAGAAATTCGGCAAAGTCTGCCGGCGGCGGTGCCTCAAGCAGCATGCGGTGGTATTCAACAGGGTGCACAAATTGCAATCGATATGCATGCAGAGCCTGGCGGTCCAGCAGGATGGTGGAGTCTCGGCCGGGACACAGGTCAGATAAGTGCATGATCTTCCCGCCGTAATCAACATCTCCAGCAATGGGGTGGCCGATAAAGGCCATATGCACCCGCAGTTGATGGGTACGGCCGGTCTTGGGGGCAAGCTCTACAAGTGAAAAATTATTGAGGCGCTCCACCACGCTGTAGACAGTCTGGGCAGGTCGTCCGATATCTTTCCGCACGGCCATTCGCTCGCGGTTTTTTGGATGAAGCCCGATTGGTGCGTCAATGAGGTCTGAATCCAATGCGGGCTGCCCATGCACAATTGCCAGATAGGTTTTGCGGATGGTTCGGCGTTCAAACTGGCCGGCCAGCCGCCAGTGGGCTTCATCGGTTTTGGCGACCAGAATAATGCCGGTGGTGTCACGGTCCAGCCGATGGATAATACCAGGCCGCCACGGGTCGCTGCCGGTTGAAAGTGTGCCGGCTGTACGTTGCGAGTGATGCAGCAGGGCGTTAATCATGGTGCCGGTCCAATTACCCCGTGCCGGATGCACCAGCAGCCCCCGCTGCTTGTTGATGGCTATGAAGTGGTCGTCTTCATAAATAATCGTCAGCGGTATCGGTTCCGGCTGGGCCTCATGGGACGAGACCGGCGGCATTTGAACACAGACAATGTCGCCCGCCCGCAACACAGTGCTGGCCCGCGCAATGCGTCCGTTGACCTTGGCCATACCGGCTTTTATAAGTTTCTGCAGGGACGCGCGGCTGTGGTGCGGTAGTCGATCCTTCAAATAAAGATCCAATCGCTTGACAAGATCGTGCGTGATATGAAATTCGCGCTCGGACAAATCCTCTGGCGATAACTCTACCGATTCCCCCTCACCATCTGCCAGCGGTGGCGAGGTTGCGTGATGCTCCTCATCAGGCAGTTGGTCCGAGGGCTTGGGCGGGTGTTTGCGTTGCATGACGACATTGTAACCCATGGCGGCTACGGGCCGGCAATCATGCCGGGCACCGGCGACTTAGCGCTGAGGCATTTTGCCCGCGGCCTCAAGTTTTTTAATGTGCCGGCGCACCAGCCACATGTCGAGCAAGCCTCCCAGCGTGCTGGCGCAAATGTATAAATTTAAACCCGATGGCGCATTGTAAAGCACAATGGGAAGGATCAAAATCATGTACTGCGATATCGCCTGAGCCTGCTTTTGCTGTGGGTCGGTAGGCGTCGGTGCCAGGCGCATCTGAAAGCGCATCTGAAAAAAGAAGACGATGCCCAGCAGGATGGGAAGCAGATTCAGAGCCATGAAACTTTGGCCGTGATAGATGTACCCCAGAATCGGCACATGAAATGGGGTATGGAAAACGGCAATGGAATCCGGATTAGCAAGGTCATTGATCCAGCCAGGAATGAATGATGCCTGGCGCAGATCGATATCCACCGCGAGACCGGAATACAGCGCGATCCAAATGGGCATTTGCAGCAGCATCGGCAGGCATCCCAAAACCGTCCCGGCCGGATTTACGCCGTGTTTGGAATACAGTGCCATCATCTCCTGATTAAGCTTAGCGCGATCCTTACCATATTTTTCTTTTAGCAGCTTCATTTCAGGTGCCAGAGCACCCATTTTTCGCTGCGATCGGGCCATGCTCACCTGACTGACGCGGGTGAGGGGATGCAGCAGAATGCGCACGGCGATCACCAGCACCATGATGGCCAGGCCGTAGTTATGCACCACATAGTCAATCCATGTGAGCAGTTTCATAATACCCAGCGCCAGCCAGGAAAAAGTTAAAAATGCACAGGGGCTCCCCTGATCAAACTGAATGATGTTGATGTATTGATACATGCTGAACGCCGCAGCCATACTGTCGGCGGGGGCTTTGCTGTTGCCCGCGAGGATAGATCGCTTTTTAGGCCCAAAGTAAACAGTCAGCGGCAACCCGGTGACGGCGTGGCCGGTCAGTTGAAGCGTGCGTGTAGATGTAATGACCGCCGTTGCACCGCGTGGGTTGGCGGCAGAAGCCTCCGGCCCGACGCGCCGCAGAACAGCCTTGCCCCAGGAATCCACCCGGGGCAGCTTGCTGCCATCATCCAGAAGATCGTAGCGCACATGCCCCCAGGGCAGCGGACGCATGATGGCCGTAAAAAAACGATTACTTGATGCAATCCACAGCAGACGATTTTTGCCGTGAAATTCTCCAAGCGTATGGGGTGGGGTGTTGGCATTTAATAACGCTGTCTGGTAAATCTCAGGAAATCCGCTGGTGGTTACGTACCGCCCCTTCGTGTTGTAACCGCAACACTGAAAAACCCTCTGATCAACCTGCTTATCATGGTTGGGCAGGTTGGTGGGGCCATATTCCACCAGTTTCACGTCCAGCGGACCGGCCGTCAGATTTTCTATCCTCTGGTGGATGGTAACGTTGTAGCTGCCCGGCTTAACCTGGTATTCGCGAATAAATCGCAGCATTTTTTCGTGCTTGCCAGGCACATTAAGTGTGAAGGCAAATGTGGCAACGCCCCCCTTTTCCTTCGGAGAGACCGGTTCAATATCCCAGTTCATATCACGCAGAAAATAGTTCTGCCCGTTGATCACCATCCGACTGACAGCAAACGCAGACGGATTTTGATCAAGATGATGCAGCAATACCAGCGGTTTGGCAGAATTGCTGCTTTCGCGATAGTTTTTTGCATTCAGGCTTACCTTTATCACTCCGGCGGTGTGGTTGCTGAGGGTAAGCTGCAACAGGTAGGGGCTGGAAGGCTTGTCACCACCAATGGTGATTATTTGCGGCTTTACCGGCAACCCCCGATGACTGTTGGTAACCAAAAACCCGGAGCGGATTTTGTGTGAATGCCCGGATGAGGCAACCGGCGGCGGCCCGAACATCTTGCCAAATATCAGATTAAAAATAAGCGCCAGCGCCGCTGCGAGTACCAAAACCGTGAAAAATTTTTTCCAATCCATAAACTGCACTCAAATCAATCGGCGGCAGCACCAGGGCTTGCTCTCCAGCCCGCCACCGATCTCAACATTTTTATTCAAGCCTTAAAATCAGGTACCCTCGATCAATCGCTGGCCCAAAAAGTTATCCAAGGCGTCAATTGATCGCACTTTTTCAACCGTGGTGGCTACATCATATGGAATTCGGATAAATTCAACATGATCGTGATGGAGGATGACAAAACTGGACCTGGGATCATGGTCACGCGGCTGACCAACGCTACCAACATTGATAATCGCTTTTTCATCGCTGATGATGTACTTGCCACCCAGATCGTCCGGCGGGTAAAAGTCGGGATGTTGCACAAAAACGCCCGGCACATGGGTATGGCCGACAAAACACAAATGCGGGATGCGATCGAAGATGAGCGATAACTTTTGCTGTGCTGAATATATGTCATCCGGAAAAATATATTCATTGATCGGGCGACGCGGTGAACCGTGCACGGCCAAAAATCGACCGTTATTCAGACGGGTCTGCATGCTGCCCAGATAACGCCAGCGACGATTGCGGCGATCACGATCCGGGTCGCTTTCAAACTGGCTGCGAGTCCAGAAGGCAGCATTTTCAGCGGCAGAGTTAAAATTGTATGGTTCAAAAAAGATGGCAAAATCATGATTGCCCATGATGGTAAATTCGCACGATTCAATGACGATATCCATGCATTCAAGCGGATTGGGGCCATACCCAATGACATCACCGAGGCAGCAAATTTTTTTGATCCCACGCTGCCGAATCTCGCCCATGACGACGGTAAGCCCTTCTAAATTAGCATGAATATCCGAAATGATGGCGATCGGATCGGCTGGGACGGCTGCATCGGCGGCCGGTGCGGCGGGTAACTCGGTGGCGGTCGCGTCATCAGCCGGCTTATGGGCATTTTTCACACTGGAAAGCTTGGCGATTGAATCGTCATCACCGGTATTAAGTGGGGTATCCGAGGGCATATATGTAGCTGTTCCGCCTGCCAACAATCAAAATCGATCAGCATCACGCCAAGCACAACGGTGGCCGAAAACCCTCGGTTGCCCGCCACCGGCATATCCCAGTCAATGTAGTTGACAACAGACTTATTGACAAGGGATCGCAAGCAAATGCGAGAGCGTCTGGCCTGGCCCGTGACACGCCAGACTTTCCCGCCTGCGCTGCGACCATTTTAGCCGATGAGTCAAGGCGGATGACGCGGGCTTCGTACTTCCATCGCAAAATATGGCGGCATTAACCCTTGGATTTACGTGGCGATCCGTTTCCATTTATGCCACAGCAGCTTAATCTTGTTAGTAAGCGGCCCACCTTCTTTAACAATTCGAGGATACCAAGCCCCCAGCCAGCGACCATCCGAGATAATCTGCCTCTTCGCCGCACCACCGGGTGTGTCGCGTTGAGCCAGGAGGAGGTTACTGAGTACGGTATAGAACACGGTCGCCGAATAACGTCCATGGGCTCCGTAAATTCCAAGGTAGCTGCGTGCGGCCTGGCACAGTTCGGTCGCGCTTAATCCATCGGCGGCGTTTACCACCAGTTCATAACGCAATGTCTCCAGTCCGTGCTGGTAAATCTTCAGGCGGGCTGGAAAGCCCAAAACCATTGCGCCGCCGGGATGCGCCTTATCCCTGACCTGAGTATGCGAAAATTTTTTCGCCTTTGCCACCGCTGGCAGGGCGCGGGCTATCGCCGCCTCGATGGCCTTGGCCTTTCTGACAGGGCTTTGCATCGTGGCCCGATGCCAGTTGAAAAGCATGATGTACAGCGTGCCCGGCCCGGCACCGCAGTCGCTTAAGCCTTGGGCTACCGCAGCATCCACCCAGGCGGAGCGTTTATGTTTCTTAAGCCAGGGAAATATGATATCTGTAAATTTCACTACACGCTTGCCAAAAAGCGTGCGCCGGCCGACGCGACATAGCTGGCCATAAGCACGCACAAGATCCTTTTCGCCGGTCAGCCGCGCAAGGCAAAACACCTCCGCCCGCGTAGCGGGAAACCGCAGGTAGGGGCGGGTGGCGTCGGCTGAAAATTTCTGCATGGCCGCAGCATATCTGGCCAGCGCGGCTTGGCCGTGAGTTACCACTGCCGTGGCGATGCGGATGTAATATGGGTTGAGTATTTTCACCGCCGGGCTATGCTCAAGCCGCTGTTCGCGCTTCTGCGCAGCTGCGATTTCCGCCTGTATTTTTGCAACGGCCGGCACCGGGTTCAGCGGCTGCGCCGCTGTGGCCACGATTGGCACCGCGAGGGCAGCGGCCACAGCGTTTATCCTGAACCATCTGGGAACACGGTAAATCAGTTCCAGCCCTCCGCCTTTGATGGATAAAGTAGAATAACCTTGGGAATCATTTTGCCAAACAGATGGGTCCATAGCGCCCCGCCACTGAAGCTCCCCAGCACCAGCGGCAACCCCGGGCGTGGCACCGACGAACGCCATGCCATTACACCGAAAAGACGGGCCGCGAGCGGCCGAAGGAGGCGGGTTTTGGCAACGCCAAAAATGAGGCCGCCGGGGGCGAACTGATCAGCAGTCAGCGGTATGTACGTCGGCGGTTTGGTTTGGAACACGTAGAGGTACGCAGGCAGGCCCGGTATGGGCGGCTTGTGCCGCCATTTTATTATTTTGCGTAGGGGCACTTTTTCGCCGCCCATCCCGCGATAGCTGGCCACGGTGGACAATAGCCATTTGGCATACCCCAACCGCGTGGGCGACCCCAAGGCATGGAGCACCGCAACTGCCTGCACTATTTTCGCCCGAGAACAGGTGCCGCTACGCTCCGTATACGCCCTGAGCAAGTCGGCACAAGCACCCCGATAGCGCCCCCCTACCGGGGGTGCAGTCATAATGGCGACACCGATTTGCCCGTATCGCATCTCGGCGGCCCTTACTCAATAGCCGCGTCGTCGGTTCATCACTGCCCAAATTGCGATGTTCCCCAGCGCGTTGTACGGCCCCAGTCTCTGCCAACCGCCCGGCCCGCCACCCCTGGCATCAAAGCCCTCGACGGCGAGCACAGCACCTTTGTACGCGCAGATCTGAGCCCACTGCGCCCGCGACCAAAACGGCGTGGCCGCCATTGGAAAGGCCCTGTGGCAGCGGGCTTCGAAGCGAGGGTAAGACCAACCATTTTCCAGCCCGGTTTGCATGAGCCGCGAGATTCGAACGTCGATGCGAGCTTGGGCCGCCGCGGCGGTGCGGGCCGCCTCCGTTGGCGACGCCCCAAACAGGGCAATCAGGGTGACGCCGAGAATGGCCTTTATAACCATTGGAAAAGTGCCTCCACTTTTGTGAGGGGGCAGGGGCGTATCGAAGCCTGGGTCCTCGACGGGGGTTAACAGCGGGTTCCCCGGCAGCAGGGTGCCGACGTAAATCTCGGCGCCGAGTGGATACTGCGAAAGGTCCCAGTGCCCCGGCCCCAACGACATCTTTGTTATCGCGGGCGAGTTAGTCACTTGGTCTTCCTGATCCTCTTTGCCGTTGTTGCCGGCGGTGCAGACCGCACTGCCTGCAAGCGCAAATGCTGCAGGCAGACAACCTACGCCGCCAACACCCGCTTTCCTCTTTCGCCGGACGCAAACACCCAATTTGCGTCCACAACATAGAGCATACCATGCAAAAACAAAACGCAAGTGGAAAAATCAAAATTTTGCAAAAATGATGCGGGGTTAATGGAAGCTTAACGTGATACGCCTGCGAGTACTGCTCATGCAGGCTGGCGCGCGGGCACAAGGCCACGCGGCTAAAAAGGGTTCGTGGGGGGTTAGCGCCTCTTTCGGGCTTTTTTGAAGTTGCTTTCGTCGTGCCGATTCTGGCAATTGGCGCATTTTTGATTTGGTGGGCGTGGCCGATGTGGATACAATATTGTAGGGAAGTCACCGTGACGGCAACGTACTTCCGGATATGTTTCGATTGTCAAAGTGTTTTACGAAATGGGAAAGGTAGACTTATGACCAGAATAACACGCAGAAACATCGTGAGCGCTTGGGTTGTGTCGTGTGCTTTGGTGGCGGCCATTGTGCTGGCGGTTGGGTACTTCCCCTCGCCTGGCCCGGTCGCCCGTGCAGCCAATGCCAACAACGGCAAGCCGGTTCGACTCAGTGGGGCATTGCTGGGCGGCGGGCATTTTGACATTCACCACTGGCACGGCAAAGTGGTGGTTATTGATTTTTGGGGTACGTGGTGCCCATGGTGCCGCAAAGAGGCCCCTTACATCGCCAAGCTGTATAAGACTTACCGCAAAGCCGGTATGCGTGTCATTGGAATTCCGGTGGGCTCAACGCCAGCTCAGTTGGAACAATACGCCAAAACTCATCCAGATGAAAACTGGCCGCAGCTTTACATCAACGGCGGCCAGGGCAATTCAGCCATCGCTAACGCATCTGGCATCCAAGGTTTCCCAACTGAAGTCATTGTTGGCCGAAACGGCCGGGTTGCAAAGGTGGTCGTTGGTTTTGCGCCCAAAGCCTTGGCGAAGGTAATCAAGACACAGCTTAAACAGAAGGCTTGAGGACACCGGAGGGCAGGTGAACCAGCCATTTATCCGGAGCATCATTCTCCAGCATAACCGGGCGGATCCGTGCCTGGCTTGCTTGACGCGGTGAGGCTTTCGCAAGCCCCATATTTCCCGTCATGCGGCGGCGAATGAAATCACGCCAACCTGATACCGCGCAAAAATTGTCGCCAGACGTTACACTTTTTGCCCTGCGCAGCGATTGGTTAAAAGCCTGCGGGAGAAATTGAAAGTTGGTTCAGGGGTTTCATATCAATGCCCAAGCGGACGGACATTAAAAACATACTCATCATCGGTTCTGGCCCCATTGTGATCGGTCAGGGATGCGAATTTGACTATTCAGGTACACAGGCGTGTAAGGCGCTGAAAGAGGAGGGCTACCGGGTCATATTGGTCAATTCCAATCCTGCCACGATCATGACCGACCCCGACATGGCCGACCGCACCTACATCGAGCCGCTGACCGTTGAAGCAATTACCAAAATTATCGAAAAGGAAAGGCCCGATGCCCTGCTGCCCACCTTGGGTGGCCAGACGGGGCTGAATTTATCGGTGGCACTGGCGGACGCAGGTGTATTGGAAAAATATGGTGTGCGGATGATCGGTGCGACGCGCGAGGCCATCCACCGGGGCGAAGACCGAAAAATCTTCAAACAGATCATGGAGCAGATTGGCCTGAAGGTGCCCAAAAGCGGGCTGGCCTACACGCTCGATGAGGCCCGGCAGGTGGTGGCGCAGACGGGGCTTCCGTGCATTATCCGTGCATCGTTTACGCTGGGCGGAACGGGTTCAGGCATCGCATGGAACATGGAGGAGTTTGAAACCCTGGCTCAGCGCGGCCTTGACGCATCCATGATCAACGAGATTCAAATTGACCAATCGCTCATCGGCTGGAAGGAATATGAACTGGAAGTGATGCGCGATCGGGCTGACAACGTGGTAATCGTCTGCAGTATAGAAAATTTTGACCCGATGGGTGTGCACACGGGCGACAGCATCACGGTAGCGCCGGCCCAGACACTAAGCGACAAGGAATATCAGCGGATGCGCGATGCATCGGTCGCCATTATCAGGGCCATTGGCGTCGAGACTGGTGGGTCAAACATCCAATTTGCCATCAATCCGCGGGATGGCGACATGGTGGTGGTGGAAATGAACCCACGGGTATCACGATCGTCGGCATTGGCCAGCAAGGCGACGGGCTTTCCCATTGCCCGCATTGCCGCCAAGTTGGCGGTTGGCTACACCCTGGATGAATTACCCAATGACATTACCCGCAAAACGGTCGCATGTTTTGAACCATCCATTGATTATGTAGTAGTTAAAATACCGCGGTGGACATTTGAAAAATTCCCTGATGCCGATGAGACGCTCACCACGCAGATGAAAAGCGTGGGCGAGGCGATGAGCATCGGGCGGACATTTAAAGAGGCGCTGCAAAAGGGCATCCGTTCCATGGAGGTCAAGCGCTTCGGCCTGGGACTGGACCGCATTGACAAATGGTGGCGTCGCGAGCAGGCTCAGTTAAGTGCGGCAACGGGTAAGCAGGAACAGACTCTGGGGCACCGGGGTAGTTTTGTCACACTGACCGCCGCCATGGAGGAGGCCGCGCAGGTGTGGCCCATACCTGAGGAAAAATTAGTCCGCAAGCTGTCGGTTCCATCGCAGGGCCGGATGTATTACATCCGCTATGCGATGAAGGCAGGCTATTCGGTTGATCGCATTTACCAGTTGACACATATCGATCCATGGTTTCTTTCGCAGATTAAAACCTTGGTGGACTTTGAAGACACCCTGGTGGCCCACCGCAAAATGGCAGACGCGGCCGCGAGTGGCAAACTGGCTGCATCGGAAAAAGTTGCACTGGCAGATGTGCTGCGGCACGCCAAGGAATATGGCTATTCGGACGTACAATTGGCCACGGTCTGGTCTCTGACGCCGGCCCAAGCCCGTAAGCTGCGTAAGGAATTATCGGTTGAGCCGGTATACAAACTGGTGGACACCTGTGCGGCAGAATTTGAAGCTGCGACGCCTTATTACTATTCCAGTTATGAGCGCCCGCTGCTTAAGGTATCGCGCGGAGGCACCGAATCTGTGTGGGATGATGAGGTGCGGATATCCAACCGCAAAAAGGTGGTTATTCTGGGCGGTGGGCCAAACCGCATCGGCCAGGGGATTGAATTTGATTACTGCTGCGTTCAGGCTGCCTTTGCCTGCCGCGATCTGGGCTTTGAAAGTGTCATGATCAATTCCAACCCGGAGACGGTCAGCACAGATTACGACACCTCCGATCTGCTCTTTTTTGAGCCCCTTACCCATGAGGATGTGCTCAACATCATTGAGCGACTTAATGGTCGGGCCTTGCATGAGCCCGGCGGGCTGGTGCACGGAGTGATTGTACAGTTTGGCGGTCAGACGCCGCTGAATCTGGCGCGGGGCCTTAAGGATGCCGGCGTACCGATCATCGGCACTGCCGTGGAATCGATCGAGGCGGCGGAAGACCGTGAAAAATTTAATATGCTTATCCGCCAGCTTGGACTTAAGCAGCCGGAAGGCGGAATTGCCTTCAGTGGAGAGCAGGCCCGGTCAGCCGCCAATAAAATTGGCTATCCCGTGCTGGTGCGTCCCAGCTATGTGCTGGGTGGCCGGGCGATGGAAATTGTTTCAACCGAAGCCCAGCTTGATTATTACATCCGTCATGCGGTGGAAGTAGCCGATGAGCACCCGATATTGATTGACCGCTTTCTTGGTGATGCCACCGAGGTGGATGTCGATGCACTGGGCGACGGCGAGAACTTCATGGTGCTGGGCGTCATGGAACACATTGAAGAAGCGGGCATACACTCGGGTGATTCGGCCTGTTCGTTGCCGCCATTCAGCCTGGCTCCGGATATTATCAACCGCATACGCCACGATACGCTGGCTCTGGCGGCGGCATTGAAAGTTCGCGGGCTTATGAATGTGCAATTTGCGATCAAGGATGATCAGGTTTATGTCCTTGAAGTTAATCCACGTGCCAGCCGCACCGTGCCATTTGTCAGCAAAGCCACCGGTGTGCCATGGGCACGAATCGCCGCCAAATTGATGTGCGGCAAGACGCTGGCCGAACTGGGCATATCGCGGGAAGTGGTGCCGCAGAAGCATGTCGCCGTAAAGGAAAGTGTCTTCCCATTTAATAAATTTCCCGGGGTGGACGTGATCTTAGGCCCCGAGATGCGATCCACCGGCGAGGTGATGGGCATTGACCGCACCTTTCCAGTGGCCTACGCCAAATCTCAGATGGCGGCCGGCGGCAGCCTTCCGACGTCGGGTACCGTATACATCAGCGTGCGCGACGGCGACAAGGCCGCGATTGTGCCCATCGCAAAAAAAATAGCCTCGGCCGGCTTCAACATCATCTGTACCGGTGGCACATTCAAAGTTTTGCAGGACGCCGGCGTACCGTGCACACGCATCAACAAAATTCAGGAAGGCCGTCCAAACATTATTGATGTGATTAAAAATCGGCAGGTGCATCTGCTGATCAACACGCCTACAAACAAAGGGCCCACCACGGATGAGGGACGCATCCGTGCTGCTGCGGTGCTTAACAAAATCCCCATCATTACCACCACCACCGCCGCAGACGCCGCCGCCGATGCAATGGTGAGCCTGAAAGCCACCGATTGGACAGTTAAACCCATTCAAGATTATTACGCCGCAATGGCCAGTCCAAAGACGTAAGGCGTTATTAAAGCTGGAATGGAGGGGGCGGCCGACGCGTCTCGCCTGCCCTGCAAGTGCTATCCAATCATCGGACGTCGCGGAACGCTCCGATCAACACTCGCTGATGCAATAATTGAGGCATCATCTCGCTGTACCATCCGGCAGATCAACTACCCGGCTTGCCGAGACACAAACATGCGATCGCAAACCTCGCACTTCCTGTCACGTACTCTCCCTCCACCGGCTGGCTGCAAGCGACCATCACGATAACTTGGCCATAGCCGATAACTTGCAATTCGCGTGTGTCGGTTCATCAGTGCCGGTAAATGCGTCGATACTACTTTCGCAATTCGTGCACCGAAGACGGAATTGATTCTCAGGATTGGAGATCGCTATGATCGCCCAGTCGGCCGGGCTTGGTGAAGAGCTTAATATGCAGGCACATCCCAGTAAGGTGTATTTATCGGAATTGATCGGTGCTTTAAGCTACGCGCTTGATCTTACCGAAGGCCTGCCACCGGGTCACTGCCTGCGATCCTGCTGGATCGGCATGCAGATTGCGATTGAAATTCAGATGGATGATACGGCCAGGTCCGATGTATTTTTTACCATTTTGCTAAAAGATGCCGGATGTTCCAGCAATGCGGCCCGCATTTATGAACTTTATGATAACGATGATTTATCGGTCAAAGCCGATTTTTACGCCGTCGATCATCAAAGCCTGACCCAGGTGGCCAACTTTGTCTGGTCGCATCTTGCCCCGCAGGCTCCGATAAGAGAAAAACTTTCGCGGCTGATGCATCTTGCCATTAAAGGTGATGAACTGCAGGATGAAGTGGTAACCGCCCGCTGCGAACGTGGTGCGTCCATTGCCAAACGCATGGGCTTCAATGACCGCATCGCCGAGGGTATTAACAGCTTAAACGAACATTGGAACGGCAAAGGGCGCCCCAACCATCTCAGCGGAAATAATATTCCTATCCAGAGCCGAATTGCATTGCTGGCACAGGTTGTTGAGATATTCTATTCAGCCGGTGGACCGGCCTGTGCACTAAGCGAAGCGTGCCGCCGCAGTGGAACATGGTTTGATCCCCGACTGGTGGCCGCCCTGAATCTGGCCGCCGGCAAGCCTTCATTTTGGGCGTCGCTGAGATCGGGTGATCTGGAACGCACCGTGATGAATTTGGAGCCGGCATCGCACGCCATTGAGGTGGATGATGAGCACATTGATATTATTGCCGAGGCATTTGCTGAAGTTATCGATTCTAAAAGTCCATTTACGTCCGGGCATTCCAGTCGGGTGGCGGAATTTGTAGATGCCATTGCGGAGGAATTGGGGCTTTCGGATGTCCGCCGTCGGACGCTGAGACGGATCGCGTTACTGCATGACATCGGGAAATTAGGGGTGAGTAATGCCATCCTCGACAAACCAGGCAAACTGACCGACGACGAATGGGCATGTATTAAAAGACATCCGGTTTACTCGCGTAATATTCTGGAACGCATTTCCATCTTTGCGGCATTTGCCTCCGTCGCTGGCGGTCATCATGAACGGCTCGATGGCAAGGGATACCCGGACGGCATTGGGGAATCGCACATTCCGCTTGAGACGCGGATCATCACTACGGCAGATATATTTGACGCCCTGACTGCGGATCGCCCTTACCGTAAGGCGATGCCATTGCAGCAGGCCATGACCATTATGGAAAAAGATCGCGACGTCGCCATTGATGCCGACTGCCTCGACGCCTTAAAACGCTTTCTGGCCAAGACCGGCGGCACTGCCGTTTGCACCTCTGCCTTGCAGCCACTGACCGCATGAACAAACATCAAAATTCTGCAGCATGTCGCCACTTTGGAATTGTTCCGGGCGATTTTGCGGCATTTGTACCGCACCCACCCCATGCCCGTCAGCCCAGCAGCGCCAGGGCGGAATCAATATTTTTGCAGACATGCACGGTGAGGCGGCCATTGGCACTATCAACCGCCTGCCGGTCGGCTGCAGAGCGTATGGGCCCGCTGATGAGCTGGCGATAGCCAAGGCGGCACACCTCATTGATGCGCTGGGCCAGCGATGCAACGGGACGAAACTCGCCCAGCAGGCCAATCTCACCGACCACCACACTGCCTGCCGGCAGGCCACGGCGCAGGTGCGAGCCGGCAATTGCCATAGCCATGGCGGCATCGACAGCCGGATCGGAGACCTTCATGCCGCCAACAGCATTAACGAATACGTCTTTATCCAGCAGGCGGAACTCGGCATGTTTTTCCAGTACCGCAATCATCATGGCCAGGCGATTGGCATCGCAGCCGGTGGCCTTGCGGCGGGCGGCACCCAGGGCACTATCGGCGGTGAGGGCTTGAATCTCGACCGGGAGCACACGCGACCCCTGCAGGCAGGCAGTCAGCACACTGCCGGGTGGCGAACCTGCCCCCACCTGAATCAGCAATGAGGCGGCATCATCTACCACTTCCAGCCCGCCGGCGGTCATGCGAAACAGCCCCACTTCGAGCGTACTGCCAAAGCGATTCTTAATACAGCGCACAATCCGGTGGTCATGATATGAATCACCTTCAAAATAAAGCACGGTATCGACGATGTGTTCGATAAGTTTAGGCCCCGCCAGCATGCCACGCTTGGTCACGTGACCAACCAGGCAGACTGCCGTGCCGCTGGCCTTGGCCAGATAGACCAGATTGGTGCAGCAATCTTTCAACTGCGACACGCTGCCGGGTGCGGATTGATTGGCATCTTGATAAATAAGCTGAACAGAATCGACGATGCACAGGTGCGGGCGAAGCTTTTGAATCTGCTCACCGATTTTATCCACATTGGTTTGGGCATACACCAGCAGATTGTCGCTCGAGGCACCCAGACGCGTGGCTCGCATGCGGGTCTGCGGTGCCGATTCTTCGCTCGACACGTAAAGCACTTTAAGTCCCTGAGCTGCAAGATGCTGTCCCACCTGCAGCAGCAAGGTTGATTTACCGATACCCGGATCGCCTCCCAGCAGGATGGCCGCCCCCGGCACCACTCCCCCGCCTATTACACGGTCAAATTCAGTCAGTCCGGTGGCCATTCGCGGCGTATTGATATCAGGAATTTGCGATACCGGTAGGGCGGGCAGATCAACATCAACCGTCGCTGGCCCGCCGGCCGAAAGCACCTTGGGCCGATGCGAATCATTGGCTGTGAAAGTTTCCTCCAATGAATCCCATGCATCGCATTCCGGGCATTTACCCATCCATTTGCTTTGCATCGCACCGCATTGACGGCAGACAAAATAATTTTTGCTTTTGGCCATGGCGGGATTATACGGCAGATGCGTGCGGCCGTTGATGAGGCGATGGTGCCCGCCGGTCGCTGGGCTGCTACATGGCTTGGCCGCCTTTAAGCTGGCGAAGCGACTCGCGAATGGTTTCCGCTTTAATCCGCCGATTCAGCCTCTCCAGCAACCGCTTTTCACGCTTAGTCAGCGGCATGTGGGTGCCAATAGCCTTCACTCCCGCCTTCCACACGAACAGCGCACCGTGCCAGTCTCCAATTTTGGCCAATGCATCACCCAGATGACGGAAGACGGTCGGGTGACGCAACCCGGTCAGCACGACGGCCCGCTGCAGGTACGGTACCGCCCGCGCAGCAAAGCCCAGCTTGTACAAGGCCCAGCCGTAGCTGTCCAGATATTGGGCCGTGTCCGGGTAGTTATGCAAAGCCAGCGCAATATGGGCCAGCGCCCGGTGTAAATGCAGATTTTGCTGCACCATTTCAAAGCCTAAATTATTATTGGCGTACGCATATTGCGGCGCAATGGCAAGAATACGTCGGTATACCCGCATGACGGCGGGTTTGTTGTGCAACTGCCAATAAGTGTTGGCCAGTCGGGTGAGATCAAAAAAACGCGGTATGGGTCGGTCCACCAGCCGCCGAGCCACCACCAATGCCGCACGGTAATGGTGCGACCGAAAATCGATCTGCCAGTGAGCACGCAAAACCTCATTACTGTGCGGGTTTTGGTGTTGCCACCGAGCAACCAACCGGCGTGCCTGCATCCACAAGTGGTTATGAGTCAGCACATCCAAGTAAGCCTGCCGGACGCCGGCGGATTGCGGATAGCGAGCGGCCATTTGGCGGGCGTATACCCAGGCGGCGCCGGGAGCGCCCATACGATAGCAAAGCTGCGCATATTGATTTATTAAGAGCGCGTTGGCAGGGTGATACTTGAGCGCATTTCTTAATATACCTGCGCCCGTGTGAGTATGGCCCATGCTGTCGCTGATGGCCGCCAGCCACACCGCAGCGAGTCTGCTCGTCGGATAATCGCGGCCGGCCATGGTGATGGCTTGCAAAACCCCTGGCCAGTTGTTATTGGCGGATTCCAGCATGGCCACCACAATCAGATGACGCTTGCCCCCGGGGAACCTCGACAAATATGCCTGTACCTTCCGACGGAATGCGGGAAGATCACCAAATGTATATTCCTCCTGCACCAGTCGAAACGCCAACCTGCGACTATGCGGAAATAATTCGCTCTCCCGCCGCAACAGCGCAATTTCACGAGGAAAGTCCTGCTGCTGGTTGGCCAGGTGCACGGCCTCGTGCCATAACAACTTATCATGCGGGTCCTGATCGATTGCGTCTGCTACCGTGGCCAAAGCGGCGGCCAGCCGATCGGCAGCGGCGTAAAGCTGTGCCTGAACCATCCGGGCACCGGCACCGCCCAGATGCGCAGCGATGGCTTTTTGTATCAGCTTATCTGCTGTCTTAAATTGATGAGCGTACGCCAGGGCCAGACACTGTGCTTTGATGGCAGGCCAAAAACGCGGTGCCGCGTGCAACACTTGCGTAGTCGTCGCCAGGGAAAATGTACGCCGTCCGGTTAGCAGCGCAACATCATCCACCAAGGCATATTGCCATTCCAATTGCTCCACTTGCTGTCGCGGATTGATGTCCGCGCTGAGCAATTTTCGGTGCTGAACCTTTACCAACAACCGGCGCACTGCCGTCGGCGATGGATGCAGGCCGAAAATATCCGCCACCAAAGCGTCCCAAGCCTTTGATGGCAGCGGCTTGATGGCCATTTGGCGGGTAACGGCTTGAATGGCTGTCAGCCGATGGCCCGTGCATATGGAAAGTACAACGTAAGATGCCACCACATGATCGCGTGCCGGTTGTTGACGCAATAATTGTGCAAATATCTGGCGGGCGGTTTCAAAGTGGCCGGTATTCCATGCAGCCTTTCCGGCGGCGGCCATGGCACGGTAGGCCGCGATTGATCCAACATGATACGCGCTCGCTGCCGCCGCGATATCGGTCGCGCCGTGTGCATCGAGTTCCAATTCAGACAGCACGATGATGGATGCAGTTGAATCGTCTGTGCGCACGCAATACTCCATGCCGTAGCGGGCGGCACTCTTTGGATGGCCGGCAAGCTGCAACGCCAGCGCCATCTGCCCGTCAATAAGCGGATTGGTAAACCCATCTTTACGCGCGACTGAAAATGCCGCCACCGCCGCCTGAGGCCACCCCGCCAGAAGTGCATTGCGTCCAACTAAAAATTCAACAAATCCGCGGCTTTTAATCAGACGCTGGTCGAGGGGGTTGAATTGATACGTAACCGCCGGGGCTAGAAGTAAAATAGCCGCCTGACGGTATACGCTTTCCGCCGCACGATAATAACCATTAGCCTGCAGGGCGGCCCCCAGTGATAGATCGATCCTTGGCAGCAAGGGAGAATCGGGCTTTAGTTGCGGCGACTTGCGGGCCATCAGCCAATGCTGCAACTCAGTCGCCTTATCATGAGATTCCCTTTGTGCTGCGTACATCTGCAGACGCGGATTTTGCGGGTCCAATTGATATGCGGACCGCCAATACCGATCAGCCGCCACAGTTTCGCCCAATCGGACCGACACATCACCCATCGCGATAAGAGCTTTAACGGAATAGGGATTAAGTTTAATACTTTGTGACAGCAGATAGCGCGCACCGGAATAACGGTGTCCATACATCGCATTAAGACCAAGGCCATAAAGTACCAACGCCTTTTGCTGCCGCTTTTTATTTACCTTATGGGCCGGCGGAACAGCGGGCATCTTTACCGCCGCCAGCAATTTGGATAACCGAACCCTTCGCCGTGCCGCCTTGCCGGCCACCATTTGAGCGTTTAACCCCTTGCCTACTGAATAATACGCCGGCCGATAAAAAATATGCGGCACATGCATCGGAACCGTGGGAGTAAACTCATTGGCGCTGCAGCCCGGAAGAACAGCGGCAGCGATCAACATAAGCCATGCGGTGTGCTTCATCATCATTCCTTCAAAGGGTCGCAAAAGGGGCGATCAGCCCTTTGCAAACGGCCATACCAGCAATTGTAGCTGGATTTGATCGGCAATGGAGATTGGCTCTTTTTTGACCACAACCGGCAAACAGCCTCCGGTGCCGGCTGTCATCGGAGCAATTATGCACGGTGATTACCCCGCTTGTTCGTTGATCAATACCGTGCGTCAGCAACTTGCGGGCAGCCCCGGTGCTACGTAGGGCCGATGACCACCGCCAAATTTCAGTCCACATTTGATGGCCATGAAGCCTTTGCCGCCACACTGTTTACCGGACACTGCGTGCCGAATTATCGGTTGGGGTTGAAAAAATTTTAGTAATCCGCATGATGCACATCTGTGGCGGCGGAGCCGCAACGACGTGGCGGTGGGACGTGGCCCACAATAACAGGAGAAATGAATGCTAAGCAGCGCAGCATCCGTGGCAAAACATCTACATGCGGTGGCATCTACCTCAGTCCATGTACATCATCTAACTTTGCTCCAGGCCATCGCGCTGGGTTTCCTTCAGGGAGTATCGGAATTATTCCCCATCAGCAGCCTGGGACACATCATCATCATTAAGCATTTACTGCACTGGCATTTTAATTCACAAAATAAGGATTTTTTGTCATTCGTGGTAGCCCTTCACCTGGCCACCGCCGCCGCCCTGCTGATTTATTTCCGGAAGCAATGGCTCGTTGTTATCAAGGCTTATCTGGGCAGTATTAAACGCAAAAAACTGGTTTATGACCGTGAGAGCAAATTTGCATGGCTGCTGGTGGCTGGAACGATCGTCGTGGGGCTGGTCGGCCTGGTGTTTGAGAAAAAGTTCAAATTGTTTTTTGATAACCCGCATTACTACTGGATGGTCTGCGTATTTTTGATGGCCAACGGACTGGTGATGCTTGCCGGTGATTACCTGAAGAAAAAAAGCACCCAGCGCGGTACCCAAAACAAGATGACTGAGGATTTGACTTTTCCCGTGGGTGCGGCGGTCGGTGCCGCGCAGACATTTGCCCTGTTCCCGGGGATATCGCGCAGTGGTGTGGCGATTGTGGGCGGCATTCTGGCGGGGCTTTCATATGAAGAAGCCTGCCGCTTTGCGTTTATGCTTGCCACCCCGGTTATTGCCGCTGCGGGCCTGCTGAAGGTGCCTGCACTTTTCAAACACAGCGCCCATGCCATTCTGGGCCTTACCATACCTGCGGCCATTGTGGCCGGCCTGGCGGCCTATTTAAGCACGGCGTTTTTAATGAAATACTTTGAAACCCGCAAGCTCTGGCCATTTGCCATTTACTGCATCGCCCTGGGCGGAATTGCCCTGGCACTGGCCCACTGAACATAAGCCCGGGCAAAAACATCATCACCGGGTGATGGTTTCATGCGATTGGGGCACGGCTCCGCAGTAACAGCGCCGCACGCCAGTTATCTTCGCACCTGCAATCTCACTCCATCTGCATTCCACCCTGGCCCGCTCCGCCGGCCGCTTCCAACTGAAGCCGACAGACCCAAGATGGCCCGACGCCAGAATCGCCGCCCGATGCCGAAAGGCGCACGTTCACCATTCGTACCGCGGCGGTATCTCACCATGTGGTAGCTTGCTGCGGCACCTTCACCTTGATCCAATTGGACCAGATTTTTGGGTGGGCCAGTTCGACGCGGACATGGTATGTGCCCAGCAGGCTCATATCATATTGGCAAATTAAATTGATCGGTACGGCGTATCGGTAAACCACACCGGGCTTAAGCATGTAGGTTTTTGCGGGCAGTTTTTTCGGTGGGTGTTTCAGCAGCCATTTGCCGTAGGCGGTAAGGGGAACCTGCTGATGATTCGGTATGGGAATGTAGTGTAGTGTCCCGTAAATAACTTGACATATCACCAAAGATCCCATATACTCTTGAGCATGTCAAACCGATCCGCACAAGCGTTACGTATGGATGCCCAGCAACAGGCACGACTTGAGTATTTGGCTCGCAGCGGCAAGACACCACAGAAGATTGCCGGACGTGCGAAGATTCTTTTGCTGGCCGCCCAGGGCGTAGCC
>Ga0209012_1000380_pt1 | contig 63468 bp, 51 predicted proteins | sample RS3BMetagenome_FD_184735 | JGI IMG/M metagenome (GOLD analysis project Ga0209012, IMG submission 184735) | Ferric oxide microbial mat and aquatic microbial communities from Rainbow Spring, Yellowstone National Park, USA - RS3B (SPAdes) (version 3) ... | reverse complement strand
GGCGATGAAAAAATTAGCCTAAGCGGCTCCGAGGAGATTTTATTTTCCCCCTGAACCGCCACGCCGCTGCATGCGCTGCATCGGAAGTCAGGCTTCCCATCGTCTCTCGGAAGCCCAGCCGCCCGCCACCACAACGTCGCCCGACATGAAAATCACCCCCACTGACACTTCGCTGACGCGAAATTGTCGGACACCATTGCATGCGGGCCGGGTCCATGCACGGCAAAAGCATCAGTCAGCTAAGTGAGAAGGATATTCGCTTTACCCGCAACAAGGCCAACACGGTAATTTACGGCTTGGTATTGGGGTGGCCCAAAGAGGCATTCATGATTCATGCCATGGGAACGGCGGCGGCCACTAATCCAGGTAAAATTCAACATGTTGAATTACTGGGCACCGATGAAAAGCTGCACTGGACGCAAACGGCCGCCGGTTTACGCGTGACGTTACCGAAATATCGTCCGACCGTTGATTATGCGGTGGCATTGAAGGTGATACTATGAACAATTGGTTGCAGGCATGGAGTGTGAATACATTTTTGTCGCGAACGACATTGTTGGATAGACAACGCAATTATCATGGCGTTAGGAACCGGATTGGCACAGTTAACATCATGGCTAAAACGACGATGGTTTCTTTGGCCTTACTTTTGGCACCGGCATTGCATTGGGCATCTCCAGCGCAGGCGGCGGGTTCATCAACGCGTTCAGTAGGCCATAGGATTGCAATACCGAGCCTTGACCCCACCGCTGGGCTACCATATGTTTCTCCCCAGCTAAATGCACTAGCCGTGTTGCGGTCGCAGCAGCCACCACCAGCCGATAAGTATTTAAAGCACTTGTATTTTCAGCCGCTGCGCTTAATCGTCCTGCACGGAAAGGCTGCCTTCACAGGCTTAGCGGACGTGGCTGGTTCCGTGCGGTCCGCTAAAGTCGAGCGACCAGATTATGATGGGAACTCGCCGCTGCTTCCGGCCCATAGCATTTCATTGAATGCCATGGTGTCCCATGTTCGTTTACGCCCTGAATTGCTGTTGGATTTTGGTCAGGAAGTTGCCGGCAGAATTCAGATTCGCGGTTTCGGCGGTACAGTATTGATCGGGACGGGTGAATCCCGTGGCGAGGCGTTGCATAAACCCTGGGGGGGCGTGCACATTTTGCACCTCGTAAAAGGAAAAAACGAGTCTACTCCTTATAGCGCTTTCCGGTATGCCACGGTCGCTTTTGAAGGCCCTGGTATCATTAGACTCAATCGACTGCGGTTGGACTTTAAATACTATCCTGTGCACTACCGAGGCGCATTTGATTGCTCTGATCCAATGTTAACCCGCATCTGGTACACCGGTGCATACACCGCGCATCTCTGTATGCAGGAGGAGATTTGGGACGCGCCGAAGCGGGACCGTGGGATGTGGATGGGCGATATGCAGATTTCGGGCGAGGTTATCAATAACGTGTTCCTGGATCGTTTCCTGATGGAATTGACCATGGGATATTTACGCGACCGCGCCCAGGGTGATCTGCTGCCGCCGGGATTGCCGATGGGAGGCGAGTGGCATAATGCTAAATTTTTCAACCGGCCCGCAACCGTTCTTCCAGTGCGTGACGTAAATGCCATTCCCGGGTATTCCTGCGCCTGGATTTGCGCCCTGGCAGATTTTTACAAACATACCGGTGCCATCGGCTACCTTCGATCGCAACACCAATTATTGTTGTCCATGCTTCGTTATATGCGGGGCGGATTCAATCGTAAGAAGCTGTTTGTCAACAGACACAACGAATGGAATTTCGTTGACTGGGTGCCGCTTCTGAACGGAGGAAAGCACCGAAATGCCGCCACCGACACCCGGCAGGCACAAACAAGCACGGATTTGTATATCTGTTGGGCGGTAAAGCGCGCGGCGTTTCTTCTTCATGAACTGGGTGATAACACCAATGCCGCCAAATGTCGGCGTTGGTACCATGAACTCGCTGTTGCGGCACGACGATATCTGGTAAATCCGCGCACCCAAACGTACACGAGTCTGCCGCAACCCAATGCCATGGCCATTATTTCCGGAGTAGCTAATGCGGAGCAACGGGCGGCGATCAATAAACTTGTTTTCGGCCCCCATGAACCCTTCTGGCGAAAAATCGGTACGCCTTATAGTGTGAACTTTGCATTGTTCGCCTTAAGTGATCTTGGACACACCGCCCGGGCGCTGGCGTTTGTCCGTCGCTACTGGGGCGGCATGATTCATAACGGTGCAACGACTTTTTGGGAAGCCTATCGGATGTCTGTCACAGGGCGCAAAGCATCAATGCAACTCGGATATCGCACGAGTTTATGCCACGGTTGGTCCGCCGGCGCGACGAACTGGTTGAACGAGTACATATTGGGCGTAAAACCGGTTTCAGGCGGCTTTCGCCGTGTCAATATAATCCCCCATATGGGAGACCTGAAATGGATTTCGGGAAAGGTTCCCACTCCCCATGGAACCATCAGAATGCGGCTGCGCCGGATTGGAAATCGCCGCTCACTGACCGTCACACTCCCGGCAGATGTGCGGGCGACCATCGGCCTGTATGGCACCCGGATGCTAATCAACGGTGCTGCCGCAGCAATTGATCATGTGACCGATGGACGTAGCTTTGTTCAAATCAAAAAGCCCGGCCACTACGTCATTGTAGGCAGGTAGCGTACTGACGGTTTTGCCATGAATGGATGTGACCGGAGGATAAGAGATTCTCCTAACGCATTAAGTTGCTGCTCATCGCACGAGGTCAGACAAAAGCCCTTTTATTTTGGATTTTCGAGGCGCTGTTGCCTTGTCCCCAAACATAACGCCGTGTGACAAGAACCTACGATGTTCCATACCCCGATATCGCCGTGACTCAACAACTGCGGCTTGCAGGTAATAAGTGGACCTGAATCGTGCTGTGCTGACAATCTCGCTGCTGGTGCACGGCAGGGTGCGTGACAGATTCCGCGGGCAATGGCCGATAATCCGCAATTGAACCATACCAATACAGAACGGCTTTCGGCAGCATAGAGTCCCGGCGCGCCGGGAGATTATCATCCCATGCTCGGAAACCTTATTTTCATTACCCGCGTAAAGTGTCACGCACCCTGCACGGCATTGGCGAGGTCCTTACTGGTTGACAAACTGGCGGAGAGGGTCACAGCCGCACCTTTTTCTGTCGGGCGGAAAATTCTACTTGAACTTTGAAAACTTTTTCAAACATATCGGCCTTGTGTCGCGCGGCCCAGCGTTCCAGTTCGCAATCGGCCTGTGTTGTTAAACCAAATATAGCTTTGCGATTGCGCAGAGCCATTCGCACAAGTTGAACATTTTTGTAGTGACCACGGTCCAACCCATCGGCCACGCGTAATATCGCCGCGAGCTTATCCACTACCGCCCGTTCCGTCAGCGTAAGTGACATATACGCATCATGGCTTTTCTTGGGCATGCTGCGCCGATGGTATCGTGCCACGTTGCCGATAATTTCCAGTTCCACGGGGGAAAAGCCTTCCAGATCCCCGTTTTTAATCAGGTAATAGCTGTGTTTATGATGACCGCTGTGGCCGATATGCCAGCCAATATCATGCAGCATCGCCGCATATTCCAGCCATTCCCGCGCGCGGCTGTCAAGATGATGCAGCCGTCTGGTTTGATCAAAAATACTCAAAGCCAGTTTTGCCACCTGCTGATGATGGTCCTCATCATAGTTACAACGGCGGCCTAACTCGATAACGCTGCGGCGGCGCGGCTCGGTAATTTCCACCGACAATCGCACCTTGGGCCAGTGGGTTTGCATGTAATCAATGATCATGCCTTCACGCATGGCCCGATCGGATATTTCTATTACAGGAATATTCAATTGTTCAAAGAGGTAATTAACCAGCTCCGCCCCGGCTATTATTTGAGCGGCCCGGCCCGGATCAAGTCCCGGCATTTTCAGTCGCTCTTTAATTGTGGAACGGATGAGTCGCCGGTAAATAATTTCAAAATCTTCATACCGCATTTCACTGTTGACACGGTGACGCGCTACATGCTGTTCATGCTGTTCGACGCACATGGCGGCAAGGTTTTCCAATGTGCCTGATGTGCCGATAAACTTGGCTGCATGAAGCGAGCGAATGCGGGAAATCAGGCCCTTGAGCGCGGCGTGAATATGTTTATGCAATTCCCTCAACTCACCCTTGGTTGGCGGATCATGTTGGATAAACTGCTGCGTAAGCCGACTTGCTCCAAGCTTCCGGCTTTCCAGCAGCAAAGCCTTTTCCGGTGTTCCAACAATTAATTCCGCCGACCCGCCCCCAATATCAATAATCAGAGCTGGGCCTTCCTCCATGCCAACGGCCTGCCGAACCGCCAGATAAATCAGCCGCGCTTCCTCTTGACTGCTGATTACCCGTATGTCCAATCCAAGTTGGGTTTTTGCCATCAGGACAAAATCGCCCCCGTTCACACTTTCCCGCACGGCACTTGTGGCAAACGCCAGGACGCGATCACACTCCAAGCTCTGTGCCACGCGCATATACCGGCTTAAAACGCCAAGCGTATGAGTCATGGCGGGGCGCGGCAGGATATGTCGAACCAGAGATTCGCTGCCTAATTGCGTTAATTCTTTCTCTGAGCTTAAAACTTTAAAGCCCATAGTCGCAGTGACTTCCACAATCACCATGTGCAGACTGTTGGTGCCAATATCAATGGCCGCGATTCTTAAGCCGTGCGGGGTGCTGTGCCGCACCGTATTTCCAACACCGGCCCGCAGTGTGGCCTTGCGGTTGACGCTGGATCGGACATGTGACGATCCAGCCTTCGCGGATATCTTCTTTGCGGCTATGTGTGAACTTTTCATATAACAAGATTATGCTGGCCCATGTGCCTTATGTCCATGCACTTATCTTGTCATGCCCGGCTTTTAAGCCGCCATACACCATCGGAGGCTCAATTGGCTCCCGACGTCGTTTCTTCCCTGCTTTCACCGGCTGTTGTGCCGAAGTCGATATTCCGGATATACGCAGTGATCCAATTAGGCCAGTGCGGTTTGCCCGATGAGTCGCGAAGTTTCTCCGTCCACCCTAAAATGTGGTTATGAAAAAATGGTCCAATAATGTTGATTTACTGCAACGCCTTGTTCTTGGGGCGGTAATTGCCTTTTGCGGGGGCATGGCACAGGGCCTTGTTTCGGCTAAGGCTTCTGTTCCGCCTGTCCGAAAAACCTCGGCTGTGGTGCGGCTTATTGCGTTGCCACGTTTGATGGCCGCCGGCAGCAAAGAGCATCTATGGCTGGCCGTTCCGTCCAAGTCCATAAAGCCAGCGACCGGCCCACAATTTCTGCTATTGTCTCATGCCCTTAATGCCCGTAATGGCAATGCGGCCCTTTGGCGGCAGGTCTCAATGGGGACCTTTATGGGTTATCCTGAATGTGCCGTGGCCGCTGAAAATCCGGACAGCGGTGCGATGAAGCATGGCGTTTATCTTTTTTTTCAAAACGGATATGGCGTCTGTTTTGGGCGCCAGGAGTCGATAAGCCTGCCACCACTGAATGGAGCACTGTTTCCGGTTGCCGCTGCAGACGAAAATGGAAATGTTTATTTACTGGCGTATGGCACGTTGGACAATAGTAAAAACGCCCTGGTATCGCCGGTGCAGAAATTACTGTCGCATCTGGACACTCTGGCCAATAAGATGATGGCGTCCCCGGAGCCGGTGGCGATTCAAGCCACCAAAACCCCTAAGAAAGCAGAAAATAAAAATTACAATACGGCCATTGGTCTTTCATCACCATCAACTGCCGCGCGGAAGACATCAGCGATTGCTGTTCATGTCCCAGCCAACATGTCGGCCTCCAGAAAAATTGCTTCAGCCAAACTTTCTGCACCATCGGAAGTTGCCACTCCTCCCATGCCTAAGCTGGTGCCAAGTTGGCATCTGCTGCAACTCCACGACAATCACTGGTCCAAACTTCCAGCTCCAGTGCTGCCAGGGCAGCTTTCCAATTCGCTGATCGTGGGCCGAATGGTGCTCATGGCCATCAACCATCGGTTGATATTATTCCAATTGACGGCTGGACATGTGCTGGCCGGGCAATTCATGGATATCCAGGCCGCTTCTGCAACTTGGCAGCCGATACGTCCGGTACTTCTGCCGCATCCGACGCGTGTGATTCTTGGCGTTCCGTTCAGCCACCGGGGCGTCGTGGCTTGGACATCCGCCGGAGTCACCGGAAGAACCGACATAAATGCTCTGATTGTGACCGTATCAGATAGTGGCAATATCCAAATTAACCGCTGGAAAAAGCCTTTGGTTTCGACCATCGTGGGCAGTACCTTTGGTGATATAGCCATGGGACGTGATGGCGATTGTTTTGCGATTCTTCTCAGAGATGCAAGCCACAAACTTTTGCAATATACATTTAATCTCTCCGGCCAATTGCTGCAAAGCCCGGAGAACATTGTTCCATTGGCAAAATCTACGCAGGTACCCGGTGACTATGAACGGCTTATCCTGGCGGCACTGATTGTCCTGCTGGCCTTGTCAGTATGGCGGCGTAAGGAACCCTTTGGATCGCTCAAGGTCAGCCCCAAATTCCAGGTGGCACGTCTATACCGGCGGTTTGGTGCCGCCGGAATTGATTTAGCCTTGGCCGCTCTGGTAATCATGCTGGTATTTCATCTGTATACCAGACAGGATTGGGTGAAGATGGCCGGGGCATCGCTGGACTTGTTGTTTAATCCGCAGAATTTGTTGAAGGCGCCGCAGTTTTTATGGCTTCTGGCGATTTATGAAGTACATGTCACCATTTCCGAATTAATTTTTGCCCGGTCTGCGGGAAAATGGATTCTGGGGCTGTATGTAGTCGATATGACTGGCCAAAAGCCCGGTTTTGTTCCATTGCTTACACGGAATTTATTCCGCATTCCCGAAATGATTGCCATTGTGGTGCTGGTGTTTATGTTTGTATCGACGGATCGTCAGCGCATTGGAGATATTCTGGCACGGACCGTAGTTGTGCAGGATATAACCGACCAGATTAAAAAGTTGTAATACGCAAGTGACAGACCGCACAATCCATGAAGGAAAAAGCCATTCGTATCAATGCTCACAGGGCGTTGCCAACTCATCCATTACAGGTGGGATTCAATATCTATACCGCCGTGGGAATCGCCGTTTACAAGGCCCTGAGGCAGATTGCCGCAGGGCAGAAAAATCAATGATGAAAGGGTAAAAATGTCTGAAAAAATGACAATTGAACAATTTCAAAATCATATTCGTGATAAATATTCCGCCCGCGATATCCAGCGCGGTTCGGCACCGACATTTATGTGGTTAATAGAAGAAATTGGCGAATTGGCCACCGCGTTACAAGGCGATGACCGGGCCAATCAGGAGGAAGAATTTGCCGATGTGGTGGCATGGCTATGTACGCTGGCCAATATCCATGGCATTGACCTCACCACCGCGATTGAGAAAAAATATTTCAAATCCGGTGGCCCCAAGGGCTTTAAATGAACAATGCGACTTTAACGCACTATTTTGCTAAGATAGTTCTGCGATGGACGATGTTTACCCCATATTTCTTCGGCTGAAAGCAAAACCGGTGCTGATTGTCGGCGGCGGACCAGTCGGATGGCGCAAAGCGGAAGGCCTCCAGGCGGCCGGGGCGTTGGTAACCGTAGTAAGCTTGGAATTCCATACCGATTTTGAACAATTGCCGACGGTGCAGCGCATTATATCAGCTTATGAACCGGGCTATTTGACCCAGGCCGGGCGGCCACGATGGGTATTGGTTTTTGCGGCAACGAATAATCCGCAGATCAATGCGCAGATTTACTCGGATGCCAGCCGTATCGGTGTGTTGTGTTGCCGGTGTGATGCCCCCCAGGCTGGAGATTTTATTGGTCCGGCGGTGCAACGCTGCGGCCCGGTAACATTGGCAGTAACTTCCGGCGGCGCATCACCCGGTTTGTCCGGCGATTTGGCGCGGCAGTTGGCTGCTCAACTCGATCCGGTACAGCTAAAACAAATAGAATTATCGGTACAGTGGCGGGAATTGGTGCTGCAAAGCGTTTCCAAATCCGAACACCGCCGCAATCTTTTGCAGCGTTTGTCAGGCGAAGTGATGCGGGATACCATCCGGCAGTATGGAGAAGCGGGGGCGGAAGCGCTTTTCCGGCAGTGGCTCATGGAGGCCAAGGCGTCTGCCGCCGTTGTTAACAGCCCGGCAACGGATGCGAGGAATTAGCACATCATGTCCAGTCCCGCCGAACCATACACGCATTTATCAATTTTACAGTTTGCAACTGCGGCGGCGGCGGCGTTGTCGTTTCTCGTGGCATTCTGGTTTCAGTTTCGGGCCTTGGGGCGTCAACGCGCCGCAGGCCAATCACCGCCCATGAAAGCCTCCGTACCGGTCTCTCCCAATGTGGCTGTGGGTAATGGCGTATTTCTAATAACGCTCCTGCTGATCAGCCGCATGGTTGATGCGCATCGAATCGCGCTGCCATTGTCCGATTATTTTGACGCATTTTCACTTCTGGCGCTCGTGCTTTCCATGCTTTGGGCCTATTTACAATGGACGCGCCATTTGCGAGCCTTGGCCACTTTTTTGCTACCGATGATTTTCGCGCTGATGGTCGTTGGAATTGTACTTGGGCTATCAGGTGTTCAGCATTTCGGTGCGCACAATCCATGGGTGGCGGCGCATATTGCCAGTGTGCTTCTCGGTACCGCAAGTTTTGCCGCCGGATGTGTAGGCGGCATAACCTATCTGCTGGCCGACCGGCGACTGAAAAAGCGCGGACGTGCTGGCTGGGATTTGTTTGCGTTGCCCTCATTGGCCTCAATCGAAAAATTTACCCGCCACGCCATTGTGCTGGGGTTTGCATTACTGACATTGGCTGCGATTACCGGGATATTCCGTGCCGTTCGCGATCCGCAACTCATGGGACAACACTGGTATTTTTCACCCAAGGTTCTGCTGACTGCGGTGGTCTGGCTGGTGTACGGATCGCTGTTAAATATCCGACTCGTACCGGTATTACGCGGGGCGCGCTGCGCCTGGTTGAGTATTATTGGATTTGTGCTGCTGATGACGGTTTTCGTCGTCATGTTGTAAAGGCTCTGTAAGCTGACGTATGCAGAATATTATTCCATCTGAATCATCGGTCATGATGGTGGGACTTAACCATCGCACTGCACCGGTGCGTCTGCGTGAAACGCTGGCCTTTTCTGATCAGGCAGCAGAGACCGCCTTATTGGCTTTTAAGCAACGTTTCCCTTCCGCCGAAGCGGTGATTGTTTCCACCTGCAACCGCGTGGAATTGTACGTTGCCCGGCACGGTTCCACACAGCCCACATTCCAGGAAATGGTAGAATTTCTTGCTGAAAATCGGGGTGTGGGCTCGGCTGAAGCCAACGGCAGTATTTACCGCATGGAGCAGCAGGCAGTGGTGGAGCACCTCTTTGCGGTAGTGAGTTCTCTGGATTCTCTGGTGCTTGGCGAAACGCAGATTCTCAGCCAGGTAAAACAGGCGTATCAACGGGCGGCCACGATTGAGGCGGTGGGGCCTGTATTTCATTCCCTTTTTCAGCGTTCATTTGCCGCCGCGAAAGATGTACACGAACGCACTGGCCTGGGAGATGGCCACGTGTCGGTGGCCAGTATTGGTGTGGACTTGTTGCGTGGTGTATTTGACCGTTTTGATGATAAAACCGTGTTGCTTATTGGCGCGGGGAAAATGGCGGGGCTGATGCTGCGGCACATGGTGTCTCTGCAGCCGGGCCGGATGATTGTGACCAATCGCACGCCGGAAAAAAGCGCGGAGATGGCGGGGCGGTTCCGCCTTGAATCGGCTGATTTTTCGCGCCTTAACGACCTGCTGACCGCATCAGATATTGTGCTGACCAGCACCGGCTCACCGGAACCGATTATCACCGCCGATACGATTAAACATCTGATGAAGGCCCGACAATATCGCCCGCTGGTAATTGTAGATATCGCCGTGCCGCGCGATGTGGATTCGGATGTTGCCCGGCTGGGAAATGTCTATCTTTATAACATCGACGACCTGCAGCGCGTGGCACAAAACAACCTCCAGCAACGGGGAGCCAAAGTTGATTTGAGCCGCGGCATTATTGAACGCCATACGGCTGATTTCATGCACTGGCTGGCGGCACGCAATACCGGACCGGTGGTCAAGGCATTGTATCAACATTGTCGGCAAATCAGTGATCAGGAATTGGATGTTCTGATGGCGGGTAATCCGGAACTTACAGCGACGCAAAAAGAGGCTATTCGCAAAATGGCGCATCGGCTTGTTGGGAAAATTCTGCATGTTCCCGTGACAGAATTAACAACCCAGGCCGCCCACCACCGCAGGATTCATCTCGCTGGGGCCATTCAGGAACTTTTTCATCTGTTGCCGCCGGAACCAGGTGAATCAGAAGCGAAACAATCGCAGAAAAATTCATAGATTCGTCATCGTGTCGGCTTGGTGTATAGTAGCATGTTTGTCCCCTGCATAACGGCGGCAGGGTAAATATTATCGAGGTTGCTTAATGTCGGTTGATGCAAATGAAATTCTTCAGGGCTTAACGCCACCGCAACTTGACGCGGCTACACATATTGATGGGCCACTGCTGATACTGGCCGGTGCGGGGTCGGGAAAAACCCGTACCATTACCCGTCGCATTGCCTACATGGTAGCCAACGGCATTCCCCCGTGGAATATTCTGGCTGTGACATTTACCAATAAAGCCGCCGGAGAAATGCGGCATCGCACCATGGAACTTCTGCAGGCTTTGCCGGCGCGGTTGTCGCGTGGCGTAACGGTTGCCACGTTTCACAGCCTCTGTGCCCGTCTGCTGCGGGAGTATGCGACGGTGATGGGCCTGGCCCCTAATTTCAACATCATGGATACTTCCGATCAACTTAAAGTGGTCAAGCAAGCCATGGAAAAGGCGGGTCTCTCTCCTGATTCCATGAAGCCGGATCGCGTGCTAAGTGCCATCAGCGACGCGAAAAGCAAACTCAAATCCGCGGAGGCGTTCAGTAAAACCGCCTCGATGTTCAATGATCGCAACATTGCCCGTGTCTACATGGCCTATGAGCAGTTAATGAACGAAAACAAGGGCGTTGATTTTGACGATCTGCTGTTCAAAACAGCCGTTATGCTCAGGGACCACGCGGATGTGCGTAAGCAATTACAGGAACGCTTTCGATATATCCTTATTGATGAATATCAGGATACCAACCATGCGCAGTTCGTTATCGCGCATATGCTGGCCATGAGCCATAAAAATATCTGCGTTACTGGTGATCCGGATCAGTCCATTTATGGCTGGCGGGGCGCGAATCTATCCAATATTCTGGAATTTGAGCAATTTTTCCCCAACGCCAAAGTGGTGCTGCTGGAGCAGAATTACCGCAGTACGAAAATGATCCTTAAAGCCGCGTCGGCCTTGATTTCCAATAATATTGCCCGGAAAAACAAAGACCTTTGGACGGAAAATGAAACCGGTCCGAAAATTCTGCATCTGGTCTGTGCTGATGAACATCAAGAAGCGCACGAACTGGTCAAGCGTCTGAAGGAATTTCATGATCAGCAGCAGATTGGCTGGGAGAAAATGGCCATTATGTACCGCATTAATGCCATGACCAGGGTGCTCGAAGATGCTTTAATGAAATCCGGTGTGCCCTATCAGATTATCCGCGGTACGGAATTTTATGGTCGCAAGGAAGTTAAAGATGTCATCGCCTATCTGCGGCTGATTACCACACCGGAAGACAATATCAGCCTGGAACGCGTGATCAATGTTCCCGCGCGATCCATCGGGCAAACCAGTGTGGCCCGTCTTTCGGGGTACGCCAATGAGCACAGTCTGACACTTATGGATGCTTGCCGCATGGCTGATACTATTGAAGGACTTCCCAAACGCGCCGCCGACGCATGCCGCAGATTCGCCGCCATGATTGATTCCTGGAGGAATAAGTTTGTGTCATCCGCCATTGGTATTGGGATACAAACTGCGCCAGCCGAGGAGGAATTTATTGAATCTGAATCCGGTATGTTCGATTTTTCCGGCGTCGATGCTGATCCATTATTTGATCCGACATTTGCCGATGAGCTTGCCGCACAGCAGCCAGAGCCTTCCGGCATTGACTCGGAAAATCAAGACGGAACAAGCGATGCGGTGGATGAATCCGAGCAATCGGAGAATGCTCATTCTAATAGTGCATCCACGATACCAGTAGCGGAAATTATGGAAGCGATTATCGAACAATCCGGGATGAAGCTCATTGATTCCGGCTCGGGTGAAGACGATGAACAACGCAACGCCAATATTCTTGAACTTGTAAACGTCGCCGCTGAATTTGACCGGCAGAACCCCGGTGGAACCTTGCAGGAATATCTCACACAGGTAACACTGGTTTCTGATACCGATAGAATGAAAGACCAAAACGCCGCTGTTACACTAATGACACTGCACGCCGCCAAAGGGCTGGAATTTCCGGTTGTTGCCATGGTGGGTATGGAAGACGGCTTAATTCCGCACCAGCGCATGTTTGGCGGGGCAGGAGCTGAAATGAATGTCGAAGAAGAACGCCGCCTGGCTTTTGTGGGCATCACGCGGGCTATGAAACATCTAATTCTAACCCGTGCCGCCTTTCGCACGATGATGGGCCGCAGCGAAGCGAAAAATCCATCGCGATTTCTGGAAGAAATTCCGGATGATTGTTTAGAAGTTGTTGACCTTACCATATTGCAGCGTCCCGCCGGCTCGCCTGGCTTCCGCGATGGTGCCAGCTATCACGCACCGCGCGGGTATACGCCCATTGCGCCGGGACGCCCGTCCGCACGATCAGTTCAGGAATCTCCGCCGATCGGCAATTCGCGTTTCCGCCGTGGCACACTGGTGCGCCATGCCAAATTCGGCATTGGCCGCGTGGAAGGTATTGATGAAGTCGGAGGCGATTATCGTGTGGAAATTAACTTCCAGGCATCGGGCCGCCGCACGCTGATGCTCAGCTTTGCCAAGCTGGAAACTGTAGATGGATAATGGCCCGCAGAGCCAACGCGCGGAAAATCTATCCGGCTATGGCCTACACCGCGCGAACATAAGCATGGAATGCTTCGGTGAGTTGGCGGGTAATTGTTCCCGGCTTGCCATCGCCGATGGATCGCTTATCCACGCCTACCACCGGAACAATTTCCGCACCGGTTCCGGTAAGAAAACATTCGTCCGCAGTGTACAGATCATAACGGGTTAAATTGGTCTCTCGCGATGGAATCCTTGCTTTTGTGGCAAGCTCCAATACCACGCTGCGCGTTACACCCAGTAAAATTCCGCTTTCTTCCGCCGGTGTGATCAATTGCCCATCACGCACAATAAAAATATTATCCGCCGTGCATTCGCATACGAATCCCAGATGATTCAGCATCACTGCTTCAGCCACACCGGCGTCAATAGCTTCCCATTTGGCCATGATGTTATTGAGATAATTCAAGCTTTTGATGCGTGGAGATAATGCCGCCGCTGCGATTCGCGGTGTACTGGCGGTGATAATGGCCATGCCATGGCGATACGTATCTTCGGGATACATGGCAATACTGCCCGCGATAATAAACACGCCGGGCGTGCCGCAATTCGCCGGAGAAATATCCAGTGATCCGCCCCCGCGCGTTACCACCAGGCGAATATAAGCATCCACAAGCTTGTTGGCCTGCAGGGTTTCATGAATCGCGGCTATGAGTTCCTCCGCGGAATAAGGAATCTCCAGACGGATTGCCCGTGCCGATGCGTAGAGCCGCTTGATGTGATCCGGTAGGCGAAATACCCGCCCATGATATTGTCGCAGGCCTTCAAATACGCCGTCGCCATAAAGCACACCATGATCAAAAATGCTAACTGTTGCCGCTTGCGGTTCAACCAGTTTGCCATTCATCCAAATGACTGTCATTCAACGCCTCCTGTATGGCCACGATGGCCAAGCACACAACCCCGTCCGGCAGCATCTGCCAATATAAAATAAATCATACATTCAAGGCGCTCTTAGCGAAACGCAACAGTTAAGCCATTGGATTCTGGATTCCGCTGTGATCGCTTATCATGCTGGATTGGTTTTACAGGAGCTAGGCTTCATGATGGTGGCAAATCAATTCTGGAAGTTTCTTATTGCAGGCTTGGCGCTGGGCGCCTGTGACCGGGGCGTTTTCGCGGCAGGCCCATCTGTTGCGGCCGGTGCCGCAGTTCACACGGTAAACAAAGCAATGGTTCCTCGCGCCAGTGCCATAACGATTGCAACCAAAACGCCCGCGAATCCCACCGGGCCGGTATATAATGAGACCGAAAAGCTATTCAAGCTGGCGCTTAGGCCGGGCATGGCCGGTTCGACTGTCCTGGGTTCTCTGAAATCGACCGATGATCCGGCATTAACTCCTTTTTTTCTTGCGGTTAGCCATACGCGCTGGCCGGAGTTGCAACTCATCGGTTTGCTGGATGCCAATGGCGTAAGTAAAAGCGCAAAGATGATTAACGTTGCAAAGTTTCTGGCAATTCCGATTCCACGATTAATAGGGCCATCGCTGGCGGTCATGATTCAATCGGGACATATTTCATCGCGACAGCTTGTAGAAGTGATGAATACAGCCATTGAACCATCGGAAAAACTCATGGCGGCTTCGGAATTGGTCAATCGTGGAAAATCCGGGCAGGCCATAAAGGTGCTTAATGAGCTAACCAGCAGTCAAACGGCCGCCACGCGATATTATGCCGCTTTAACGTTGTTGCAATGTAAGCAGCCTGCCCAGGCTGGCCATGGTCTGAAACTGCTGATGCAACTGGCCGCCCGCCGGGCAATCCGGCTGGTAGATTTAAAAGATGCGTTGCTGGCTCGAGTAGCCGCACAAAAAATTGCACCAGCCATCCCCTGGGCCGCAGCCATTGCCCGTGATATTCATAACCCATGGTCTCTGCGTCGTCGCGCTGTGCAATCCCTGCTGGTATTAAACGATCCAGTCGCGCCAGAGCTTTTGGCAAAAATGCTGCGCGCGGTCAAAGGGACAATTGATAAAATTGAGTTGGGCCTTTTGGCCATCCAATATCCCAAAGGTTTGTCATTATCTGATGTGCGCTTATTGCGGCAAGCCGATTCACCACTGTTGACAGGCATTGCCAAGACCGCTCAATTAGCGGTTTCGGGAAAAGATGCGCTTCCCGGCATCATGGCACTGATTCAACAAGGGCAGCCCATTCTCTTAAATTGGGCGCTGGCATACGCGGATGCGAATAATACGCCGCATCGTTTAACAATCTTAAAGGCATTAATTGATTACGCCACGGCCACCGGAGATGGTCAAGATACCGATTTTCGCCGTGCCGAAGCCGCTGCAACGATACTCGCTAATAGTGATGGTAAGGCTGATCGGGCAATATTGGCCGCCGATTTGGATTCGCCCAACGCAGGCATAGTTGAGGCTGCTTTGGCTGGAATGATTCAAAGTCATAACCGGAATTTTGCGCCCATGATTCAGCCGCTCTGGAAGCAGTTATTGAAGCGGGATCACCGTAAAATCAGGGAATTTGCCGCCATGGAGCTGGCCCGCGAGAACAAGAAGGCGGAACTTCCGGTATTGCGGAATATCGTGCTTTATGGATTAAGTCGAAGCGATGGGTTTCGTGCCGCTGCTGGCTGGTATTATGTGAAAATTACTGGCCGCGCCCCGGCATTGCTCGCCGCAGTTCATGCCACGGCCACGCCACATGGCAAAAATTAAAGAAATCCCTATCCCTATGCCGACAAACTATCAGGCAGAGGATTTGGAGGTTGAGAGATAGTCCTTCAGTCTATCTGCGCTCGTATATAGCCGTAAGCTCTGGTGCTTTGTGCAGGGCTATAGCCGCGAAGAGCCATGGGCTTAGGCCGCCACAAATAAGCATCCGAAAATTCTGGCAACTTTGTGTTGGTGTTGAAGGAGTGCAATGTGTATAATAAAAGTCAACAAGAGGAAAGACCGAGCAACTCCGACCGTTTGCCACAACATAAGGAGCTTGCCATGGCAAATCAAGAATACAAATTTGTAGGCGGCAAGCCGGATGCCCTGCCACCCTCCGATGCAATGCGGCGCTCCGAGCTTATTGAGGCTCCGCCCCCGCGCAGTGTGGCTGGACATGGACGAGTTTCAAATTATCCTGTTTCATTCGCCACCCAAACCGGCGGACTGCGCAAGAATGTCGATCAAAGCATTTCGATGGACGATCGCCATGAAGAATTGGCATCTTCCTGTCCGTCGGAAGTATTTCTCGGCTGATAAGCGTCCAATCTGTAGTGCCGTTTGGATAGGCCTCTGCTGGCTTAGGTGTAGTGCGCGAATAAACCGATCCTAACCCGCCTCACAGGTTTGGCGCACTGTCCTGTGATGCCTCGCCAAGGCTCATTCGGAAAGAGAGCTGCTCAAGTTGTAGAGCCAAATCCACGCTTTGTACCACCACATCAGCCGGTACATTAAGAGCAACCGGTGCAAAATTCAGTATGCCCTTAATTCCCGCACCAACCAGTTGATCCGCGACACCCTGTGCCGCTTCCACCGGCACCGCCAGCATGGCCACACGAATCTGCAATTCTGATACCACAGCGGCGATATCCTGATCCGAGCGGATTTGTAATTCCCCAATTTTTCTGCCCACTTTTGTTGCGTCGGTATCAAATATGGCGACCATTCTAAATCCCTTGCGGACAAAGCCCTTATAGGCCAGTAAAGCCCGTCCCAGATTTCCGGCGCCAACCAGAAGAACATTCCAGATTTTATCCGTGCCCAGAATTTTTTTTAATTGTTGGATCAAGTCATCCACCCGATAACCAATACCGGGGTGGCCAAATTGCCCGAAGTAAGCCAGATCTTTCCGTACCTGCGCATCAGAATATCCCAGCGCTTCGCCAAGCTGTTTGCTGCTGATGGTATGGCGATCTCCGCGGCGGAATGATTCCAATTGCCGCAAGTAAAAACTTAACCGGTATACGGCGGGATTTGGTATCTCTTCATTTCGCATCCGACTGTTCCACGGCAGTTACGATTCTTCACGGCGAGCGATCACACAGGAACCACGCGAACGAATAGAATCTATCGGCCAGCAGCAAGCGGGTCAAGCGCGGCAACCGCACCGCACCGAAGCTTTCCGATCGGAGCGATCCACCGAACGATCCACCGAACTTGACGATACGGGCCAAAACTGCTAACGTGCTAAGCATAATAAATAACTGTGGTGCGTATCCAGTTAATAAATCATCGAGACGGAATCGAGCTATATTATGAAAAAGAAAAAGATCAAAAAGAAATACGGTAAGAAAAAATTTGGCAAGTGCAGTTGAATTCGGCGCTGAGATGCCGTCTTTAATGAATATCAGTAACCAAGTCTTCATAAAATCCGATTGCTCAATGCCTCGGCCCTGAGGCATGGTGTACAGCACTCCAGTTGTGTTCATTGCCTTGAGCCTATTTGCTTTTGCAGTACTTATTGCGCAAGTCGGTTGCCAATGCGCCGGACCACAACAGCCTGCGTTGACCGCTCACAGCCTGGTTGTAGCCGCTCCCGGCGACAAACCGGCACCAGGCCAGAAACTATTTCCCAGCGACCAGGCCGCTGCCGCAGCTTTGCTTGCCGCCGTAAAAGAGCAGAATCATCATCAACTTCAACTGATTTTTGGCCCGGGCATTAAGGCTCTGGCCTCCGGTGATAAAGTGGAGGATCATCGCCATTTTGAACAATTTGTCGCGCATGCCAAAAAGAGATTCCAACTGGAAAAGGAGAATCCGTCCACTTCCATTGTTTTAATCGGCGACAAAGTCTGGCCATTTCCAATACCTATTCTGCGACTCCCCGACGGAAAGTGGTTTTTTGATACCACGGCGGGTAAACCTGACAAATATGGTGCATCTGGAGTCATGACATTTATTGTCAATCAGCAGGGGCAGGTGTATCAAAAAAACCTGGGGCTCCAGACGATCGCACGTGCACGCAATATTCGCTCGTATGATCCGGACACGTCGTGGACGCCCGTAAAATAAACCGGAAATCGCATCGGTCCAAGAATTCGCAAGTGAATCATTTGCACTTGCCATATCGGGACATATTCGACAAAAGCGATGTGACCAAGCTTCACAAAATTGTGGAAGATGTTTTCGCCCTTACGCCTCTTTATGCCAATGGGTTTCGGGATGGCCATCGAGTTTATTGGCCAATCGAGCCAATACAAAAAGCAGGTCGCTTAAACGATTAAGATAAATCAACGGCGCTTCACCGGTTTGTTCTTCCCGCATCAGTTCCACTAAATGCCGCTCCGCTCGTCGGCATACTGTTCGCGCAATATGCAGATGCGCTGCCAGCGGTGAACCGCCGGGAAGAATAAATTGCTTCAGCGGTGGAAGTTCCGCTGTGAAAGTATCAATCTGCTTTTCCATTTCGGCAGCATGCCGCACCTCAATACGATTGACCAAAGCACTATTGGGTGAATCCAGGGGCGTGGCCAGATCAGCACCAAGATCAAACAAGTGATGCTGCAACTGATTTAAAACCTGCCGCAACTGTTCATGGCGGCATATTGAAGCGGCCATTCCCAGCCAACTGTTTAATTCATCCACGGTGCCATACGTCGCAAGACGCAAATGGTCCTTGCTCACACGCTTCCCATCAAACAAAGTGGTTTGGCCTTGATCTCCCTGGCGGGTATAAATGCGCATTGGCGGCTCCAAAAACTCACCTTCGGCGTATGCCGGGAGGCGTTGTGACAGTGTAGGAGCTGCCCGCAATATGAGCAATGGTTATGGCTAAGATATTGATTTTTGGCGGTACCTTTGATCCCGTGCACAATGGACACCTGCAAACGGCCCGAGCGGCACTGAGAACATTGCAGGCGGATCGAATCGTATTCGTGCCGGCAAATACGTCTCCCCATAAATTAATGCCGGCGATGGCCGCAACCGCTCCACAACAACGCCTGGCCATGCTGCATTTGGCCATTGGTGATGATCCAGCAATGGAAGTTTCCGCCGTGGAACTCCTGCGTCCGCCACCCAGCTACACCATTGATACCTTGGCCATCCTCCGCCGCGATCGGCCCGGCGATGAGATGACATTGTTAGTTGGGGCGGATCAACTATCGGCTCTGCACACCTGGAAGGAAATGAATGCCATTCTTGAAACTACCCCCATAGCCGTGCTGTCGCGCCCGGGCTTTAAGGTTCCCGATCAATCCCCGGGAAACATCCCGGATCATCTTTGGAAAAAGGTGATCGCTGGTATTCTGGATATTCCACAATATCCCATTTCCGCAACGGCCATTCGCCAACGCCTGGCGCTGGGAGAGTCGGTGGCGGATCAGATTCCCGCAGCGGTTATGGCGTATATTCGTGAACATGGGTTATATCAGGAGCGCGTTACTTGATTAACCTGCGCAATACGCGGAAAATAAGATTATGAAAAATCATAGCGATATTGCCATTATCGGCTGCGGCCCCGGCGGGGCGGTTGCCGGGGCATTGTTGGCGGCCCGGGGATATTCGGTTTCTATTTTCGACCGTGATCATCACCCGCGCCATCATATTGGTGAATCGTTGCTTCCGGCCAGCATGAGCATCCTGCAAAGTATCGGCATGGACAGCGCGTACATGCAGGCTCATCATCAAGGGAAATATGGGGCACGATTTTTCGATCCCGTTGTAAATCGCCTGGAAGTATTCGGATTTGCTTTGCCGGATGATGGCGCGCCACCGCCGACATTTAATGTGATCCGCGAAGCATTTGACCTGCAATTGCGTGATATTGCGCAACAGCGCGGGTGCAGAATTTATGAAAACTGTGCCATTGCGACGCTGGCGGAAGAGCAAACTCCGGTGCAAATACAGAACCAGTGCGGTGAAAAGCATACGTGTGATTTTGTAATTGACGCTACCGGGTCCGCAGCCATGTTGGCGCGAAAACTGGGCCATCGGGAAATGCTTCCAGACTTTGGTCGGCTGGCTGTTTACAATTATTTTTCCGATATTCCCTCCCCGGAATCGGCCGACGCGTTTGAACGCCAATATCTAACGATGCACCTCATTGACGGCGGATGGATATGGTTTATTCCTTTACGCGATGGCAGCACGAGTGTTGGTGTGGTATTAAAAAGCGAGGCGGTTGGGAAAAATCTTAATTTGCAGCAGCAGTTTTTTGCCGCCGTCCGCCAATCCCCATTGTTGCATCGGCGGCTGGCGCAAGCCGCGCCGCTGGCACCCTACCGTGCGGCCAGTGATTACAGCTATCATTGTGGCCAAAAATTCGGACCACACCATGTTCTTATCGGCGATGCGGCTGGCTTTCTCGATCCCATATTTTCCAGCGGTGTACATCTGTCGATAACCTCCGCGGCCCGCGCGGTGGATGCGGTTGATGCGGTATTGCAACGGGGGGAGCATTCTGCTTTGCGGCAATATCAGGCCGATATGGACACGGCAATGCGCGTGTTCCAGGCGTTTGTGGAACGGTTTTATCGGCGTGATCTGGTTCGTAATCTCTTTTTTTCCGCGGATAAAAATCCCATCATGCGCACGGCTATTATTAACATTCTCGCCGGACATGTTTGGGATTTGACCAATCCCCTTATTCAAATGCTTCAATCCAATATTTCCAAAGATGGCTGCTATGCTGATACTGCCGAATCGGGCCATTGTGAAAGCGATAAAACCGCGGTGTCATTAATTCCAAAACCATTTCCAATATCCGATATTACCCCGACTTTGCCAACGCCATGCGCCGGAAGCCGATGAACCCAACACACTATTTTCAGCCAATCGCCGTAACCGGCATCGGAATGATTACCGCACAGGGTGCTACGACCGATGAATCCTGGCGGGGAATACAGTCCGCTGCGGATGTGATCAGGCCATGGGATCGGCCGCTGCCTGCCGCGTTGCGGAATATTAAAGTGGCCGCGTGTGGGGCGTTTCCACGCCCCTTGGATTTACCTGATCGATTATGGCGCAGGCTTTCACGTACTCAGCAACTCGCGTGCATCAGCACCGATCAGGCATTGCAAAATGCCGAATTGCCAAATTGCCAAATCTCCAGCGATCCGCCCATGGGTTGTTTTGTTGCTACCACCGTTTGCGGCATGGATTTATCCGAGCGCTTTTATCAGCAATACCGACTCAACGCGGACGCGGCGGATTTAGATCTCTTGCGGCGTATGCAGCCTTATGAAGTGCTATCGTTGCTCTATCGCCGACATCGCTTTTCAGGTCCGGGGTATATGAATCTCACAACGTGTGTCGGTTCAGCGATGGCCATTGGCGCTGCGTGTGACGCTATTCATGCGGGCCGCTGTGACTTGGCCATTGCCGGGGGAACCGAGGCGCTGTGCCAACTGTTGATTTCCGGCTTTAATTCTCTGCGTCTGGTTGCACCTGATGGCTGCCGTCCCTTTGACCGCAATCGTCCGGGAATCACCGTCGGCGAAGGTTCGGCCATGCTGGTGTTGGAGTCCATGCAAAGTGTGCGGCGGCGTGGGGTAAATCCGATCGGTTATATCAGAGGCTTTTCCGCCACATGTGATGCGTATCACATCACCAAACCTGAACCGGCCGCAACCCAGGCGGTGCGGGCCATCCGGCAGGCCCTGCATGAAGCACGCCTTACGCCGCAGCACCTTGATTACATCAACGCCCATGGTACCGGCACGAATGACAATGATGCCACCGAGGCCGCTGCCATCGCACAGGTATTTGAATCATCTCCGGCTATTGCGCCGGTAAGTTCCACCAAGCGCCTCACGGGCCATACGTTTGGTGCCGCCGGGGCTATTGAGGCGGCGATCTGCCTATTGGCTTTGCGGCATGGTGTGTTGCCTCCCAATGCCGGCTCCGTTGATCCCGATCCGCAATGTCATCTGCCTTTGGTACGCACCGCAACTTCCAAACCGATTTCCACGGCGCTTTCCTGCAACCTCGCCTTTGGCGGAAATAATACCGCACTGGTATTTTCACGCGATGCTCAAGTAGCCACCGCGGCGGAGGAATTCGCATGAATGCGGCAAAAATGGTGGTCTGCGGTTGGGGGATTTACAGCGATCAATTCGCTAACGCATCCGCTTTGACCGCAACGGTGCAAAAGCTTAACGGTAAAACCGATGCTAACGAACGTGCTGCATCAACCAGCGTTAGGCCCCAATCACTCTTTCCGGACTTGGATTCGGCCATACATGCCCTGGATGAAGTCAGTCAACACGCCTTTCGTGCGTTGCATGAAGCTCTGAGCAGCGCCGAGACCATAACGCCGGATCGCACCGCTTTGCTGCTTTTATCCACCTGGGGACCAATGGACAACACGGTGGGTTTTTTGGACAGCATGTTGGATGCTGATGGGCGTTATGCTTCGCCCCGACATTTCACGCGCTCCGTATATTCCACGGTGGCTTCTCATGCGGCCATTTATTTTGGTATTCATGGCCCATGTGAAACGCTGGCCCATGGGCAGTGGCCCATCTGCTGCATTTTGGATCGCGCCGCGGATTTACTGACCTCCGGCCATGTCGATTATGTTGTTGCCTGCTGGGCCGATCAGGCTTCCGCAATCGCTAAGGACTTGTGCCGACGTTCCGTTGTCGGTCTTGATCGGAAGGAATTCTCCCGATTTACCTCCGATGAAACCGGCTACGGTGCCGTGGCAATTGTGCTCAAACGAATCGCGGATGCGTCATGCGGCAAGGTACTCTTGGAAATCCCGAACCATTCCGCTGCACCCGCCGCAATGACTGTCCCCGATACAAAACTGAAGATTCACAGTTTTCCCATTGACAGTGCCGTTCACCTTGCCGTTGCCATCGCCACCAGCGAGGCCACAGCCGGAATACCACCCGTTCAATACACCGAAACCAGTTCGCGCGGTTGCACACGCACTGTGCGTATTACAACGGTACCGAAAACAACGATGTAAAAGTTATGTTCATCCGGTCACGGCGTTATTTACTAAAATGGGCGTACAGTTCATTACGCCCGGAAACCACATGGCGTCGATGAAGCTCGTCCCATACGGCAGTTTTCAGTACCAATCCGAGTCGGGCGGCGGCTGCGGCTGCCGCCGAGGTTTTAGGTTACAGGTGACGGGTGACAGGTTACAGGTAGTTTTCAGTTTTCAGTGCCACGCTGGGGCAAGGGGGCCAAGTGGGCCAAGTTAGGAGGGCAAGGGGGCCAAGTTCGGAAAGTTGCGAAAAACCTTGATGGCAGCGGGTTTGGTTCAAGGAGGCCAAGAGGGCCAAGTGGTAATAAGGGGGGGGTACCGAGGTTTTAGGTTACAGGTGACAGGTTACAGGTACAATTCGGGTGCGGGTGTCGAGTTTTGTTGGGGGGATAGAGCGATCACCGTGGCTTCGACCAGGCCATTGCCTGCGCCATTGATGCGGGACATATTCACTTGTCAAATCCCGGCAAGCCGGGATGCGGCATCGGAACAATTGTTAGAGGTTCCGGTGCAGTCTTGCGTTATAGGGGGCGGCGCTAGCGCATAATGAAAAAAATGAATGATGGGTAATGAGTAAAACGAGCGGGTGCGATCCACAGATTTTGCGAATTGGCACAGATTGTCGATACGACGGGGCGGCGGCGGCGCTGCGCTCAACGATCAACGATCAACTTTTGGGATGGGCGAGTGGCCTGCGGCGTCGCCCTTAATGGGACGCGGGGCATGCGCGCCGCTTAAAGGTTGTGGGGCGCTGCGGCGGTGTTTTTGTTTTTGGGCGGTGGTTTGTCGCGGTGTGCGATTGGAGTTAAACTTTCGGCATGTCGTCGGATATTACATTTATCATCAACGAAGCGGGCAAAACTCTACGTGAGCGCTTCGCCGCGTTGCTCGGTTCTGACACGCGCCAGTTTGACTGCCTGGTCGGCTATTTCTTTATCAGCGGATTCTACAAACTTTACCCCAGCCTGGAAAAAGTGGAAAAAGTCCGCATCCTCGTGGGGCTGAGCATTGACCCAACCGTCTGGAAGCTGTCGCGCGAGGCGAAGGGGCCAGCGGAGCCATCGGAGGCATCGGGGGCCCTCCCGTTTCACTCCCATGCGGAGGTTGAAAGGCAGATTCCCGCCGCGATGCTGAGGGAACTTGAAACGGCCGCATACACCGGCGAGGTTGAGTCCGGCGCCATTAAATTCACCCAATGGATTCAGTCCGGAAAACTGGAAATCAAGGCCCACCCATCCAAGGACCTCCATGCCAAGGTCTACATTATGACCTTCCATGAGGGTGACCGGGACGTGGGCCGCGTTATTACTGGCTCAAGTAATCTGACCCAATCCGGCCTGCAGGACAATCTTGAATTTAATGTCGAGTTGAAGAACCGCTCCGATTACGATTTTGCCAGCCGCAAATTTGACGAGCTCTGGGCCGGCGCGGTGGATGTATCCAAGCCTTGTGAAAGTGCCATTCTCCAGCAATCGCCTTATGCCCAGTTCACACCTTATGAACTTTATCTGAAGTTCCTTTACGAATATTTTCGCAGTGAACTTGGCCGCGCGGCGGAACTTGACGACCTTTACGTCCCGGATGGTTTCAAGAAGCTCAAATACCAGGAAGAGGCCGTTTTGACGGCAAAAAGAATCCTTGAAGAATATGGCGGCGTGTTTCTTTCGGATGTCGTTGGGTTGGGAAAAACGTACATGGCCGCCATGCTCGCCCAGCAGCTTAGCGGTCCATCGCTTGTGCTCGCCCCGCCGCATCTTATAGATGCCGGTAATCCCGGTTCGTGGCGCAACGTGTTCCGCCAGTTCAACGTCCCGCACCATACCGATTTTGAATCCATTGGAACGCTGGATTCGCTGGTCCAGCGTGATATGTCCAGATGCAGAAATGTATTTATTGATGAGTCGCATCGCTTTCGCAATGAGGATAACCAGACCTACGCCAACCTCGCGCAAATCTGCCGGGGTAAGCGCGTGATTCTGGTATCCGCCACCCCGCTTAACAACACGCCGGGTGATATTCTCAGCCAGATCAAGCTGTTCCAGAATGGTACCAACAGCACTATCCCCAATGTCCGGAATCTCGTGGAATTCTTTGGCAAACTGCAACGGAGCCTCCGCGGCCTTGACCGCCGCACCCACCGTGAACAGTACCTCCGCGCCGTTCAGGCCAACGCCAAGACCACGCGGGAAAGCGTTCTCAAATATCTCATGATCCGCCGCACCCGTGGTGAGGTGGCAAAATATTATGCCGCTGATCTAAAATCGCAGGGCCTGAAATTCCCCGATGTTGCAGACCCCAAACCCCTTTTTTACAAGTTCAGTAAGGACGAAAGCAGCATCCTTGATTCCACCATCCACATGCTGGGCCATGATTTCAAATATGCCCGCTACAAACAGCTAACCTACTATCAGGGTGAACACGAAGGGCAGCAATCTCAGGCCCAGCAAAACCTTGCGAAGTTCATGAAAATACTCATGGTCAAGCGACTGGAGAGCAGTTTCCACGCCTTCAATTTGACGCTGGACCGTTTCATTCACACTTACAATCGCGTGATTGCTGAATTCCGTAATGGCAACGTTTACATAAGTAAGAAATACACCGGCAAGATTTTTGACCTGCTCGAGATGGATGATCAGGACGCCATCCAGCGGCTACTTGATGACGACAAAGCCGAGCGGCTTGACGCGCGGGATTTCCGTCCCGAATTTATCGTCGATCTGGAAGGTGATCTTGCCATCCTAAATTCCATCCGCAGCCTCTGGAACAACATTAAGCGCGATCCAAAGTGGGAATCCTTCCGCAAGCTCCTGCTTGACGATAAGCGGCTTAAGCATTCCAAGCTGATCATCTTCACAGAATCCAAGGAAACGGCGGAATATCTGGCGGGACGAATCGCGGCAGAGGTGGAGAAAAAGGTTCTGGTTTCCAGCAGTGATTCCGATGAGGCCGTCTATCGGCAGGTTACCGATAATTTTGATGACCGGGCGATGCGCCGCAAGGACGACTTCCGGATTCTCGTGGCCACGGAGGTGCTTTCGGAGGGCGTTAACCTCCACCGCTCCAATACCGTTATTAACTATGACATTCCGTGGAATCCTACCCGCCTGATCCAGCGTGTGGGCCGCGTGAATCGGGTAGGCACAACTTTTGACACCATCCACACCTATAATTTTTTTCCGACTGATGAGGGCAATGATCTTATCAAACTGAAAGAGGCCGCCGAGGCCAAAATTCACGCCTTTATAGAAATGCTCGGTACGGATGCCCGCCTGCTGACCGATGGCGAAGAGATTAAATCACACGATCTTTTTGATCGGTTAAATTCCAAGGCCACTATCACCGGTGAAGATGAGCAGGAAGAAACCGAACTCAAATACCTTGCCGAAATCCGGGAAATCCGGGATAAAAACCCTGATTTGTTTACCCGCATCAAGGCGTTACCTAAAAAGGCCCGCTCCACGCGGGCGGTGCCGGCGCCCGATGGCATCGAGCCAAAATGTGCGTTCCCCTCGTTGGTCACGTACTTTCGGCAGGGGCAATTGGATAAGTTCTTCATCGCCACGCCGTTGGGCATTTCTCAGGAGATGGATTTCATGCGGACGGCCGCGCTCCTTAAGCCCGCCGACGCTGCCGAGCCACTGCTGAAAATTGCCGGTGACTTTTATGGACTGCTGGATAAAAACCGGGCCGAATTCCTGGCCGCCACCAGCACCGAGGCCGCCGGGGCTACCGCCAGACCCGGTGGTGGCGTCAACGCCGCCTACATTCTCAAGCGGCTGGCCGCTCGGGAAATTCGAGATTACCATGGTTACACCGAGGAAGATGAATTGTTTATTCACCAGGTGATCCAGTGCTTCGCGGACGGGGCGATTCCCAGGGCCACCGCGAAGAGGGTTGCGGACGCAATGAAGAAACAGGCCGATCCCCTGAAGGTGTTGGGCATCCTGCGGCGTGATATACCGGAAGCGTTGCTTTTGCCCACGCAGGCTGCGCGGGCACAGCAAACGAGCAGACCGCGTGAAGTTATTCTCTCCTCCATGATTCTGGAGGCGTCATGAATCCAGAACAGGCCCGTAAACTCGTGCAAGAAACCTTCACTCAGAAATTCGATAAGGGCAGGTTCATGACTTTTATCGGAAATCTGCTCAACCATATCGATGTTTCCAACGCCACATCTTGTAATTTCCGTCGTATAAAGGATGCGTATAAGCCGCATATTGATCTCTCCCAGCGAATTGGTACTTACACATCCCCGGATAATAAGCTTGTGGATGTTTTGATTGTCCGGCTCACAAGCCAAGCAAAGCTAGTCCGTACCCGTACTGCGATTCGTAATTTCGTGGCTGATTACCTGGCTGGGGATAGTAAACATGCGGCCCTTGTTGCGTTTGTTTCCCCATCCGAAGACGCCTGGCGCTTCTCTTACGTCAAAATGGAATATGCGACCGTTGAAAAGCCGTCCGGTGATATTGGTGCCGAACCACGCCTGACCCCGGCCCGGCGTTTTTCCTACCTCGTCGGCCCCGGCGAAAGTTGCCACACGGCGCAGACTCGCTTTCTTGGTCTGCTGCAAAACACACAAACCAATCCGCGATTGGAGGATATTGAGGAAGCCTTCAGCGTGGAGGCCGTTACCAAGGAATTCTTCGCGCGGTACAAGGAACTGGCCCTTGAAGTCAAAGATGAGTTGGACAAACTTGCCCTAGTGGATAAAGCCATCGGAGCCGAATTTGCCGCCCGCAATGTCAACACCATCGACTTTGCCAAAAAGCTCATGGGCCAAATTGTTTTCCTGTATTTCCTCCAGAAAAAGGGCTGGCTGGGCGTCGAAAAGGGCGGCCAATGGGGAGCTGGCCCGCACAACTTTCTCCGCAAGCTCTCCAACGGCGACTATGGCCAGCGTGAGAACTTTTTCAACGACACGCTCGAACCACTCTTTTATGACACCCTCGCCACGGATCGTGGCCACGAGGCGTTCTGCGAGCAGTTCAATTGCCGCATCCCCTTCCTCAACGGCGGCCTGTTTGAGCCGCTCAATAATTACGATTGGCGCAAAACGGAAATTCTGCTTCCCGACCGACTGTTTACCAATACCGAACCGGTTGAACCCCGCAGGCCCACGGAAGAGGCAATCACCGGCACCGGTATTTTGGATGTGTTTGACCGCTACAACTTCACTGTCAATGAAGCCGAACCGCTGGAAAAAGAAGTCGCCATCGACCCGGAGATGCTGGGCAAGGTTTTTGAAAACCTGCTGGAAGTCAAGGAACGCAAATCCAAGGGGTCGTTCTATACGCCGCGTGAAATCGTCCATTACATGTGCCAGGAAAGTCTGATCAACTACCTGGACACCGCCGCAAACACACCGACTGACATTATCCCCCGCGCGAACATCGAGGAATTTATTCATCACGGGGACCGTATCGCGGATTATGACGCGGTCAACGCCAACCACGGCATTGAAATGCCCACAGCCATAAAGGAGAACGCCCGACTGCTGGATGAAAAGCTCGCGGCTATAACTGTGTGCGATCCCGCCGTCGGCTCCGGCGCGTTCCTTGTCGGCATGATGCAGGAAATCGTCCGCGCCCGTTACGCCCTTACACGGCCGGTTGAATCGCGGGCCGCTAGTGGCGATCCCTCTGCTATTACCAAATGCGCCGACGTGCTCGCGCCCGATGCAGGCGGGACGCCTGCGGTACGCACCCGAAACGCGGGCATCTTGCCCGCCTCGGGCCAGGTGTCGACTTGTTCAACGCCCGGATGGGCGGGGGAGGAAAGTGCCAAAGAACGTTCGGCCTACCACTTCAAACGCCACGCGATACAAAGCTGCCTGTACGGTGTGGATATTGATCCTGGTGCCGTGGAGATTGCCAAATTGCGGCTCTGGCTATCGCTGGTGGTGGATGAAGAGGATGTGAGGCAGATCAAACCACTTCCCAACCTTGATTACAAAGTGGTCGCCGGAAATTCCCTGTTGGGATTTCCGTACAAAACGGAACGTCTGGGAAAGATTGAAGCTCTCAAGGCCCAATTTTTTGGAGAGACTGACCACAACAAAAAAATGTGCCTGAAGGCGGAAATTGACGGCCAACTTTCGCAGGCGTTTACCAGCTCCAAGCGCAGCGTCGGTTACGAAGTTAACTTCGATTTTCATACCGTATTCTCCGAAATATTCCATAGCAAGAGGGGCTTCGATGTTGTCATTGGCAATCCACCCTACCTCTTCGCGCGAAACAGTAAAGAAAAGGGAATTACTGCAGCGGATAAGAAAATATACAGTGACACCTACAAACTCGCCGAATACCAGGTAAATCTGTACCCGCTTTTCATCGAGAAGGGCACCGGCCTGCTGCGGGACCGGGGCAGCTTCGCGTTCATCACGCCGAATAACTGGCTCACCATCAATACCAACGGACTGTTGCGGCGGTTCATTCTGAACCAGTCCGAAATTACAATCGTCAATTTCTACGCCCGTATGTTCGCCAGCGCGGATGTTGACAGCTCAATAATCGTTTACAACAAATCCACGGAGAAACGGCGCGTGAAGCTCTTCGAGTACAGGACCGGCCTGGAATTCGTCAGGGAGACCGACTGTGATTTCTTCCTGCAACAACGCGATTCGATCATCAACATTGACGCCCAGAAGGGTGACAAGGTCGCCGGACTGATGCGGAAGATCGATTCGCAGGCCGACAGGCTTGGGGACGTTGCCGACGTTAAGGTGGGCCTCGGTGCCTACGGTCTTGGGCGGGGAAGGCCGCCGCAAACCGACGAGATGATTAAGAACCGGGTATACCACTCCGCCGAGAAAGTTTCACCCGATCACTACAAATACATAGACGGCAGGGACGTGTGCAGGTATCGCCTTGGCTGGTCCGGGGAATTCCTGCAATATGGCGACCACCTCCGGGAACCGCGGCGAGACTGGACTCTGTTCTCATCAAAGCGCATCCTTGTGCGGCAAATTCCGGCAAATCCGCCCTATTGTATTCACGCCTGCGTCGTCGAGGAAACGCTTCTCAATGATCGCAACTCAATGAACATTATCAACTTCCGTGAGTCGGCGGAGCTTGTCCTGGGTATTCTAAACGCGCGGCTCACATCGTTCTGGTTCGTCCACAAATTCGGCAAGATGCAGCGCCAGACCTTCCCGCAGTTCAAGGTGAACGAACTCGCGGAATTTCCGCTGCCCAAGGGTCGGGAAAAACGGCGGGATGACGTCGTTCGGCTAGTCACCAGCATACTGTCGAGAAAACGTGACGATTCCGATGCCGACACCAGCGCGCCGGAACGCGAGATTGACCAGCTTGTTTACCAACTTTACGACCTGACGCCGGAGGAGATTGCGATTGTTGAGGGGGCGGGGTAGGCAACATGCGTTAGCTGTCGGACACGAGTGAATGGGAATTCGGAGAATGGTGCTTGCGGCCTTTCCGCTTGGCTTGAGGTGGAAGAATTTGTGAGCGGAACGGGTTGCCCAACTTCCCAAACAATGTCTTCGCACCATCACAGAATGCGCAATCCGCCTCGTCAAGGCAAGCATAGTCGCTTGCACTTATTGGTACGGGCAAGGATTCTTCTACCAATTCGGCCAACTCGCCAATGTTCCCGGCTTTTTTGGCAGCCTCATCGAAAAGCTGGTACAGCCATTTGGCACACCCCGTTCGCAACGGGACGTTGTCCCGAGCCAACCGCGCAATCGATTCGAGCCGTCCGTTCTTGTCCCGTAGTAAAGCGAACATCCTTGCTTTTTGAAGTAATGCTCCCATGCCCAGTTGATAACGATCGGACAGTGCATCGGGTAGCGGCTTGTCGCTTGGGAGTCGAGTGCCTAAAACAATCTGCCTATCCCTCGTGGGGGGCAACGGTGGGTTGTTGATAACCAATGTCCGACTATACGAAAGGCCCCCCAGCACCGGGCAAATACGGCCCAGTACGATGTCGCCGCCCTTCCACACCATGGTCAATCGGAATGCGAAGATTTCGTGCGAGAATAACACCGCAAAAAGCTCGGCTGTCTCCGTCGCTCCGTTGGCTGAGAATATGAAGTAATGTTCGAAATCAGACGGAGGAGTCGCCATTTCATCCCGGAACCGCCTGAGTGCTTCCACCATTTCGTATTGCTGTCCGAGAAACACGCCGACGTCACACCTCGGGAAGCGATGTATAGGCTGTTTCTCATGGTTCTCCATCATGGTCTTAATTGTCGTGTTAATTAGGTTAATCGCCCCGGCGAAGTCGGTTGAGCGAAAGTCCACCCCGTGCTCGGCGCTTCCGCCCTCCTGCATCGCCAGTATCCCCGCTTTAAGTACCGCGGCCATCACACGAGGGCATGTCGCGTCAGGACGGGTTGGCAGTTCACACGACATTTCCGTCGGCACAGAAAGTAGCCCAGACGCTCTACCGCCGGAAATCCGTTTCCCCGTCTTGGCGATGAGCGCATGGTCGAACCCGAAAACAGCTTTGCTCGTGGAATTCGGCAGATCACCCACACAAACCTTAGCCTGCGGTGCAAAATTTGGACCTGAGAAGCAGGCGCGGAGTGAAAGGTCAGCGCCTTGGCCACCCCCATCCGCTGCCGGGAGACCATTGAGCACAAACTTGCCGAGCCTTCCGCCCGGTTGGCTAGCTGATGGCAGTAAAGCCTTTAGGGCCATCATCACCGGCCAGTAGCAGTCCGTAAGGGCTTTGTCGATGGTATCGCCCGCGTTGTGATTGCATCTTGTGCAAGTTAGCCCCCGTGATCGAGCCCGCCCTCCCACGCGCGCCGGAATTGCATGCTCCAGCTCGGTGCCACCATCAAGCGGCTTTCGGCAAAGGATACAATTTTGCTCTGGAATTGAAATAACCGGCTCCAATTGGGTTTGCGATCCCATGCTGATCTACGCTTTCCGCCACTTATCCGGCCCGCTCACCGAGGTGTCCCGTACGCGCTCGACGTCCGGTGCCGTGCCGGGGTTCATTTTCCGGGCGACATCAATTGCTTCTGCTTGCGTGGCCGTCACCGCGCATGCCCGCTGGGCGTGGGCCTTCCGCACCGCATAGTCGCCTTGCGACCGACGTTCCACAAGTAATTTATTGCTTGCCATAAAAGGCTCCTTCTTGATGAACTTTAGCACAAGCGGTGGTCGCGGTCAAATATTTTTCTACCATATATAGATTTTAAAGGTCCTATAAAAGTGATGGCTGGGAGTCCGTTACCGGGCGTGCGCTCGCCAACCAATGCCGCTTTGCTTATCATTCAGCAGTTGGCTAGCCGGGGCCGCTCCATGAATATTGCGAAGTCTCATCACGGCCCGGTACGCCAATTTTCTGGAGGCCCGGTGACCATGGCGAAATCTGAAAATGACCACGGCCCAAGGCCCGAACCGTGGAAAAAGAAGGTCGATGATTTATTGGCCCGGCGCAAGGTAAACCCAGCTTTGCGGTTGCTCGATATGGTTATAAATAATCGCCAGGCGTTGCTGTTTGACGATGGCTCCTGGCTGGCGGGCCAGCGACGGCTCGCGTGGCTCTATCGGATTGACATACTGCGGGGCGTTGGCAGGTTTCACGAGGCCTTGGCCTGGGCCTGCCTGGAATGTGAACTTGAACCGGAGAATATCGCGGCGAAGGCGTTGAGAAACCGGCTTAAGAAGCAGCTCTTTCCACCCGAAGCGGATCGCGGCAACCCTGCACCGCAAAGTGACCCGTGGGGCGGCGTCGCCGGTATGCGGGACCTGAAAGCCATGCTGGAACGGGATGTATTATTGCCATTGCAGGAGCCGGAACTTTACCGTCAATACCGGGTGGCTCTGCCCAACGGCATCATGCTTCATGGGCCGCCGGGATGCGGCAAGACCTTCATAGCCCGCAAGCTCGCGGAAGCGCTGACCTTTCATTTTATTGAAGTTAAACCCTCCGATTTGGCAAATATTTATGTGCATGGTACACAGGAGAAAATTAGTAAACTGTTCGCCGATGCACGCGCCCATGCCCCGTGCGTTTTATTTCTTGATGAGATTGACGCTATTTTGCCTGCACGTTCGCCCGAACTTTATCATTCATACGCCGCCGAGGTGAACGAACTGCTCGCGCAGATTAATGAGGCATCGAAAAGCCGTCTGCTGATTATTGGTGCGACGAACCGGCTGGACAAGATTGACTTGGCGGCCCTCCGCCCCGGGCGCTTTGACAAGAAGGTACTCGTTGGGCCGCCGGATATCGAGGCGCGGGCTGATCTGCTGCGGTTGTGCCTGAAAGATCGTCCGCAGGATCAGATCGAAATAATTAGCGTCGCCAGAGAATCGGCGGGTTATTCCTGTGCGGAGCTGACATTCATTGTTGACGAGGCCGCGCGCCGGGCGCTGGCCAAGCGCCGCCCGATCAGTACCCAAGACCTGATGGCCGAGCTCGCCGCAAACCCGTCAACAACTACGGCCGACGGGAAGGCTTGATCGGCGCTGCGCTCAATGAATATTGAGTAAAGAGATCCCGGCGCGCCGGGACGGAGGCCTTAATGAGACGCGGTGCTGCGCACCGCTTAAAATTTGTAGTGCGCGGATTCAATGGTCACGGATCACGGATCGCCTCGGCGGCTCACGCCGTCCGCGGGTGGGGTGGGGGCAGAAAGTAATGTTATTATGTATATATTTCGTAACGTCTTAGTTTGTAGGCGTACTGGATGCATCGGCTAACCCGGCGCGCCGGGGAGTCGGTCCGCGGCTGGCTCGCAGAGATGGCTACACCCCCTCGATTTCTACCTCGGCAGCTTTAGGCCCAGCTTTTCCGCCACCTTCTGCATATCGCCCCATACCTTTGCGCGGTTCTCCGGCGTGTAGGCCCGCAATAGAAACGATGGAGGGTACGTCGGCATCAGCGGTACGCCGCGATAGGCAAACCAGGTCCCGCGCAGGCGGCCAATTCCCTCCGTCGTACCGGTGAGGTATTTCAGCGCCGGTGCACCCAGCGTAACAATCACCTTCGGACGGATAATCTCTATTTGCCTGTGCAACCAAGGGATGCTAAGCTCCACTTCCGCAGGCGTCGGCGGCCTGTCCCGGAAACGGCCATTTTCCGGACCCGGCTCGGCGGTGCGTAATTTTAAAATATTACTGGTGTAGACATCCGCCCGCCGTAACCCCATTGCGTCAATTATTTTATCCAGAAGCTGCCCGGACCGTCCGGCGAAAGGCTTTCCGCATGCATCTTCATCGCCGCCCGGGCCGTCACCGACGAACATCAGTTCGGCCGCTGGATTTCCATAACCGAAGACCACTCTGGTGGCGATGGCTGAGAGGTGGGGCGAAAGCGCGACAATAGCCTGCCGCTCCAACTCGGCCAGTGACTGCGGCTTATCGGAAGCGTTGATCGCGGGCAGCGCATCCAAGCGGCCCCGCGGGATCGGCGGGAGCTGCACGGCAGACGGCGGAATCGGTTCGCCGTCCCGATTTCGAGTCGCGTGCGCGGGTTCTCTTTTGGAAGCCGCCAGCCCACTACGGTCCTCCATATTCGAGATAGCATTGATATTTCGTCGAGCGAGGCCGTGGATCCAGGTTTCCGGCCCAGAATTATTCTTGGCGAGTTCCCACCACTCCACAGCCCTGGCGTTATCTCGCGGTACGCCCCTTCCATTTTCGTAGAGAACGCCGATGTCGTACATCGCGTCGGCGCTCCCCGCCGTAGCGGCCTTGCGATACCACTCCATGGCCTTGGCGTAATCTTGCGATACCCCCTCGCCGCGGTTATAGAGCCGGCCGACGTTGTACATCGCGTGGCCGTTTCCCGCCGCTGCGGCCTTGCGATACCACTCCATGGCAACAGAGTAATCTTGTGGAACGCCTTGGCCATTGCGGTAGAGAATTCCCATGCCGTGCATCGCGTGGCCGCTCCCCGCCGCGGCACCCTTGCGATACCACTCCATGGCCATAGAGTAATCCCGCGGCACACCTTGGCCATTGCTATAGAAAAATCCGATGTTGCACATCGCGTCCGCGATTCCCGCCGCTGCGGCCTTGCGATACCACTCCATGGCGACAGAGTAGTCCTGTGGAACGCCTCGGCCATTACTGTAGAGAAATCCGATGTTGCACATCGCGTCCGCGCTCCCCGCCGCTGCGGCCTTGCGATACCACTCCATGGCAACAGAGTAGTCCTGTGGAACTCCTTGGCCATTGCTGTAGAGAAATCCGATTCCGTACATCGCGTCCGCGTTGCCCGCGCCAGCGGCCTTCCGCCACCACTGCATGGCCCTTGTGTAATCTTGCGGCACACCTTGGCCTTGGGCGTGGAGAGAACCCATGCCCAACATCGCGTCCGCGTCGGCCGCCGCCGCCGCCTTGCGGATCCATTCCATGGCCTTGCTAAAGTCCTGTGCAACCCCCGCCATGCCTCCCACATGGTAGCAATATCCTAAACTGACCATCGCCGCCGCATCGCCTGCGGCAGCCGCCGCCCTGAAAACATCGGGCGAAAATTGATCAATCTCGGCACCCGATCCACATAGCGCGTTAAAGATGCCGCCATTGTGATATTTTAGCGCGAGGAAAAATGGCGTTTCACCAATTTTGTTCTTGGCGTTCATGTCGGCATCCGCGCCCACGAGCAACCAAGCCGTCCCCTCTTGCCCGGTCTGCGCCGCTCCATGCAGGGGTGTGTTCCCTTCGTGATCTGCGGCACTCGCGTTCGCACCTTTTTGCAAAAGCAGCTCCACGACCAGAAAGCGCTCCCGCCAGACTGCGGTGTGCAGGGGCGTCGCGCCGCTGCTGTCGATTGCGTTGACGTCCGCCCCGGCTGCGATCAACCGGGCCGCAACTTCAACATGGCCCGCTTCCGCCGCGACCAGCAGCGCCGTACGGCCACGCTTGTCGCGCCCGTCAATCGCAGGGCCACTCTTGATGAGAAGTTCCAAGACTGCGGTGTTTTCCAGCGCTGCCGCCACGCACAGAACCGGTTCGCCATCCCCGCTGATCGCGGTGGCTCGCCCCTGATCATGCTCCAGAATGGCTTTTACCCGTGCCGTGTCGCCGGAGCGCACCGCTTCAAAAATATCAGATGCAGCGGTAACGGCGCGGGCCTCGTCTGCGTACCGAATAATGTCGCGCAGGCCGCGGTCCACCAGCGCGTTCGATGGGCGCATTATGATGCCAAGGTTCTCGGAGCGCACGATATGTTCGCCTGGCGGTGCGGGTTGGTCATTTTCTTCGCTCACGGTTTACTCCCACGCTCCAGTTGCGCCAGGCGGGCATGGGCCGCAGTAATTTCCCCAGCGATTTGTGCTGCGGTTTCCGCCAGAAGATCGCTTCCGCGGGCTGCGGCCTCCTCGGCCCTTTCCTTCATTTTGGCGATGTTGGACGCCCTCAACGCAGTGATTTCATCCTGAATAGCACGCAGGCGATCTTCAACGCGGGCAATCTTGCGAATCGTCCGTATAAGGTCAGGCCCCACACCCACCCCATGGACAGACTCCGGGGCGGAATCCCACTCCCGCAGAATTGCCCGAATGGCCGCTTCGTCGCCAGCCTCATAGGCCGCGTTGACCCGCGCCATGAAACTGTGCCGCCGGGCGCGGTCCTCATCGCAGCCGGCGAGGTCCGGGTGCAGGGCCTTTGCGGCTTGACGATAAAGTGCTTTGAGCGTTTCGGAAGGTTGGAAGGCGGTTTGTGGGACCGCATCAACTTGGGCGGCGGCGCTGGCAGATTCCTGGGCGCATCTGCGGGCCTCGGTGGCTTTTTCTTTAGCCTCTTTGCTGTGCGGTTTGAGCCGGGCCTCTATCTCGGCAATTTTGGCACGAACCTCATCAAGTTCCGCGTACCGCTTGCCGACAATTGCCAGATACGTTTTCTCAAATGAATTGAGGCTGGCTCGGAGGGTGGCCAAATCTAATTCCCGGACCGCGAGTTCCGATTCCAGGGCGGCCAATCGCGCGAGCTTACTTTCCAGTTCCAGTTCTTCCGGACTTTGCCGCTTTGTTATTTCCACTGCCATGGCATTCCCTTTTTTTGCTACCGCGAATCGACGGCAATTGTACCATGGCCGTTGGCGGTGGCCACGGGCGTTTGCGGGAAGGTATGGTTGGGAGCGGCGATATTCCTGGATATCAGCAGAAATACCACAATCGCGGCTTGATTTTAATGGCGCCGCTGCGCTCCAAGACCCTTAAGCGGTGCGCGGGCACGCCGTCTCATTATTCTTTATTCATTGCTCATTGAGTGCAGCGCTGCTTCCGTCACTGAATTTATTAAGTAATACTGATAATACTAATAATACTGTATTTGCTCCCTGTTGAGGCTGGAAGCCGAGATCTCCCGACATATCGGGACAGGCCTTTTGCCGCAGGAGTCGGCTAATTGGGACTCAACGATCACCTGTTCTCCTGCTCTGTGGCGGCAGCCGCCGCCGTTGCGCGGCAGAAACCGTCACAGGCTTAATCTGACGTCCCGGTGATATATCGACAAGCTCCTATACGCTGCGTGTGGCTTGCTGCGCCGCATCGCGAATGCCGTTGAGCATGCCATTAAAAACCACGTTATGCAGCGGTGCCACTGCGTACCAATACGCCAGTCCAGCCAGCCCGCGTGGGCGGAATCGGGCCGTCTGGGTAAGAATGGATCGAGGCGGTTGATTGCCAACCGCGGCTTTCTGCAATGCCACGTCAAATTCCAATACGGCTTGGCCAGGTAATTTCATTTCCGCCTGCAGACGCAGGTGGTGGGGCGGCGCAATGGCGGTTACGCGCCAGAAATCCAGAGCATCACCGCAAGATAAATTCATCGGGTCTCGGCGCGATCGGCGTAAGCCCGGACCGCCCGCAAGTTGATCCATCCATCCGCGAATGCGCCACAGCCAGTCAGCCGCGTAATAGCCATGCCCGCCGCCAACTTTGCAAATTGTATTAAAAACAATTGTCGGGTCTGCCAGAATCTCTATTTTCCGAATATCGGAGAAAACGCGGCCACCCGCCCATTCTGGATCACCGGGCATAACACCGGCATCACTCCAGGCTGTTTCCACTTGTCCGCTTTGTAATTTACCCAGCGCCAATTCTATCGCTTGTGCGGGGCCTAGGAGCTTACTGGGCATGAGTTCGGCAGCACGAGAATCGCGACAGACCACACGATTCTTCAACCCGTCAGCCAGTGGTCTGGCTACCTGAAAGCCCAGCGGTGTGATGAGATGAATCCACAGCGAACTTAACCGGGGAGTCAACAGCGGGACAGGAATGATAATCCGGCGTGGCAGGCCGAGCGCGGAAGCCATCATCCTGATAAGCTGGGAATATGTCAGCACGTCGGGGCCACCGATGTCGAGCGTCGCGCCAATGGTATCCGGGCAATCCAGGCATCGCGCGAGATAAAAAAGCACATCACGGATGGCAATAGGCTGGCACTGCGTTTGAACCCATTTGGGTGTAATCATAATGGGCAGACGTTCGGTGAGGTATCGCAAAATTTCAAACGACGCTGAACCGGATCCAATAATCATCGCTGCGCGTAACACGGTTACAGGTACCTTCCCCTTTGCCAGGCACGTTTCCACTTCGCGCCGTGAGGTTAAATGTTCGCTTAGGTCCTGCCCCATTTCACCGAGTCCGCCGAGATAAATGATTCGCTTGATCCCGGCGTTCTTTGCGGCTTGTGCGAACACACTGGCCAACTCCCGGTCGGCGCGGGCGTAGTCCGCTCCCGCTGCTGCCATGGAATGGATCAGATAATAGGCGACTTCGCAATCGCGCATTGCGGCGGTCAGATCGTCGAGGCAGGCGGGACTTTTGCCGGAGAATTCCACAATTTCAACATTGGAATGTGTGCTCCATGGACGCGATGCAAGTTTGGGAGCCGAACGCACGAGACATCGCACATGCCAGCCAGCTTCAAGCAGTCGTTTGCCCAATCGGCCGCCTACGTATCCGGTGGCACCCGTTAAAAATACTCGGCGCGTGGATTGCTCCGAGGGCGTGAGTTGTGTTGCTGTGCTGATATCAACGAATGTCAATGTGATTCTCGCATTATGGCTGTACCTCGTTTGTCCAGACTTTGAACTGCTGAAGCGTGGTGGGGCCGAAGGATGTGGTTAATGCGGTGTCGGCGGCGTCGCGACCGTGGGCCATGACAATGCGACCGATCCGCGGATGATTATGCCGCGCATCAAAGGTGTACCACATATTGGATAAATAGACTTCGAACCAGGCCGAGAAATCCATCGGATCAGGATTAAAAGGCACGCCGATATCGCCTAAATAACCGGTGACATAACGCGCAGGAATGCCCAGGCATCGGCACAGGGTGATCGACAGGTGGGCGAAATCACGGCACACGCCCTGCCGTTGATTAAAGACATCAAATGCGGATTTGAAGCTGTGGGCAAATGGATAGCCGAATTGAATATGATTGTGCACATAGTTGCACACCGCCTGAACGCGCTGATATCCAGTAACACCGGTGCCGAATTGCTTCCATGCAAACTCGGTCAATCGATCCACCTCACAATACCGTGAGGCCAAAAGGAATGGCAGGGTATAAGTCGGTAAGTCCTGAATTTGAAGTTGCTGGGCGTTAAGGTCTACCAGATCGGGCAAGCCGTCAACATCAACAACAGCATTATTAGAAAGCTGCAACAGGCCCGCAGGGGCCACGAGTCGGGTGCAGGTATTGCCAAATGAATCGGCGAACATCTGGGTTGGCACATTGGGAAGAATGGCCAATTGCTCGGGCGTAATTAGATTGTAGCGGCCCGGATGCGTGTGCAGCAAAAGCAACATGGGCGTTGGAGCCGGGACGGAAAAATGAATGTCATAGCCAATTTGAATGCGCATGGTAAACTCCGGTGCAGGTTCAACCACTAAAGCCCCCGTTGAACTGATCTATTGTTTTCCACCGCCAAGATCAGCCCGGTAACATCCTGTTGGATTTACCAGATAAAAAAACAGTCGCCCACTGTTACAAAACCCTACCGCTTAGCCTCAAGCGCGGCGCCGGTCGACTTTCTCTGCCCGTCTCGTTTCCACAGGCGTACCATAGCATAGCATAAATTCTCAATGAGCCACTCTGCCAAGCTGGCAGAGTGCGATTTTTGACATGGCCGGTATTACCAAATCCGGAAATAAAAACATGCCGGTATGTTAGATGTAACTGCTTTTAAGTAAAGGAGTTGCGAATTATTTTTGAAATTAAAACGCGCGCGGCATGGCGATTGCTTATGGCAATGTGGCTACGCTTGCGGCGTCAGGAGGCTGTTGCGGGCATCCGGGTAGGGTGCTAAATGGTTCTTCAATCGGCTGAATCAAGCGGTTAGAAAAGGATGTGTTCAATGGGTAAAGTCATTGGTATTGATCTTGGAACGACCAACTCGGTGGTTGCGGTCATGGAGGGCAACCAGCCCAAGGTGCTGGTCAATGCGCAAGGTTCGCGCCTTACGCCATCTGTGGTTGGTTTTACGGATAAAGGAGAGCGGCTGGTCGGCCTGCCGGCGAAGCACCAGCAGGTAACCAATCCGCAGAATACCGTTTTCTCTATCAAACGGTTCATGGGACGCCGTCACGGTGAAGTTTCTTCCGAAGAAAAGCTGGTTCCCTATAAAGTTATTGGGGGTCCGGAGGAACTCGTGAAAGTGGAGGTCCGTGGAAAAACATACACACCACCGGAAGTCTCGGCCATGATTCTTCAAGATTTGAAGAAAACCGCGGAAGATTATCTGGGGCAACCGGTTACAGATGCCATTATTACCGTGCCGGCATATTTTAATGATTCACAACGTCTGGCTACCAAAGAAGCCGGTGAAATCGCCGGGTTGAACGTTAAACGCGTATTGCCGGAACCAACTGCCGCCGCGTTGGCTTATGGCATGGATAAAAAGAAGGGCGGCAAGATATTTGTATTCGATCTCGGTGGCGGCACATTTGACGTGTCGGTGCTGGATGTTGGTGACGGCGTATTTGAAGTGCTGTCGATTAACGGTGATACGCACTTGGGTGGCGATGATTATGACCAAGTGCTGGTGGATCATATTGCTGAGGAATTCCGCAAACAAAATGGTATTGATCTGCGGAAAGATCCCATGGCGCTGCAACGTCTGAAGGAATCCGCGGAGAAAGCTAAAATTGAGCTTTCCAGCAATATGGAAACCACAATTAATCTTCCGTTTATCACTGCGGACGCCAGTGGTCCTAAACACCTGCAAATGGCAATTAACCGCAGCAAGTTTGAGGCCATTGTCAGCCATCTCACCGAACGTTGCAGGCAGCCGGTGCTTAAAGCACTTGAAGATGCCAAACTATCAGCCAAGGACATTGATGAAGTACTCTTGGTTGGCGGTTCAACGCGTATGCCGCGTGTACAGCAGTTGGTTAAGGAAATCTTCGGAAAAGAAGGTAATAAGAGTGTCAACCCCGATGAAGCCGTGGCTTTGGGCGCGGCGGTTCAGGGCGGCATTACCACCGGCGAAGTCAAGGATATTCTGGTATTGGATGTTACGCCGTTGTCCCTGGGTGTTGAAACCTACGGCGGTGTGATGACCGTATTGATTCCACGCAATACCACCATTCCCACCAGCAAGAGCGAAACTTTCAGCACCGCGGCTGATAGTCAGACCAGTGTTGAAATTCACGTTCTGCAAGGTGAACGTGAGTTCGCCAAGGACAATAGAACCTTGGGTAAATTCACCCTTGGTGGAATTCCTCCGGCCCCGCGCGGTGTGCCGCAGATTGAAGTGGCCTTTGACATTGACGTCAACGGTATTCTCAATGTGAAGGCCAAGGACAAGGCCACCGGCAAGGAAAGCAAGGTGGAAATCAAGGGCCACAGTGGATTGTCCAAGGATGAAATTGAACGCATGAAGAAAGAAGCCGAGGCTCATTCCGCCGAGGACAAGGCTCGCCGCGAATTGGTTGATCTAAAGAACCGTGCCGAAGCTGTTACGCTTCAGGTGGAGCGCGAATTGCAGGAGCACGGTAACAAGATTAGTCCGCAGGAACGCGGTGATCTTGAATCGGCAGTGAATCAGGTTAAGGAAGTCGGGAAACAGGAAGATAAGGCCGCTATTGAAAAGGCCTTGGAAAACCTGAATCGCGCTCGCATGAAACTCGGTGAAGCTGCGTATAAGGCCGCGTCGGAAGCTGGAGCCGCAGGTGCTCCGGGCGCTGCTGGCGGTCCGGAAGCCGCAGCAACCAGCGGTGCTGCAGCAGGTGCGGCGGCTGATGCGAGCAAAAAGCCGGACGATGTTATTGATGCCGAGTATGAGGTGAAATAACATTTTGACGCGTGCGTCGAAGCTGAAATCCGGCGGTGACTGATTGCCGCAATAAATTTAAGGGGCCGAAGAATATTCTTCGGCCCCTTTTTGTTTGCCTGCGGTTTTCTGTGCCAGGTTTCTGGATCAACGGTAGGTGGCACGGTGCGGAGCGCGTGGGTCATATACAATCATGCACGCATCTTCTACTTGTCCGCCGTTGTGCTGGGCGATGGCGCGGATATGATTTTGTCCTTCTTTGAGTTCGGTTTTGGGCCATACAAATACGCCGTTCATGCCCGGTTGAGTACCCAGTGACTGGCCATTGAGCATGAGTTCCACGCTGGAGCAATTGGCATATACCTTTAATACGGCGTGTTTATCCGGGCGGCAGATAAATCGTCGATCCGTGATATAAACGAACGGCTCTTTGGTCCACTGCGCTTTATAAAAATAGAATGCATCCTTGCGGGTTTTACGGTCGCGCGTCACAAGACCTTTGTCATTTTTTCCGGGATGATCTCCCTCGTGGCGGAATGCCGAGGCAAAGTCAAACATTACCCAGAGAAACGTACCCCAAAGCCACGGGCGATCTTTAATTGCGGCCCAGGCTTGTTCATGCAGAAGTGCCTGATATTCTTCAGGGTGCCAATACGCACCGGGGCTGGGTTGAGTAACATGGGATTCGTGCTGGAAAATGCTGGCGCCGGCACCATATTCACTCATGCCGATACATCGGCCTGGAGCCTTGGCCTCCACAACTTTACGAATGCCATCCAATATGCCGGGGAAGTCTGTCATCTTTCCGCCGTACCAGCCGGGATAGCGGTTAAAGGCGATAATATCCGTGATATATCCGATATGGTTGTACTGGGATTGATCGTCGGCGGCGGTGGTTAAGCGGGTGGGATCCAGTCGTCTGGCCTCAGCATTAATTTTTTGTACCAGGTGATAGCCAAGATTCCCCTGGCCATTATTTCCCAGTTCGTTATACATGCTCCAGAAGCAGATGGATGGGTGATTGAAATTCTGCTTAATGAGTTCCCGCACCTGTTGTATCTGATTGTTATCAAATTCCTCATTATGTGCCACACCATTAACCAGCCCGTCTTCCGCCCAAACTACGATGCCAAGTTTGTCCGCCGCGTCATACGATGCCTGCGCGTGCTGATAATGCGCCATGCGCAGGCATGTGGCACCAATTTCATAAATGATTTCCAAATCCTGGCGATAATCCGCATCGCTTACGGCTCGCCCTTTATTCGGTCGGTCCTGATGGGTGCAAACACCCCGCAGCGGATAAGATTTGCCATTGAGAAAAAATCCTTGATCCGGGTCGATATGATAAAAGCGAAGCCCCAGCGGTTGCGTAACGCCATCGGTGCGTTGCTTGTTATCAAAAATTTCCACGGTCATCTGATACAGATACGGGTCTTCCCGACCATTCCACAGATGTGGCTTTGGCAATACGATATTTTGCACACATGCGGCGGTTTGACCCGCTGCCACAATCTGTGCCGATGAAGCTGTCAATATTACATTTCCGGTGTGATCGGAAATGCTGTATCCGACGCCCGCGGTTTTTTCTTCAGATGACGCATTGCGTACCAGCGTGGTGACTTCCAGTTCCGCTTTCTCCGGCGTGACTTTTACCTGTTTGATATATACACCGGGGCCGCCGTCATCCAAGGGACTGATGCATAATGGGTCGAGCACCAGCAACCGGACGTGGCGATACAGGCCGCCATCCAGATTAAAGTCTCCGTTCAATGGAGCAATATGATTGTTGTATGCGTTGTCTACGCGTACCGCGATGACATTGCGTCCTGTGCGATGAATAAACGGTGTGATATCCACACAAAAGCCCGCAAACAGGCCAATGTGTCCGCCGGCCCGATGGCCATTGCAGTACACTTCGGTTGTGATGCCCGCGCCTTCAAAATACAGAAAAATCTGTTTGTCTAGTTTCGTGGCGGCGCTTGGCAGATCAAGTTCTTTGCGATACCAGGCTGGTCCGCGGTAATACGGCGCCCCGGTCTGCCCATCCAAACCATTGTAGGAATGGGGTAATTCGACTGTAGTCCATGCGGTATCGTTTATATCCGGGGATTGAGCACCGGGAAAACCCTGCTTGAGAAATTTCCATGCCTGATCAATACGCATATCGATACGTGCGGCGGTTAATTTTCCGGTATGGCCCGTCAATCCGGCAGCACCGGCAGATTTCGTTTGGGCGTCGCTGCATCCGGCCAAAGCACCAGTCGCGACCATGGCCAGAGCGCCAAATTTAATGATATCACGGCGCGATGGCATGAGCGTGTTGGTGCAAGAGGTGTTTTTGGCTGTAGACCTGTGGTTTTCAATTTGGGAAGTGGTTGTTGTTGCCGGTGTTGGATTCGGTGACATTTGTCCGCCTTTCAAAGAAGACCACATTTGCAAAATCGATGATAATCGGCGATGGCGGATTATTCAAAGATGGAAAAATAATGATGGAAAAGTAATTATGAGCAAACCACGCGGAAAAGCTATCGCGCCGTACGGTTGGGCTGGCGTTTTTTTGGGGGGGGCGGCGGTTCGCATAAGGTCATCGGTTGATGTTTGGACTTGGATTCCATCAGGTCGGCAATGGTGGAATTGCGCAAAACTTTTTCAATGCCGCCAATGGCCTGGTCCAACCTGGTATGCAATGGGCAAAGTTGCTTGCCGTGCGCCAAAAGTGCCAGCGGACAACTTTCAATGCGGCGAATTGGATCAACCGCCTGCACAACGTCAAAAAGTGTTAAGACTTTAGGATCTCGCGCCAGTATCGTTCCGCCATGCAAACCGCGCTGGGATTTGACCATTCCGGATCGGGAAAGGGTTTGCAATACCTTGGCCAAATATCCCCGGGGCACCAGGGTGCCGGCAGCAATAACCTGATTGGTGGCCGGCTCGCCATCGCATCCGGCCAGATACACAACCACTCGCAGAGCATACTCACTGGTTTGAGAAAACATAAACACCTAAAATAGAGATTGATATTTAACTCTTGAAGTCCGATTTTACTGCCGCTATAATATTGGTCAAGGACGGCAAGCGAATAAAATCGCGCATATTGCGGTGTTAGACTCAATTCGCCTCCTAAGTTGGGGCCGGAGTAATCATGATGAATACACTGATGCTATCACGCATTCAATTTGGTTTGACCATTTCGTTTCATTATCTGTTTCCACCTCTAAGTATCGGCCTGGCCTTGATGATGGTACTCATGGAGGGGATGTACCTGAAAACCGGTGATAAAAAATGGGAGCAGATGACGCGCTTCTGGACCGGACTTTTTGCTTTGACCTTTGGGCTGGGCGTAGCGACCGGGATTGTGATGGAATTCGAATTTGGCACCAACTGGGCCAATTATTCAAGGTTTGTCGGTGATGTGTTCGGCGCACCCTTGGCTTCCGAGGGGATATTCGCATTTTTTCTGGAATCAGGATTTTTATCGATCCTGCTTTTTGGTTGGAACCGGGTGGGACCTAAGACGCACTTTTTCTCAACCATTATGGTCAGCCTGGGTTCTATTTTCAGCGCGGTATGGATTCTCATCGCCAATTCGTGGATGCAAACCCCACGGGGATTTCATATCGTGCTCCATGATGGGGTGGCACGCGCCCAGATTGTGAGCTTTGAGCAGGTGGTGTTCAATCCATCCACACTTGATCGCCTGGGTCATGTGCTGTTGGGGGCATTCCTCTGCGGGGCTTTTACGGTTTTAAGCGTAGGGGCGTACTACGTATTGCGCAAGAGGCATGGGGATTTTGGTCAGCGCTGTGTAAAACTTGCGTTGGTTATGGCAGTCGTCTGCGCGCTACTGCAGTTGGTATCTGGTGATTTTAATGCCAAAATGATTGGTAAGTATCAACCGGCCAAGCTGGCGGCCTTTGAGGGCCATTTTCCAGCCCATGCGCCGGCGGGTATGAGCATTTTTGGCTGGGTGAATGCGGCCAAACAAAAGGTGTATGGCCCGAGAATTCCGGGTATGCTCAGTTGGTTGCTTTATTACAATACCAAGGCCCCCGTGATCGGATTGGACGCCTTTAAACCGGCTTTGCGGCCCCCGGTTAACCCGGTGTTTCAATCGTATCATGCGATGGTGGCCATCGGCATGACGCTGATTTTCATCAGCTTGCTGGGCGTGTTCTTCTGGTGGCGTGGGACATTATTTCAACAGCGCTGGCTGTTATGGGTATTTGTGTTCTCAGTGCTTGGCCCGGAAATGGCCAATGAACTGGGCTGGTTTTCCGCAGAGGTGGGCCGGCAGCCATGGATCGTTTACAACGTCATGTTGACTTCCCAAGGTATTTCGCCGCATCTGGCCGCCGGTCAAGTATTAGGCTCCATTATTATGTTTGGTGTCATGTACTTGTTGCTGGGCGCGCTGTTCGTATTTTTAATGAATCGCAAAATCCAACACGGGCCGGCGGAACTTCCCGTCGAATTAGCGCCGACTGAGGCCATCAAGGTTCATAGTCGACTAGACGCGTAGAGCATAACTTCCATCGGGCAGGGCGAGTAGCTGCTTTCGGAAATAAAAAAAGGAATCTAAACAATGTATTCCGAACTTCAAGTCGTATGGTTTGTTTTGGTAGGGATTTTATTTGGCGGCTATGCGATCCTCGACGGCTTTGACTTTGGCGTGGGAATGCTGCTTCTGCTGGCGCGCGATGATGGCGAACGCCGGCTACTGTTGAATTCCATCGGGCCGGTGTGGGATGGCAATGAGGTCTGGCTGGTTACTGGTGGGGGAGCGATGTTTGCGGCGTTTCCCAATGTATATGCGACATTGTTTTCCGGCTTTTATCTGATCTTTATGGCGCTGCTGGCGGCGCTGATTTTTCGTGGGGTTTCCATTGAATTTCGGTCCAAGGAGCCGATGGGTTGGTGGCGGACACTCTGGGATATTAATTTTTTTATTGGCAGCGTTCTGATCGCATTTTTTCTGGGGGCGTTTGTGGGTAACCTGGCCTACGGGGTAGCCCTGGATGCACACGGTAACTATATCGGTGGATTCTGGGCGTTGCTAAACCCCTATGCCTTGTTGGTGGGGCTAACTGCGGTGGCGCTATTTCTTATGCACGGTTCGATATATCTGGTAATGAAGACAGAAGGCGCTCTGCATGACCGGGTCCGCGGATGGGTGAATAATGCTATTATTTTCTACATTATTTGCAGTGCAACTACGACCATGGCGACACTCCTTTATGACCGGCATCTGACTGTTGAAATACGTAAACACCCGATATTTTTTGTGGTGGCCTTGGTCAACATGCTGGCTATAGCAAATATTCCACGGGAGATATTTCACAAACGGGATTTCCGGGCGTTTCTTTCAAGCTGTGTCTCAATCATCGCATTGTTGTCATTACTGGCGATCGGGCTGTTTCCAAATATTGTTTATGCGCGAAACAACCCGGCCAACAGCTTGACGATATTCAATGCATCCTCATCCAGCTACACGCTACACATCATGTTGATTATTGCGATTATTGGAATGCCTGTCGTGATTGGATATACCGCATTTGTTTATTGGATATTCCGGCATAAAACCGCATTAGATACGCACAGTTACTAATAATCAGCGAATCGTGCCTAAGGCTCCGCGGCAAAATAACTTGAACATTCTGGCTGGTTCTTTTGCCCGCTGGCGACGTTGCTCGCTCGTTACGTATCCCTGCGGATATGTGCCTCGCGAGCGCCTTGCCATCTGGCAAAACTCCTGCGCCATAATTGTTCATGTTATTTTGTCACGGAGCCTAAGCTCGTTGGTGCTCCCTGCCGCTTTTTTACTTCTGGTCGGCAGTTCAGTTGCCTGAATGATGGATTTAGTATTCGATTTGCCCGTAGATTGCCGAAATAAACTGTAGTTTTTCGTGCTTGATTTACGAGTTTTGGAGGGCAATAATGCTTTGGGGGCAGAAGTTGGATGAATCGGTGACGGCCGCGTAGACTGTCAGCGTTATTTAGAGTCTTCTTTTTACAGGAGGTTTATCATGTCGGATACACTTACACCCATACATAACAACGATGGTGCCGGCACGACCACCCATCACGTTGAGGAATTGCGCCGCAAATATACGGTGGCGAAATCTGCCGTGGCTGATCTGGCCGGCGAAGTCGGAAAGACCGCCAAGGATCAGGTTGGCGATTTAAAATCTCATGCCTCCGATTGGGTGCATGACAAGGCTGAACTGCTGAAGGAACAAGCATCCGATTCGCAGGCGGCCATGATTACCTTGGTTCGACGTAATCCTGTGAAGACCGTGGCCATTGCGGCGGCAGTTGGTTTGCTGGTTGGCTTGCTGATCCGCCGAAGAGACTAATGGCTCTAAAATACGGTATACTGCCATCAGCGATTGGTCGTGTCAGATGATGTTACGGAGTTGCTTTCATGGCTGTGGATACCGCTGAAGATCGCACGACGGAGTCGGCACAGCCGCCGACTCCGGGGGCCGGGAGATACTACAGCAGGCGCATTCTTCGGGCTTTGCTGGATGTTATCGAACTGGAAGTGCAGATTATTGTATTGCGGATTCTATCGGCAATGCGCGATGCGGCCGTTCGTGTATGTATGGGGGCGGCAGCGATTATTCTGGGGCTGGCTGGGGTGGTATTTCTCGAAATCGCCATCTTTCAGGCAGTGGAACACCTTTTACCAATTGCCTGGGTGTTTCTGATTTTTGCAATTGTTCACTTGGCGGTTGCCGGCGGCTTGGCGTTTATGGCCGCCCGGCCCATGCGATCAAAGGCTTCCAGCACACCGGATAAGTCAGATGCACCCAATAAAATCGGAGGCCACCAGAAATGAGTATTGATGCCAAATTGGCCGAATTGGAGTGCCGACGTGATGCGTTGCTGCAGGAAATGGGTGATTACGCGACGCATTTGGGTGAATATGTAAAATCGCAGTATTCTCCCGCTAATGTGTTACGTCGGCATATTGGCCCAGCCATAGGTATTGCCGCCACTCTCGGCACGCTGGCTGCCGGAGCGAAAGCGCCGGGGACGGGGTTCATGCGGCTGATCTGGACACGGTTGCTGCATCGCGAAAATAATAATTCCGATACAAAGCAAGCACCTGGTCCAACTGGTTCATCTCCACCATCAACTGATGCGGTGTCGGCAGCGCACGGCGGAATGCATTCGCCCCAGCCTCGCCATCGTGGACTTAGGGACGTCGCCGAGCCAATTGTCACAAATATCATTATGGATGTGGCGCAGGCAATTCCGTGGCGTAGTTTGTTGCAGCGCGTGCGGGAGAAGCATAAGGGCCGGGATGGGCAAACGGATCAAAAGGACCCATCGCGTCAATAATATTCAAATAAAACTAAAAGCTTGGCACTGGAAGCGAGACACGCGGGCCGTAACCGTATAAAATCCCATTGTGTTGTGTGCTTCAGGGTAAATTTCAGGCATGAATGAGAAGTTGCGAAATACGATTGTTGGACTGACCATTATCGGGGCGTTGGTTCTTATTACCTGGGGAGCGTTTCTGCTGGGGCGTGTGCCGGGCTTCGGTCCGAATGCTCCGTATGATATTACACTGTTGGCCCCCACGGCTGATAGTCTGACGTATGGCGATATGGTGACATTTAACGGAGTTACCGTGGGAACCGTGCAGAGTGTTGCACTGACACCGGACATGCAGTCGGCAACAATTATCATCGGGATATATCGCTCGGTTCATCTGCCGGTCAATACCGTGGCGCAAATTGGATCGAAAACCATCGGCGCGGCGTATGTGTCGCTATACCTGCCGGGAAAAGCGGATGCTAAAACGCTGCCGATGGATGGCAGTGGGACCATAAATGCGAGTGTTGCGTCGTCCAGCCTGATTCCAAAATCTGTGGTGCAGGATTTTTCCACGTTGAAAATGCAGTTTGGAGTCCTCAGCGATAAATTGGACCGCGTGGCCGATGACCTGCATGAACTGCTTAAACCTGTGGCACTGACCAAAGCGCAGGCGGACGGCTCTGAAGCCAGTTCTACTGATCTCAATAACATCAGCGCTTTAATTCAGCGACTGAACGTAACGGTTAATTCAATCAATGGCTTGGTGGGCAATGGTAAACTGCGCGGCGAAGTGCGCGAAATCCTCGCGAATGTGGCGGCATCCTCGGAAGAACTCAAAGGCACACTGAAGCGGTTATCTGGAACGGTGGGCCGCTTTAATGGGGTTCTTGATAAAGCCGGCACAACCGCCTCGGATATAGACGCGGTTGCCAAAACCGCGCAACAAAAAATTATTGTCTTAAGTGTCAAGCTCACAGGCGTACTGGAAAATGTTAATGCCATTACCGAATCTATCGTGCAGGGACACGGCACGGCGGGACGGCTGATAAAAGATCCTCGATTGTATAATTCACTGCTGGAGCTGACGCGGCGCCTGAAGGGCACCGTTGACAGTCTGCATGGGCTGGTAAAACAGATTAAGGCAGAGGGTTTTGATGTGAAAGTCGGATTCTAATCGGTGTTGACGGTACCGCCCACGGAGGAAAATCATGGCGCGTAGTGATGTGCCGGGGAAGGGCATTTATGTCGCAACAACCATCAAGTAATCCTGCGGCATTGTCTGAAGTAGATGTTCTGGACGCCCGAGCCATTGCATGGAATAAGCGTCCGCTGCTGCGTGTGGTGTATCACGATTATTTTCAGTCCATGGCGGCGCAGTTTGTCCAGCGTTCAACCGATAGCAGCAGGCCGCATGGCGTGGTGGTGGAAATTGGTGGCGGAGCCGGTCACTTTAAAGCATTTTATCCGCGAATGATTGTTACTGATCTGGTGCCGACACGGCATATAGATTTAGCGGTCGATGCGATGCACCTGCCATTTGCGGACGGCAGTGTGGATAATCTGGTCATGCAGGATGTGCTGCACCATATTGCCTATCCATTGTCCTTTTTTTCCGAGGCGGTTCGCATTTTGGCTCCCGGCGGGCGTATTGTGATGGTTGAGCCATTTATTTCCACACTCTCGAATGTGCTTTATCGCCTTTCGCACCCGGAGCCTGTGGATATGCGGGCCCGGATTTTTCGTGAGCCGCGGGACATTTCCGGCACCGACCCTGCGGCATTTACGGGCGCCAGCGCGTTTGATGCCAATCAGGCGATTCCGACGCTTTTATTTTTTCGTTACGCCGGAAAATTTCAACGACGATTTCCAAATTTGATTGTACGCGAGCGCAAAGTGCACAGCATGATTGCGTATCCCTTATCCGGTGGCTTTTCCAAGCCGGTGCTTATGCCGATGATGGCGGTGCCGGCGGTGCGGGTATTGGAAAATATTCTCTCGCCATTGGCTCCGTGGCTGGCATTTCGTATGCTTGTAGCGCTGGAGAAGACGGCATGAAAATCGTGAATCGGTACGCGACACAAAACCGGGATAGTACTATAATTCATCAAGCGTTTTGATTTGGAGCCATTTGTGATCATAGACAGTACGGTTGAACCGGTTCTTCCTGTTTTGCGGGCGGTGGGAAAAATTCCCAGCGGATTGTTTATTCTTATCGCCGGCGAAGGTCCACGGCAATCGGCCATGCTTGTGTCGTTCGTCCAGCAATTGAGTTTTGAGCCATTGTGCATTGGCGTTGCGATTCACAAAGATCGGGAGATTAGCGATATTATTGAAAAAGCGGGGTCTTTTACGCTCAATATCTGTTCGGCGGGAGATAAGGGTTTGTTGCGTAAATTTGCCCGTCACGCGTTGACCGGTGATGCGGCAACGGCGGACGTGGAGCATCGGAAATTGCCCCAGGGCGGCATTGTGCTGGTGGAAGCCTGTGCGTATGTGCATTGCCGGTTCAGCCACCGTGTGAGCTATCACGCAGATCATGAATTGCTTATCGGTATCGCGCAAGAGGGTGATATTACCGGTGATTCCAGCGTCAAGCCCATGGTACATACCCGGCACGATGGCTCAAAATATTAATATGGCAAAAGCGGATTGTTTGGCAGGCTTGAATTTGGACTTAAAACTCCTAAAATACCTTTTATGATAAATACGCAACTGCAACATGAATTGTTTCCCCTGGAACTTGCCGACCCGGTCAATGCCGCGATACTCGCAGTATCGGAAGATCGTATCCAGGGCTTTCACCGCAATCCGCTGGGCGAAATCGCCAGACTTTCCGGAATCCCGGTTGCACAGGTGATTCAACGCATTGCGGCCCTGTTGCGGGCCGGGGTGATTCGTCGGGTCAGGCAGACATTGCTGGCTACCAATTTGGCGTCCGGTGCTTTGGTGGCGTGGGAGATTCCGCCAAGCGCTCTAAGTGCTGGTTTTGATTACCTCTTCCAGCAGGACCCCTTTTCGGGACATGTGGTGATTCGTTCAACCGATGGCGAAACCACCGGTTCCAAGTATCGTCTATGGACAACGCTTAAAGTGCCGCAGGGTTTTTCACTGGAAAAGCATTGCGCGTTTTTGATGAAGAAGATCGGTGCGGTGTCATTTAAGATCATGCCGGCCAAGAGATTATTTGCGCTGGGAGTCGGGCATGTGCGGCGGAAGGGGATGGAGCCGGGCAGCAAATCAGAGGAACTTGCGGATGTTCTGGAAACCAGAACCGTTGAACTCTCTGACCTGCAATGGCAGGTATTGACCACATTGAAACGTGAATTTTCTCCCGACGAACTGGCCATAAATCTTTGGGATCGGCGCGCGGAGGAGGCGGGCGTAAGCCTGGAGGAGTTCTACGCGGTGGCGGAGCAATTGCATTCGCTGGGGGTCATTGGCCGTTTTTCAACTTTTCTGGAACATGTTAAGCCCTTGCCAACCGGCGAAAAAGTAACACAGTACAATGCGCTGTTTCACTGGGCGGTGCCAAAAGGGAGAGAAATTGATGCCGGGCGACAGGTTGGCCGTTTTCACATTATGACACACGCCTATTGGCGTGAAGGCGGGGTAGAATTTGGAAACGTCAACATCATGGGAGTGGCCCATGGGAAAGATAAAAATCTGCTTTTAGCCCACAAGGCGGCCATGGACGCCCATTTGGCGCAGGTTGGAATTCCAATTTTTTATACCAATGTATTTTGGGGCGGACGCAGCGAAATAAAGCCCAGTGAAATAGTTCCCGATGCGTACCGTGACTGGTGCGCCGAACAAGGCCTTATGCCAGAATCGATGCGGCTGTAACGCCGCTGAGCCAATAGCAACCCCGCCGGCCGCCCGTGATTTTCTACACGCGAATATGGCCATTGCCGGTGACAATAAATTTATACGTACACAAATCTGCCGCGCCCATTGGGCCGCGGGCGTGAAGTTTGTCCGTACTGATACCTATTTCCGCTCCTAATCCATACTCAAAACCATCGGCCCAGCGCGTGGATGCGTTGACCATCACGCTGGCGGAGTCCACGTTTTGGATGAATTTATTGGCCGCACCTATATCGCTGGTGATAATGGCATCGGTGTGCTGCGAGCCATAATGCGTAATATGAGCAATGGCTTCATCAATGGAATTCACCTGCTTAATGGCCACAATCAAGTCCAGATATTCAGCTCCCCAGTCTGATTCAACGGCCAATTTGGCGTTTTGTAACAGCCCCTGGCTGCGGGCGTCGGCACGCATTTCCACCTTGGCTTCACGAAATTTTGCCGCAAGGCGGGGTAATACCCGTGCGGAAATGTCTTTATGTACAAGAATACATTCGGCGGTGTTGCAGACCGCACAGCCGTCAACTTTGGCACTGTATGCCACATTTACGGCCATATCCGCGTCAGCGTCTTTGTCAATATAAATGTGACATACGCCTTTGTAGTGCTTGATGACAGGTATAGTGGCTTGATCCACCACCGCCCGAATCAGCGATTCGCCCCCGCGTGGAATCGCCAAATCCACCAGACCTTCCGCGGTGACCAGCACGCCCACCGCCGCACGATCGGTGGTGGTGATGAGTTGTACCGCGTTGGGATCTATTTGCGAACTGATCAGAGATTTCTGAATAATTTTGGCGATTGCCTGATTGCTGCGGATGGATTCCTTGCCGCCACGCAAAATACAGGCATTGCCGCTTTTCAAACAAAGCGCCGCCGCGTCGCTTGTTACATTGGGCCGACTTTCGTAAATAATGGCTATAACGCCGATCGGAACGCGGCGTTTTTCAACGCGCAATCCGTTGGGCCGGTCATACCCTTCAATGGTTTGTCCCACCGGGTCGGTTTGCCCCGCGATTTCCCGCACGCTGATGGCCATGGCTTCAAGCTTTTTTTCAGTCAAAGTGAGCCGCGATATCATGGGCAACGCAAGATTGTCGTTTTTTGCGTCTCGAAGATCGGCCGCATTGGCCTCCAGCAATTCCGTTTTGCCGGCGATAATGCCATCGGCGATTCGCAGCAGTGCGGCGTTACGGATATTGCCACTCAAGGCCGCCAATTGTCGCGCGGCCTGCCGGGCCTGCCGGGCCATGACCAGAATGTCTTTGGTGACATCGGCCAAATCGGCCATTCCGGTTGCGGCAGTGTCGGGTTTAACATCTGTAATCGATGAGCTTTGCATGACAACTCCAATGGTTCCTAAACCGTGGCGTATTTTAGCATATTTTTTACCGGTGAGTGTGCCTCAATAGCATGCTCATTATAATCTTGGCCGGCGCTCGGACAGACACCCCGAATTCCGCTATGCTGTAGCCCGAATGCCGGGTAGAATCCGATTGTATGGAATGAAACGATGAGTACACCAGTGGATTCAAATCAACAGGATGGCCCGCTCTCGCAGGAGCAACTGGCACAAATCGGCGAGGCGCGGATGAATGCTTCGCAAATTTTGCGGGCCGCGCAAATCGCCCACCGCGAATTTGTGGGATTGGTTCTGATGGGTGCTCTGACGGCCATGTTTGCCTGTTACGGAGGCATCAGTATCTCTTCACTGATTATGGGACTCTGGATGATCGTGGGTGGCGTTATTGAACATCTTGGTGAACAGCGTATCCGACGATTGGACCCCCATGTTTTCACAACGCTTAGCCGCAATCAGCTTCTGCTGGGCATCATGTTTGTGGTTATCAGCGCGTGGTGGATGCTGACAATTGCCATGGGTTCGGATAAGGACCTGGCCTCCACCGGGAAGACCTTAAGCAATCTCGGCATCGCCGCAACGCAAATGATGCCCATGGTGAAATTGATGCTTTACGGTGCTTATGGATCGGTGGGGGTGTTCGGTATTTTCTGGCAGGGGTATCTCGCCTGGTACTATAGCCGCCGCCAAAAGCAGTTGCTGGAATATATTCAAGAGACGCCAAAATGGATTCTCGATATGCAGCAGTCGGGCATTTTAGGGTAAGGACGCACCGGGAATCTCCAAAATCATGCTGTCATAGGCCACACGGACATTGGCCGGCAAATCACGTTCGATGTCCTGATGACTGACATCGTGCGATAAGTGCGTAAAATAGGCCCGCCGAGGTTTCAGATCGTCAATGATGGCCAAAGCCTGCGAAAAGGAGAGATGCGTGGGGTGGGGCCGGGGGCGCAGAGCGTCGATAATCAGTGTATCCAGGTTTAGGAGCATCGCGCGGGCTGGGGCCGGAATTTCCGAGCAATCTGTGCAATACGCAAAGTTGCCAATACGGAAGCCCAACACAGATATGCGCCCATGCGGCAGGGGGATAGGTTGCCAGTTGACGCCGAAGATTTCCTGTGGCCCATCGATTATTTTCGGCTCCAATTCCGGACGGTAAACGCCGGTTTGCGTCTGTTGTGTGAACGCATAGCTGAATGCCTGTTGCAGCGTGCGCATGGTAGCTTCGGCGGCATACACGGGCAGCGGCGATCCCAGAAGGGTGTTATAACGTCGCACATCATCAAGGCCAAAGATATGATCAGCGTGGCCATGCGTAAAAACCACGGCGTGGATCAAGTCTACTTGGTTGGCAATGGCCTGTAGCCTCAACTCCGGCGTGGTGTCCACCAGTACTGATTTTCCGCAGTAAGAAACCAGGATGCTGCAGCGCGTGCGATGATCGCGTTGATCCCGGCTGCTGCATACCGGGCAGTGGCAGCCGATCATGGGAACTCCGGCGGAGGTACCCGATCCAAGTATCACAATCCTTAATGGAGGCGTTTCCTTCATGAACGTAAATTAAGCGGCTTCAATTTTTGAAGCAAGTTGCAAATTGTGCCGATAATTTTCATATCGCCACCGGAATGGCCACGGAACCCGCCACTGTACGCGGGAAACCGGGCCATTTTGCCCAAAGTGCAGTTGAAGGCGTCGCCTTCTCAGGTGTTGTCCGAAACGCAATGTTAAGGAGCCTCGTTGATGACCATTGTGCCCTTCGAGATTATGAGTTTCCTGATTGTGGAAGAGGATGTTGGGCGTTTAATGGCTTTGGCCGAAGCGTTTACCGAATCTCGAATTTATAACAAACTCGTTGGCCTGCCGACTGGGAAGGCCGCGTTGGAATATCTTGGATCAGGCACACGACATTCGGGAAAAACCACCGCGGATGCGCTGATATTCAGTGATGCCATGTCGGACATTTCATGGCAGGAATTGGTGCGAGCAATCAAAGCCAGTCCTATGCTTGTACATTTGCGACTGGTGTTAATGACTGACCAATCCGTTAAAGAAATTATCTCCAGTGATATGGGCAATGCCGTAGATTTAATTTTGCCGCGGGAAATCCGCGCCAGTGAGCTATTGGAAAGCCTGCACAAAATTCCCGGATTCTGGTGTAGTTTTGTGCGCCCCAGCCTCAATGAGCCACGCAAACACGCTGGTCGAACATTTGGCGCTGCTGAGCCGCATTTAACTGCACCAACGCCCGCAAGTAATTACGACATTGCCGCCACAGCAATCTGAATTCCGGCGAGGTATCCTGTGGAAAACGCGAGTTGGAGATTATATCCACCGCTGGGGCCGGTGAGGTCCAGTACTTCGCCGGCCAGGAATAACTGGGGATTTATGCATGATTGCATGGTGTTGGGGTTTATTTCATCGAGGCGCACGCCGCCAGCGGTGACCATGGCTTCCTTAAAGCCGCGGGTGGCATAAACGGTAAATTCGTTTCCCTTGAGCCGCTCGATGAGTTTCTGAATCTGCCGGGCCGTCAGGTTGGCACAGACTTGCCGTGGATCTATATCGTCCAATTGACAGAACATCTCCGCCAAACGCTGCGGAATAAGTTCCGCCAGTTTGGATCGCACCAGTTTCTTGCCTTCGGTGGAGTGCCATTGTCGAAACACCGTGGCCAATTCCTCATGGCCAAGATGGCGCACGAAATCTGCACGCAGGGTTATTTCGGGAAATTTTTCCAGCAACTCCGCGACTATTTCCGAAATATTCAACACCGCCGGGCCGGATAATCCAAAGTGTGTGAACATCATATCGTTGATGCTCGGTTCGGGTTTACCGGTGGCCAGGCGCGGAAGCGGGCCGGGTGCCTCAATGCGCACCGCGACATCCTGCACCGCAAGGCCCTTAAGTTCAGTAATCCATGGTTCTTTACACAGCAGCGGCACAATGGCCGGGCGGGGGGTGATAACGCGGTGGCCCAGAGCCTGCGCAAAGCTGTATCCGTCGCCCGTGGTCCCCATGCGGGTATAGCTTTGACCGCCAACGGCTATCAGCAGAATTCGGCTGGTAAATGTGTGGCCTGTGCTGGTGGCAACATCAAACAATTGACTGGATGAATTCCATGTTACCGCCTCGGCGGTGCATGGCGAGTGGATTTCCACACCTAATTCCCGCATTCGCTGCACCATGGCGTTGACAACAGAACTGGCCTTGTTGGAATCAGGATAAATTTTTCCGTCATGCTCTTCGTGCGTTGGTACGCCCCGACTGGCAAACCAGTCTCGGAGGCCGACGTTATCCAGCGTTCGCAGCGCGGGGGTAAGAAATCGGCCATTGCGCCCAAATTGGCCGATGAGAAAATCGATATCTCCGGCGTTGGTCAAATTACACCGCCCGCCACCACATACCAGCACTTTGATTCCCGGCTGCTGGTTTTTTTCCAGAACAGCGATGCGCGGCAACGCTTGGCCACGGGCGAGAAATTCCTCACCGCAAGCAATGGCCGCCATCATGCCTGCGGCACCAGCTCCGAGAACAATGATCTCATAATGCGTTGCGCTTTGAGCCATCGGGGGCGATCCTGTTATTGCAGCGCAGTGGGCGAGCCTTGATTTAAAACTTCGCGTGGGGTGGCAAGATCGTCCGGAATGGCCGTTGGCTCGCCTTTGCGGTTAACACAGGCAATGGTGCTTTCAGCGGTGGTCAGCAGCAGCCGTGACTGCCGATTGTAGAGTTCATATACATGGTCAATGCGGGCACGGGTTTGCCGCTGAATTCGGGTAACAAGTTCCAGCTCATCATCATAGCGAATGGGGCGTTTGAAATTAACGCTGATTCGGGCCACGACAAAAATAAATCCCCTCTCTTCCAGCTCACGGTAGGTAATGCCTAATTGGCGTAATAATTCGGTACGGCCCATTTCAAAATAGGGCAGATAATTCGAGTGGTGCAGATACCCCATCGGATCACATTCCACATAACGGACGCGAATGAAAATAATGTTCTGCAGATTCATAAAAGCTTTCCCGTATCTTGCCGACGGCGCAATTATTCTATCCCGGCAAGTCGATTGCCCGGTTCGTTATAAAACAGGCTTCCCAGTTTATCGGGGTCAACTTGCCCGCGAAAACGCTCCTTGCCATCGACGAGTACCACCGGTACTTCTTTGGCATATTTTTCCAGCAACGCCGCATCTCCGGTAATGTCAATTTTTTCAATCACCACAGGAACGGATTTGGGAAGTGAAAGTTCAATAGCCTTGCACGCCGTATCGCATATTTCGCAATCAGGTTTGATATAAATTGTCACGCGATGCATGTTGCGTACTCCGCTGTTTCTGTCCGACAGTATCTTACCGCCACCAGTAAGTTCTTACCGCATGGGTACTATACTCGCTACCGTCATGGTTTGCATTAAATAAGCGATTGCCTTGACGATTCGGCTTGTGGATGATAGCTTCACAGGAGTTAGGGACTCTATATATTGAGCCTCACAAAGGACTGCAGGAGGTCATCTATGTTCCCACGGGCGATTATCGGTACACGAAATATCTCAGTTGGCTTGGCTTTTGCCATGGCTTTTGGAGCTGCGGTTTGCGCTGCGGCACCGGCAACCATGCCTGCCGCTCCGGTCACCACGGCACCGGCGGATGCAGCCGCAACGGCTCCGGCAACCGCGCCGGTTACAACTGTGCCTGTGCCCGTGGTGCAAGCTCCAGTACCGCAAAGTCCCAAAGTCAAAAAGAAAGTGAAGAATAAAAAAATCAGCGTCACGGCGTTTGTGGGCCAGATCAATGCGACACATGTTAATATCCGCAGTGGCCCGGGATTATCTTATTATGCCATTGGCCAGCTTGCCCGGGGAGATTTGATTCAAGTAACCGGGGAACGCAACGGTTGGTATCGCTTCGCGGCCCCCGCTGGCGCACGGTGTTACATTGCCCGACAATTTGTGAAACTTGGTGCCGATGGTACGACCGGCACTGTCACCGGCAGTTTTGTCAATGTTCGAGCCGCCAGTGCGTTAACACCGGCCAGCAATTATGCCGTGGTCGATGTTTTGAATACCGGTTCGAATGTGTCCGTTACGGGACAGACTCCCAATTATGATATTATCCGTGCACCCAAAGGAACGGGCTTTTATGTGCTGGCCCGATTTGTGGCTCCCGCACCCGCAGGCAGCACGTATGTCACGCCGGAACTTAAAATGCCGCCCGGCTTTAAGGGGCCGGGATTGCCCACCGGGTCAACTCCGGCGGGCGTTTCGGCTACAGCCGCAGTTCCAGCAGTTGCGGGAACCACCGCCGCGGGTACCGGCAATAATGTCGCGGCGACGGGGCTTTCTGCTCCGGTTCCACTGATGACCACTGGTTCCGGAGGAGCGGCTTCGGCTGTTGTTCCGGTTCCCTCTCCGGCGACCACGGCACACCAGCCGTCGACGCCTTCGGATAACACGACGCAGGCGGCAACGACCGCCCCGGCGGGAGCCACGGTTGTCAACATGCCCGCCGTGCCACCAGTTGCGGTGAAATTCAGCCCAGATGCGTTCAGTACCTATCAAGATTTGAACCGGCAGATGCAATCACAATTTGATAAGCCCATCATGCATCGCGATTTGCAACCTCTTTTGGCTGCTTTCGAAAATTTAATCCAGCGTCCGAACATGCCGCACTCGGTGATCGATGGCAGCAACGCCCGGATTAAATTGCTTAAAAAGCAGATTGCGATCCAAGAAATTGTGGCCGCTTCGCAAAAACAAAAGCCGCTGAAGGCGGTATTGGCACCCTATCAACAAAAATGGGAACAGTCACAAAAACAACTCGCGAAGGCTGAGGCCAGAGCGCCATATATCGCATACGGCATACTTAAAACCAGCACGGTTTTGAAAAATTACGCGCTGGTGGATCCCACCACGGGCCGTGTTGTGGCATACTTGGAGCCAACTTCAAAGATTGACATCTCCAAACTGCTGGGATCATATATTGGCGTAAAAGGTGAAGTTGTCAGCAGCACGGGTGTGGTGGTTCATGTCATTAAAGTAACGGCAGCCACCATGTTCTCCGAGCCATCTGCGGCGCGGTGAATATATTTCGGCGTGCCGGCGCAATGATGATTTGCGGGATGCCGGAGATTCACTGGATATAAATAGAGGCGGTTTAGGAAAAGGTGGAATCAGATCATGGCGCACGGTGATATTCTTTTTCCCCTGTTGGACGCGTTTAAAATTGAATTACCCTCTTGGGGCTTTGCCGATACCGGTACGCGGTTTGGAAAATTTTTCCAGAATTCCGCCGCCGGCGATATTGACGAGAAACTCGCTGATGCGGGACATGTGCATAGACTCACTGGTTCATGCCCCACCGTAGCCGTGCATGTGTTGTGGGATTTTAAGAAAAATCAGGATGCCACGGAGGTATCTGCTTTGGCCGCGCGGCACGGAGTGGCGATTGGCTCAATAAATCCCAATGTGTTTCAAAATCAGGAATATAAATGGGGCAGCATTACCAATCGTTCGGAATCTATTCGGCTTGCGGCCACAGAACACATTCTTGAATCGGTAAAAATAGGGCGGTCGTGTGGCAGTCACTATTTATCGCTCTGGTTTGCCGACGGAATCAATTATCCCGGTCAATCCGATATCATTGCGCGTAAACATTGGGCAACTGAAGCGCTCAAGCAGGTTCATGCCACCATGCCGCATGACATGACCATGCTTGTGGAATACAAACCGTTTGAGCCGGCATTTTATGCCACCGATATTGCGGACTGGGGGATGGCCTCGCATTTTGCCCGTTCCGCCGGTCCACGTGCCAAGGTGCTCGTTGATACCGGGCACCATTATCAGGCCACCAACATTGAACAAATTGTGGCTTGGCTGCTGGATGAAAACCTGCTGGGCGGATTTCATTTTAACGACCGCAAATATGCTGATGATGATCTGACCATGGGATCCATTGATCCATATCAGATTTTCCGAATCTTTCATGAAATAGAAAACCATCGCTTCCGAACCGGTCAGTTGCCGCCGATCGCCTATATGGTGGATCAGAGCCACAACCTTAAACCTAAGATCGAAGCGATGATTCAAACCGTTGATATAGCTCAACAGTTATATGCCAAAGCATGCCTGGTTGATCGCCCGGCACTGGCTCAGTCACAAGCCCATGAGGACCTGGTACAAAGCGAAAATATTTTACGCGGGGCCTTTTTAACCGATGTTCGTCCGCTTCTGGCGGATTGGCGCAAAGCCCGGAACCTTCCGGCTGACCCCTTGGAGGCCCATCGTCGCAGCGGGTATGAAACCAAGGTCGCCGCGGAACGCCGCAAAAAATATGGTTCCAAAGGCGGCGGCGGTTACGCCTGATACACCGACACGGAGAAATCACCATGTCTGAAAGCATATCTTCCAAGCATCTTTTCAGTCATTGGTCCGCTCAAGCATGGCGGCGCTTTGCATCGGTCGCTTGTGGCGTGTGTTGTGCCACTTTTCTTGGCGGTACGGCGCTGTTTCTATTTTCACCTGCCCATGTGTCCGGTGGCCCCGCCCTGAATGGTACTGCACTATCGCTGGCGGTTATCGCCACGCTTTGCGGTGGGGCGGGCATCTTCGGCTTTAATCGTTATGCGGCATTAAACGCGGACGATCAATTCATTGCATTATGGACCAATTTGTTATGCCGGGTGATGGCCATGGTGGAACTGCTTTCATTTGCGGCGGTACTGGCATGGCTCATAATTCACTTCATCGGCGTTCCGACCTTCAACCATTTTCATCATTGACCCCGCCAAAAAAGCCTTAGCCTGACGCGGCAGCGTCACGGTTGGATGCGGAATGCCGTCGCGGAAAATGGTCACATTCCAACTCGGCACGCGCTGGACCAATCGCAACGAGGAAAGTGCATCGTGTCATGCAATGGGGTTTCGCGGATAACTCAACGCTTCCGCATTGAGCTAACGCCTACGTCGTGATTCGACTCTGCGTGCCATCACAGGAAAAGAGCGCTAGCCTGGCGCGGCAGCGTCACGGTTGGCTGTGGAATGGCGTCGCGGAAAATGGTCACATTCCAACTCAGCACGCGCTGGACCAGTCGCAACGGGGAAAGTGCATCGTGTCATGCAATGGGGTTTCGCGGATAACTCAACGCTTCCGCATTGAGCTAACGCCTCGTGGTTGTTCGACTCTGCGTGCCGTCGCAGGAAAAGAGCGCTAGCCTGACGCGGCAGCGTCACGGTTGGATGTGGAATGGCGTCGCGGAAAATGGTCGCATTCCAACTCGGCACGCGTTGGACCAGTCGCAACGGGGAAAGTGCCGCGTGTCATGCAATGGCATTCTGCGGATAACTCAACGCTTCCGCATTGAGCTAATGGACCACGTCTCGGTTTGACGCACGACTCCGCGACAACAGGCAGAATTCATCATTTGCCAACGCTGTATCCGAATGCGAATGTTAACGTTGCGTGTGCCCGGCGCTAGTGCCCTGTGAATATATTTCCTATCGCCTGATTTATCAGATCTTCAGCGCAGTCTTCACGAACTCTTAACAAAACTCCTCATAATGACCCGCTCTTCGTGGTTGTGTCGCGGTGGAGTCGCCAATCGCCGCCGCGGTGTTTTGTTAGTCTCTTTTTTAAGGAGAACAGGTTATGGAAGCATGGATCGGCAAGATATCCAATCAATTTGGCAAGCGGGCCTTTGTGGCCGCGCTGCTGGCGGGAGCCAGTCTGGCTGGAA
>Ga0209012_1000376_pt1 | contig 63890 bp, 57 predicted proteins | sample RS3BMetagenome_FD_184735 | JGI IMG/M metagenome (GOLD analysis project Ga0209012, IMG submission 184735) | Ferric oxide microbial mat and aquatic microbial communities from Rainbow Spring, Yellowstone National Park, USA - RS3B (SPAdes) (version 3) ... | reverse complement strand
AAACCCTTGCCCAAGAAGGGTAAAAAGGCTGAGGAAAAGAAGGGTAGCGGTGGGGAGTCAGGTCAAACCCAACAGCAACAGCAGAAGTAAAGATGGACACGAATACCTACGCAGCCTTCCCCCCCCCACTTTTTTGTAAACCGCCTCCCCTCTCCCCTCCCCCGTAAAGACTGTTCCCAGAGGGTTGGGGGCAGACTTACCAGTAGATACCTACCTACATTAGTGTTGTAAAATGAAAATTGTAATGGTTTCAAAGTGCATAGAGACTTGAGTCTGTTAGGGTGGGTGCAGCCCGCTGGATGTACACGTTGAGCTTTGCCCCTACTTCCTCTACCCTCCATGAGCTAGGGGATGGGACATTATGGGGTGATGGTTTAGGAAGCTCCCGCTTCAGTGGTGGCTAAAGTTCTGCTTTGGTTGCTTCCATAAGAGGCCGTTTGAATATTCAGATTTGTATTGTAGATAACCTGTCGGCCTAGTGTTATTAGCTAGTGGACTGTAAGTTTATGTTGGTGGTTGAATTGTTATGTTTGGTAGTGGTGCTGCTTGGCTGAGTCCCTTATCGCCTCAGTTGTCGAGAAGTTCTTGGAGGACTACCTCGCTAAGATGGGTGAGAAGCGTCAAGGGAGGTAAACTTACAGCTTCAGAGATCAACCTACTCCTCGTAGCCACGACCCAGCGCGACATTTCGCGGATATATTCTAGAATAGACGAGGCCAAACTGGATATCAATAAGAGGATTGACGCCCGATAGGAAGGTCGACCATGTCAGGGTTGAGCTACTCGGTAGGATTGACGATGTAGGCAAGAGGATTTATGATACTAATAGGCGTGTAGATGATGTTAAGGCTGATTTGTCCGGACTGACAGATGTCTGATCTAAAGTCATCATTGTATTCCCAGATGTCTGATTTGATGTCATCTATTGATTCGCGGATTGGTGATTTGAGGCCATGGGTTGATTCGCAGGTCTCAGATTTGAAGTCCTCGATGTCAGCACAGATAGCGGGTGTTAGGGCCGACACCTCGTATTTGAAGCGTACCCTAGATGAGTTGCGCCACAATGTGATCTCGACCCTCGTTGATAAACTCAAGAAGGAGTAGTTTGCTAGCCGAACTTATCTTGTAGCTTCTAAGCGTTATTGGCGCTTCATGCCCTTCCTTGTGTTATTCTGGTGCTTGTGAGCTTTTTCTCCTCAGGACGGGATGCGGAGTTACAGGTAAATTGGTAGAATTAAGCTTGAGGCGTTAAATAGACACTTAGTGTGAGTTGTGCACACGTCCTAAGAGGTGTGTTTAGGCATGTTAATCGAGGACATCATTGGCAGCTTCCCCTGGTGGTTCCTTAGGGGGTTTGAGGGCTAAATGCACCGGTCTATCTGTGAGTAAAGTATTACTAATTCTGGTTGGAGTGGTAGGGTAAAGGGTTCCACAGTTTTATTCTTGGTTGATGGGTTCACGTGTGTCCCACTCACGGATGTTCGTTTTGGTTCGCATTCAAGGGCTTATTCTGGGGGAATTTGTTTGAGTAATAGTTTTAGGTCTATTCCCTGCCTCTTATTCCAGTAGTATGCTGCTGCGTATATTGTTATGGCTGTGATTATTAGTGATAGTGTGAATATTTTTGCTCCAAAACCGAAGGGTCCGACTGCTGGGTTGGTTGCACTATAGTATCCTAGATAGGCGAAAAGGATCATGGAGATGCAGCCGAGGAGTGTTATCAGAGGTATACTACCCACCTTCATTGCCTTTATTGGTGATATCTCGAAGATATCCTTCTTTATGTATGGTAATAGGGTTGCGCTTAACGCTGCGAGGAACCACACTATTGTATAGAAGAAGATGGCGTTTACCTGAGCTGTGATGAAAGAGGTGAAGTATTCCAGGTACATGGGCACTGCGGCGAGTAGTGATGCCACTATGAGTGCGAAGGTGGGTGTGTGGCGGCTTTCACTCACCGAGGCGAATTTGGCTGGTATTATCCTGTCAAACGACCAGGCGAAGAATATTCTACTTATAAAGATGAATGCAAGCCACGACCAGCCTATGTTGCCGAGGATGAGGCCCACGGTTATTATCCAGAGGATCATCTGATTGGGGATAAGTAGTGTGACGAATGCGGTTGGGACAATCGCGTACCCGTTGACGACGCTCAACGCTTCTAGGAAGCTTATCCCTAACACCCTATCCACAAGGTAGGTTAGCCCGAACCAAACCAGTATGGAGACTGCCTCCGCGAATACGAGGCCGATGAGGAGAGATCTCTTAGGGTTCTTTATTTCGCCGCCCACAAACTGCATGACGGGGTATGGGCCAATACTCACGAAGAGGACGGGAATAACAGCCCCGATATTCCCCAGCGTGCTGAAGGGTAGATACCCCATTGCGGAGGCCTGTCTGAAGACGGCGGGCACACCCCCACTAAAGCTGTCTGAGTAGTCTTGTAGGAAAACTCTGTGGGGTGTGAATGTAAACACGGCTACCACTAGGATAAGGACGAGTAGGCCGTAGCCGAACAAGGCGTAGAGAACCCTTTTCAGGGTTTTACCGCCGAGTATCGCGCTAACGGCTCCCACTCCCAGGATAAGTAGGCTTAGGGCGAAGAGCGTCCAGGGGGAGCTCGTTGTCGTGGGCGTCAAAAATATTCCTAGGTTCCTAACCCACCTATCGCCTAAGACTTGCCCCGCGAATGTAAGGTCTGTTCCCGCCTCGGTGAACGCCCAGTAACCCCCTGACCCAGCTGAGGTGAGCAGGGCGAGCAGGAACAGGAAGCTCCCTATGAATCCGAGTGGGCTAGATATTATTCTTGATACGAAAACGTAGTCACCACCACTACGCGGGATGGCGGCGGTCAGTAGCCAGTAAAGCAGCATTATAACCATCGCTATAATGGACCAAACCCCGAGGGCAGCGTAATAGTTGACGTGGAGGTAGTAATCAGGCGTGACCCAGAATATCCCAGCCCAGCTTGTAAGCCACGGGAAAAATATTATACTCCAGACGAATACATCCAAAGCGGAGAGCTCCTTTACTAGACCGGTTGCCTCCCTTAGAAAGAAGTGTGAACCCGGCTTACTACAACTCACTGGTTTATCCTCGAAGGCAAAACTATAAACCTTCCGACCACCTTGGGAAGAGGGTCGAACAACATTACTCTGCGGGGATGGCGCACCCAGCCGATTCTAACTTGGGAGCTCCATTTAGGGTAAGACTAGGATGTGACCAATTGGTATGCGCGTGTTCATCCCCGAATATGGTATTTGCGCACTGTCTATAAGCGGGGTTGCCTAAAACGGGATTTTTCGCATAAAGCTGCATCCCCCATTTGTTATAGTGTTAGGGGGTCTCGGGTGGTGTGTGGATCTATTTCCACACCGTCTAGGAATACTCTTTCAACTTTTTTCAGGTTGTTCAGGTCTTCTAGGGGGTTACCTCTCAGCAGTACGAGATCGGCCTCCATGCCCTCCTCTACTCTGCCGCGTGTCCTGTGTGTTCCAAGCGCCTCCGATGCGTTCAGTGTTATAGCCCTGATCACCTCGCTATTAGACATCCCATACTCTCCCATTGTGATTGCCTCATCGATGATCCTGGGGTGGGGGCCGAAGTTGGGGGAGTATACATCGGTGCCACCAGCTATCTTCACCCCCGCCTCCAAGGCGTTTAGGAAGGCCTCCCTATGGTGCCTGACAACCTCCCTAGCCTTGCTCACAGCCTCGGGCATGACTCCCGGCGCACCCTCGGCGAGTTTCCGATACACGAGTAGTGTTGGTACAAGGAATACACCCTTCTGAGCCATTAGACGCGCGGTGCTCTTATCCAGGAATGCGCCGTGCTGTATGATTGATACACCGTTATCCACACAGTTTCTAATCCCCTCTAGGTTCAGGGCGTGAGCCGTCACCTTGATACCATACTTTCTCGCCTCCGAGGTAATCGTAAGTATCTCCTCGGGGTCGAGTTGAATTGCCTCAAGCTTCTCGGCTCCGAACGAGCCGTAGGCACCCGATGTGGCGGCTATCTTTATCATATCCGCGCCACGTTTGATGAGCGTCCTAGTCGCCCTCAGCGCATCATCTCTCCCACTTATCTCGTAGCCGAGCCCGGCGCCGTGGCCGCCGATGATGCATATGATTCTACCAGTCGCGTAGAGATGTGGTCCAAACACCACGTTCCTCCTAATCGCTGACGCCAAGTCGATAGCTAGGTCATCCATGGAGCCTACATCCAATAGTGTTGTGACCCCCATTTTCAGGTGGTCTAACGCGTGCCTGTAGGCTCGTAGTACGGCCACCTTAGCCCCCTCCTGTAGCACCGCCTGCCTCGGGTCGGGTCCACCGTCCCAGTTAAGGTGAACGTGGAGGTCGGCTATCCCAGGCATCAGGTACCGCTTCTCACCATCAACAACGTGGAAAACCTCGCTACCAGGTGTTGTTCCGCTTATCTCCTTAATATGTGAGTCGTCCACTATTACATTCTGATTCTCGATTATCTTGGAGTTAGCTGCATCCACAATGTTGGTGTTTTTGATCATAATCGTTTTCGCGCTGAACGTCATAAGTATTGCCTCCCTACCCATATATACGTGGACCCTAATAGACTGGGTAATCCACTATGTGGTTCCACAGGGTTTGTGCTCCCCATATTCGCTGAGAGTGGTGGGCGTCTGGTCCCAGAGAGGAGAAGGGTTGTAAACTCTATACAATATTGTAGGACGAGGTAGGCGTATTGCCGGGCAAAATGAATGCTTGGGGTGAGTGACATCAACGCGTATTAGGAGACCCATCTAATAAAAACCCTACTAGTGCAAACGCTACTGCCGTATAGTGAGTTATGATTTAGAATCCATCTGGTGAGACTCCCAGCTTCGGCCCTTATAATGTGTCAAGGGCTCGTTTCAAAAATAGTCTTATTAAAAAGTAGGAGGCATACACTTGTGTTCCGCCTTGATTGATAGGTTGAGAAAGGATGTGTTGAATCTTGGGGAGATTGGTAGGCAGGTGACTGGGGGTATTAGTCGGCCCTCCCTGAGTGAGTATGATGTTGAGGCTAGGAAGTATGTGTTAAAGACGTTTAGGGAGGCTGGTTTGCGTGTTTTCACCGATGCCGCGGGCAACATGATTGGTGTGAGGTCGGGTGAGGTTGAGTCCCCTATTGTGACCACTGGTTCACATATTGATTCCGTGTGGAATGGGGGGATGTTTGACGGTGTTCTGGGTGTTATGGGGGGACTTGAGGCTATTAGGATGCTCAATGATGACGGTGTTAGAACCAAGCTCCCGATAGCTTTGATTGTGTTCACAGATGAGGAGGGCGCGTTTTCATCGTTGACGGGTAGCTCCTATTTTGCTGGGGTGCTGGAAAGACAAGCACTCTACGACTTAAAGAACAAATATGATGGGAGGAGGTTTGGGGAGGGGGTTACACGAATCCCCCGGGAAGGGTACGTGGAGAGGTTCACGAGGCCAATTAGAGCCCATGTGGAGCTACACATTGAGCAGGGCCCAGTCCTCGAGGCTAATAGAGTGGATATAGGAGTGGTCACGGGGATAGTGGGTATACGCTGGTTGAATATATCCTTCAAAGGCAGACAGTCGCACGCGGGTGCCACACCTATGAATATGCGGCGTGACCCGGCTATCCCACTTGCGAGGACCACCCTCAAGATAAGAGAGATAGCTCTAAAGCACGGCGACATGGTGGGCACCACAGGGCATATTACACTCTTCCCAAACGTCGCAAACGTTATCCCAGGGGAAGCGTCCCTGGTCGGCGACATAAGGTCGCTTGAAGCAGCAGACCTCGAAGACGCTGTTGGCAGGGTTGTCAGGAGTGCTAAAATATATGCGAAGAGAGAAAACGTTGACCTCGAATACTCTATACCCCAGAAAACCGAGCCAGTTAACTGCTTACCACTGGTTATCCACACAATAAGCAAAGTCGTGGAGGAGCTGGGCTACTCGTACATGCAGCTTCCCAGTAGAGCTGGACACGACACGCAGAACATGGCTAAGCTAACAGGGGAAGTAGGCATGGTGTTTGTACCAAGCAGGGGTGGGGTCAGCCACGCCCCAGAGGAGTGGACGGAGTGGGAGCAGGCGCATAGAGGTGTCGAGGTTCTAAGGAAGACTCTAATCAGACTCGCGAACCAATAAGGATACGTTTATCTATACTTCCTGGCCTTCACCCTAGATAACAATTCGAAGATGGTGGCAGAGCATGGGAACCGTTCATCCCTGCATTCTCTGTGCTTGCGGTGTCAGCTTGCCGTTCGACTCCTCGATGCCCTACCCGTTAACTCTGTGACAGCAGTATATGAGGTGTAAATGTTGTAGCCCAGTATGGCTAGGTTGGCTAAGCAGGATGACGTTTCTTCTGTCCCAGTATAGCCAGCACATAAGTGTGGTAAAGCCCGACGGAGCAACTCCAAGTGTGCGCGCTAATACCATAAACCTACTCAGCGTGGCTGTGTTTAACACCACTCATATAATTTGAGTGATGTGGGTATATTATTGTTTTTGCTAGCTTCGATAGCTTGTATGTGTGCTGAAACTTCCAGTCCTCCTTATTATCCGCCCCTAAAATTTCTTGGATGCACTGATAAATAGCCTCCCACGGATTAAACGTTTAGTGTCACGGTTAGTACAATATGTGGTTGGTTTTCAAAGAATCTGGGTCATCGCTTAGGGCTACGGTTTGCTTAGCTATCTATTGTGGCTGATGTGTTCGCGGTTTCGGTTCGTGATAGGAGGGATTGTGCTTCTAATGCGTATCTTTTCGCCCCTATTTTTTCGAAGAGCGGCACGCATCTTTTGATGTAGGCTTGCGCGGTATCCCTTTTTCTGCTTTTTTATTGAACCTCTAGTATGGCGTACTTAAATACCATCTTGGATTCTTTATTTTTAGGCCTTTTTCCATCAATATTTTTTCCCCATTACTTAAATCTTTGTAAACCTTCCAATAAACCTTATAATTTCCTTTAATAGTTATTGGTTTATCTCTGCCTTTGATAGTTCCTTTACTCGCTTTTTTATCCCATTTCAGAATTTCGGGACCATTTATTTCTCTTCCATTGAATATTTTAAATGCATCGTAATGGGTTGTATTATTATTCCGCTTCTTAGTTTCAGTAGGGTCCTTAGTAAGTGAGTTAACATTAGTCAACCAAATTGCAAACCCTCTATTTATTAAATCTCTATCAATAAAATCTTCTAATCTTTCAACATCTTTCCATGCATCATAGCACTTTATATCATTCGCAGCTTGTTCTGCCAATATAAAAGTCTCCTCATTCTTATTATCCCGCCACTCAATTTTGGCCGTAAAATATTTCAATTCTATACCTATCTTTTCCATATCATTCTCATTTTTGACTATGATAAAAATGTCCACTCTTTGATTTTTATTCTTCTGATCACCCGCCTCACTGCTAGATGCATCTTTATTATTATTCATTTTCTTTTCTAATCTTATCTCTACATCGTCTCTATATTTTTCTTTAATTAGCCATGCCAATGAAAACTTGAAATCGTCTTCAGAGTTAAAAACTGGTCTTTTATCTTTAAGTTCTTCCATTAACTCTTCCATTATCTTTTTATTGAATTCTACATTCATTTGATCTTCCCCTTAGTCTTACTATAAATCTTAATAGTCTTTCCCTCTTTAATCTTCTTTTGTTGATACCATAACGTAGATTTGTTTATCTTCAACTCTTTCCTTTTTTCAGGATCGATTGACATAATCCTATCCCTAATCTGAGAATTATCGTTTCTTTTTATTTCAATTCCAGGTATTCTTAATTCTAACTGTTTTACATTTCCCATTATGTATCTGCTCAATTCCCTTATGTTCTCAAACATGATATTTTCTAAAGCATATTGCTTATTCCTGAATTCATAACGTTGATTAAAATTGTTTTTAATTTTCTCAATCAACATCTTAGCTGTGTCAGGCTTTAACCTTATATGATAATTCTCGGTAGTTATGAAATCCGATTTCTTCAATCCCGATTCCAGCAGTTCTATGATTGAATAATCAACAACGTATCTGAACAATTCCTGTAGATCGTATACAAGAGGATGCTTAGAGGGTGCTATTTCATGCAGATAACCGATTGAAACATCTAAACCTATGGTATTGATATTTTTCCTGACCATTGATTCAAGTATAGCATATCCGTAATTAAGCAATGCATTAATTGGATCAGGTGCGTTCATATTCCATGAATAAGATAGATTTTTCCTTCCTTCAAAGTGGAAGTCTTTAGCTAAGGAATTGAATATCTTTGATAACTCAGGCCAGTAAGCAGATGCTATTCTGCCCTCATACATCATTAATTTACGGATAAGATAGCTGTATCTCAAATTACCATATCTAAACCTTCAATCCTTAACCGTTTTAGGAAAATGGATGTAAATAATCCATTCAGTAAGAAAATAAAGCCTTTCAATTTCATGCTTATTGGACCAGAGAAAAATGGAATAATACCATGTTTGCCCTATGATAAAAATATTACTGGAATTCAATATAAACCTTTTATTGACTATAAATCTGATACAACATCTGATAAATTACCCTTACCTTCTGATGCTTACTGGTATACTCTTGACGACATTCTAACTAAATACGTAAGGCATAGCGATAACAAATTTGATTACGATAAGGAAGGAATTGCACACAGGAAACATATTGTTGTTAATCGGATAAGATACATAGGTAAGGAATCAAACAACCTTGAAGATAACCTTACTGGTCTTGAAGACCCTGATTATTTAGAGTATATAAAGGATCATGAAATTGTTAAAAGTAATGAATTTACTGAATGGATTCTTTCATTGAAACCAAAGGATGTCAGGGATGATGGAATATCACATCAAGCATTGTATTATCAAAAATCACTGATCAGAAATGGAAAGAGCTTAAACTTCAAACAAAAAGTAGTTAAAATTCTATTACAACTATATAAAGATACAATCTTGAACAATGAAAATTAAAATTAAATTAATAGAATATTACTTTACATAGGGTGCAAAAGTTTTTCTCTTGTCTATATCCCCTCTCCGTGCTTGGGTGAGGCATTTTTCGGCCTCTTTGGCTCGCCGAATAGGGTTAAAAGTATCGCGCGGAAGCATAGCGCCTCACGGGTTTAACCTGGGTAGTTGGTGAGTTTGGCGGCGTCAATCCACTCTGAGGATTGTTTGAGGGCGTCTTTTAGGCGTCCGAGTGCGAAGAGGGCGAATGTGGCAACCATGTGCCACGAGGTTCTAAGCGTGTGGTTAGAAGTGGCGAACACCCGCTCACGCATCTCATCCAGTATTACAAGTGACGTTTCTGGTTGACCAATATAGTAGTTTATTAACGCCATCCGGCTTCTCGCAAGAAGCGCGTTTCTCTCATTTCCGAGGCGTCTCTGGGCTCTTTCAGCCCTAATATATGATCCGAGAGCCCTCGTAAACTCCTCCCTAGCGAACCATAGCTCCGCTAGGGACTGTGTAACGTTAGCCCTGATACTCAGGTGTTGCCTCGTGTCCTTGGAGAATTTGAGTGAAAGCGTGTAGTGTCGCTCAGCCTTTCTGGTTTCACCCAAATCTTGGAGGGCTTGGCCGAGCGCCAAATGGGCGCGCGCAAGAAGCAGTGAATCTGCGTATTTCTCCGCGAGTATCAGTGCTTGGCCGAGTAGGTCGAGTGACTCTTTGCTTGTGAGGCTTGAGTCTTGGCTGCATATCGCCTTCAGGTATATAAGCCAGCCTCTAATCCTCTCGTCGCCAATCTTGGCGAGAAGCTCTTGGTCTATCTGGTGCAGTGATAACCATAGCCCCGCATCGATGATTTTGGGTAAATTCTTCGCGAGTGACTCTGTGGCCCTCTCTAAGTCGCGTGAGAGGAAGGAGTGGTAGACCTCCTCGAGAGCCGAGGATGGGTCGCCCATGGCCCCATAGTATTCTGCGGGTTTCACTCTACGAAGGCGTACGTAGGTATGCGTCCGCACACCTGTCGTACGCGTAGTGAGCTTGGGCTTCAGTGCATCATATAGGGACCTCACGGGTTCATTGGTCCCCCTCCGCTTGGCCCCTGTCAGGACGCACCCACCCACCACTCCCGGTGGGGAGCGCCCTCCATCCTCAGTCAGCCTCACCCTCCCTCCTCCCCCCCATGTGTGTGCATGTACTCCTCCCTCAGCCAGCCAGCGGAGGTCTTGGGTCTCTGCTACCACTCACCCTACTGCCCATGCACAACCGGATCATTCAAATCCAGAAATCTATATAAACCTATCTATTTTGAAACTGCTGACTACGGCTTTAAGGTGTAGTAGTCGGGGATCAGCTAGGCTCGAGTAGGCGGCGTCCCTTATGATCTCATGCACGGTGTAACCCCTTCCGCCCTCTTGATGAGCCCCCTCTTTTCAAGCGAGTAGAGAGCGCCTCTAAGCGGTCCAGCTATGGTTCTAGGCGACACGTGGCGCAGGCCTTCTAACCCCACACTCCCCCTAAAGACTGAGAGATATGAAAGCACGAATTTCTCGCTATCCGAAAGAGCCTCCCACACCTGCTCGTGTAGGAAGCCCTCCAATACATTTGGGTGACTCACACCACCCGAGCTAAGAGCGCTACAGTATAACTCTAAGCCGAGCGGGTGACCTCCGATTGGGGCGCACTCCAACAATAGGCGCCCAAAATTTCTGACTTTAGGAAGCCTCGGCCGGAGGAATTGGGTCACCTCATCCATACTAAGCGGGCCAAGCTCCACCTCACCTACACCACTCAGCGTGACCAACTCAACCGGGTGTGCCCTAGAGCACACAACCAGCTTCACACCCGAAGCACACAGCCCACGTATCAGCATGCGGAGAGCATCATCCTGAGCATACGTGGTAGTCGTCGAACACTATGGCGCCCTTGAATCCGCCCAGCAAGCGAATCACCTCGTCAATTAGCCCGTCAAATCTACCCTCCTCCACACATCTTGCCATGGCCTCCAACACCTCGCTACGCTTGTGCTCCGGGAAGAGTTGGGTGAGCTTGGTGCACACCGAGGTGAACGAGTCACCCGGCCTCAGAGTGTGCCAGAAAACCATTGTCCCATTCTTCCGTAGCCGAGCGGCCCACGACGCGACCAGGCTTGTCTTACCTATCCCAGCGACCCCCCACACAACGACGGCCCCCCTCGAGCCGCCGATAACAACCCTCTCAGCCCTCCTACCCACAACCTTATAGCGTAGCTTGGGTGGATCATAACGCATGTAGGGCGCCAAGAAAATGTTGGTATCCTTCGCCGCACCCTTTCTTTGCAGCGTCAACATGAAGCTCTCGGGTTTGAAGTCAACCCTAATTGAGCGTAAAGTCGCCGAATAAAGCTTCAAGTTCCTACCATTCAGGCGCACCCAACCCTCACTCCTAACAAGACCCTCATTTGCAAACCTCTTTATCCTCTCAGAGACGTGTGACTCAGCTGTTCCAAGCCGCCGCGCGAGCTCCCGGGTGCTGAGAGGCGACGCACTCAGCATCAGAAGAATCCTCAGATTGGTCTCATCCATAGCGCCGAAAAGCTCAGACGCCCTTCGAAGATCATCCGAAAAACCACCCCAACTCTGGGTCTCCATAACTAAACTCCCCATCTACATAAATACTTATTGAACGCGATTGTTTGAGTCAAACCTGTGCTAGATACTCATCTTCTACGTGTTTTATAAACTTTCCAAAACACAGTCTTCAAGTCGGTAGCCCACCTAGGTATATTGGTGCCAATGACCTCCATGTTTTGTGTTAAAGGAGGAGGAAAGATGTGCATACTGGACACTGTCGTGGTCAATCTAGGTCGCGTTTAGTGAGCACTTGAATCATTGGGATAGTGCAGTACGATGTGGTTGCATGATTGGGGTGATTAGTAGTGGGTTCATAGTTGATTAAACACTCTAATAGTATTACGAGTGTATGGTGTTAATGTCCGATGTTTTCGTGGACTGGTTCACATGGTAGCATTACTCCTCTTTGCTGACTGTGTTTAACCGAAATATACTTAAGCTGAGAAATAGACTAGGATGTATGGATCTCCCAAGCGTGGTCGTAAAGAGGGATGGTAGGGAGCAGGAGTTTGATGCGGGGAGAATTCGTAGGGCTATTTCAAAAGCCTTTGAGGCTGTGGGGAGAACAGATGAATCCATGGTTGAGGAGGCTTATAGCAGGACGCTTGGGAAGGTGTCCTCACGCTTTGGAAGGGAGGGTAAACCACACGTCGAGGAGATCCAGGACCTTGTGGAGAGGACGCTCGTCGAGCTCAACCTCTACGAGGTTGCTAAGGCGTACGTCGTCTACAGGAAAGAGCACGAAAAGGTTAGGGAAGAAAAGAAGCGCCTACTGGGTAGGGAGCTAGACGAGGTTGATAAGTCTCTTTCTCTTAACGCGATACGACTGCTCGCATCAAGGTATCTGCTCAAAGATGATTCTGGGAGGCTTATTGAGGGGCCGAAGCAAATGTTTCAGAGGGTTGCAGCCCTAGTAGCCCTAGCAGACTTGGTGTACGACGGTGATGTCTACGATCCGAAGGGTGGTGGGGTTGTGGTCGGAGGCGAGGCTGCCTCCTTGTCGACGCCCGGTAAACTCGCTTTCGACGTGGAAGGTGAGGGGGGCTACACGCTTAGCGGTGAGCACATCGAGCGATTGAAACACCTCTTCGCTGAGCACTCTAGAACTCGAAGGATGAAGGTGACATGGGATGAGTTTATCGCTTGGGCGCTGCGAACAGGGCTCAAACGGCATTCGAATACGTTTAAAGCCTACTATGATATAATGGCTCAAAGAAAGTTTATACCGAATAGCCCCACCCTATTCAACGCTGGCACGAGACTCGGCCAGCTTAGCGCGTGCTTCGTGTTACCCGTAGAGGACAGCCTTGAATCCATAATGGATGCCGCTAAGGAGGCAGCGCTGGTGTTTAAGTCGGGGGGTGGGGTGGGCATCAATTATACTCCGCTTAGACCTGAGGGCGACAGGGTCTCGTCCACGGGTGGCTCCGCCTCGGGACCCGTTTCCTTCATGCGTATCATAGACACCCTAACAGACGTGGTCAAGCAGGGAGGGAAAAGAAGGGGTGCGAACATGGGTATACTTGAGATAAACCATCCTGACATCCAAAAATTCGTGGGTGCAAAGAGTGTACCCGGCTTCCTTGAGAACTTTAACCTCTCAGTGCTCGTCACACCCTGGTTCTGGGAGCACTACGCAGCCGGTAAGCCCTGGCCGCTCGTGAATCCACGGGACAACTCGGTTTGGGGGGAAGTGGACCCAGCCAAGCTCTTCGCGGACATCGCGAGAACCGCTTGGAAGAGCGGGGACCCAGGCCTCGTGTTCTTTGATAATATCAACCGTAATAATCCTCTATACGAGGCGCTTGGACCGATTAGGTGCACCAACCCCTGCGGTGAAGAGCCACTTTACCCATACGAGTCGTGTAATCTCGGGTCGATAAACCTCTACGCCTTCGTGAAACGAGATGGGGGAAAAGCGGTGTTCGACTGGGATGAGCTTAGAAGGGTGGTGGAGGTGGCTACGAGGTTCCTCGACGGTGTGATAGATGTGAACAAATACCCTCTCCCGGAGATCGAGGAGGTCACAAAGAAGACCAGGCGTATCGGCTTAGGTTTCATGGGGCTCGCGGACACCCTCTACGCATTAGGCATACCCTATAATAGTGATGAGGGTTTCAGGTTTATGAGTAGGGTAGCCGAATACGTATCATACTTTTCCCTGATGGAGTCCATAAGACTCGCCGAGGAGAGGGGATGCTTCCCGCTTTTCACCTCCTCTAGGCTCGTACGCGGCGAGCTACCGTTCGAGGGCTACCACCACAGGGAGTGGTGGTCAATGGATTGGGATAAAGCCTCAAGCCTCGCTAAGAGGGGTGCTAGGAACTCGCACACCATGACGGTTGCCCCTACAGGCAGCATCTCGATGATTGCAGATGTGTCGTCAGGCCTCGAGCCCCAGTACGCCATCGTCTTCGAAAAACACGCCACAGTTGGGAGGTTCTACTACGCTGACCCCGAATTCGAGCTACAACTCGCAGTGAGAGGGCTTAACAGGGAGAAGGTACTTGAAGCCGTCTCCAAGAATGGGGGGTCAGTCCAAGGCATAAACGAGGTTCCAGAAGACATGAGGAGAATATTCCTGACTGCGTACGACATACCTTGGTGGGACCATATTAGAGCCCAGTACGAAGTGCAAAAGTGGGTGAGCGCCGCGGTGAGCAAAACCATAAACATGCCCGCTTGGGTTGAACCCGAGGATGTACTCAGCGCCTACCTCTTCGCCCACAGGCTCGGATTGAAGGGTATAACCGTCTACAGGGACACCTCTAAGCCGGGTCAAGTTTTAACCACCCCTTCACAGAGGGCTGGGAGCTACCAAGCGCAGCCAGAGAACACCACCCTGCGCATGATGGGTGAGCTAGGCGTGAGCCTCCCGACTCCCACGGCAAAATCCAGAATGAGTAAGCCGAAGAGTGTATTAGAGCTTGTTGTTAGACCAGAGGAGCGCCTAGAGTTCACGAGGTGCCCGGTGTGTGGTAGCGAAAACCTGGCCAACCAGGAGGGATGTGTGAGGTGCCTCGACTGTGGGTGGTCAAACTGCGTACTAGCATAATGAGCCCTAACACCTCCCTCCGGGCTACCCAAATGATTTACTGGTCAACATATACATTCGTGCAACGCATTCAAAGTATTAGGATAGGAGCTAGTACACTAGAGTGGATATAGGTTGAAAGCCGAAAAGCTCAAACCTACTTTGAAGTATTTTGCGTTCACGCAGCCCACCGCCGTCATCCTAGAAGCCCTATTCGGTTAAAAATCGTCCACTAGTGAATTAAATCCACGGTTTTTGGGCGTTGGTGGGGTTGTTGGGGTCACACCTCGGCTTCCCTGGCCGAGAATATCACTCAGACTCTATCTACTGGGTAGAGCTATACACACTTGGGCACTTGGCTTTATTCGAAAATCCCTTTGAACCATCAGGGTGAAGAAGCCAATTTTACTCAAATACAGTTTGGCTTTCCTCTCCTCCCGGATCCCAGCCTCCACCCACCCGCCTATACTGGAAAGTCTCCAGCCACCTTGAGGGTAAACTGTAAGGAAGAAAGTGCGAGCCTTATTTTTCCCGGTTTTGCGAATCCCTGGAGAACCCCCGTTTAGTCTGATAGAGCCTTTTTTGCTACCTGCTACGCGACCTGGGGGTGCAGTACCTGGAACTATGATTTTGGTTTCTTAGGCGTAGTGGAGGTTGTCTAAACTTGTCACCACTCAGTATATACTTATTTTCACTATACTCTTCCTTTCCTGCGTACAAGAGCTCGTTGGAGCCTGCAGGTCACTCTGGGGGTCTACAACACCCCACCCGTAGTTGTCTTTTGGTGTCTACGCTCGGAAGCGGTAAGTTCTCAACCGCATATTCACCACCCTTTTCCACACTTGTATTCGTATTATTACCATCCTCACCTTAAACCGTAGACACAGAAGACGTGTTTGGAGCACAATCGGTACTGAGCGTAAATTTGTATTTTCCGTGGAAGACGAGGTTTTGGAGAAATATGAATCTCCTACTTGGAGGAGCTGGTACTGAGAGTCTTGAAAGCAGTGGTAGTAGGTCTTGTTGAATGAATATGCCCTAGTACCCCAATACTTGGGCGTAAATTACTATCCATGGAGAACTTATTAGCTGGTATGGTAATAAGCGTATGTATGATAAGGAGAGTTAGGATTGGTAAGAAGAATATGGTCTATATACCAAAGGAGATTGCTGATGCAGTGGGGGTAAGAGAGGGTGATGCCATGCTTGTTAAAGTTAGCTCTGGTAAGATTGAACTTATTCCAATGGGTAAAACCGAGGGTGAGTATTGGGCTGAAGTTACGCTAGAGGAGATTGAAAGCGTGGGTGAAGAGCTAAGTGAGCGAACCCTCAGAAGTAATAGTTGACACATCATTCATCCTCCCGATGGTGGGGGTGAAGGTCAGGGGTGTGGATTTGAGGTTGCTCGCTGATAAAACCTTGTGTTATCCACAGCTAATGTTGATCGAGTTGCTCGCTGTGATGGTAAAAGAGGCCAAGGCTCTCTCCCTACAATTTTTACCTTAGAATGCGCTTCGCGGATTTCTAAATGTTTTGTATTCAGGCGAAATTAAGATCCTTTCCCCGACTCCAGATGACGTTCAAATCGTGTACGACGTTATCCGCAGTGGTTGGAAGGACATCTTCGACGCTGTTCTTTATGCAACCTCTGTAACTACGAATACAAGCGCCCTCACGTTACATAGAGGATTTTACTAGTTCTTAAGTGAACATGGGTATAATGTAAAGAACATGATCTCGGTGGATAAGTTATAAGTAGGAATTAATAGCTGGCACTTAGGTTGATTTTTTAATATTTGTAGTGTAAACGCTGGACGCCGCGTTCGCTAAGACCCCGTTCCATCTGGTAGGTGTTGCCCGTCAAATTCTATTGTTCTAGCTTTCCATCGTGCGTGGAATTATGTCCGGATAACCGTTTCTCACGCTTAGGTGCCCCGCACACCGCTCTCTCATCCGGGCAACGCCGTGCGTGGATTTAAGGGGCGTCCTAAACTCGGATGCTAATCCACATACTTTTATGTGTGTTGTCCTTTTTTATGGTGTCAGGATAACGATTTTCCACAGTTGTCCATCACATTAACCGCTCCCTAATGCAGGACACCATCCTTTTTAAATGGAAAAAGCTAAAGGTGTGATTGTTGTTATAGGTGTCTGTGAGGATAGTTAGCACGCTTCCAAGCGCCACGGAGATTGTGTGTGCTCTGGGTTTGGAGGATGAGCTTGTGGGTGTGACGCACGAGTGTGATTATCCGCCGAGTGTTCGCTCCAAGCCTGTTGTGGTAAGGAGTGTGTTTGACACTTCGGCTATGGATGCTAAGAGCGTGGACAAGCTTGTCTCGGAGTATTTGAGGAGTGGGAGACCCATCTATAAGGTGGACGTGGAGTTACTCACGCGGCTGCAACCAGACTTGGTGGTTACCCAGGAGGTGTGCGATGTGTGCGCTGTCTCCTCGAGTGTGGTTTTGGACTCCGTGGAGAAGCTTAGTAAGAAGCCGGAGGTTGTCACCCTTAACCCGCACTCACTCGAAGACGTGTTGAGCGATGTGCTGAGGGTTGGGGAGGCCGCTGGTAGGTTGGATATGGCTCGTAGGCTTGTGGATTCACTTGAAGCTAGAATCCAGAGGGTGAAGCGGGAGGTTTCTACGCGTAGCGTTAGACCTAGAGTGGTTTGTTTGGAGTGGCTTGACCCGGTTTACAACGCTGGGCACTGGCTACCCCAGATGGTTGAATATGCGGGTGGCAAGGAGGTGCTCGGGGTGAAGGGTGCACCCTCCCGCAGGGTGGGTTGGGAGAGGGTGTTGGAGGCAGACCCCGAGCACCTGTTCCTAACCGTGTGCGGCTACGATGTTGAGAGGACAATCAGGGAGCTAGCCGCACTCGCTAGCAGGGATGGGTGGCCCACCCTCCAAGCTGTCAGGGAGGGTAACGTCTACGCTATGAATGGTTCATGGTATTTCAGCAGGCCAGGTCCAAGACTAGTCGACGGCCTTGAGGCACTCGCACTCTTCCTTAACTCCTCGAGGAGCCAACCCCAAAACAGTGTGGGCGTCAAGCTCAACGTCAACCCATTAGCTAAGCTTCCAAGGGTATAAGGTGGGTGGGGTGAGCTAACAACTAAAGGTGTGAAAAGTTGACTTTTGGGCATCACCCCCTTATAATGATTGCAATGGCCTCTTGGTCTGCATTTAATGTACTATTTATTCTAGGCATCTGAAGGCATAATGGTTGTGGCGCTCAGATTTTGTGTGTAGATTGTGTGAGAGTCTTATGTCTTAACCACTTTCTGCAGATGTCATCGGAGGGATAAGTTTTTTAATCTTTTGCGTTATTAATTTGTTAATGAGTATAGTGGAGCTATACTCGAAGTTTACTGGCGCTCTTCGGGGTGGAGGGCGCTTGGAGATTGAGTCTGTTTTGGGCGAGCTTAACAAGCTTGTTTTGCCGGGTAGGTTTAACTGGGTTGGGGACGCGCTCGAGCCTCTTTACGGTGGTTCCTCCCAGACGGCGCTCATCTATCGTAGCCTCCAATCTGGGCAGGAGGAAAAAGTTTCCTATTCAGAGTTGCTTAGGAGGGCTGGTGCACTCGTGGAGCTCCTCTGTGAGAGGGGTATAAAGAAGGGGGACGCTGTTTACCTTATGACGCCGGTTGTACCAGAGCAGTGGTATTCGCTTTTGGCCGTCTTTAAGGGTGGGTTCATGGGTGTTCCAAGCGCCACCAACCTCACCACGTATGAGTTGCGCTACAGGTTCTCTGAGCTTAGACCCAAAGCGGTGATCGCGGACTATGAGAGCGCCCCGAAGATAGATGAGGCGCTTGGCTCGCTGGGCTGCGTTAAGCTGCTTGTATCAGGTAGAAGGGAGGGCTGGCTCCCTTTGGATGAAGTATTGGGGGAATCTCCCAGTATTAAGGCTGAAGCCACTTCACCCGACGACCCTGTGCTAAGCTACTTCACGTCGGGTACCACCGGCATGCCGAAGAGGGTGATACACACTGCGTCAAGCTACCCGCTTGGACACATGACCACAGCTGCCGCTATAGGTTTGAAGCCGGGTAGTCTTCACTGCAACCTGAGCGCTCCTGGCTGGGCTAAGTTTGCTTGGAGCAGCTTCTTCTCCCCCATCATAGCGGGCTCAGCTACGCTCGCCGTGGATTATAGAGGGAAACTCGACCCGCAGAGGTATCTTGAGATACTCGACGAGTATGGGGTGAACACATTCTGCGCGCCTCCCACAGCGTGGAGGCAGTTCGTGCTATGCGACCTCAGCAAGCTAAACTTTGGTTCACTGTGGGCTGCGGTGAGCGCGGGTGAGCCGCTTAACCCAGAGCTCATAAGGACGTGGAGGAAGAGGTTCGGTGTTCCCATAAGGGATTTTTACGGTCAAACTGAGACCACTGCGATGATAGCCAACATGCCTTGGGATAATGTTGTGGAGGGCTCGATGGGTAGACCCATCCCACACTATGATGTGGTCCTACTCGACGATGGCTTCAAGCTGATAACGCGACCAAACGTTGTTGGGGTGATCGCGGTTAGGCTTTCAAGGTGGAGGCCTAAAGCCCTCTTTTCACACTACTCGGATGAATCGAAGAACCGTGAGGCATTCGTGGGTGAGTATTATATTACAGGTGATAAAGCATACTTTGACTCGGAGGGTTACTGGTTCTTTGTGGGTAGGGCTGACGATGTGATAAAGAGTGCGGATTACAGGATTGGGCCCTTCGAGGTGGAGAGCGCCCTCCTCGAGCACCCCGCTGTGGCTGAGGCCGCGGTGGTGGGTAGCCCCGACCCTATGAGGTGGCAGGTGGTCAAAGCCTACATAGTGCTCAAACCAGGCTACCAGCCAAGTCAAGAGCTCGCCGCTCAGATACACGACCACGTTCAATCACTACTCATGAGACACAAGGCCCCAAGAATAATCCAGTTCGTCCCCGAGCTACCTAAAACGATAAGCGGGAAAATAAGGAGGAATGTGTTAAGACAGGAGGAAGAGGAAAGAAGAGGTAAAGGAGAGAGCGCCCAGCAAGAGTACTTTTTCCGGTAATCGCAAGCCAACCCACTCTTCGAAGCAGAGGTTTTTTGATGATGCTATTACATGGGCTAATAAATGGCGTATTCTTTACAGATATTCAGTCGAGTTGATTGTATACTTAGGTAGGTATACAGCCTTGTTTAGGTATAATAGTTGGGTTGCAATGCATTTATTCGACGAACGCCATGTGAACGTGTGGGTGAATGGGACTGAGATTGGGTACGGCTTAGTGGATGACTTTTCCTACAAGTATGGTAACCATAAAGGGGGTTGAGTATATTGGTCTTGTGGCTGAGGCTCACCTAGTTAATTTCCTTGAAAGTATGGGTTACAGAGTTGACCTCCTTTATGACCATAACGTTGAGATAAGGAGGATAAGCGGCGTGACGTGGACTATAAGTGTGTGGGGGAGTATGGAGAGGTCTTGGAGGATATGCCTTCCAGTCTTAGGGCAGTGCTAAGCGACTTCACACGTCAGGGTTAGAAATATTCGGGTGTTTTCTGAGATTGGTGTGGGGGTGTTGTTAAAGGGTAGGACGCTCTGTAGGTGGGATTCGAAGTGGACACATTCAAGTGGTTCTTGGGGTCAAAAACGTATACCCAATCATGGATGACATTTTTACGCGCACATGAGCCATTCCTTGTAGCGTTAGGTCTGATTATTCTTGATGTGATCGAATTAGGCTTTGATGTCCACATCCAAGAGGGGCGCTTGGTTAAGCATAGTAAGACCAAAGAGGGGTCGTACGGCTGGGCTGACCTTGAAAACCGAGGGGTCTTTAGCCGCCGTAAAGCAGGCGCTCAAAGAAGTGAAAATTTGATCCACCATTGGGAATACGGTGTACGTATCTCGAATAAGAGAGAGACCATGGGGAAGCTTGTGGGAAACTCAGTGAAGTGGGAGGGTTGACCTAGCAATCCTCATACAGCTACGCGGTGTGTTTTAATGTGGGTCCAGTGTTCCTGACGAAAGTTCGGTATATCATTGAAGTAACAAACAACTTCCCTCTTTTAGCATCCGTTCACGAAAATTTTCTATGTAATGCACAAAAATAAGTAAAACCTCGGATAGACTTGGTTAATGTTGACCCTAAAACGCGGTAGAGGTCTCTCCAAGGGTTTAGTGGTAGCCGCACTACTGGTAATCATAGTTATAGTTGCGGCCACAGTTGTCTTAACCCAGCGTCACCCATCAACGCCTCCAAGCGCTCCAAGCAGCCTACCTACAAGCCCAACGAGCACACCCAGTTCAACGGGCACCCAGACATCCACAACGAGCTCATCCTCCATCACAACGGGTTCAACCACTACGACGAGCTCAACTGTTTTCAGGCTTGGTCCCCCTAACACGAGTGAGTTCGTGGACGATTCATTTACGTATACACCTGATGCACTCGACCCAGCCACTGGGTTCTACGGGGCGGATATAGCGGTTTTCTTCAACGTTTTCCAGCAGTTGGTTGAGTTTAACGCCACACCCAGTGGAACACCAACAACGGTTGTCCCCGGCCTGGCGACCAACTGGACCATCACAGACAACTATAAGACCTACATCTTCAGGATCAGGCCGAACGTGACCTTCAGCAACGGCGACCCACTCACGGTGTACGATGTGTGGTTCAGCTTCGTGCGTGAACTCTACTTGGGGCAGGCTGTTGGTATATCCAACTACGCCGAGCTCACGGTTAACACCTCCACCCTCTCCACGGGGCTGATCCTGCCTTGGGGAATCCGCCACGCAATACAGGAGGTGACGGGTCTTCCAGCAACCACGAATATCAATATTACAGAGTCTGTGCTCAACAACATGCTGAGCAACTTTAACCCGGATAACTCAACGCAGAGAGCCATAATGAGCTACCCCGACCAAGCGTACGTTGTGCTCAACTCTACCTCGTTCGAGATCAACCTGCTCGTCCACTACAAGTTCTTCCTCCAGGATATCGCTGCGTGGTGGGGTGCCATCGTGGACCCAGCCTACGTGGATGCTCACGGCGGCGTTCAGGCCAACACTGCCAACAGCTACTTCGATGCTAACGGCGGCCCAGGCACGGGTCCATACGAGATAGCATCAGTTGGTGTTGGCTTCACCTACGTGGTGCTCAGAGAGAACCCCACATACTGGGGTCTCCACTCGAGTGGTGTGCCCTACGTTGATAAGCCTCCAACAATACCCGTTGTGATAATAAACTATGGGCTATCCCACTCGGAGCGTGTCGAAGCTTTCGCGACTAACCAGGCCCAGGTGTCCTTCGTGAACCCCGAGTATTTCGGCCAAATGTATCAGGCCTACAACTATAAGCAGTATTACAGCTTTAACCAGATAATCAAGAACTGGGGAATCACAGCTGGGTCAGGGTTCAACTATGTATCCATGAATACTCAAATATACCCCACAAACAACAATGACTTCCGTCTGGCGGTGGTTCACGCCATAAACTATACTCAGCTGCTTTACGAGTCGTATTATTATAATGGGACGCTCTACGGAGCCAACTATGTTGGACCCATTAACCCCGCCTTCCCAGAGTACTATAACCCAGGAAACCTCTCCCTTTACTCCTATAACACCAAGCTTGCCGAGTACTATTTGAACCTGGCTGGGCAGCAAGAGAACTTCTCTGTTACACTACCCAACGGGACAGTCATCGGGGACACGTCGGCTCCACCACTTAAACCGATTACAATCTATTACATCACGCCCATAACTCCCTTAATCCAGACCCAGCTTGAGATAATCCAAGCTGATCTTTCAGCCATAGGCCTAAGCGCTGGTATACAGGGGGTTACCCCCGCTGTTACCACTAGTTGGACGACTCCTCAGGCGACCCCCGCCTTTGTCTACTTGGGCTGGGGACCCGACTGGCCGGATCCCATCTTCCAGCTGCTTATGCCCGCGGTGACAACCACGAGCTATCTGCCAGCGTGGATGAATCTGAGTAGTGTCAACCAGATAATGAACGTTCTACCCTTCTTGACGAACACAACGGAGCAGATCCAGCTTGTAAAGAAAGTGTACAACATAACCTACTGGTACGCACCGTATGTGTGGCTTCCGGACGAAGACATGTACCTCTTCGTCCAACCCTACGTGGCGGGACTCTATAGCCAGTACAACGAGTATTACTATAACACAGTGTACTACATCAACACATGAACCCCCACTCCTTTTTTACACCAACACGATGAATTTCAACTGAAACGGGGTTAGCTGAGTGTTGAACTTCGAGTCAGGCTGGCTAGGCTGAGCTGGGGGGTGGGGTCTTGTTTGAGTGTTGCTCCTCTCTGGGGTGCGCGATTGATTGGGAGGCTATTAAGTGTCAGCGTGGGGTCGTGTTGGTGTGTCATTCGCTGTGCGCTGGGTGCGTCTATGGTGATGTCGGCTTTGTGGGGTGCTAGCGCTCTGCTCGCAGAGGCACAGCGCTAAGTAGGCATCACCGCGATACGGTGGTTGGGGACGGATTTTTCGAGTATTGTTTGATGTGGATCTACCCCATGTTTTAAGGTTTTTTCAATTTTTCAGAAAACCTATTCCTTAAATAGTTGGAAGCTGTGTTTTGGCATGGAAAATTGGGATGAGCTCAGAAGACATGGGTGGGAATGATGCTCGGGTGAACGGTGAGATCACTCGGGAGGCGGCTAAAAGTGTTGGGGGGCTTCCGATATTTACCTCTCGCCTCCTGTTGTGGAGTTTTGGTGTGGGTGTTATTCCACCCGCTGCGCTTGTCATGGCTCTCGAGCTTAGAAGCCTCCTTCTTCTAGAGTATGTGCACGTGATAAGCGGTGGTACCTGGACTGGCTTCGATCTATTCATGAGTGTCATCCTTGGTAGGATACTCGCTTCGCTCGATTTGCCTGGTAGGGTTGAAGTAGCAAAGCGCCTGACGCCTACAACCTTCTTCATCATGCCATCACTCGCCTCAACCGCTATCACGGCTGGCATATATCTGGCTGAGTCGCTTGGAACATTCGTCTTGACATCACCTTGGATAATCGCTTCTGGGATCGTGGTTATAATACTCACCGCGCAGGGCTTCGGGATATTTATGCCGAATAGTTTGCGGATATTCATTGAGCTCGCGAAGCCCAGCCCCGATCGAGCCAAGATCGCGAGGCTCAACGGTATAAACATTAGGCTGGCGGGTGTTCAGGGGGTAATGCAGCTTGCAATCATACTTATTATGGCCCACCTGGCCGTCTACCCACCATAGGGGGCCCAACACATGAATGTGTACGCACTCGTCGCCGTAGCACTCTTCGCAGCAGTGTTCCTCGGGATATACGGCGCGATATACCTCAGCGCCCTGTCGAGTTACAGAAGAGGCGAGCTCGACCGGCATGGAATCAGGATCCTAAGATTGGGGCTGTACGGTCATCTAACAATCTTCGCGATACTCGCAATCACGGCTTTCTTGGTATAACCCTCCTCAACGCCTGCATCCGAAATTTCCCTCGAGAATGATCGAACCATAATCAAGGGTTTCGGGTCTAACTAGGGGGCTAGGCCCGCTGTTTCTCAATCACGGGAATATTTTCCGAGAGGTCGCAGAAATCCTTATACTACATATACTCATAGAACTGGTCTTCTGCATTGGCTTACCGCTAAGCGTATAAGTGCTTTTTGCATCACAAAAATTTTAATAGAACCCACCCGTAGAGGATTCATGCATCCAGTGAGACTGGGAGTCTCCCTTGCTTTGCTTGTCGTCGTCGTTGTCTCTGGATCGGTGTCGCTTGGACCCCTGCCGCCACTCTTCGGCCTTCTCAACCCAGCCTCTGGTGTGTGGGTTGCTGAGGAGCCTTATGTTAACGGTACTCAGAGTTTAACCATCACGCAGGGTGTGAATCACGCGTCGGTGACAGTGTTCAGGGAAGCGGATGGGTTCGTTGGTATCGCATCGAACGAGACTTGGGCGGTTTACTTTGAGCAGGGATACATTGAAGCTGAGTATAGACTCGCCCAAATGGAGTTCCTCCTCCTCACAGCCACGGGTAACCTCTCAAGCGTGGTTGGGAGGGAGGCTCTCTCCTCTGATATATTTATGAGGGAGCTTGGAAACTATGAGCTCGCCGAGCAGGAGGCCGCTAACCTCTCACCCTCAAGCTATACGTACACTGCGCTGAGCGAGTTTGTGCGTGGAATAAACACGTATATCGCCACGGCGAGTGAGGCGCGTATGCCCCTTATATTCAAGCTCCTTGGATTCAAACCCACTAACTGGAGTGTGGCTGACGTGTTAGCTCTGCAGCAACTGTTTTTATGGGAGAACACCGCTGCACAATTCGACCCCCTCTACTTCACGTTCGCCCTCGAAAAGATGCCTCAAAGCGTTGTGCGTGCGTTCTACCCAGCCTACCCAGAGGGTGTGCAGCACCCCATAGTCCCCCAGAGCCTCAACCCCCAGATCTATAACGAGTCGGGGGACATCGGCAACCTGACGCTCTACACGCCCACCTACATCTACCCGCTTAACGCTTCGCCACCCGATCCACCCGAGTACGGTGTGCCCAGCAACTTGAGTGTGGGGCGGGGTGCCGCGTACATGGATGTCTCAGAGCTTGTGGCGAGCCTAAAGGATTTTGGGAGCAACGATTGGGCTGTTAACGCCCCCCTTACAGCTGGCTCCGCGATGTTGGCCAACGACCCCCACCTCTCAACCACGGTGCCACCCATCTGGATGGGTTTCCAGCTTGTTTCGCCTGGGCAGAACGTTGTGGGCGTGGTGTTCCCGGGTTTCCCCGGGGTGGTGTTAGGCCACAACCCCTATCTGGCGTGGGGTGCCACCAATGGACAGATCCAGCAGACATATTTCTACGCTGAGATGACTAGCCCCACTCATCCGGGGGAGTACTATTTGGATGGTGCTTGGCACAACTTCTCGGTCATCAATGAAACAATAGATGTGAAGGGCTCTGAGCCATACCATCTCAGTGTGCTGAGGGCCGCGAACGGTGTGGTCATCCAGGAGAAGCCCGTGACTATAGCGATGGACTGGGTTGGGCTCAGCCCGAGCTATGAGATAACCTTCTTCCTGAAGGCTGACAGGGCGACCTCGGTGAGGGAATTCCAGTCTCTCCTAGCCGACTACTTTAAAGTCGCGACGCAGAACTGGGCTGTAGCCGACTCGAAGGGTAACATAGGCATCTTCAGCTATGGTGACTACCCCATCATAAGTGGGGGAGACCCGAGGGGGATCCTCCCGGGAACGGGTGAATACGACTGGGAGGGCTTTATCCCAACATCACAGCAGCCATCACTCTACGACCCACCCACCGGCTTCGTGTTCTCCGCGAACCAGATAACCGTTTCGTCAGGATACCCCTACTATATTGGCTGGGACTACGAGTCAGGGTTCAGAGCTGACCAAATATACTATACACTAACATCCACATCCACGGTCAACCTGAGCTATATGATTGGGTTGCAGCTCAACGTTCACGACTATTCAACCAATGTCTTCCTCAAGCCACTCCTAGCCGCCCTAGCAAGATCAGGGTACGCAGACACTCCCGAATACCAGGCTCTCTCGGCGTGGAATGGGGATATGGACGTAAACTCAACCGCCCCCACCATATACTATTTCTGGCTCCAAGACTATGTGAGCTACGTGTTCTCCCCGTGGCTACACTACTATAATATAACCCCCGCGGAGGGCTTGGGCTCCGTGTCCTTCTTCCTAGGCCCAGACGACTACTACCACGGCCCCCTCATCGAAGACCTGGAGAACTGGACTCTCAACTATACGGATATACAGTGGTTCTCTAATCCCATCACCCACGCACACGCGAACGCCTCAACGGATATGGTTGCCGCATACGTCGAAGCCATCACGAACCTGACAGAAAAGCTTGGGGCCTACTCGAATAATTGGAGGTGGGGGGATGTGCACACGAGGATCCTCACAAGCTTCTTCGGAGTCTCCGCCATGGACACCCAGCCACTACCAGCGTCAGGGGACGGTAACACTGTGAACGCGGCGTACGGTTTGACATCAAGCTTCGGCCCCTCCTGGAGGATGGTTGTGGACATGTCTCACCCCGTGGAGGCGCTAGGCATCTATCCGGGTGGGGCGAGTGAGAGCCCGGTTAGCCCCTACTACTCCAACACCTTCCAAGCTTGGAACCTTGGAGAATACTATAGGCTCATACCGCCGAATGCTCCAGAGGAATTCTTCTACCTATACACGGGGGGCGCCCAGCCTTGAAGAGCTGGCAGGGAGCGTTGATCCAGCTCCTTGCTTCCACCGTGGCGGCCTACTTTGGGTACTGGTATCTGCTCGCAGTACCCGCCATAGTGCTTGGCGCCCTGGGCAGGGGGGCGGTGAGAAGCACCCTTCTAGGTGTAGGTTCATTGGTTGGTGTGGGAATAATCATATACATTGACTCTCGTGATCAGGGGGCCGCTCAGGCCGCTCTTCTCGCACGCATAATAGGCGCACCGGGAGGCTTGGCCTTACCACTTATTCTTACACTCCTCTATACATTCGCGCTTGGCGTACTAGGAGGTGTTATTGGTTCAGCTATCCTGGCGAAGAAGGGGAGGACGGAAGGTGCGGGTAGCCAAACCCCGTAAGATGATTGGTTAGTAGAGAGGCTTGTAGCTCGAGCGTCATAAACCTTAGACAGGCATCACACACCAAAAAAGCTTCCGCGTCAAGATATTCGTGGTTCTCTACTGGTGGGCGCACCGTTTGGCGGCAACGCTTTTTAGGAGGTCGACCCAGATTATTGTGTGGTTGGTAAACTCTACACAGGCTACTATCTTTCCCCAATTGGGTACTATCGGGTGGTGGCCGACGATTCAGCTGTTCTCTACGTAAAAAGGGTGTCTGAGGCGGGCGTCTCTGAGCCGAATGGTTTGACTGATGAATGTATGGGTGAGCTCGATGAGTACTTTAGGGGTAAGAGGCGGGTATTCACCGTTCCCACGCGTTTTGTGGTTGGCACACCTTTTCAGCGAGCCGTTTGGGGTGAGCTTGCTAAGATACCCTACGCCCAGACTAAGAGCTATAAGGAGGTAGCCCGCTCACTCGGCGTAGAGTGCTATAGGGCTGTGGGCTCAGCGTGTGGGAGGAACCCCCTAGAAATCATTGTGCCATGCCATAGGGTGGTTGGTTCAAGGGGGCTTGGAGGCTACTCGGCTGGGTTGGATGCGAAAGTCTACCTGCTACGCATTGAAGCCGAAAGCCAAAAGAGTGTGCTAAACAAGGTATAGGCGTAGAGTTAGCCCCTGTGCTTTACGCCTGCAGTATTGAGCCCAGCACGTTTCTACCTGTCTCTAGGGTCTGGAAGTGTAGCAGGGGTGCGCGGGCGTCTCTGAAGTGGCGCTCCAGTGGTAGCAGCCTGCTGTAGCCGTGGGCCCCCGTGATGCGTAGCCCCAAATCAAGCACCTTCAGCGAGGTCTCAGTGATGAATCCCTTAACCTTGAGCAAGTCTGGGTAGCTGTCCCTTGCGAAGGCGTCTACACCAAACTTCAGAACCTGCCTCATAGCCTCGACACCCATGCCCATCTCCGATAGCATCGCTTTTACTCCCTCCCTCTGCCCGAGCGCTTGGCCCCCCACACTCCTCTCCTTAACGTGCTTCCTACACAGCTCGAACGCGGCCTCCGCGAGTCCGAAACTTATGGCTGAAGCCCCAAGCATACCCATGTGGCCACCAGAGTTTATCGCGCGAACTCCCTCAGCGATCACGTTCTCCTTCGGCACCTCGCACTCCCTAAAGACGAGTTCCCCCCAACCGATACCCCGCATACCCATGGGTTCGAAGCGTTGACCCACGCTGAAACCCTTAGCGCCTCTCTCAACTATGAATGCTGAAAGGTTCTTGGGGAATGGGGCGTCTGAGTTAGCCATCCTCGCGACCACTATGAAAGTGTGCGCACCGTGGGCTCCTGTTATAAATGATTTTGTGCCGTTCAGCACGTACACATCACCCCTGATCTCAGCCCTAGTCTCCATACCCGAAATCCCGGAGCCTGTGGCGACCTCTGTGGCCGCAAGCCCCATCAGGCTACCTGAAGCGGCTCCGCGCAGAAAGCGTTCACGCTGCTCGCTGCTACCGCACACATAGAGGCTCTGAGCTGCTGAGCAGTGCACCACGTAGAGCCAAGCGGTTGAAGCACACGCCTTAGCCAGCTCCCTCACCACATCAACATACAGTGGTGCACCGAGTCCCAAACCGTAGGGTTTAGGTATGAACGCCCCAAGATAGCCGTTCTCTGAGAGCTCCTTCAAGTTGTCCTGCGGAAACAAGCCTTCACTGTCAACCCTACCAGCCCTCTCAGAAAACCTCTTCGAAAGCTCACCCAAATTCCTGAGAATCAAAGCCTCCTCGGACTCAGACATAGGAAAGAGTATGTGCGAGAAAATATATTGGTTTTGATAAACCCACACACGCACACCACCACAATCATCCCGCTAACACCTGTTCCAACCGGGTACTTCGAAGGGTGAGCCACCCCATGGCGGATTTTGATGTTTGAGTAGCTATACCACACCCATCCGTGAGCTAACCAAGCCTTCGACGCAAGCTATTTATTTCACGTCTTAGAGTATCGGTTGTGAGGTTAAGAAACCAGCTGGCGTTAGTGAAGAGGTATTTCGACGAGTTCTGCGCCAAGTTGAGTGGTGACTCTGACAGCTACGCGCTTGAAAGACTCAGCCAACTGGTTTCGCAGGCTTTATTCGACCTATCAGCCATGATGGCAACACAGAGTACTGGTAGAAAACCCGAGAGCTATAAGAAGCTGGCTGCTTGGTTAGCGGGTGAAGCGGGTCTCACAGAAGAAGAGAAAGAATTCTTGGTGGGTCTTGCGGGTTTTAGAAACCTCCTTGTACACGGTTACGCTCAGATTGAACCTGAGAGGGAGCGTAGCGCATTTTTAGAGATAAGGCAGAAAATACCCTCCATCCTCGACAAGATAAGCGTACACGTTAGGGGTGACCCATCCCTCTCTGACCTTAAAAAGGTGAGAAAGGTTCTGAAAAGGTTTGGTGTAAGGTATGCGTACGTCTTCGGCTCGGTTGCGAGAAAGGGTAGCGGGCGGGACCTTGACCTCGCCGTGGTCTTCGAGCAGGGAGCGGACGTGCTCAAGCTTGGCAGGCTCCTAGAGGAGGTTGCTGACACTCTGGGTTTACCCGACGACCTAGTGGACTTGGTGGACTTGGATTCAGCTGACCAAAGCATTCTCAAGACCATAATAGATGAGGGAGTAGTGGTCTACGGGGGTAGGAAGGCGGGGGAGTATCTTCAGAAAAAATACATTGAACTACTTGATGTGGTATCAACACAGCTGCATTACGATTAATAGAGTTCGGCGACCCGTGCAGATTTCTCTGAACCGTGATGGCTAGGATGACAGGTCAGTGATTGGCTTCGCGCAACTCCGGAATTTCGGTGTTTCAGGAAGACTCGACAAAGTTGGAGGCCCACTCTAATAGTGTTGAGGATAACCGACGGGTTTGCTCGGTTCGCCAGATTTATATGGTCTCCATTAGACCCTTGTGACATTTCTTACTCCACTTTGTCGTTTATGGCTGGATTGTTCAGCCAAATCCTTATTAAGCCTTGTTGGTGATTGGTGTACATGTCTGGGAATCAGCGGGGGCTCGTGATTGTTTACACTGGTGATGGTAAGGGGAAGAGCACTGCGGCTTTCGGGTTGGTTGTGCGCGCCTTGGGTTATGGTTGGAGGGTTGCTGTTCTGCAGTTCGTTAAGGGCACTTGGAGGACAGGGGAGGAGAGGGGGTTTGTGAAGCTTGGGGAGAATGTGGTTTTCAGGAAGCTGGGCGTGGGGTTTGTGACGTGGCACCCCAAGAGGAGCTTCGAGGAGCATCTTGAGGCTGCGAGGAAGGCGTGGGAGGAGGCTAAGAAGGCTGTGCTCTCGGATGGCTTCGACCTGGTTGTGCTCGACGAATTGAATAACGCTACTCGCTTCGGGCTTATCCCTGTCGAGGAAGTTCTCTGGCTTATCACTAACAAGCCGAGGAGGCTACACTTGGTGTTGACTGGTAGAGGCGCTGATGAGAGGGTTATAGAGGCAGCAGACCTAGTCACCGAAATGAAGATGGTGAAACATCCCTTCGAACATGGGGAGTGGGCTAGGGCTGGTATAGACTACTAAAGGGGATAACGGTTTACGTGGGCTAATACCACTTGGTAGGGGTGCGCTCCCTTTGCTTGAATTTTGGGTGATTGTGCTTCTAGTTGTCTCGGCATCCTTCGCTGCCGACTCGCTTGGTGAGCCGCCTTTAAGAATTCATCCCGTGGTGCTCATAGGGCGCTTGGCTGGCTACCTAGACCGTGAGCTCAGGTTTACTGACAGGCTGAGGCTTGCGGGTGTGGTGCTTTGGGTTGTTTGTGTGGGGGTGCCGGTGGCTCTCTCAGCGTTTGCACTTCACGCACTATATTCGCTCGGCTCCATGGCTCTCTGGTTTCTCCTCTCCGTTTTCTTGTTGAAGTCTTCTTACACCCTTTTCTCGATGGATAGGCATGTTAGGCCGATTCTCAGTGCGCTCAGGGAAGGGGAGCTGGATGAAGCTAGGCGTCTTCTGCAGTGCATCGTGAGAAGGCCTACGGCCAACTTGGATGCGGGGTTGATTTGCTCCGCGGTTGTGGAGAGCATAGCGGAGGGCCTTGTGGATGGTACGTGCTCACCCCTACTATTCTTCTCGGTACTCGGCGTCCCAGGCGCTCTGGGTTATAGGGCTGTGAACACACTCGACAGCATGGTTGGGTACACAACACCAGAGTATTTGGAGTTTGGCTGGTTCTCAGCCAAAGCGGACACCTATGCTAATTATCTCACAGCTAGGATTGTGGCCGTCCTCACAGTGGTGGCCGCACTGATGCTTGGACTCAACGGTGGGGGTTCGTGGTTCGTGGCTCGGGGGGAGCATTCGAGGACTCGCAGCCTTAACGCTGGGTGGCCTATGGCCGCGTTCGCCGGCGCGTTGAACGTGCGCTTGGAGAAGCGCTCAGAGTACGTAGTGGGTGAGAGTTACCCTTATCCCGGCGTCCACGAAATCGAAGCCTCATTAAAGCTCATGAAGCTCGTGACACTACTCTTCGCATCATTATTGGTACTCCCACTCAGCGTGTTCACACTCGGCGGATATCTGAGGTGGTGCGTGTGAGGAGGGTTGGAAGGCTCCGTTTGGGTGTTAGGGATGGCAACCTAGTGATTGAGCTACCAGGCGTGTGCCAAGCGCTGAGCGATGCTCCCTGGAATGGTGGGTTAACCAGTGTAAAGTATGTTGTGAACCACCAAGTACCCGAGGATTTCGACTGCCGCTCACCACAACAAGAGATTCTACGCACCCTAGCACACCTTAACATTCCGCGAGAGGAAGCCATAGGGATGATGACCGCGGCGGATGTGTCGGGTTTCAGTGTAAAGAGGCGTCGCCTTGGGAGAGTATCCGTGGCCTCCCTAGCCACCGTCGGCCTAACCAACACGCGTGGAGTGTTGGAGCCACCCTCAAACAGTGGTTCGCCCTCCACCGTTAACCTCATAGTTTTCTGTGAGTGTGCGGCCACACCAGCAGCCATGGTGAATGCTCTTCAAACCGCGGTAGAAGCTAAGTGTGGCCTGTTCAGGCTCTTGGATACCAGAAGCACCACTAGTGGGCTGCCCGCCGCTGGAACATCCACTGACACCACAACCATAATGTTCAGCGGGGTAGGCGAGAGATTCGAGTACGCTGGAACGGCCACAACGCTTGGCTACCTAGTGGGGGTAACCGTGACCCAGTGCCTCCTCGCACGGCTTAGAGAGACGAAGTTTGTTGGTAGGGGGGTGCTTCAAAGACTCGGGGAGCGCGGAATAGGTGTGGAGGACCTTGTTGAAGCCGCGGTGGGTGGCATCGTTGGCTCAAAGCCCAGGCTCTTTGAACGGATATTCCTAGCCGAACTGAGTGCCGCGCTTAGCGACCCCAACGTGGCGTCCCTTATATTAGCCGCCCTTAGACTTGAAGATGAAGCCGAGTGGGACATGATTCCAGGCCTCCCCAAGAGCCTGCACGATGAAGACCCCGTTCAGGTAACTGCTGATGAGGATATCGGGGAGATGATAGCGAGGTATCTGGCGGGTACGAGGGGTATACACAACTTTCACCACTATGATAGGCTCAAACCGGGCTGCCTCTCTAGGTTACCGATGTTTCTAGACGACGCGCTCTGCGGCCTCATTGGGGGTTTAGCCTCAAAGGTGTTCAGCGAGATGGGGCGGGTAAGATGAGCCTTCTCAGGTGGGTCAGGGCTGCCCTCAGCTTTCTCACAGCAATCCCGATGCCCCCGGGGTTCAGCGAGATTAATGATGTGGCCTCCGCGACACCCATCTTCCCACTCGTAGGCTACCTTACGGGCGGCGTGAGCGGGTTAATCCTATACCTATCACTCAGAGTATTCAACCCCTACATATCATCGGCGCTCGCGGTCACGGCGCTAATCTTGGTCACCGGGGCCAACGAATTCGACGGGCTCGCCGACTTCGCCGATGGAGCCATGTGTGTTGGCTCGCCGCAGAAGAGGCTTGAGGTGATGCGTGACCCACACCTCGGGGTCGGGGGGCTGACTGGGGGTGTGCTGACCCTCACGTTACAGCTATTCAGCTGGGCGCAACTATCAGTGCGACCCTTCACCGCAACCCTCGTGTACGAGGTTTTCGGAAAACTCTCAATGGTCTACCTAAGCACACTGGGCAACCCGGTCTCCCATAGCAGCGCCGAGCCAGTTGTTAGACACATGCGCACCCGGAGGGGTGCTGTGCTCGCAGCGGCATCAACCCTACTATGCGTACCCGTGACGCTGCTACTAGGACCCGTACTCACCGTGTTGCTGATCGCCCTAGATTTTGTTTGCTCAACCCTCCTAGCAGCTGTGTCTAGAAAACTCATCGGGGGGGTCTCCGGCGACGTTTTCGGTGCGGCTAACATCATGGCTGGCTTAGCGTGCACTCTTCTTATAGTCGCGCTTCGCTGAGAGGCGAGCGTGCTAGACCAATCTGGAAGGATGATAGCCCAGCTTTCCGCTCCAAGAGACTCCGTCAGCGTGGCTTGCATGGAACATCTATCTCGATCTCCCCGTCGTGATTCATCGGGGCTATTCGTGGTCGAATATACTACTAGATTTTTTTGATAACTGTTATATAGCATAGCTTAAAATTATGTTAAGCGATGTATGATTCTGGAAGCCATGGAGGTTTCGCAGCGCTACGCCGTGGAGCTGAGAGGCGTTTGGGTCAAATACGGCTCGAAAACCATACTAAGAGACATCAACCACGTGTTTGAAGCCGAGTCGTCCACCGCGATTCTCGGGCAGAACGGGGCTGGCAAAACCACGATTCTTCGAACCATTGTTGGCGTGGTTCACCCATCCGCGGGGTGGGTTAAGGTGTTCGGGTTGGAGGCTGGGGGAGTTGACGCGAAGCGCCTAATAGGCTACCTACCCGAGAGGCCGGGAGTGTATGAGAGGTTGACCGCTATTCAAAACATGCTCTTCCACGCCGAACTCAACGGTCTAGACAGGAGTGAGGCTCTGAGCAGATCCAGGGCGCTGCTTGAGGCTTTTGGGTTGGCTCGGGTCGCCAATGATAGGGTGCACACCTTCTCTAAGGGTATGAAGCAGAGGCTGGCGTTAGCTAGAACCCTGCTCGCCGACCCACCTCTACTCCTGCTGGATGAGCCCACCTCTGGCCTAGACCCCGACGGTGCGAGCCTCACGGTCTCTCTGCTTCGGGAGAAGCTCGAGGGGGGCTCCACGCTTATAGTGTGCACCCACAACCCCTACTTTGCGCGCAGGATCTGTAGGGATGCGCTCATAATTGATGAGGGATGCATCAGGAGCATGGGTGACTTGGAGTCACTCGTGTTTGAGCGCAAAGTAAGAGTTAAACTTCTCAGACCCGTTGAGGTGGGTACCCTGAGCGTTCTGCTGGGGAATGGTTTTACCGCTCCCGTGAATCTGGGAGAAACAGGCGTGGTCTCAGAGTTCGAGGTGGCCGTTAAGGGCGGCGAAGAAATAGCGGGGATGGTTGAGCGCATGGTGAAAGCCGGGCTAAGAGTGGTGGGCGTGGAACCCGTTGAGTCACTTCCCAAGCAGGATGGAGGCGAACCCGCGTGAGGCGCAAAATACTCACGATAGCCTCTAAGGATATAAGAGAGTACCTTTCAAGCCGTACCCTCGTCGTCTCCTTGGTCGCACTACCACTACTCATATCGGTAACCATACCATTCTTCATAAAAACCGTACTCCTAAACGTGCCCACAAACCTCTCCCCGCAGGTAACACGCTTCCTACCACCCGTGCTAAGGCAGGCGCTCCTAACCATGGGTCCAAGGCAGGCGCTCTACTGGTACATGTTCACAGTGGTCACACTCCCCATGTTCCTACTATTACCCATAACAAGCGTGATCGTCCTCGCATCCGACAGCTTCGCCGGTGAGAAGGAGAGGAGGACGCTTGAAACACTTCTTGCCGAACCAGTCTCCCCCACAACACTCTTCCTCGGTAAAACCCTGGCCCCATCATCTGTCGCGCTATGCGTGACCTGGGTGTCGGCCACAGTGTACTGGGCGCTCGCCTCCCACTACGCACGAAGCGTGGGTGTCAGCGTAACACCAAACCTTGTGTGGTTGACAGCCATGCTCGTGGTTGTGCCAGCCATCACATTCGCAAACGTCGGTCTAGTGGCCTGGATCTCCTCCTTCTCCAAAGGCTTCAAAGAAGCCCAGCAGCTCAGCGGCATACTCATACTACCAATAGCTTCAATAACAATAGTTTCAGCAACAGGCAACCTGGCGCCAAGTGTAACACTCGACTACGCGGTAAGCCTCATCTACCTCACAATATTCCTACTCCTCTCCACTCTGTGGCCCAAACTAGCAAAACCGAACAGGCTCATCCAATAGACACCACCTATTAATATGGTGAGTTACCCCGCCTTCACCGGTGGACCCAAAATTCAAGTGTGGGTTCCAATCAGCGCTATGCGCTAATTTGGGTCTACCGTGACGGAGGGGGCTTCCAGCTTTACAGCGACACTTACCTTGACACGGAAAATACGTGGGATACTCCGTCACGCTACTCGCAGAGGCGCAGTGATCCCCGTCCACTTGGTCGTCTCGGGTGCATCCCAAACGCAAAGTCCACGCTTGTGGGCGCCCTACACTTATTAGAAACAACTATAAGAACATTATCTATAAGGGAGGGGCCAGTCACCTCCTCATAAAGCGGGAGGAAGGGATTTCCCCCTCGTCCCCTTAAACCCACGGAAGAGTGCGTCATCCAAGCTTACAAAAGGCTGATGGTAGTTGTTACACTTATCACGTATTGGAGGTAAAAAAGGTTGACCCGTGTTTCGGGGTTTTATCCACCGAAGCCCGGCACGGACTGATTTGTGGCCAGCAGTGTAAAGTAGGGGTTGGTCGTGTTAACATTGAAGTACTCTATCACGTTGCTGTTTGCATTATAGATCTGGCTGGGCGATGTGTCCCCGGGTATAACCACTTGGGTCATAGGTTTACCGAGCGCCAGCCAAATTGGGTTGTTGGCGTTTGCCTGCGCTATGGCTCCGTTAGTTGTGGTCATGGCGCGCTGTAGAGCTGACAGGGATGTCAGGCAGTTGGAGGTCGCGTTCGGTAGATCTGAGGCGACCACCTGAGTGCACTCCCCCGTCACGGGGTTGGGCATAATGTTTGGGTCGAACACTAAGACCACCACCGTGTACCAAGGTATTGGTCCGATGACGCTTATGATGTGGTCGTGCGCTGGGAGGGGTAGTACACCCTCAGGTAACCCGCCATAGCCATCCGTTATGTTAAGGTACTTCTCAACCTGCGTGAAAGCGGGTGAATAGACCAACTCTGGGTGGTCGGGGCTCTCTGAGGGGGAACCTGAGGCGCCGCAGTCGGTGAGTATTGTCTGGTCGTTGTACACTGGAAAGCCCTGCGGGTTCGCACCCAGCGCACCTACACCGAAGATAGAGAGACCTGCGTACGCGGGGACGAGCACCCAGAATGGCGCTGCTCCTGAGACAGCGGTGTTGTTGCCTATTCCTACCTCACAGTTATCCACTTTAGACGCCACCTGCGCTGAGGGGAAAAAGGACGGATATGCTGGCACACACGCTGGGGGCTGAGTGTATATAAATGTAACCACTTTACCATTATAGAACCCAGCGGTCACGGGCAGTATTCCCCCACTTTTCCCCGTTACAGTAACGGTTGTAGCCGATGTAACCGTCGTCGGCACGGTGACCGTTGACACGGTAGAGGGTTTGGTCGCGTACAACGCAAAGCCAGCGATCACAAGTATAACTAGGACGACCACCGTGGCCAAATATACAGGGGTTGTCACGCCCCTAAAACTTTTTGCCATCAAACATCAAACAATCAACGCACACCCATTTAAATATTTTACTCTGAGTAAAATGATTAAAAACACTGACGTTAGGATTCGTTACGCGTGGCCGCAACAATCCCACGCATTGTTCTTCGAGCCGGTGTTAGACCTGAATATAGCAGTGTTTGGCAGCTGGGTGAATCCCGCGTAGAATGTTTGCCTCAATCTGAGGTAGGAAAACGACATGAATCTAGAACCCTTCACGCGTAGGTAAAAGCATAGATTTGGAGTGGTTTCCTATCACAAGTATAATCGCTCGTTTCTCTCGGCGCTGTGAGTCTACCCGTGTCTGGCTCTGGTTTAATTGTAGTGGTTGGTAAGTCTTGATGGGCGGTGCGCGACAGCTTGCTCTAAGCTGACATAGTCAGCTTAGATAATGTAGAGGTGTGGGTTAAGTGTGGGTCTAACTACTATTGCGGTGATATTACAGTGGTGCGCAGGCGTGACACGTGTTACTGGGGAGGCCTGAAGTTGTCTGTATTCAGATTTCGTATTGCTTTGAAGTTATGTTATCGCTAAGTGTTTTGTGGTCAAATGTGACTCCCTGGGTGTTGCGCCCTAGAGTGTGGGTGATAGGGTGGACTATGGCTCCCTTATCTCGGAGTTTGACACCCGCGGGTTGGATTACGAGCTGCTTAATAGGCTCCGCGTCGATGTGGGTGGGGAGCTACACGTAATGTTGAGCGGATGTATCTTCTTCTCGCTAGGGATTGGAGCTTATATTGGACGATTGGGCTGGTGGTGAGGATTTCTCCCTCTAAACTGGGAGACTCCCTCTTCGGGTATGCTCACCGGCTCACCTTATACAATATCGTGTTAGCTCTATGGCTTCAGGAGAAATTCGCAGTGTATGCCTACGTCGAGTTAACGGTTGACGGGAAGTTTCTGAGGGTAACCGTGTACAAGTTTGAAGAAACCCGTGAGTAGGCGTATGATAACGTCCTCCACATAATAGCGGTGGGCTTCAACCTAGGCAAGACCTTCATCCTCTAGGAGGCCGAGTACATTCGTAATATGTATCCGCTTGTCATTAAGATTGCAAAGCAGGTCAGCTTCTCAGAGGTAAGCGCCACATTCGGGCTCAGACCTCAATAAAACTCGGCGCGATTTTTACCCAGCCGTCCAACTTTGTTCGAACACAGGCGGCGTCTCATCGCCGTAGGCATAGACCTGGATCCCCACCAGGGGCTTCAGAGGGTTATTGCTGGTAGCCTTGGGTAGTATGAGGCCGAGCAGATATACCCCAGGTTCCTGCCACCACTAATGGGGCCAGAGGGTGAGATTAGATCTTTTATGAGTCTTCCGTATACCTATCTAATAACCCCAAAATCGTTGGGCGTAAGGCGATGAAGTAAGCGTTCTCGGGGGGACCCGCGGTTGAGCTGCATAAGGAAGTTGGGCGTCAACCTTGTAATCCCCCCTTATATCATGTGGCTATACTACTTTCTCATGGAGGAGGATTCGATAATAGAGAGATTAAGGGAGGAGTATGCCTCGGGTAGAATGCTCACAGGTGGAGTAAAACAGCTGCTGGTTTAAGATACTCAGCAGCTTCTTAGAGCAGCACAGGGAGAAGGGAAAACGCACTTGAGTTTGTGGAAATTTTCAAGTACCACGGAGCTTTGGTAAAAAAGATGTGGACCAAGATACCCACATAAAGTCCAACCCTGCGCGAAGCGTTCACCTCAACCGTATAGAGGAGCTGAATATGTTCTCGTCGCATTTTAAATAGATCTTATCATAGCCGCGGTGATTTCCACTTCTAAGGGCAGAGGTCAGGTTTTAGAGGCCCTATAACCCTTGTTCTAGGTTCTTCCAAAACACGTAGTGGTGTCTACGACTATTAGTCGGTGTCAGTTAAGCCTTAAGAATATGTGCTCGGGCATATTTGTTGTAGCCTTGCGGCTGAAACCGGGTCATCAGAGTTGGGGTGGAGTTTACCTGCAACAGTTGTTCTCGCGGGAGGTAAAAGCAAACGGATGGGTAAGGATAAGGCCTTCCTCACTTATTGTGGGCGAAGCTTCGTCGAGATAGTTGTTGAGAAAGCACTTAAGGTGAGCGTTAAGGTCATTGTGTGCATTGGCTCGAAAGATAGGGGTATGTTCGAAGCATTGTTACCTAGAAACGTCTTAGTGGTAAATGATAGAGTGAATCTGGGAACACCTCTATCTGGCGTGCTTACAGGGTTCGAGGTTGTTGACGTGGATTACGCTGCGCTCGTGGGCTGCGATATGCCTCTTATTAGGGAGGAGGTGTTGACACATTTAGCCAGCCTTGCGAGGGGGCATTCGGCTGCTATCCCACGCTGGCCAAGCGGGGAGGCCGAACCACTACTAGCGGTGTACAACGTCGGTGAAACACTCGACGCAAGTCGGCGAGCAGTGAGTGACGGTAAGCTGGGTCTAAAGCATCTCTTCGAATATTTAGCGGATGTACTCTACGTAGATGTTAACAGCCTGAAAAGGTTTGATGCTCGCCTCGAAAGCCTGAAAAATATAAATACACCGCAGGACTACCAAGAGTTAAAACTCAGCGAACACTCTGTTTGCGGCCGAAGCGGCTTTCCCACCGAGACTAGCTGAGGCTTCAGTCAACCCCCAACTGGCACTATATGCCGACCATTGGCATTCTAATGTGTATTGATTGTTGGTTTTACTACCTATAAGTCCTTATTATCCCGCCTACCTAGTTTTACTCTGGGTAAGAAGAGTGAATTATGGCCTCAACTATTTTAGCCTAGGCGTGATGGGTGAGTTATTGATAAGGCTTAGCATGGTGGGCGTCACGAGAGGGATTGGTGATCCGCCGTGGCGCCCACCATCCAGCTGGGGGATATGTCCTCCTTCTTCGAGAATTTGAGTGCTTCGCGAAGAACAGGAGAGGTTCTCCCAAGCTCGAGGCTGTGGTGATCCTCTCGACGGCTTTGAATTAAGCCTCCATAAAGAAAAGCCTCGGTGTCCTTTAGACTACTCTCGTCGGAGGAGCACGTCTCCAAATCAAGTGTGTATGGAGGAGTGGGGGTCGAGGAGGGTTGAAGAAAGGCTCGAGTTTGAGGGTGAGTCACGCGAGCACTTCGTGATAGCAGTGGATGAGGCTGTGGTGAAGCGTAGTAGTTGATCCATCTATGTTTGGTTCGGTATGGGCGCTCGGGCGGACCAGACCAAACAGCCAGCATGGTTTGCTGTCTCACTAACCCGTGGGGGATGCGAGCAATGCGCTTAGGTTTCTAGAAGGGTGAGGAGGCGCCTCGGGGACCCCGTGTTGCTCACAGACCGTGCTCCCCGGTAGCGCGGCTCAGTGGGGGTAGCTGACTTCCGAAACCACGTTTACTCTTCGGGCTTCGCTGCGCCGCTGGTAAAGCGCTTCTTTGGGCATCTTAGGGATCTCACATGGAATTTCAACGGCAGCACGGGAAAAACGCTTCTTCTAACACCCTTAGACTTCCTAAAGCTATTCTACAAGTGGTACACGGAGTGGAGGCGCCACACATGAGCGCTTATCAGGACAGGCTTGCCTCCCTCTACGCTGCTTCATTTACTCACGCCCCCCTTCAAATTTTGTAATGGGGGTTGTTACCCCTCCTTCCTCAACCAGTTTCCACTACAAACCTTAATACAGATAACACCAGTGGAACATTGTAAGCGTCTTAACCCGGCTTTTAGAACTAGTCAATCAGTGTGAGATTAGCTTCATTCGGTTCAAGTAAACGTGGAGCAGGAAACTGCACCTTCTTTACCCAGCGATTATCTGGTTAGTACCAGAACTAATAGCATTATGCGACCGCTACCCGTAGCATCCTAATATACAGCGTGGATACCGTTTCTCTTAGTGGTGCTCACTCGGTTAGATGGGTTACTCCGTTGCTCCGAAGCGTTTTATCTCTCCTTGCTCAAGCCCTCTGTATGACTCTATTTCGCCCTTAATTATCTTTTCTGCGTATTTCGCGGCGACCATTGCGGCTGGATAGAGCACGGCTTCCTCCAACTCGATATGCGCCTTGAGGCGTTCCGCTAATTCGGAGGTCTCATCGTCACCACTCTTCTTAGCTTCATTATACAATGTGTTCACCTTGTCAAGTATTTCCTCATGTTCTCTGAACATCATATGGTACTCAGCTGAGAGCCTCCCAGCTATTTCCGCTGGTTTCTCAGCGCTGGCAACACCCCCTATGGCTAGGTCTCCGAGGGCGTCGAGCACCGGCATCACAAGCTCCTCCTCCTTTTCAAGGTGGGGTCGGAGTGTCTCTAATACCTCCTTAGCCGATCTTCCAGCACCATCATTTTTACCCGCAGCCGTGGCTAGGGTTCTAAGTATCTCCTCATGATCCCTTCTTAAAAGACTGTCCGTAGTCATACCTAATGTATTGAGTAAGTGGATTAACTGTTTTCCCAAAATAGTTTGGTGGATGAGAATACACGGAGGAGTGTTGATGCACTAAACCCGGAGTGCTAGTGCACGGCTGCACCCATAAACCACAGGGATGCCTCACATTCCATGGTGAGTCAAAGTTAATTCTGCCTTACTGCACGTTGAGCAATAGTGTTTGATATACTGTATAGGGCTGGGGAGGATCAGATATGCCTAAGTCTTTTGGGATAACACCTAAGCCGTCAAATATAGTAGTATTAGTGTTTGGTGGGTGAATGTGCGGGAGCGACCCGATAACGTTGAGGGGAGGCGGAGTTTCAGTGATCCGTTGGTTACCCCTGAGAAGCTTACGGGTTCCCCGAATATTAGGGAGGGTGTACTTGAGGCTCTAAAGACGTGCTACGACCCAGAGATACCCTATAATATAGTTGATCTAGGCCTGATCTACGACTTGCAGATTAGTGATGAGGGGTATGTGTTTGTTAAGATGACGGTTACCACTCCCGCCTGCCCAGTGGGGCCATGGCTCGAAGATCAGGTTCGCGAGGCAGTTCTGAGTGTGCCCGGCGTGAAGGATGTAGTTGTACAGATTGTGTTCGACCCACCTTGGACTCCTGACAAGATGAGTGAGCAGGCGCGTAGAGATTTGGGGATTTAGGGGATATGTTGTGTTCCAAAGGTCGTTTATCTATGTGGCTATGGCCATCTTTGCACTCACGCTCGGGCTTTTCGCCGGTATATTTAGGCTTATGGCGGACAATGGGGTGCCGGATGCGCTACTTTCTCAGCTCTACGGCTCGCATTCGATACTTATGGTGTACGGATTTATAGCTACATTAATCATGACTGAGAGGGTAGCGGGTCTACGTGTGCTCGAAGTGAGTGGTCCGTTAACCCTCACCTCCACAATCATGGCCCCCCTCACATGGCTTGGGGCGGTGGTGTACACTCTCGGGGAGGTGTGGGGTATAAAACCAATTATACCCCTAGGTGTGGGTCTAATGCTCCTCGGAGCTTCTGCCTTCGTGGCTACACTCTACATGCTTGCGCGGTTCAGTCACATGGAGGTCCCGTTCCTCTACATGGTTCTATCCGTGTTCTCGCTGATGGTTGGCGCGCTCGAGCTTGGTTTCGCCCAACCCGAGCACGACATGGGCATGATAATGCTCTTCCTAGGTTTCCCAATTATATTCATCTTGGGTGAGAGAGTAGAACTCATGGGCTTCCTAACAGCCGTGAGCTATAAGAAAAGATTCGTTTACTCCGTATATGTGCTCACAATCGCTGTGATCTTATTTTCGGTGAGCTCAACCATAACTATACGTGGTGGGGTAGACTATGTCACGCGGGCTTTAAGCCTCTTAGGCCTGCTACCAATCGCGGTGATAATGGTTTCCTACTACACCATAGAGAGGGAAACATTTAGAAAGCTCTCAACCGCTGCCCAACCAATTCAGAGATACGTTGTAGCTCACACGCGAACGGCGTATATGTGGGGGGTGGTCGGCTCCCTACTCATGGCCCTGTACTTGGTGGGTGCACCCATCGGGGGCCTCTACGACGCATCAATCCACTCGTTCGCCATAGGCTTCGTGGGCACAATGTTCCTCGCACACGGCCCCATAATCTTCCCCACAGTCACAGGTAGAAGACTGGATCCCATACTCTTAAACAAGACACCCCTCGCGCTGCTAACCCTTTCAACGATCCTCAGAGTTTTCGGCGACCTGGTCGCGGGGACCACACACAGCGCGGCGGCCACCACAGCCGTATGGGTCTCGGGGTGGATTATTCTAATCGTCGTCCTCATGTTCCTTGCAACTCTGGTCAGAGCCACGGGCACCCATCCACAAGTGGGGGGAAACCCAGGTGATGCCAACACCGCCCTATGAATGCGTCGAACCCGTTTCAGGGTGAGTTGCTGGGGAGGTGCGTGGTTTGCTAGCACGGGGAGCGCGTTCACCTAGTGGTTTAGGCACACTGGTTGGGGTGGGTTTGTCTGGTGTTACAGGCCTAGCAGGCGGGGTGCTGGGGGTACTCCTTCTCTCTGGGTGGAATCGGAGGGTTGACTGGGTCGCATGGATTCTCCACCCAGACCTGATGGTGTTCGGTTTCCTCACACTCTTCACAGTCGCCGTGGCGACATCATTGGTACCGAAACTAAACAGCACGCGTGCAAATCCCAAGCTAGGTCTCACTTCGATCGGGCTATTAGCTTCGACGACCCCTCTCTGGCTACTCTTCCATACACGTCCCCTTATGGGAGATATAGCTCTACTAGCATCCGCAATCGTTTTCGCGGCGTACACGCTTAGCAGCGTTAAGCGGCCAAGGAACGCCATCAGTTATGGTAACATCTATTTCGGGGCGGGTGCGCTCACGCTTATCGCTGTGGCCACAATCAAAACACTAGTCGACGCCCAAAGCCCATACGGCGAATGGGATGAGTACACTTACACGTGGCTGGCGTTAATGGGTTTCCCCACAAGCACAATCCTAGGTGTGTGGCAGCACACAGCACACTTCCGAGGGGTGAGCCCCAGGAAAACCCTGTCCGCGGCTATAGCAATACTCTGGTGCACGACCCTAGCCATCTATACCTCGAGCGCTATTACTACACTACACGTAATGCGCCTAGTTGGAGTGGTCATAGAAGTCATCGCCCTGTCAACCTTCCTCTTTAACCTCTCAGCTTTCACGCCGGCTCAGCTTCCGAGTAGATGGGCGTTCGACCCCAACAAGTGGAGGTACCGGTGGTTCGACCGCTCCATAAGGATCGCTTCACTCTGGCTCACCGTGGGGATAGCCCTTCAGGCACTCTACGCCGTATGCCCCGAGGGATTCACCGCTGGCTACACACAACTCCTAGACGCGTGGATACACACCATATCACTAGGCTTTTACCTTGTCGTAATCGCAAGCTATGCGCCAATTATTCTACCGGTGCTACTACGTGGCAGAACCCTAAACATCAGGCTCACGCTGATACCCCAGCTCCTAGTGAGCCTAAGTGTTGCTTGGAGGATCCTTGCGGACCTTCTCACAGTATTTTTAGGCTCCCACACTGCTGCTCTCCTCGAATACTCACCTCTACCAGCGTTTCTAGCAATTCTCGTGTTCCTTGTGGACGTTCACCGAGTGAGGGGTGGACGCAGATCGGATACCGAGTCCCCGGAGCACCTCCTTTACTTAGCATCAAACCACGGCGAACGGGTGAGTAGCCCCAATAACCATACAAGCCGCGATAAAGACTGTTAAGTATAATAATAAAGATTATTAGTCAAAGAACTATCGGTTAGGATATAAGATGGATATTTCGATCGTCTTCGGGTTACAGCTTTACACAGTATTTTACGCTGCGCTATTAACCCCGCGGGGTATACCCAAGTCCGCGTAAGAGCTCAGGTTAAGCCGATGATGTTGCATATGGGTCTAGACGCCCTAAGCGGAGGACCTAGTGTAGATATTGGGAGGCCCCGCAATACTTTCAGGGTTTTTCTTGATCATCGCAAGCTGAATTATGCTGGTCTTCGGGGGTATGACGGTGATAGGCAGAACGAAGTTTAAGAAACCTTTTTTGGCTTTCACACAGCTGGGATTTGACCTAGGCCTACCCTACTTAAGGGGCGTGGTACTCTCGGATCGTAGGTCCAAGTGAATTCTCCTTGGATCATCCGCTTTCGATTCCATCAACGGTGTGGGGCGCCTAATCCAAGATAAGTGGAGCGGCTTGTCGGCGCGGCCCACTATACGACGCCTCTTTCATGCAATCTTCGAAGTAGAAAGTGAAAGTAGACCATCCCTCTAAAGCGCCCCCAGCTAGACGTGGCTCTTTGAACGTCATCGTAACCCAAGCGTCCGCTCACTCCCAGCCAAGCGGCGAGGTTCTTCGCTGCACCCACATCATCGCCGGGGTAGACGTCTAGCCTGCCCAATCCGCGTAATAGGACGTATTCAGCAGACCATCTACCTATACCCTTCATAGCGTCGAGGACCCCTACCACATCAGAGTTGGTCATAGACTCAAACTTCAGATCTTCGAGTTCACCCCTTAGATACGCGGAGGCAAGACTCCTAATCACCTCGGCTTTTCTCTGGCTGAATCCCAGTTCACGGATGCTGGCTGTAGGAGCCTCCGCAAGCCTGAGTGGCTGGGGGAAGGAGTAAGTGAAGCCTTGGGCACCCACTAATCTCTCCCCGAACCTTTCAGCTAGTTTCGAGATGAGTTTCAGACCCACTTCGAGTGAAACCTGCTGACACGCTACGGCGTTCACTAACGCTTCGAATAGACTGGTGAAACGCGGCGGCTTAAGGCCTAAGAAGGAGTCAACTAGCTCAGAGAGCCGCGCATCACCCTGGGCCATATGGTAGAACTCGGCGAGGTTCACCCTGGCCCCAAGAAGCCTGTTAACCCTCCTTTCCACTTCCCCCACTACATGACTAAGGGGATGCGCGCATACAAGCTTCACACTGAGCCTCGCCTCCCAAGGTGAACCGGTCTGAGTTACCTCGACGCCTACCGGTTGGCCCTCCACAACCTCCACCCTCCTGTACACTCCGCGCTCAAACGAGTCGACGAGGTTAACACCCCTTCTTCTAAGCGCCCAGACAGTGTAATCCAGTCTGAATGGGGTTATGGGTTCAAGCTCTAACGAGGTCTCCCACATCCTGGGTATACAACCCGGGCCGTGCTTAAAAACTTAACACCAAACGGTTTAAGCCTCGCTAACCGGGGCCGAGGCAGACTTGGCCCGCATACCCAGCCAGCGAGTGAACCCAGCTCAATTCGTAGTTGATCAGGGAAAGCTCATCCGTCCCACAACGACCAGCCACCAGAGCTCTACCCGTTAAGCTGAACCTGGGGCGTACCCAAGTTCCCCTTGAGTCCCTTGGTCGCCCCAACGAGTTTCTTTAATAGACCTCTGAGCTCCTCTCTCCTCTCCCTTATTTCCTGAGTCTTAAGATCCGCTTCAGGCTCAAGTGTCTCGAGTAGTTCGGTTAGGAGTTTCACCACACGTGTCTCATAATCCAAGCGGAGGGCTTCAAGCTCCCACACCGCGCTAAGATGCTCTGTAAACTCACGGCTTAGCTTCAGCAGCTCACCCAGGTTATCGAAGAATGTATTCACCCTTTGGATATATTCGTCCTCGAGCTCACGCATCTCAAGCTGCTTTACGAAGTCCACCAGGAGCTCTCGGTAGCCTCCCATCAACAGGTCGAGTCTACTCAATTTCTCACCCAGCTGTTTTAGGTACTTGGCACGCTCTGCTCTTAACTCCGCTAGGCCCACACTAAAACTTTTAACACCGTCTAGCGGCTCATCCATTCCAATCTACCTCCAATATTGTAGCCCTCCTTGTCTGCATAAATGATCTCCCTAACCCCTATGGGATTAGGCGAGCCGCCTAACCGTTAATCGAAGTCATTCTCAGCTTAAACCGTGCGCGAATACAGATTCTTGGCTCGCCCCTAACGGGGATGTAGGATCCTAGTAGCCTTATAGGAGAATACGCGGTGTAAGGCTTACCGCGGGGCGGGTTGTGTGGGTTGCTCGGCGACCAGCCCAGAAGTGCTTTTTAAATCAACTTTTACTCGGAATACGCATTCAAGCGTCCGAGCGCCTCTATGATCCCGGCTAGCATAGCGTGGTAGCCTTCCCTTCTTGAAGAGTATGGGTAGACGACTGGTTCCGTTACTCCCGCCTCCACGAACTTTTCAATGCTCTCAGCGCACTCCTCGGCGTTACCGTGGACTATGAAGTCCTTCACCATCCTATCCGGCACACGCTCGGCGGCCACCTCAAAACCTTCGCTGAGAGATTGAGCTACTTCCCCAATCTCTCGGCTGTATCCCAGCCTCTCAAAGTTCCGTCTGTAGACGGGTATGGCGGCATATGCGGCCACCACGCGCCTCGCCTCCTTCAGTGCTATCTCCAAGTCGTCCGAACACACCGTCACCATATATGATGCGACACCGAATTTATCTAGGGGGATTCCGCGTTTTCCTACAACATCGCGGATTACACTCAAGGCCTCCTTAACATGGTTCAGGGTGGGAAACATGAGAAGAGCGCCGTCTGCGACCTTAGCTGCCAAACGAAGCGTCCTAATACCCATCCCAGCCGCGTACACGGGTGTGCGGGGCGGCTTAAACCCAAGCTCGAACCCCCGGGTTTCGAAGATCCTCCCATGGTAAACGACCCGCCCACTCCTAAGCAGCTGGGTGACTATTTCAAGAGTCTCCTTAAACCTTCTAAGCGGTGTTTCCCACTGCTGGTTAAAGCGAGTCAGGGGGGGTGAACCGGCTCCTATACCCAAGGTGAACCTTCCACCCGAGAGAGCTGAAACCGTGGCCGCACTCATAGCTGTCAGCGTGGGGAGCCGCAGGTATGAGTTCGCGACGCCGCTTGCCACACCTATACTCTGCGTTTTTCCAGCGGCTGCTGCGCTCATCGCGAACACATCCACATCGTTCACTTCAACAAACCAGAGGCGACTGAAGCCCAACTGCTCCGCCCGCCTGCAGAGTGGTAATAGGGATACAGGGTCGCCGAAGCCCCTTAACGCTAGACCCAGCCGCACGCGTTTTCCTGACATAAACGGCCATCCACTCACCGCACTAAAAAACCTTACTGCGCTCGGTTAATATACAGCGTGGAATATATGGGCCAAAAGCGTTCACCGTTGACTTCGGCTCACCATGTGCTTATATGTGTGATGTGTGTTGTTCTCGGGTTGCCATGTACGCGTTTACGCCCAGTGTGACCACGGGTATGCAAGGTTAATATTCGCCTTAGGCTATACGTTGTATGTATGTTGAAGGTAGCCTTCCTGCTGAGGCCTCCGAAGAGTTGGATTACCGAGCTTGTCGAAGAGGAGGGCGTGCACGTCCACATTCTTGATGCAAAGGATGGGTTGGTGAATCGGGGTGTGGAGGACCTTGTCTATGTAACCTCCCAAGAGGGTGACCCCCATAGGGTAGCTCAGAAGATAAGGCATCAACCAGATGTGGTGGAGGCCGACCTGGTGAGTCTTAATAAGCACCAGTTAATGGGTTCCGTCAGGGTCAAGGAGTGCCCCGTATGCAGCCTGTTCGCGGTCGCTAACGGCTTCCTCATAGGTGCGGATGTACTCGATAAAGATAGGATGAGGTGGGAGGTGCTGGTGAAGGATGAGGGGGGATTACAGCTTCTCTCAGATAAACTTCGAAGCAGCAGAATCGAATACCAATTAGTCGAGAAAACCCACCTGAAGAAGACCGAGCTTACAGCGAGACAAGACCAGATCCTCAGAATAGCCTTAGAGCTAGGATACTTCGACTTTCCGAAGAGGATAAAACTTGAGGAGCTGGCGGAGAGGCTGGGTGTAACCGCGGGCACACTCTCAGAAGTGCTTAGGAGGGGTGTGAAGAAGGCGCTCAGAGAGTATTTAAGCTATAAGCGTGGTGGCGCTAGAGCCCAACGTTAGTTTTCGCTTATACTGGCGTATACAGCTGTGGATCGAGCCTTTTGTGGTTGATATAGTCGACCCCTCCACTTTACAGGTTTTCCCCTCCAAGCTTTGTACACTCCAATCCAGAAGGAGGCTATCTGCAGTGGGAGGGCTGCAAAGTAAGCGGGTAGAGCCTTCATGCTCCCGCCGGTTATACGTAGAGAGAGCGCTTCGAAGAGCATCACCATGAGTAGTGTAGTTACGCCGAAGGCAAAAAACAAGGTGCCAAGTGGTTTTGGAGCCGTAAAGCCAAGGATTAACCCTAAGTAAGGGGCCAAATGAAGTACACTCATACCCACAGAGAAAGCCGCCGACCTGAGGCTCCCAGCGGAGGTCATCGACGGTGTGATCTCTCTGATCATCGATGCAACTAGGCCATCCCCTTTGCCTCCACCCCAAACAGTGGAAACCGCTTGGGGGGCGTAACACAGGAGGATTCTGTATCCCCTCTTTTTGTATAGCTCAGCCAACGCCTTATCCTCCACGATTTCGCACCGCACGGCGCTGTGTCCTCCTAACGCTAGGTATTGTGAGCGCCTCGTGAGGATGAAGCTCCCCGCGAAGTACGCTGTCCGCTTTGCTGTGTCGTTCACGTCTTTGAGTGTAGCGAACGCGTTAAGTAGGCCCACGTTAAGAGCCGTGAATGCCTCACCCAAGATAGAAGAACAGCGGAAGCTACCTAGAATGCTCACCGCATCCACGCCTCGCTGCAAAGCCAGACTAAGCGCCTTTTCGACCACCCCCTCTTGAAGTCTCGTATCCGCATCCACAAAGAGAAGCCACTCGGCGTCGGAGAGTCTAGCGCCAGCCCAGCACGCATCAGCCTTACCCAACTCTCCACCCTCCAGGCTGAGCACGGTCACAGGTCTAAGTGGCTCAGCCAGGCTACGCGCCAGTTCGGCTGTGCCGTCATCGCTATGATCATCCACGATAATCACTTTTCTCACACCCTTCTGAGATAAGAGGGTGTTCACACACCCAAACACGTTAGCCGACTCGTTTCTCACTGCTACAATGGCATCCACGGCGCAGTATATACATCTGGAGTCAGGGAGCTTGGGGGAGGCGAGGATATCCCTAGCCAGCCTATGGGTAAGCGTAACCCATACTATTAGGCCGACCGAACACACGCCAAGCGTAACATAGAGGAGAGCTGAAATAATATCGTGCACAGCCATATAACTCACACATCATTAGAAATCCGAGTTGACACCAAACCAACCGCTTTACTCAGACCGCGAGCGGTGTTCATCCAATTTTTACTGGACGCACACCTTTTAGCGGTAGTGTCAGTATCAGTGTACCATTCTCATATTTCGCTACAATTTCAGTTGAGGTGTCAACCGCGTATGGTAAAGTGATGGTTCTACTCAGGGAAGTGGGTCTCTGCCTAACATGGTAGCTGTGGGCTCCCTTAGACTCTCTGAGCGCTCTTATGGTAAGATTTCTACCACTAACGCTTATGTTCACCTCTTCCTTTCTGAACCCCGCCAAGTCAACCTCCACAACAAGCCCGCTTGGGTCGTCATACACATCAACCGGCGGCAGAAGTGTTTCGTAAATCTCCTTAGGGTAAACCTGCGCGGGGAATAATTCGGCGAGTCTATGAGTGATTTCCTCTAGTCCCACCATATCTAGCACACTCCCTATTACATATTGCGGTACTCTGCAAGGTATATCTTTGACTGCGAGCAAGCCCATAAGCAAAATCCCGAAGATCTTAGGGGAACACCTCCTGCAATGGTGTGAAGGAGAACAGGGTTTGTTAACCGTGTATTATGACGAAAACTCCCAACCAAAACTGCGGGGTAGCAGAGGTTAAGCTAATTTGGGTTGCGCTTCCAGGGTTGGCATATAGGTGAGTGTGGTCTCCAAGTGTTAAGGCTTTCGTTGGGTGCCGATTTGGAATATTTGCGGGGGTATCTGCATTAATGGGGCCACAAGGAGGATGGCTACCATAAACCTTAGGGAAAACACTTAAGAATACACACGAAACTTGTGCGTACGGCAATGTATTGTATGAAGCGGGTCTTACCGCCGTATATTACACATGCTAGAGAGTCGTCTAAGTTACGCGACACACCCAAATCTCTATACGCGTATACCCGTTCCTTCAGGAAGGTGTCACTGATAGCTTGCCTCAATGGAGTTGGTAGGGGTTGGTGAGATCCCAGCTACGCCACATTCCACAGTATTTTAGGAGATCCACGCCCAACGCAGAAGATTGGAGTGCTGTTGTTCCACGTGACAGGGAGTGGGAGGAAGCTTATCGGTCGAGATGGCAACACGACAAGATAGTGCGATCAACTCATGGCGTCAACTGCACTGGTTCATGTAGCTGGAAGATATATGTGAAGGATGGTATAATAACTTGGGAGACACAGCAAACCGACTACCCGACCAACGGCCCCAATCTCCCAGAGTACGAACCGCGTGGGTGTCCACGCGGAGCAAGCTTTTCATGGTATCTTTACAGTCCCCTACGCGTAAAGTATCCCTACATTAGGGGCGAGCTTTGGAGACTTTGGATTGAGGCATTAAAATTAAGCGGTGGAGATGAGGTTAAGGCTTGGGCGTTGATAGTCGAAGACCCCGCTAGAAGCATCAGATACAAGCTCGCAAGAGGCAAGGGGGGATTAATCCGCGTAAAACACGAACAGGTGTTTCGACTAATATCCGCCGCCCTTATCTATACAATCAAAAAATTCGGTCCGGACAGAGTGTTCGGCTTCACCCCGATACCCGCCATGTCCATGGTGAGCTACGCGGCTGGGACAAGGTTCCTCTCCCTGCTCGGAGGAGTGTCCATAAGCTTCTATGATTGGTACTGCGACCTCCCCCCAGCCTCCCCCCAGGTTTGGGGTGAGCAGACCGATGTCCCCGAGAGCGCTGACTGGTATAACTCTAGCTACATCATGATGTGGGGTTCAAACGTACCGATGACTAGGACGCCCGACGCCCACTTTATGATTGAAGCTAGGTATAGGGGCGCCAAGATTGTCGCGATTAGCCCTGACTATACGGACAACGTCAAGTTCGGGGATCTGTGGATTCACCCTAAACCCGGCACCGATGGTGCGCTCGCCATGAGTATGGTCCACGTGGTCTTAAAGGAATTCTTTGTAAATCGTCAAGTGGACTACTTTACGCAGTACGTATCAACACACACTGACTTACCCTTCCTAGTCATCCTAAAACGCGACGGCGAAGGTTATGTTCCCGAGAACTTCCTTGTAGCCGCGGATATGGGGTTCAACGTTGAGAACGCTGAGTGGAAGCCCACGGTCTGGGATACTTTGAGCGGTCAACCAGTGATACCCAACGGTAGCGTTGGTTTCCGATGGGGAAAAGACACGGGTAAATGGAACCTAGAACTCTCCAGTGACGGTAGACCCATCCAGCCGCTACTTACCTTTTTGGGGATAGAGGACGCAGTGATCCCAGTTAAGTTCCCACACTTCCGGGAAGACGGGGTGAAAACAGTTCTATCGAGGGGAGTGCCAGCTAAGAGGATTAAGGGGGTTGGTGGTGAACTCCTTGTTACCACCGTTTTTGACTTGCTACTGGCCCACTTCGGTGTGGGTAGGGGTCTGCTCGGAGACTATCCTGAAGGCTACGACGACCCGAAACCTTACACGCCCGCTTGGCAAGAAGGTGTGACTGGTGTTAATAGAAGCGTCGCCATCAGGGTTGCCAGGGAACTCGCTGAGAACGCTGAGTTGACTCGTGGTCGTTCAATGATTATTATGGGTTCGGGTATCAACCACTGGTATCACTCTGATCAGACTTATAGGGCGATTCTCTCCCTCGTGATTCTCACGGGCTGTCAGGGTGTGAATGGCGGTGGCTGGGCGCACTATGTTGGCCAGGAAAAGGTTCGCCCATTGGAGGGTTGGACAACCCTTGCCTTCGCGCTTGACTGGGTTCGACCGGCGAGGCAGCAGAATGGTACCTCCTTTTTCTATTTCGCGGCAGATCAGTGGCGATATGAAGAGGGGTCTGCGGACATCCTTCTGTCTCCGCTTGCCAAACGCTTCAGCGGCCTGCACTACGCCGACTTCAATGTGATGGCGGTGAGACTCGGATGGTTACCCTTCTACCCCCAGTTCAACGTGAACCCTCTTAGTCTAGCTTCACAAGTAAGCTGGTCTGTAAAGGTGGAGACGGGACCCGTCTCAAAGCAGATTGCGGGTATGCTAAGAGATGGGAGGATACGTTTTGCGGTGGAGGATCCGGATAATCCGATTAACTCACCCAAAATCTTGTTTGTATGGCGCGCTAACATACTCTCGGCTAGCGGGAAGGGGCACGAATACTTCCTCAAACACATGTTGGGTACAACTAACTCGGTCATGGGTAGGGAGGTGGGTAGGCCTAAGTTACTGGTTTGGAGGGAGGAGGCGCTTACTGGTAAGCTCGACTTACTTGTGGATATAAACTTTAGAATGGACGGCACGGCTCTCTATTCCGACATTGTATTACCGGCGGCCACATGGTATGAGAAGTATGATATCAGCTCAACAGATCTCCATCCCTTCGTTCACCCATTTAACCCCGCGGTCGATCCCCTTTGGGAATCGCGTAGCGACTGGGACACGTTTACTGGTCTAGCCAAGGCGTTCTCGGAGTTGGCAGCTAAACACTTCACTGGCAAGGCGCTCGACGTAGTCGCTTTTCCGCTGCTACACGATACCCCCGACGAAATAGCTCAGCCCCGGGGTAGGGTTGAAGACTGGTCTGAACAAGGGGAAGAGCCTGTTCCCGGTAAAACCACCCAAAAACTCGTGGTCGTGGAGAGGGACTATGCTCACGTGTACGACATGATGACATCACTTGGACCACTCGTGCTCTCTCAGGGGGTGGGCACCAAGGGTGTGAGCTTCATCCCCAAGGAGGAGTATGAGGAATTAGCCGTGGAGCTTGGTAGGGTTTCGGATGGGGTAGCAACCGGGTGCGTGAAGATTGGAGACGCGCGCTCAGTAGCCGAAGTCATCCTCGCGCTCTCTGGTGCCACCAATGGCACTGTTGCTGTAAAGGGATGGGAGTCGCTTGAGAAGAAATGTGGCGTTGGTTTAAAGGATCTCGCAGAAGGCCACGCCGAGGTCAGGGTGCGGTTCGCGGACCTAGTCGACCAACCGAGGAGGGTTATTACGACACCCGTGTGGAGCGGAATAGAAAAGGAGGGAAAACAGTACACAGCGTTTGCTGTGAATGTTGAGAGGAAGGTTCCGTGGAGGACGTTCACCGGCAGACAGCAGTTCTATATAGACCACGAGTTATACAGGGAGTTCGGCGATTCACTTCCCACATATAGACCACCCATAAACTTTGAGCCATTCTTGGAGGGAGAGCTGTCTTCTGCGGTGCGGGGTAAATTTATCAAGGCTCGGTGGATAACACCTCATAACAAATGGTCAATCCACACCACCTACGTGGACAACTTGAGGATGCTGACGCTTTTCAGGGGAGGACCAACCGTGTGGCTAAACGACAAGGACGCCGAGGATGCGGGTATACGTGACAACGACTGGGTGGAAGTGTTTAGTAGGAATGGTGTGATGGTGGCTAGAGCTGTTGTGAGCCATAGGATTCCCCGCGGCGCGGCTTTCTCCTATCACGCCCAGGATAGGACTGTGAATGTCCCTGCTTCACAGATAACGGGCACTCGTGGTGGGTTGCACAACAGTGTGACCCGAATCAGGATGAAACCTACACAAATGGTGGGAGGGTATGCGCAGCTCAGCTACGCCTTCAACTATTGGGGACCCGTGGGTCCACAGCGGGATACGATTGTACTCATCAGGAGAATGGAGGAGGTGTCTTGGCTTGAGGATTAGGGGTCAAATATGCATGGTCATGAACCTGGATAAGTGCATCGGTTGCCATACGTGCTCGGTGACTTGTAAGAATACTTGGACTAACAGGAAGGGCGCTGAGTACATGTGGTTTAATGATGTGGAGACGAAGCCGGGGGTGGGTTATCCGAAGAGGTGGGAAGATCAAACTAATTATAAAGGTGGGTGGGAGCTCAAGAACGGCAAGCTTAGGCTCAAGCAGGGTGGGAAGCTCAGGCGGCTATTCAACATATTCTTTAACCCCGTGCTCCCCACAATCGACGACTACTATGAGCCGTGGAGCTACAATTACGATACGCTTGTTACGAGAAAACAGGGGGTGAATCAGCCAGTGGCTAAGCCTATTTCACTCATCACGGGGGGTGAAGCACAGCTCAAGTGGGGTCCCAACTGGGAGGACGACCTCGCGGGGAGCCAAGTGACCGGGCCTCAGGATCCAAACTGGAGAGACCTTGAGGAGAAGGTTAGATTAGACTATGAAAACGCATTCATGTTCTATTTGCCCAGGATATGTGAGCACTGCCTTAACCCCTCATGTGTTGCCTCGTGTCCGGCGGGGGCTATATACAAACGCGTGGAAGATGGAATCGTCTTAGTGGATCAGGAGGCTTGTAGAGGTTGGAGGTTCTGCATATCTGGGTGTCCCTACAAGAAGGTCTACTTTAACTGGCACACCCACAAAGCGGAGAAGTGCACGTTTTGCTATCCCCGTATTGAGGCAGGTATGCCCACTGTGTGCTCGGAGACGTGTGTGGGTAGGATCAGGTATATCGGTATGATGCTCTACGACGCGGACAGGGTGCTCGAAGCCGCCTCTGCATCTTCTGACAAGGACCTCTATGAGGCGCAGCTTTCAATCTTCCTCGACCCGAACGACCCAGATATCGCTAGTAAGGCCTTGGATGACGGTATCCCGTGGCAGGTCGTCGAATCAGCGAAAAAGTCCCCTGTGTACAAGATGATTGCTGAATGGAGAATAGCTCTACCCCTCCACCCCGAGTACAGGACGCTCCCGATGGTATGGTATGTGCCTCCGCTCAGCCCAATAGTCGACGCCGCTACGGCGCAAGGGGGTTACACCGAGGAGGTCTTTCCGCTTATCGAACAGATGCGGATCCCGATAAAGTATCTTGCGAACCTATTGGCGGCTGGTGATGAGGAAGTGGTTAGAGGAGTGTTGAAGAAACTCGCGGCGCTCAGGTCGTATATGAGGGCGAAAACCCTCGGAAGACCACCTGACGAGGGCCTGATCAAGTCCGTTGGGCTCAGCGTACACCAAGTTGAGGAGATGTATAGATTGCTCGCTATAGGGAAATACGAGGAGAGGTTCGTTATACCCACTACACACAAGGAGGAGGCACTCGACCTCTACAACGACCAGGGTCTTGCGGGTCTACCGTTTTATGAGAAGGAGATGTACGCAAAGTATTTAGCTACAAAACACGCCCAGTGGCAAGATAAGCGGGCTGGGGACAACACGGGTGAAAACGCGTGAGCGAGGATTATATGCAAACACTACTAGTGTGTTCAACGCTTCTAAGGTACCCCGATGAAGGCGTGATAAGATACGCACAGCAGCTTACCAGCTTCATCGAAGAGTTACCATTAACACCGCAACGACTTCTGAAAAAGTTTCTAAGCTTTCTTGAAACGACTGACATCGTAACCCTGCAAGAGCTGTATGTATCTACATTCGACCTGAGTGATGAAAACAGCCTGTATATCACGTATGCTACGTTGAAAGACGATTCAGCCCGCGGCTCAGAGCTTCAAAGGTTAAAATCACTCTACAGGTCGGCTGGGCTTTCACCCACCACGGAAGAGTTACCCGACTATCTCCCAATGTTTTTAGAATACATTGGCATATCGGGGGCCGACGGAGCCAAACAACTACTGCAGTCGTATACACCATTAATAGTCGACCTAGCGATTAGGCTCGAAAGGAAAGGCAACCCCTACGCACTTGTGGTCCAAGCGTCTTTGGAGGCGCTCAGAAACATTATGTGAGGTGGGCTGCTTGGCCAGTGGCTTCGAACTCTTCGTCTGGGGTGTATACCCCTATATCGCGCTAACCATATTTGTGGTAGGCCTGGTACTCAGATACGACAAGGACCCTTGGGGGTGGACCTCTAAATCCAGCGAAATCCTTGAAAAAAGGATGCTTCAAGCGGGTAGCCTACTATTCCACTGGGGATTCCTACTAGTTGTTGTCGGCCACATAATGGGCCTCCTAATACCCGCGGGGCTGTACAGCTCACTCGGCATAACTCCTGAAGGATACCACGTCCTAGCCTTCTACGGCGGCGCGGCAAGCGGGCTTATCTCGATAGCTGGGTTGGTGGTGTTGCTTGCCCGCAGACTCATCAGTCCGAGGATAAAGGCCACCTCCGGTGTGGACGACTATTTTACGCTGGCCATACTACTAGTGGTGATGAGTATGGGCCTCGCGAACACGCTGGGATACACGCTCCTGATTGGGCCATACGACTATAGGTTCACCGTGGGTGTGTGGGTGAGGAGCCTGTTTTACTTGAAACCCGATATAGCACTTATGGCTTCCGCACCTTTGAGCTATCAGGTACATGTTGCGCTCGGGCTTCTATTCTTCGCGGTCTTACCGTTCACGAGGCTAGTTCATATTTTCAGTTTGCCCCTCCCATATCTCTGGAGGCGCTACATAATTTACAGGAGCGTTGAGGTTAGGAGCTCGGCGAAGAAAAATTCAGGTGTCCAAGAATCACGTTTAGCATCTAAAGAATCTTCGAGGATTATCACCACTGGCCACTCGGTTAAGCCGCACGGCGACACGTGGAGCGGCTTAAACCCGATCGCCTCCAAAGATAAGAAATTGAATGTTGACTAAAAGTGGAGAGTGTGGCTTAGCCTTTGGCTGGGGCAGTGTTAGAACATGGCTTCGCTTAGCCGGCTAATAGATTTAGAATCATCACGTCTTCTACCCGCCTACTTCGCTTCGGTCATGGCCACGGGGATAGTCTCTATAGCCACGCATATCTACGGCTTCGACCTGTTCTCGATTTTGCTCCTATGGTTGAATGTGGGTATTTACATAGTCCTCTGGGCGTTGACCGCATTAAGGATAGCCCGCCACACCTCAGCCTTCCTCGCCGACATAAAAGACCTCTATAGGGGTTCGGGCTTCTTTACACTCGTAGCGGGAACCAACACCCTCGGCTCGCAGTTCGTTATACTCCTCCATAACTACGCCGCTGGCTACTACATGTGGATCTTCGGGCTCATACTGTGGTTCGTGTTCCAATACACCCTCTTCTCAGTGTTCTCAGTTCTGAAGACGAAGCCACCCATAGAGAAGGGGCTCAGCGGCACATGGCTTGTTGCCATCGTGTCCACACAATCGGTCTCAGTGCTCGGAACCCAGCTCTCCCAGACCCATCCCACCACATATCTTGTGTCCGTAATCATGTTCATGATTGGCTGGCTCACTTACCCCCTCATAATGGCGATGATAAGCTACAGGCTACTGTTCTACCCAATACAGCCAGCCGAGTTAACCGGCCCCTACTGGATAAACATGGGTGCAACAGCCATAACCACGCTAGCAGGCTCCCTACTAATAATCAACGTACCACCCAGCACAACCCCAGTTGGTTTGTTCGTAGGCAATATACGATTATTCATCGAGGGTCTGACATTCCTTATCTGGGCTTACGGCTCCTGGTGGATCCCCTGGCTTTTCATAATGGGTTTTTGGAGACACATCATAGGGAGAGTGAACCCGCTAAGCTACGACCCATCTTTCTGGGGGGCGGTATTCCCGATGGGTATGTATAGCGTAGCAACGAGGGAACTCGCGTCTGCGACGGGGCTAGGAGCCTTAAGCGTGATTCCACAGCTGTTCGTTTATGTGGCTGTGGTCGCGTGGGTCTACGAGTTTACGGGCATGACTTATACAATCATCAGTAAGCTAACCCGCACCGATGAAACCATCTTCCAACGTTGACTCCGTTCACCCATAGATCCTTCCTCTCTAAGCTGCGGATCAACGATCTAAGCGTCCCCGACAGCGAACTCAGATTATTAAAAAGTGATGTTTGCATAGGGGTTCGACAATCTGCTGTTTACACTCTAGGCGGGTTCATGTGCGCGCACGTGTCTACATCCCAATACACGGTTAGAGGCTGACCTTCTAGTGTCCCCGCACGCACTCTCCAGTCATAGGGTTTTGCCTTGAGAACGGGTGCTCAGAACACTCGAAACCTATGGATGGAGGTGCTCTTCTGTGTTTTCCTTTGGGCTTCTTCTGGCCTCCTTCCCACTCCCTATGAACGGTGGACCCAAATTAGCGCTTAGCGCTGACTGTAAATCACACTTGAATTTTGAGTCTACCGTGAATGACGAGGTTTGCTCGTTCTTAATTGCCTCTCCCTGTCCGATGCTTTGAGGGGTCGTTTGAAGGATTGGTTAAGAGTTGGTCTTGCAAGGTTCTCCCGAATATCTTTGGGTAAACTCTTATGACATTAGGCATATTAAGTGGGAGAGGAAAATGAGTGTTAGTGTTGTGGATGGGGTTAAAGTCGTTGATGTAAGGAGTCTCCCACCTGGTCAGAGGCACGATGTGATCTTCATGGTGTTCGACGAGATCAAGCCAGGAGAACACATTCTGGTGGTGAACGACCATGAACCAGTGCACTTGGTTCACTACCTGCGGCATGAAAGAAGAGATTTCGATGGTGACGCGTACACTGCCTATGAGCGAACCCCGGGGGTTTGGGTTGCGGTCATAAAAAAGAAGAATGTCGCTGAGCCTGAGCAGGCTGAGCGGGTTGTTCGAACAAGTTTTGGTGAAGAAAGAAGTTTCTCAGCCAAAGAGTTTTCACCAGTACCAGTGTACACTGGTAAGTCTTACAGGGTTATCCTAGCATACTTAAAAGCCAAGCAATTTATACCCGTGCACACCCCCCAGATCGACTTGGTGTTCGTTGTGATAAGGGGTAAAGGCACAATGGTGGCGGGAGACCAGCGCTTCCCAGTAAAGGAGGGAGACGTGATAATAGTACCCGCCGGCACGAAGAGGGGGGTGCTGGCCGAGACCGACATGGAAGCCCTACACCTAGTGTCACCCCCACCAACGGACGCAGACCACGAAGAAGTGGTTAGGAAACTCCAGAGTGGAACATTCGAGTAGACCAGAACCCCACCGATTTTTTAAAACATCTACAGGGGATTGCGGCGTTTGGGGGCACACAAGGAGCTGTGCGTCCTACCCATAAACCACGGGGCATAAGCAGACCCACGCGAGGGTGTTTAGACGGGGGTCAATCGTACTCCAGTCCCTTCACCCTACAGAGCCTACATTATCAGCCTTGGCCAGTGCGCATAACACGGGGCTTCGAGGCTACTTGGAGCTCGTGAGAGTGTGCTTGATATGCCTAGTATTAGCTGTGGCGCTCACCAGTACGCTTCGGGGTGAGCCACCTAAAATACGCGCCGCGCAACTCGTCGAATTCGCGATAGTGGGTTACGGCTTGCTCGGGGGCTCAGCGACGCTGAACAACCACCTTCGCCAAGCTGGACGGACTCCTGGTGAGAACTTCACGGAGGCTTATCCCCCCAGGTGAAGTCGTCCCCTACACGCGCTCTTGGCCGGGGTGACACCCGTGGTGTGCCCTAGATCCGCCGCACCCCTTTTATTAAATTTTCTAAGTGGGCCCATAATGGCGTTGGGGCACCCTCCTCTACTCTTGGGTGCACACGTAGGCCAAGAGGAAGGCTCCCACGTGGTCTACGCGGGGACCATTCGGATGCTCTTCTAGTCATGGAGGTTGGGCCGCAGCGGCTTACAACGCATGGGTGACGCCCCTCCTAATATTCGCGACCATTTTTTATTGCAATCCAACCACTTCTGGTGGCTAGCCTCACATTATAGGGAAGACTACTTTAATACAGGTATAATAGTTCTCCCTGTGGTGCGTGGTGAAAAGACGGTTGGGGTGTCAACTATGCCTCTAAATTCATCCCTAATCGCACCTAAAACCCCCTCTGCTACGGCACACTCCTTACATGGTAATACTCCCTGATGACGATCTTCCCCAACACGAACTACAGCTCTCCTACCGCGCTATTACGCTCGAAGCGTGATTGTTACTCATATCACTTTGTATCCTCAACCGTCCATGGCCATTTTCCCCGTGCATTTAGTCGCTAACACGGTGGCAGCCCGATGAGCGGTTGATTGAGGAAACATTCACCCAGTGCCAAGCCACGTTGCGGCTCCTACCTTTATAATGATTGGGGTTTAACCCTATGCGGAGGATGGGTTAGCCTAGGTCAGCCCAAACTTCTCCCCCTCTGATCTCTACACTGTATACCCTTAACGGCTGCTCGGCTGGTGGAGTCACCACTTCACCAGTTCTAATATTGAATTGTGATAAGTGAAGCGGACACGTGACAACGTCGTCTGTCACAAACCCGCGCCAAAGCTCAGCGTACTCGTGTGTACATATACCGTCGAGCGCAAACACCCCGTACGGCTTCCTTACGATAATATAATGTCTACCGTCACGCTCAAAGTGGAAGGGTGAATCAACCTCGAGCTCATCAATGCTACAAACCCTGACAAATGTGCACATGGCTTAAACCTCCTCCAAGGCTCCATTTAGCAGTAGCCACCAGCAAACTTGGGTTTTCCCCCAAAAAAGTTAGGCTCAGCTCGAATTCTGTTATCCACCATCATGCGTAGCCAATTCCCGGTTTTACCACACTGCCGGAAATATTCTCCGTTTGTGTTCGAAACCCAACTATACGCGCCGCCAGCTGTGAGACCAACACCACCTGAAGGCGGGAGCTTCCCAGGTCACAGCCTTTATCTATCGGAGAGGCTACCTAAACTGACAATGGCTTCGGATCCAGAGATCTATACTATAGGTCACTCTACCCTAGCAATAGATGAGTTCACGGGGATACTCACGGCGAATGGCATTAAGCTCGTGGTCGATGTGCGCACGGTTCCGCGCTCACGTGCGAATCCACAGTTCGATAAGCAAAGCCTGCCAGCCTCCCTTAAGACCGTTGGGATTGAGTATAAACACTTCCCATGTCTGGGGGGTCTACGTAAGCCGAGGAAGGATTCCCCTAACACTGCGTGGGTCAACTCCTCATTCAGAGGATACGCTGACTATATGCTCACTGAGGAGTTCGAGGAGTGCCTCAACGGGTTATTCAGCCTGATAGCCACTATTAGTGGTGGGGTGACCCTCATGTGTGCGGAAGCCGTACCTTGGCGGTGCCACCGTTCGCTTATAGCCGACGCCCTCTACGTGAGAGGTTTGAGCGTAACCCACCTTGTGGGTAAAAGGGGGAGGAGGGGGCACACGCTTACGAAGTTCGCGGTGGTGCACGGTAAAACCATAACTTATCCCAACACGGAGTCAGGGTCCTAGCTGGTTCTCTGGTTGGTAATAGACGCCGTGTGGACGCACACTTCATCCCCGTAGGCCATGCACTTTTCGAGTTTCACGCCCTCTTTACCTGTGAGCTCCTCGATAAGCCAAGTGTGTAGTCCAGTGCACATATGAGTGGGGTGCTTTAAGGCTACCCTCCTCAGGATACAGTTGGCGCTAGTTATTGCGGCTTTACCGTTCGTCTGACTATAAGATGTGTGGAAGCCTAGGCTGTTTAGGAGTTCTGCCGCCTCCCTCACATCCACGGGAGCCGCAAGTTCGCCTAGGAGCCCATGTGCGAGCTGCTTCGCCACATCCCTCATATAGCGCGAAGCTCTACCAGCATCCTCACGCTCAATTTCACGCACAAGTAGCTCCAACACCTCATCATACCTTTTTGGGAAGCGCTCTAAACCCTTCTCGGTTAAACCGTACAGCTTTTTGGGTCTTCCTCTCCCGAGCCTCTCTAACACGGATAAAACAAGTCCTTCACCCCTAAGCGCCTCAAGATGCGCCCTCACGGCGCTCTCCCTAATGCCAAGCTCCTTCGAGAGAGCGAGAGCACTCTTCTTCCCGCCCAGCAGTAGCTCAAGTATCCTCTCTTTCGTATCCAAGAGTACTGCACCACTCAGAGATCAACGAAAACCTCACCATCAACAACACTCACTTTAAACACTGGGAGGTCTGGAACACTGCCAGCCTCTTCGCCGTCGGGGCCAAGAACATTCGCCCCCCGATTCTCTAAGTCGAACTGCGAACCATGGTCGGGGCACGTGACCACCCCCTCCTCAACGCTTCCAGCCGCTAGGTCACCCTGTTCGTGCGTGCACCACCTGTCAAAAGCATATATCTTTCCACCTTCCCTGTAAAGCACAATCTGTCTGCCGTCAACATCGAATGCCCTGAGCCTACCCTCCTGTAGATCCTTTTCACTGCACACCCTTTTTCGAGCCATGATCAACTCATCGAACCGTAAAATATAAACATTTTGGACACAACTAAATGTCTGAATAATCTTGCAGCAAAAACATCACGAATACAAGCTCAGGCTCGCACACGTAGAAACCGAGGCACCGACCATCAAAACTTTTGTCTTCGACACATCGGGTTTAGGGTTCAAATTCACAGCCGGAGAATATGTAAAGGTGGTATTAGAGGGGGTCGTAGGCGACCCACGAGGCAACCAGAGGGAGTTCTCAATATCCTCCCCGGCCACTAGGAGCGCGGAGTACATGAGCATCACGACCACGATTGAACCCAGCGATTCACCATACAAGAATAGGTTAAACTCCCTTAAACCAGGTGACCAAGCAACAGTTATCGGGCCACTCGGCAGATTCACACTCGAGGGTTTAAACGACAACGCGGAAGTGGTTATGATTGCTGGAGGCATCGGTATAACTCCGTTTAGAAGCATCATACTCACGGAACTCGCCTCTTGGAGCTCTAGGAGTATCACACTCATGTACTCGGCCAAAAACCCTGAGAACCTTGTGTTTAGACACGAGTTCGACGAGCTAAGCGCGGCGCATCCAAACTTTAAAGCGCATTACACCATCACCCGCCCAACCGCAGCGGAGGTCCGTGAACATGTGGGAAGAATCGATGCGGAGTATGTGAGAAGCTTAACACACCCAGAGAAATCAGTATACTATGTGGCAGGTCCCCCAACCATGGTCCAGGAACTATCAGAACAGCTAGCCCAAAAACTTT